>Ga0187844_10001287_pt1 | contig 19241 bp, 16 predicted proteins | sample SpaLakP09_SKY_50_FD_134517 | JGI IMG/M metagenome (GOLD analysis project Ga0187844, IMG submission 134517) | Oligotrophic lake water microbial communities from Sparkling Lake, Wisconsin, USA - SP09_SKY_50 | ecosystem: Environmental > Aquatic > Freshwater > Lake | place: USA: Sparkling Lake...
CACTTTCAGCGCTGAAAGTGCCGACTGCCTGGCCGTTCCGCTGGTTCTGCAGCAGCCCGTTTGGATGTTCCGACAGCGCAGCTTCGGCGCGCGCAAAGCGGTCCAGGGCGTCGTTGCGGGTCTTTTCCGCGGCCATGCCGGCCAACATGCCAGCCTTCAGGCTTTTCAATTTCGTTGCCATTCGTATTACTCAATCAAGGACAGCACTTCATCCACCATCATGTCCACCTCCTGGATGGCCTCGCGCGCGCCCGGCACGCCGTGCACGGTGCAGCCGATGGCCTGGCATTCGCGGAACGCCGAGCGGGACCCAATCATCGAGTTCAGCAAGGGCACATCGCCGTCGTCGCCCAGAATCTCGATCGCCTGACGCGCGATGGACACCCGTCGCTGAACCATATTGGCCATGACGCGGATCTGTAGCGTTTCGTTCTGCACCTGGGCGTGCTGCGCCAGCGTCTTGGCCGCGACCGCTGCCCAAAGGTCTGGCGGCGAGGGCACGACGGGAATAATCGCCAGATCGGAGATGAGCAGCGCACTGGACGGCGCGGCGGAGTGCACCGCGGGCGGGCAGTCGACCAGGATGTAATCGTAGTCGTTCACAAACTTGCGGACCTCGCGGTGCATGGCGCCTCCGGACGGCGCCAGCCCGATGACCGAAGCAGGAAACGGGCGGTCGTCGGTGGCCTGCGCAGCCCAACGCGTAGCCGTGCCCTGTTCGTCCATATCCACCAGCATCGAGCGCGCGCCCCGCAGGCCAAGCGTGCCAGCCAGATGCATGCTGACGGTAGTCTTCCCGCAGCCGCCCTTCTGGTTGAAAACGGTGATGATTTTTGCTGCCACTACGGCCTCACTTTCAGCGCTGAAAGCGCGAATGATGATGTTCAGTTAAGGCGAAACTTTAGCCAAATCGACCGTGCGCTACAACTCATTTTTTAAAATTCAAATTGATGTAAAACATCGCCCTACGGAGGGCTGCCCAGTGCAGGAGCGGCCAGATTCCAACGCGTGGGCTATTGCGGGATTCTTCTTCTTGAAAAGCGGTAGAGAAAGCGCCTAAAGTAAGAGCAGTGCGCATTACGCCGCACATGACACCGCAACACAATGTGGTTATGATGCCCGCTACAGTCGAGTCAAGTCGTGTCAACCTCGTTGGCTTCCGTTCGGTATCTACGAGACTTCAGCGTGCTTGAACGGTTGTTTGCGTTGTGTAAACGAACTTGCTTCGAAAGGAAATTCTTATGGCAACCGGTACGGTCAAGTGGTTCAACGAGACCAAGGGTTTCGGCTTCATTACTCCGGATGATGGCGGTGCGGATCTGTTCGCCCACTTCTCCGAGATTCAGGGTTCGGGCTTCAAGACCCTGAAGGATGGTCAGCGCGTGACGTTCGAAGTGAAGCAGGGCCCGAAGGGTCTGCAAGCTTCGGCCATCAAGCCGGCCTGAAGCGAACCACCGATATCTCCGGGCTGTCTGCAGGCTGACTGACCGGTAGAGCGAAAAAGGCAAGCATCGTGCTTGCCTTTTTTGTTATCCGCCCACACTCGGCGCCGCCGCGGCGTCAGCCCAGCTTGCGCACGCTGGTACGGGACGGCTGCAGGATCAGCGCCTTCGAGGAATCGGCATCGACCTTGGCGCCCGGATAAACGACCAGCACGTCTTTGAGCGCCTTGCGGAACAGCGCGCGGAACTTGCGCTCGCTCTCGGTTTCGGTGCCGAACTGCATCTGCAGCGCTTCCCAGGGGATCTCAGTGCGACGCTGGATCGTGAAGAAGCGGTAGGTCAGCCACGAATACACGTCCAGGGCGAAAGGCGACTGCTTGAGTGCCTTCAGCGCGCGCATATCCACAGGCACCGGCCGATTCACAAGCTCGTTGAAGAACGGCTCGGACAACACCACAAAGCTCTCGAACATCGAACCCTGGCCCGGTTGCATAGGGTCCCACCACGTCGAGAGCTGATCGGCCAGCAGATAGCCCACACGATCAATCGAAAGCGGCTCGTGATTGGGCGCCTGGTTGGGCACTGGCGTCGATTTGTTCTGCACGATGGCAATCGTGGCCGAGAACAGACGGATCATCTGCTGGCGAACGAGCGTCATCGTCCCCCGCTTGCCGCCAGTGGCCATCGGAATGCCAAGGTTGTACATGAACTCGGACAAGGAATTGCCCAGCGAGATACGACGGTCCTCGACCGTTCCAGTGAACTCGCCGCGCTTTTTCTTGGCCATGATCTCCTTGCCGATCCAGGCCAGCATCAGACGCGGATAGGAGCCGTAGGGATAACCCAGCGATACCGTTTCGGATACCAGCTTCTGGCGCCCGTTCGACGCGCGTTCGGAACGCTGCTGCGTGAAGTAGCCAGGCTGAATCATCAACGAAATGTTTCCGCTGGTGCGCGTCCAGACCGGCGGCGCACCCTTGGGCGCGCGATAGGGCAGCGTCACCTGTACGCTTGCGCGGCTAAGGAAGCCGACTTCCCCGCTTTGCCAGGCGTCTTCCCGTTCCATCGCCTGGGCTTCGTCGAAGAGGCGCTGGAATTTCTCGGATGGGACGAGGACGTTCTCGTTGCCGGGAACGATGATGCGAGACGGCTCCGTGTCCCCTTCCGGGGCAGAGCGATCCTCCTCGATGGCCATAGAGCGTTTGATCGGCATATGCATGGGTTTCGGATTACCCGCCTTTTTACGCGATCACGTATACGTTGTCACGCAGAAACGGGTACGTATACGTGCTTTCGGCTATTTCTGCGCGGTTGTCAGCGTGTGCTTGCTGCCGACTTGCGTTCTGGCCCGCGCCGTGGCTGGCCGCCCGATGTCTTTTTCTTGCAAGCCGATTGTGTTGATGGCCGGTATTTCCGGCGATTGGCGAGATGGCTGCCATACGGTGGGCAACCCTGTGGGGTTGTCCACGGTTGGCGGCACATCCACTACAAGTAAACGATACCGATACGGGTTAACTACTCGTAAACCGTATACGGAGCGATCGCGCCATTGATTTGAAAGGACTTCTTACCCCTCGCCGTACCCGATTCTGCGCGCAAACGTACTCGTTTCTGCGCCCGGCCGAACCTGAATCTGCGACAGACCGAACCCGTTTCAGCGACGGCGGCGAACCCTGATCTGCGGGGATAACTCACGGATTCCACAGGCTTTTCCACAGCCGGACGGGCTCCAGGCGTACCCGATTCTGCGCAAGGTAGCTCAAAGCGGCATCGATCACATGCCGTAAAGCGTTCACGGGCTTGCCGCAGGCCCCTTATCCACGCAGAAACAGGTACGGCGAAACCATCGCCAGCGGCTGCGCCGCGCCGATGCGTACCTATTTCTGCGTCACAAAGCCCCGAAACCCTACCCGATTCTGCGGAAAATGGCTTGAACGCCCGAATCCCCCGTAAACGTACCCATTTCTGCGGCGTACCTGTTTCTGCGAAGGGTCCGGTACACCGCAGCGAACCTCGCGGCGTACCCAATTCTGCGCGCCCACAGGACAGCGGGATTCAGCCAGCCGTACCTGTTTCTGCGCCGCGTGTGCGGTCGTGGATGTCATGTCGAGATCGGCGCCCACGTATACGCGTGCGCCTGCCCTAAGCAAGCACCAACTTTCGACCCGCGCCTGGAAATCGGCTTCCAAATCCAGGCGTACCCAGTTCTGCGTGCGCTGGATGTATACCGATAGCTGAAAAGTCCCGGGCCACTATCGGTCCGCTGCATAGCGTACCTATTTCTGCGCGCCAACCCGGTTAACCCCCGTACCCGTTTCTGCGCCGGGGTCGCGTGGCTCGATACGTATACGTGCGCCGCGCGGCTTGCGTACTCGTTTCTGCGGGGATAACCGGTATGCCTAAATATCGCGCGGGATAAGTCGACTCGAGGGCGCTGGCCCATCTGCATTGGGAGGCAAAAACGGCTCGGGGCGTACCCATTTCTGCGGACGCCTAAGTCACAGCAGATTGCTGCGCCGCCGCGGACGCGCCCCCAAGCGTACCTATTTCTGCGTGCCAAACCGGGTCCAAAGGCGTTGTCGCAGCGCCGCACGAAGGCGATGCGTACCCGTTTCTGCGTCGATTTGCGAGGCGCGGTTGGGGGGAGCCCGCAAACCGCCTGGACATGAGCGGACGGCGGGAATGGCTGCGCCGGGAAATCCAGAAGAACGGGAACCGAAAAACGACAGGAAAGCGAAGGAAAAAAGCGTAGGAAAAAGCGAAGGGAAAACCTCGGGCGAAAGCGCTGGGATAAGCGGGGGGAAACGGAGCGGGAAAAGCGTAGGGAACGTCCCTCGGCGCGCCCCCACCTCCAACCAGACGAAAAAAAACCCGCCGGTGAGGGCGGGTTTTTGTAGCGTCGCGGCACGTCATGCAGACGTGCCGGGAGCCAGGTCTTTACACCGGCGAAATGTTCGCGGCTTGCAGACCCTTCGGGCCGTTCTTGACTTCGAACTGCACGCGCTGATTTTCTTGCAGCGACTTGAAGCCCTCAACGCGAACTTCCGAGAAGTGCGCGAACAGGTCATCACCGCCGGCGTCCGGCTTGATAAAGCCAAAGCCCTTGGCGTCGTTGAACCACTTTACGATACCGGTTTGCATGGTATTGCTTTCCAAATAAAAGAAAAAAGAAACCGATGGTGCATTCACCACCGTACTGCCAACTCAAGGAAAGGACACCATGGACAACCGAAGTACCAAGACGGTGGCTAACGAATGAACTGTTGCCTCGTCGCTTGAATCTGGCGGAGATTTATACGGGGGAATGCGATCCGAGTCAAGGCAGGGAATTCCCCCAACGTGGACTGGTCTGCGCATATCGCCTGTGGGATGATCCCGCCTTCTTACGAAATGTCGGTGGGAGCGCAGCGGCATCCACTTGTCAGAAGACCGCCCGCACCGCCAACCACTGGAGACTCCAGCCATGACTTTGCCCGATCCGGCTCAACGCCCTGACGGCCCATCCGCGTCCGCCCGCCTGCACCCGGGCGCCAACCAAAACTTCGTCGAGCGGGTGTTCCGCTTGCGCGAGCACGACACCAATGTGCGCACGGAAATTCTTGCCGGCGTCACGACTTTCCTGACGATGGCCTACATCATCTTCGTCAATCCCAGCATCCTCGGCGATGCGGGTGTGCCGAAGGATGCCGTGTTCGTGGCCACCTGCCTGGCTGCCGCAATCGGCACGCTGATCATGGGCTTCTACGCGAACTATCCGATCGCCATGGCGCCCGGCATGGGGCTGAACGCCTACTTTGCCTATACCGTGGTCAAGGGCATGGGCCTGCCGTGGCAAGCTGCGCTGGGCGCGGTCTTCATCCGGCTGCCTGTTCCTGCTGGTCACGCTGTTCCGCGTGCGTGAAGCGATCGTCAAGGGCATTCCACAGGCGATTCGCGGCGCCATCACTGCGGGCATTGGGCTGTTTCTGGCGATCATCGCATTGCACAGCGCCGGCATCATCGCGGGCAATCCGGTCACGCTGGTCACCATCGGAGACCTGCACCAGCCGCCCGCGGTGCTCGCCATCATCGGATTTTTCGCGATTGTCGCGCTGGACCGCCTCAAGGTGAAAGGCGCAATCCTGATCGGCATCCTGCTTACGACGATCCTGAGTTTCGTCTTCGCGGGCAATCAGTTCCACGGCGTCGTGTCGATGCCGCCCTCGATCTCCCCCACATTATTTAAGCTCGACATCTCGGCGGCGCTGTCGATCGGCATCGTCAACGTGGTGCTGGTGTTCTTTCTTGTCGAACTGTTCGATGCCACGGGCACGCTGATGGGCGTGGCCAACCGCGCCGGGCTGCTCAAGGCCGGCAAGATGGATCGCCTGAACAAGGCGCTGATGGCCGACAGCACGGCCATCATGGCCGGGTCGCTGCTGGGCACATCGTCCACCACCGCCTATATCGAAAGCGCATCGGGTGTGCAGGCCGGCGGCCGCACCGGCTTGACCGCCGTGACGGTCGCCGTGCTGTTCCTGGCCTGCCTGTTCATTGCGCCGCTGGCGGGAACGGTGCCGGCCTACGCCACGGCGCCGGCCTTGCTGTACGTGTCCTGCCTGATGCTGCGCGAACTGGTCGATATCGACTGGAATGACGTGACCGAAGTGGTGCCCGCGGTGCTGACCGCGCTGGGCATGCCGTTCACGTATTCGGTGGCCAACGGCGTGGCCTTCGGTTTCATCTCCTACGCGCTGCTGACATTGCTGACGGGACGCGCGCGCGAAGTGCCGCTCATGGCGTGGATCATCGCGGTGGTGTTCCTGTTCAAGTTCTATTACCTGCCCGGTCACTGAGTGGTCGGAGCGCGCGGCGCCGGTCGCTGACGAATCCGCTTCATGAAACAACCAGGGACGGCGTGGCATACCGTCCCTCTTTTCATGGGCCGGGCCGCTTCAAACATTCAAAATGAAAACGATGCCATTCGTCGCCGGCGCCGATCTCGTGCGTACCCGATTCTGCGTATGAAACGCGACGACGAGAATCCAAGGCGTACCCGTTTCTGCGCAAAATGTAAGTACTCATTAACCTAGCACTCCGGTCCCTGGGCGCTTTCCAAGTCTCATACAAAAGTATGAGACTTGGCTGAAAGCGAACATTCCGGGCTGGACAAAAGGGGTGAAATGCACTGAACTACAGGCGTGGCAAAATTTTGAGGGCGCGCACTAGCGCCCTTTGTTGACTCCGGGATAGCAGGGCGTTGCGCCGCTTCGACAACGCGCCGATCGACGGCCAGACCAGCCCGCGGAACGCAAAGGCGACGACAGAAGGCGACCCGCCAAAGAACAGACCGTCCTGAGCAAGGGCGGCTTCGCCACCACAAAACACAGAGCGCACGGAACGCACGTGTGCCGGACAATACAGCTCGAATCCAAAAGCAGAGACAGTGGTAATAGCGAACGTGTAGTGCCGGGGGATGTTGTTCAACGGGGAACAGATCATGACCGCAGGAGAAATCCGGCGTCCCGCCATCGGGCCCATCACAGAATCCGCCAATCAGTCGGGACATCGCGTCTTGGCCGCTTTGGGAGAAGCTGCCGCAGCCGTCGCGATACATGACGCGCAAGACGATTACGCCGTGACCGACGTAGTCAACGTGCTGGCCGAAGACACGGAAGTGTCGCCCCGCACGCGCGCCGCGGTGGAACGGCTGCTGCAACGCCATCGGCTGCAGGCCGAAGAACTGACGCGTCAGCGTGCGCTGTTGCAGGAATGGATCATCAGCCAGCTTACCTACAAGGCGCTCTACTACCAGTATTCCGGACAGAAGCCCGAGGCACCGAGCGTCGAGCTGATGCGAGAAAAAGACATGGTGCGTCGGCGCATTCGCGACGAGCTCTACGGCAGCCGCGAAGCACTTGCGGTGGTTGAACAACCGTCTCGCAGTCTGTCCAGATCGTGATCCACCAGACGTTGCGCGCGGGTCGGACCGCGCAGACAGCGGAACCCGAGCGGGCCCGGTGGCCCGCATCCGCATGTGCGGAGCCGGGCGCCGTTACCAACAAGAAGCCCAACGTCAGGGAGAACGTCATGGACCGATTGTGCAAGGCGCCCGCACGCTCCGCACAAATCGTGCTCGTGTCGCGCTATGAGGATTTTGGATTCAACGCCAGCCAGTTTGGATCGGGATGGGAGATCCGCCGCGTGCAACAGGTGCGAGACCTGGAACGCGTGGTGCGCGGCAGCGCCCCGATGGCCGGCATTCTCGACCTGCAGACGCCATACGGCGAGGCCGAACTGAATCAGCTAGAGCAGGGCCTGCAGCATCTGCATGTGATGTGGGTGGCGATCACGTCGACGGCGATGCTCGAGGACGACCGCGTGCGCCGCCTGATCCGCGACTACTGCGTCGACTACGTGCGCACGCCGTTCTCGTTCGACGAACTGCTCTATACGCTCAAGCACGCGCATGGCATGGCAAGTCTGCACGGCGCGCGCCTGCCCGAGGCGCCCACCGCGCGCGGACCGATGATCGGCGAATGTGCGCTGATGCGCGCCATGTTCCGCTCGCTGGCCAAGGTCGCGCACAACGAGGCGCCCGTCTTTATCTCGGGCGAATCGGGCACCGGCAAGGAACTAGCGGCGCAGGCCATCCACGAGGCGTCGAGCCGCCGCAAGGGTCCGTTCGTGGCGATCAACTGCGGCGCCATTCCATCGCACCTGGTGCAGTCGGAACTGTTCGGTTACGAGAAAGGCGCGTTCACCGGCGCCAACCAGCGCAAGATCGGCTGGATCGAACAGGCGCAGGGCGGCACGCTGTTTCTCGATGAAATTGGCGACCTGCCGCTCGAAAGCCAGGTGGCGTTGTTGCGCTTCCTGCAGCAGGGCACCATCACGCGGCTGGGCGGTCATCAATCCATTCCGCTGGACCTGCGCATCATCTCGGCGACGCACGTGGACCTGATCGCGGCGCAGGGCGATGGACGTTTTCGTCCCGACCTGTTTCACCGGCTCTGTGTGCTCACGCTGGCGATCCCGCCGCTGCGCGAGCGCGGCGAGGACATCCTGCTGCTGGCCAACGCCGTGCTGACCGAGCACGGCCACGAGGCGCACCGGCGCATCCGCGGATTCTCGGCGTGCGCGACGCAGGCGATGATGCAATACACGTGGCCCGGCAACGTGCGCGAGGTGATCAATCGCGTGCGGCGCGCCATCGTGATGACTGACAACCGCAAGATCACGGCCGAAGATCTCCAGTTGCATGGTGGCGTGGAAGTCCCGCGCAAGACGCTCGATGCAATCCGTGAAGAAGCGGAGCGCGAGGCGATTCGCACGGTGATGGCCAGTCATGGCTTCCATGTGGTGCCGGCCGCGCGCGAATTGAACGTGTCGCGCGTGACGCTGTACCGGTTGATGCACAAGCACAATATCCGCGTCGATCTGCAACCGGGCGCGCCCGCCGAATAGGTTGCGGCGGCGTTGCGTTCGCGTGCGGGAAGGGTTTGTTTGGCAGCGGCCACGCCACGCATGCGCCCGGCGCAAGCCTGGCGGAAATCATGGGCCTCGATCAATGCGGCGCGGGGCCGGAATCAATGCGGCTGTCCGGGCGCAGTGTCGTGACGTCGATGGTGGCGACGCGCGCACCTCTCGCCCATGATCGGCTGGCATAAGGGCTGGCATCGAGCGCCAAGGGAGACCCGGCGACGTCCGCTCGCCGGATCCCCTTTGTCCCGTCGCCCGGACAGCGGCGGCAGGCTAGCGCGGCTTGGCCCGCGCAAGAAACCAGGAAACCAGAAACCCCTGGCCGGGCTTCAGGTCATGCCCACCTTGCCGCGCCTGCCGCGTGGCGTCGCGTTGTCCTCCTGCGGGAAATGTCCGGGCGTCAGATCGCGCGGATCGGACACACCGTCGCGTGCCTGCCGCCGTTCAGCCGGCGTCGGCGCAATCGGCGACTCGCTCTTGTCCGGACTGAACTGCAGATCGCCCCAGGCCCAGCCGAAGGCGCGCACATAGCTATCGTTGCTGACCGCGGCGTGGCTGTTGGGATTGGCCGCGTCGGGGCGGTCGAAATATGCGTAGTTGCCGGCCAGTGCCGGCGCGGCCGCGGTGGAGAGCACGGCCAGTGCGATGGCGGTGACGACTCTGGCGTACATGGGTGGCTCCCTCCCTTGCTGGAAAAAGGTGCCCGCCGGGGGACGGAGCACGTAAACCGGTTTAGGTGCGCGCCCGCGAAAAAGCAACGTGCGCGTGCCCGAAACCCTTGCCAACCCGCAAATAAAGTGCGCCCGGGATGTCTCGGCCGCTCAGCAGCCGGGATGACCGTTGCGCTGCCGGCTGGCCGACGCCATGAAGCCGCAGTTGGCCGTTGCGTAATACGTTGCGACAGGGCGTACGGGCTGCCGCGGAAACGGCAACAGCGGCGGCGAGAGCAAGTCCCTCACGGTGGAGGCGCGGCCCGCAAGTCGATGGGCGCGTCGGCGTGCCGTCATTCGCGCTGGTGGATGGCGCATGGCGTGTCTACTCCTGCGTGCAGTGCTTCTTGTTTTGTGGACTCGTGTTTCTCCCGCACGGATATAGAGCGACAAGCGTGCCAATCGACCGCAAACGGTTGTTTTACAAGGGATGCGGGCAAGTGTCGCGAGCCGGTTTGCGCGCAATGGGCCGACGGCGGCCGCAATCGGTTACGCCGCTGTAACGGCAAGCGGACGGCAGGGCGCGCGATGTGGCAAGGCGTGCCACCCCGCTCGCGCGATCTGTCTGACTGATACCGCAGCATCGCGGGCCCAGGGTGGGAGCGGGGCCGACTATTCGCGCCCTAATGCAAACAGAGGTGTCTGTTTTGCGAAGCTTGCGGCGTGTCGGGGTGCCAAAACGATGTCGGCGTCCCAGGCCTGTCCCGATGCCGGCTCACTGGTGCATCTGGTTGCACGCCTGAAACCCGCTGACGTTCGCAGAAACGGGTACGCACGCCTGTGTCGGACGTCCGGCCGACAAGACAGATGGGCAAGGCGCTGGGCATCACGCGGATCGCCGTGGCGGCGCGGTCCCGTTCCGAACGAATGGCGCGCGCCTCGCGCATTACGCTCGTTACGACAGCTACGATCGCCGCGTGACCGGCGCGCCGACTTGTCGCCTGTTCGGCCCCGAGGCTAGGGCCGTGCGGCGCCCTGGCTGGCCGAAGCGCCCGACGTCGGCGGTGCGGTCATCTGGCTCGAAATCGGCTTGGGGCCTGGGCCGGGCTGCTGGTTGCGCTCGCAACCGGCGATGGCCAGCAGGCATGTCATCGCGCTCAGCGTGAAGAGCGCGGACCATGCGGCGTTGCGCCGCGCGGGCAAGGTGACGATCACGGTAGCCTCCTGTTTCCGGCCGTGCGCCGCGCCAGGGCGTCCGACCCGGCATGTGCGTGTCCGGCATGGGTGTGTGAATTCACTGTAGCAGGTTGCGTGTGCGGCGCTGGGCGCGGCGACCTATGATGGACAACACACATCAGACTCTGCCTGACAGACGCTGCGAAACACGGCAGCCACGCTTTTATCGTGACAGATGCGACACTTGCGTTCCACGCGAGCCACCATCCAGGACGAACGGCATGCCCTCCGACCACGTGCACGAACCTTCCGATTCCACACCGCCGCGCCCGCAGCGCGGCCGCCTGCTGCCCGACCGGCATACCGGCACCCGCACCGTGCGCGTGGTGTCCGCCGCCGTGATGTCGTGGTTCGAGCATCGCGCCGCCAGCAAGGGCGCGGCCCTGTCGTTCTACATGCTGTTTTCGATGGCGCCGATCCTGGTGCTGGTGATCTCCATCGCCGGCCTGTTCTTCGGCGCCGAAGCGGCGCGCGGCGAGATCTTTGCCCAGCTCGAAGGGCTGGTGGGGACGCAGGGCGCGGCGGCGATCCAGGAAATCCTTGCCGCCACGCACCGCGCGGGCGGCAGCGGTATCGCGGCGATCATTGCCACCGGCATCCTGTTCGTCGGCGCCACGAGCGCCTTTGCCGAACTCAAGGGCAGCCTCGACGACATCTGGCAGGCGCCGCCGCCGGCGGGCGCGGGCTGGAAAAAACTGCTGCGCGCGCGGCTGCTGTCGTTCAGCATCGTGCTGGCGCTGGCCTTCATGCTGCTGGTGTCGCTGATCGTCAACGCCGCGCTGGCGGTGATCAACCGCTTCTGGGGCCAGCTTTGGGCCGCCTCGTGGTTCGCGCCGATCGCGGACGTCATCTCCACGCTGTTCTCGTTCGCGGTCGTGACCGCGCTCTTCGCGGTGATTTTCAAGATGCTGCCGAACGCACGCATCGCCTGGCGCGACGTCACGATGGGCGCGGTCATCACCGCGTTGCTGTTCGCCGTCGGCAAGCGCCTGATCGGCCTGTACCTGGGCAACAGCGCCGTGGCGTCGTCGTACGGCGCGGCAGGCTCGGTCGTGGCGCTGATGCTGTGGGTGTATTACTCGGCGCAGATATTCTTCTTCGGCGCTGAGCTGACGCGCCAGTACGCGCTGCAATTCGGCAGCCTGCGCGGGCACGATCCCGCGCGCCAGAAAGCCGTCGATCCGGCGCATCCCCCGGCCGGGCCCGCGAACCGGTAAAATAGCGCCCCATTCGATCCCGGGACGTTTCCCGGGCCGCTTCCGCTTCCCGGCCCTTTCGTTGCGCCGCCTCATCTGGCTGGCGCCGCCGCACTGCCCGGGCTTGCCATTACCTGACTCCACAAGCCGTGAGTTCGCTCGTTTCCGAAATTGCGCGTCGGCGCACGTTTGCCATCATCTCCCACCCGGACGCGGGTAAGACCACGCTCACCGAAAAGCTGCTCTGGTTTGGCGGCGCCATCCAGGTGGCCGGCGAAGTGCGCGCCCGCAAGGCCGACCGTCACGCCACGTCCGACTGGATGGAACTGGAAAAGCAGCGCGGCATTTCCGTCACGTCGTCGGTGATGCAGTTCCCGTATCAGCCGCGCGCCGAGGCGCAGGAAAACATCGTCAACCTGCTCGACACGCCGGGGCACGAGGACTTTTCCGAAGACACGTACCGTACGCTCACGGCGGTCGATTCGGCCGTGATGGTGATCGACTCGGTCAATGGCGTGGAAGCGCAGACCATCAAGCTGCTCAATGTCTGCCGTCTGCGCGACACGCCGATTCTCACGTTCATCAACAAGCTCGACCGCGAAGGCCGTTCGCCCATCGAGCTGCTCGATGAAATCGAGGACGTGCTGAAGATCCAGTGCGCGCCGATGACCTGGCCGATCGGCATGGGCAAGGCGTTCCGCGGCGTGTATCACATGATCGACGATAAGGTGCAGTTGTTCGATCCGAAGGGCGAAAAGGGAACGTCCGCAATCCTGGACGGCCTGGACAACCCTGAGCTGGACCGCATTCTCGGCTCGCGGGCCGACGAACTGCGCATGGAAATCGAACTGGTGCGTGGCGCGTCGCACACGTTCGACAAGCAAGCATTCCTGTCGGGCAAGCAGACGCCCGTGTACTTCGGCTCAGCCATCAACAACTTCGGCGTGCAGTCGCTGCTCGATGCGCTGTGCGAGCTGTCGCCGCCGCCGCTGGCGCGCCGCACCGAATCGCGCACTGTGGAGCCGCAGGAGGCCAAGTTCACCGGATTCGTGTTCAAGATCCAGGCCAACATGGACCCGCGCCACCGCGACCGCATCGCGTTCGTGCGCGTCTGCTCGGGCCGTTTCGACCGTGGCATGAAACTGCTGCACGTGGCGCAGGGCAAGACCGTGGCGATCAACAATGCCATCACCTTCATGGCGCAGGACCGCAACACGACCGAAGAGGCCTACGCGGGCGACATCATCGGCGTGCCCAACCACGGCACGATCCGGCTGGGCGATGTGTTCACCGAAGGCGAGCCGTTGCGCTTCACGGGCATTCCGTCGTTCGCACCCGAGTTTTTCCGTCGCGCGCGCCTGAACAACCCGCTCAAGGTCAAGCAGTTGCAGAAGGGTTTGCAGCAGCTGGCCGAGGAAGGCGCCACGCAGATGTTCCGCCCGCTGATGTCCAATGACCTCGTGCTCGGTGCGGTGGGCATGCTGCAGTTCGATGTGGTGGCCCACCGGCTCGAACACGAGTACGGCGTCGACGCGATCTTCGAATCGCATGAATGCGCGACCGCGCGCTGGCTCAAGGGCGATCCGGCCGAGATCGACAAGCTGATCGACAAGAACGGCCACAACGTCGCGCTCGACGGCGCGGGCGATCATGTCTACCTGGCGCCCAGCATGGTGAATCTGCGCCTGACGCAGGAGCGTTTTCCGAATATCCGCTTCCTGGAAACGCGCGAGATCGTCTGATCCGGTCCCGGCCGCAGCCGGAAACCGCATCGCCAAACGAAGCGGCCCGCAACAAGCGGGCCGTTTTTCATGGTGCCGATGGCGCGTCGGGGGCGCTCAATATGCCAGCGACGCCTGGATGTAGAAAGTGCGCGGCATGCCCACATACTTGCCGGAGTTGTTGTCGGTGGAGCGCGTGAAGTAGCGGCGGTCGAACACGTTCTTGACGCCCACCGCCAGCTTCAGATTCTGCGCCGTCTTGCCGAAGTCGTAGCCCAGCCGCAGGTTCATCAGCGCATAGCCGGGAATGTCGCCCAGCGCGCCGTTGGCGGATTCCTGCGTTTGATACACGGTCGACGTGGCGGGATCGCCGGGCGAATGCTGCTTCGACTGCGCAAAACCATCGACGTTGAGCGTCCAGCGGTTGCGCGCGTATCGCATGCCCAACGTGGCCGTGTGGCGCGAATAGAACGGCAGGTCGCGGCCGGCAAAATTGCCCTGCTGATAGTAGGCGTCGGTGAACGTGTAAGTGGCGTAGGCGCTCAGGCCGGCCAGCGTCTTCGACAGCTTGCCGAAGTCGTAGCGCAGCGCCGATTCGATGCCGCGGTGCGTGGTAGCGCCCAGGTTGGTCCACGCATCGGGTGCGCCGCCCGTGCCGCCGCGCAACTGCAGTTCGTCGTCGAAGTCGATGTTGAACAGCGTCAGCTCGCCGCCAAACCCGTTGATGTCGTTGAAGTGCGTGCCAACCTCGTAGGTCTTGGCTTTTTCAGGCGTCAGTCCGTTGGTGGTGGACGCGATCTGGAAGTACTGCAGCGGGCCGAACGACACGCCGGCATTGGCAAAGGCCGTCCAGTTGTCGTTGATGTGATACAGCACCGACAGCGACGGCAGCGGCTCGTTGGACGACACGTCGGTGCGCACGTTCGTAAAGCGGTCGGTCAGGTTCGAGCGGATGAACTCGTAGCGCAGGCCCGGCGTGATGGTCCAGTTGCCCCAGTTGATGGTGTCGTCGATATACACCGCGTTGGCCGTGGTGCCGCCCGTGCGCCATTGGTACACCGGCGCCGACAGATCGGGCGCGAACACCGTTCCCGGCGTGTAGTACGCGGTGCGCGTGGCCTTTTCATCGCTGGCTTCGCGCAGGTAGCGATAACCGATGCTGACTTCGTTGCTGACGCTGCCGGTGCGGAACAGCTGCGAATAGCGCGGCTCGAATGCGAACACATGGTAGTTGCGCGGCGCGGTGGTCAGTCGGCGCTGCGCGGCCGTAGCGCCCGTGCCCTGCTGTTCCAGCGTGCTGCCGCGGAAACTGTCGGTGTAGTACGTCAGCACTTCGAACTTGCGATTGGCGTCGTTGTGCGCGTACTTGACCGAGAAATCGCTGCGGCGGCCCGAGAAATCGTCATAGGGACGATCCGACTGGAACGGATTGGCCGCGTACTTCGCGCTGGTCAGTCCGCCCGGCATGCCGGCATGCGCCTCGTAGTAATGAAACTGGGCGGAGATCGTATCGTTCGGCGTGATCTGGTACGCGCCCTTGAGCATCAGGTCGTCGATGTCGACGTAGTCATTGCTTTCGCGGAAGCCGTTGCCGTGCACGCCCGAATACAGGAAGGCCCCGCCCAGACCCTTGTCGTTGGTGCCGCCGATGAACGCGGTCGGATTGGCCTTGGCGTTGCCACCATGGCTGTAGATGTCGGTTTCGATCGACGCATCGGCCGCAAACGTCTTCGGAATCGCGCGCGAGACGAAGTTGATGATGCCGCCGACGTTCTGCGGGCCATAACGGACCGAACCGGCGCCGCGCACCACATCCACGGCATCGAGATTGCCCAGCGACAGCGGTGCCATCGACAACTGCGGCTGGCCGTACGGCGCCACGGCCAGCGGCACGCCGTCCATCAGGATCGTCGAGCGCGGCGAGAGGCGCGAGGTCAGCCCGCGCACGCCAACGTTCAGCGAAATATCGCTGCCGCCCGTGCCATTGCTTTCCTGTACCTGCACGCCCGGCACGCGGCGCAACACATCGCGCACGTTGTTCGCGCCGCTTTCGGTGAAGGTTTCGCGCTCGACGATGGTCCGTGCGCCCGGATGCTCGAGCACCTTTGCCTCGCTGGGCGCTTCCAGCCAGTTCCCAACCACGGTGACCGCGCTCAGCGAATTGCCGGCGGCAGCGGGGGCCGGCGCAGCGGGCTGGACGGTCTGGGCTTGCGAGACAGGGGACAGGCAGAGCAGCGCGACGCCGGTCGCGCAGAAGGAAAGTCGAAATGCGGGCAGCACGGTGTAAATCCGGAAAGGCGGAAGGCAAAAAGAAGCGGCGAAGGCGACACCGATATCGGTGATGTCTGACGCACGTTTGCAGCGTTGTGCGCCGACGCGGTGCCTTGTGATGCGCCTGTCGTCCAGTCCGGAGTATAAATAAGAATGATTCGCAACCCCATTCTTGGGCGCGAATTTGTGTCGAGGCTGTGGTATTCATGCATCAATGTAGATACATGGCGCTGTCGGCGTATTGCCGGGGAGTCGGCTAGAATTCCTGACTTTGCCGTTGTACGCGGTTGCGTACATTGCCCGCCTTTGCGCGTCGCCAGACGCTTTCCAGTCTCATGTCATCTGCCCCCGCGCACCCGGCCAATGAGCCGGACACCGTTTTCCGCGATCCCGCTTTCCGGCATTTCTGGTTTGCCCGGCTCTGCACCACCATCGGCTACCAGATCTTCACAGTGGCCGTCGGCTGGCAGATGTACGACCTGACGCGCGATCCATTCATGCTCGGCATGGTCGGTCTGGTGCAGTTCCTGCCGTCGATCGTCTTGATGCTGATGTCGGGCCATGTGGCCGACCGTTTCGATCGTCGCATCATCGTGCGCACCTGCCAGATCGCGGAAGCGGCAATCGCGCTGTCGATGGCCGTGGCCAGCCTGTCGGGCTGGGTGACCAGCGAGCACATCTTTTTCTTCGTCGCCGCGATTGGCGGTTGCCGCGCCTTTGAAACGCCGACGCTGCAGGCGCTGCTGCCCAGCGTGGTCACGCCGCGCATGCTGCCGCGCGCGGTGGCGCTGTCGAGTTCGGCGGCGCAGACCGCCATCATCATCGGCCCCGCGCTGGGCGGCTTCGCGTATGTGGCCGGCCCGGGCGTGGTGTATGCGATCAGCGCCGCGCTGTTCGCCATCGCGGCGGCGCTGGTGTTCACGCTCAAGCTGCGCCAGGCCGCGCAACGGCTGACCGCGCCGGTCAGCGTCAAGACGCTGTTTGCCGGCTTTGCCTATATCCGCAGCCATCAGGTGTTGCTGGGCGCGGTGTCGCTCGATCTGTTCGCGGTGCTGCTCGGCGGCGCCACGGCGCTGTTGCCGATCTACGCGCGCGACATTCTGCATACCGGTCCGTGGGGCCTGGGGCTGCTGCGCTCGTCGCCGGCCATCGGCGCGCTGGTCACTGCACTGTGGCTGGCGCGGCATCCGCTCAATCGCCGTGTCGGGCGCGTGATGTTCGGCGCGGTGGCGATCTTCGGCGTGGCCACGATGGTGTTCGGCGTGTCGACATGGCTGCCGCTGTCGATGGGCGCGCTGGTGATTCTGGGCGCCTCGGACATGATCAGCGTGGTCGTGCGGCAGACCCTGGTCCAGCTCGACACACCCGACGACATGCGCGGCCGCGTGGGCGCGGTGAATTCGGTGTTTATCGGCGCCTCGAACCAGCTTGGCGAATTTGAATCGGGCGTCACGGCGGCGCTGCTGGGGCCCGTAGGCGCCGTGCTGCTGGGCGGCGCGGGCACGCTGCTGGTGGTGGCCGCATGGATGAAGCTGTTCCCGCAGCTGACCAATCGCGATCGGCTGCACGATCATCCGGCCGCGCCGCAGCCGTCAGAAAAGGCCGCCGCGGCGCATTGATGCTGCAGGGTGCGTAATCGGCCAGGGCGGTGCTGCCGCCCTTTTTTGCGGCCCGAGCGTACCCGTTTCTGCGTTGCCGCAAGCGGCCCGACGCGCTCCGGCAGCGGCCGAATTGCGCTAGAGTCGCAGCATGCCCATCGCCAGCCGGGCGCCTGCCCCCAGCGCCCCCAATGCTCCCAACGCCGCCGTAAACGTCTCGGCCGCCCCGCACGCCCGTGATGCGGCGGCGCGGGCCGATGGTCCGGCCAGCTCGCCGGCCGCGCAGCCGTTGCACGACAACGCAGTGTTTTCCGCGCTCACCCAGTCGCGCGCGTCGCTCGAACGCGCGTGCGTGCTCGGCGATGGCCTGGGACTCGCGCTCTGGCGCAATCGGCACGACGATACCGCCTACGCGCGTCCCGGCCACCACACGATGTCGATGTATCTCGAAGGCGGCCATGCTACCTATCGGCGCGACGCACCGGATCGCAAGGGCGCGCCGGACCGGCTCTGCGTGCTGCCTGCCGAGCACGAATCGTCATGGCATGTCGGTGGCGACCAGCGCTTTCTGCATCTGTATTTCCAGCCCGAGCATCTGGCCTGGCATTGCGTGCGCGTGCTCGATGCCGAACCGCGCGCACTGCAGTTGCAGGATCGGCTGTTTGCCGAGGATCCGATGTTGGCCGGCATGTCGCGCCGGCTGGTGATGCTGGACTGGCAGGACATCGACAGCCGCATGATCGGCAACGCGCTTGCGCACGAGGCGGTCACGCATCTGCTGCTGGCGCATGGCACGCGCAGGCCGTTGGCTCAATGGCGCGGCGGCTTGTCCGGCGCGGTGCGGCGCCGCGTGGCGGACTGGATCGACGCGCATCCGGCGGCCAATCCCACGCTGGGCGAGCTGGCCGAGCTGGCTGATTTGTCCGAATTTCACTTCGCGCGGATGTTCCGCGTGTCCTTCGGCATGCCGCCGCACGCGTGGATCATGCGTGCGCGGCTGGAGCGGGCTCGCGCGCTGCTCGGCAATGCCCGCCTGTCGCTGCACGAAGTGGCGAGCCAGGCCGGGTTTGCTTCCACCAGCCACCTTGGCAACCGGTTTCGCGCCGCATTCGGCATCACGCCGGGGCAGTGGCGCGCGGCGGCAAATTCTTCTGCCGGGTTGTAAGGACTTCACACCGCCCACCGCAGGCCGCCGCATTGTGATGCGCGCAGCGCGCGCCGATCAGATTGGGCCGAGCCGTTATCGGGCAATGCGCCGCGCAGAAACGGGTACGCTTTGGGATTTCCCGGGCCGCTGGCTGGCACGCCCTTCGCAAGTCACGCCCGGTTTGCATCCCGTGGAGTCAACGCATGGACCTGAATTTCATCGATCACGCAAAGCTGGAGGCCACCTGGGCGTATCTGACCCAGTTCGCCATCAGCCAGGGGCTTAACTGCCTGGCCGCGCTGGCGATCCTGATCATCGGCTGGTGGTTGTCGGCGCGCGCCGCGCGCGGGCTGCGTCAGGCGCTGCAGCGCACCCATGTCGACGACACGCTGCGCCCGATGCTGGCCAGCATCGTGCAGTGGATCATCCGCGTGCTGACCGTTGTGCTGGTCCTGTCGCAGTTCGGCGTGCAGACCGCAAGCATCATCGCGATGCTCGGCGCGGCGGGCCTGGCCATCG
>Ga0187844_10001288_pt1 | contig 19223 bp, 18 predicted proteins | sample SpaLakP09_SKY_50_FD_134517 | JGI IMG/M metagenome (GOLD analysis project Ga0187844, IMG submission 134517) | Oligotrophic lake water microbial communities from Sparkling Lake, Wisconsin, USA - SP09_SKY_50 | ecosystem: Environmental > Aquatic > Freshwater > Lake | place: USA: Sparkling Lake...
CATCGGTGATGGTGATCAAGAAGGTGCCTTCAACATCGAGAAGCTCCGCTACGGACGCATCGTCATCATGACAGATGCTGACGTCGATGGATCCCACATCAGGACCCTGCTCCTTACCTTCTTCTACAACCAGATGCCGCAGCTCATCCGTCGCGGTCATATCTACATCGCCCAGCCACCGCTCTACCAGATCAAGAGGAAGAAGCGTGAGGAGTATGTCGACGACGACGTTCAGCTCAACCGCATCCTGATCTCTCTCGGAGCCGAGGAGCTGAAGCTCGTCTCTCTACCTGACAAGAGAGAGATTGCAGCAGCCCCCTTCAAGGAGATCTTGGAGCTTCTCGACAGGCTCGAGAAATCGAGCGAGGCCGTTCGCCGTCTGGGTGGTGATTTTGAGGCTTACCTCCACGCCCGCTCGGCCGAGGGAGTCCTCCCCTCCTATCTGGTTGTCATTCGCGCCGGCAATGAAGAGACCGTCGAGTATTTCCACAACGAGACGGATCTCCGTGACTTCACAGCAAAGAACATCGATCTCAACCTCTTCGATGCCGAAACTTCCGAAGGGGAGAACGGCGAGAGCGGCACTGGAGCTGTCGTAGAAAAGGTCTCCAAGGCCGACAAGAATCCCCGCCGCCGCCGTGCCCGTCTCGTCGAGATCCATCAGTCCAAGAGCATCGAGAAGCTCATGGCAGAACTTAATAATAAAGGCTTCAAGATCGAGCACTACGCTGACAGTAAGACACCGCTCTTCCACCTCATCGACGGAGAAAACACCCACGAGATCTTCGCAATCCCACGGATCCTGGAAATGGTGAAGGAAGTTGGCCGCCGCGGCGTCCAGGTCAAACGATTCAAGGGTCTTGGCGAAATGAATGCCAAGGAACTCTACGAGACCGCCATGAATCCCGAGCGCCGCCGTTTCCTCAAGGTAGAGCTCAACGACGACAACGCCCTCGAGGCCGGACGAATGTTCGACATCCTCATGGGCGATGTGGTCGAACCACGTAGGATTTTCATTGAAGATAATGCCCTGAACGTCCGCAACCTGGACGTCTAGGATTAGGCTTTGGATTTAGGCGCTGCGCTGGGTTTGCCAGTGCGGCGTCGAAACTTCAAATCCGAGAAATCAGGTTTACGTCTTGCTCTATCTTCAAGGCTTGGATGATCGGATGGAGAGCAAGGCGTGAGAGCGAAGCGGTAGGAGTCCTACCGCGAGCGAACAGCACCGCAGCTATCCGCTGATATCCCAAGCCCTTGTAATTACGGGGTGATTTCCGTGCCTATACCCTCTTCGGAGAAGGCTTCGAGGAGCACTGCATGCGGTACTCCTGCCCCGAGCAGATGGACCTTTCCCAGGCCGCTTGTCAGGGCCTTGGTGGCGGAGCGCACCTTGGGAATCATCCCTCCGGCAATCACACCGCGGTCGATTAATTCCTCGGTTTGGGATGCGGTGAGGCTGTGGATGAGGGAGGAGTCATCTTTAGGATCAAGCATGAGCCCGGGGACATCGCTCAGGAAGATAAGCTTGGTGGCCGGAAGAGCGGCGGCTAGGGCAGCAGCGGAGACATCGGCATTGATGTTGATGGGCTCACCGCTTGGCAGGGCACCGAGTGGTGAAATGACAGGCACCACGCCAGCCGCAAGTGCTGCTAAGACAGCAACAGGATTGACCTCCTCGGCCTCTCCCACGAATCCCAAGTCGACCTCTTTGTTATCAGGCCCGGTGAAAGGAGGCAGTTTACTGGCGATGAATACCTTCCGACCCGATATCCCGACAGCCTTCACCCCGAGAGCCTCCAGCTGATTTACGATTCCGGGATTCACCTCCTCATCGAGCACGGAGCGTACAATCTCCACCGTGGAGGCATCAGTGACACGGAGGCCATTGATGAACTGGGGAGTAAGCCCCTGCTCCTTCATGCGGACATTGATGGCCTTGCCTCCTCCGTGGACCAGCACGACACGGATGCCGACGGCATCCAGAAAGGCGATATCGATCAGGAAGCGCTCCACCTGCTCTTCCGCCTCCATGGTGCTTCCCCCGTATTTGATCAGGAAGATACTATCGCGAAATTTCTGCAGGTAGGGGAGTGCCTCGACGAGTGTTTCGGCACGTTGCCGGGAAGTAATCTGGGATGCCATGAAAGATTTATAGTGAGAACTCCGAGAGGTTTAACCGAACATATTCCTCGGTGAGATCTGTGGTAAGTAGGTGAGCCTCACCCTTACCGAGATGGAGATCGATGGTGACGGCAAACTCCTTCTTGGCTGCGATCTTACGCAACCTCACCTCGCCCTTGGCATCCTGGCACCCCATACCGTTCTTGGCCGCGCTCATCCCGTCGTAAGCGATCTCCACCTTGTCGGGATCGAGGGCGGCTCCGGCATATCCTGCAGCATCGATGATACGACCCCAGTTTGGATCACTTCCTGCCCAAGCACACTTCACCAACTGGGAGTTGGCGATGGCTCGTCCGATCTTATGGGCGTCAGACTCAGACTTCGCCCCCTTCACGGTAAGCTCGATCACCCGGGAAGTCCCCTCCCCGTCAGCCACAATGGCACGTGCCAGATCAGCGCAGACCGCCTGCATAGCCTCGGCAAAAGCTTTCTTCTCAGCAGCGGTGCGAATGGCTGTCTTCGACGCTCCGTTGGCTAGAGTGAGCACCGTGTCATTCGTACTGCAGTCACCATCGACCGTGATGCAGTTGAAGGTTCTGGAGGTCACCTCACCGAGCACCTTTCGAAGGAAAGCTGTTGGCACAGAGGCATCAGTGGTGATCACGCAAAGCATGGTTGCCATGTTGGGTGAGATCATTCCCGCACCCTTCGCCATGCCTCCGATACGGAAGGACTTCGTTCCGACCTTCACCTCATAGGCCGACTGCTTCGGCACACTGTCGCTTGTCATGATCGACTTGGCAGCTGCCGTGGCAGCAGAGGGGGATGATTTTAACGCATCGGCTGCCTCACGGATCCTGGGAAGTATTTTGGAGAGGGGAAGCTGGACACCGATCCTCCCAGTGGAGCAGATCAGCACCTCGTCGGCATGGAGACCGAGCGCCACTGCAGTGGAGTTGGCGGTCTGCTCGGCAGCGCGGATACCGGGAGCGCCCGTGCAGGCGTTGGCGTTGCCGCTGTTAAGGAGCACTGCGCGCGCCTTTCCCGACTCGAGATGCCTCCTGGAGAGCAAGACTGGCGCGGCCTTCACGAGGTTGGTGGTAAAGACGCCCGCGGCCGTGGCGGGAAACTCCGAAGCCACAATACTCAGGTCACTTCGTAGGGGACCGGTGCGCTTAATGCCACAGGCGGTGGTACCTGAGAGGAATCCTTTGGCAGCATTGACGCCACCGACGATACGTTTAAGAGGCATGGGAGTTAGAAGATTGAAGATGGGAGATGGGAAAAAAGACGAGGGACGAGAGTCGAGAATCGAGGGCTTTACTACAGGAGGCCTGCTGTTTCTGTCAGTCCAGCCCTCACATTGAAGCACTGCACAGCCTGGCCGGCTGCTCCCTTCACCAGATTATCGATTACAGAAAGGATCACGACACGGCCTGTCCGCGGCTCGTCGAAGAGGGCTATATCGCAGAAGTTCGTGCCCGTGACATGCTTCGTCTCGGGAGGCTGTTCCCGGATCCTGACAAAGGGTTCGCCCGCGTAAGCAGCGAGCAATGAGCTCTTCAGGTCGGCAGCGGTTTTTCCCGCAGCAGGGGTTGCCACGATGGTCGTATGGATTCCCCTGCTCATGGGAGCTAGATGGGGGATGAAGGTGATCGCCACCTTGCTTCCCGCAGCTAGAGACAACTGCTGCTCCACCTCGGAGAGATGTCTGTGACGAGGGAGTCCATAGGCCCGCATGTTCTCATTGCACTCGGCATAGAGATAATCCACGGCGGCTTTCTTGCCGGCTCCACTGACACCACTCGCACTGGAGGCCACGATGCCAGAGGGATCGAGCAGACCAGCTTGGAGTAGTGGAATGAGCGGCAACTGGATACTGGTGGGATAGCAACCGGCGCAGGCGATAAGTGAAGAGGATTTGATCGCCTCCCGTGAGAGCTCGGGAATCGCATAGATCGAATCCCTCAGAAGCTCCGGTGCCGGATGCTCTCCGCCGTAGTAGTCGGCATAGACCTCGGCATCCCGCAGCCTGAAGTCCGCGCTCAGATCGATCACTACCTTACCAGCCTTCAGCGCCGCAGTCGCATACTCAGCGGCCACGCCATGAGGTAGAGCTAGGAAGAGCACACCGGCATCACAGGCAGCGACGTTGGCTGGATCGGCCTCCGTGAAGATCAGTGATGCGATCTTGAGCCCCGAGAAGCGAGGCATCACTTCACCGAGCGATTTGCCTGCATATTGCCTGGAAAAGACTGCCGTGACCTCGGCGGATGGATGCCGGTCGAGCAGCGCGCAGAGCTCCTCGCCCGAATAGCCGCTGGCACCCACAATCGCCACCTTGAGAAGTGCAGGATCAGTCTTGGCAGAAATGGAACTCATGATCGAATACATTAGTAAAACTACTGCCCAGCGCAACGGTCGAAACAACCAAATGGGGAGGGACTGCATGGCCACCCGTAACGCAGGACTGTAAAGACCAAGGCCGGGCTAGCCAAAAGCACAAGAGGCACAGAAAAAAGGCGGCAAGCGTAGATCAGCCTGCAGTAAGTGGGGAATCATCCTCCAATCCGCGATCCGTATTTGCTCAAGGCCTATGTGCTTTTTGTGCATCTTGTGGCAATTTCTTCACTCATTTTTATTGTACGACTAAAATCTGTGCTTGCTTGCCCGGCCTCGGCCCATGGGCCTGCGTTACGGCTGCACCTCTGCGGGAGTCCTGTATTTTTTTTATCCAAAAAGTACACTACTATTAGAAAGAAACTGGCTAGTAATACTTGTTTTTCTTACTATTCGGTAATACTTTTATTCTTATGAGCACGCTCGTCACGACGAAGGGTCAGGTCACCATCCCGAAGAAGTTGAGGGATCGCTATGGCATCAGGCCTGGTGCCTTGATCGACTTCGTTGCAGGAGCCGATGGAATACAGCTTCGCAAGGTCGTTAAGAAGGGTGGAAAAGGCGTGTTGGGATGTCTGAAAAATGAACTTTCGGGACTTAGTATTTCTGCACTCCTCGATGATCTTCGGGGTGAGGTTGTGTTACCCAAGAAACGAAAGTCATGACCGCGATCGCCGTGGACACCTCGGTGTTGCTCTCGATCTTTAAGGGCGAAGCGGCGGGACAACGGTGGCTCGAATTCCTTCAGGGGCTGGCTGAGACCAAGAGCCTTATTGTCTCATCGATCGTGGTTGCGGAGGTGAGATCTTTTTTCTCTAGCGATGCTCAGTGTATGAAAGCCCTGCACGCGCTGGAACTCCGTCATAGTCTCTTGGATGAAGAGTCAGCACTTCTTGCCGGAAAGATCTTCCGCTCCTACCGCAACGAAGGGGGGCCTCGCACCACCATCCTCCCCGACTTCCTGATTGCGGCTCATGCCTCCACACAGGCCGATGCGCTAGCTACGGAGGATCGGGGCTATCTCCGGGCCTACTTCCCCTCAATCAAACTGCTCAAGCCCTGACCCAGCAGAATTCTCGCGCAGAACAACGAGCTGTGGGTACAGCGTTGTAGCATGCAGAGCATCCCGTAGGGCGAGACGATCGGGAGATCGCGAGGCAAACGCAGAGGAGAGGATTTGTTATGGAAATCAGAAACTCAGGAAAAAGAAACAGAAGGGGAAGTTTTACCACTAAGTACCGAAAAGGAAGATCCAAGGAGGAGCAAAGGGATCCGTAATGGATGCGAAGCAACGGCCCAAGAGCCGGCCTTGAACCGGCGAAGTGCCTGCCTGTGTTGTACAAGCCCCCCCCTGTGCATTTTGTGCATCTTGTGGCCATGCCTCCCATTGATTTTTTCTTATCTCATCTCCGCGCCCCTGCGCCTCCGCGTGAAAAACTTCAGTCTTTCATGCTTAAAAGGAACTTGCACGTTCTCACAGGAAACCCGATGCTATCTCGCTCGAGAACGGGCTGTAGCACAGCTTGGTAGTGCGCTTGAATGGGGTTCAAGAGGTCGTGGGTTCGAATCCCGCCAGCCCGATTTCTCGATCTTCCGTAGAGACTGTTCTCTCTGAACAGGTACCAGCGGGATGGTGGGGTAGAGGGGTTGCCCAAAGAGCGACGGAATCGCTACAGGGTGGTGGATTTGGGGGATTTTGTCCTTTGCTTCTTTTTTCTTTCTAAATCTCGACGGTAAGAAAGAATCAATTTGGTTTACCATCCCCATGAAAAAGAAAATTCTCCTTGCGGCAACTGCTGCAAGTTCACTGGCAACTATGTACGCCCAACTCAAGGAATATCAAATTTACGGAGGGGTATTTTCTGACGGCGAAACTTTAAATGGCACTTTTAAATATGATATTAGCACGGGATTATTTTCAAATATAAATCTTTTTAGTGGAGATTTATTTTTAACTGATGCTAATTACATGAGTAATCCACAAACTCCATTTAGCACAGAAACTATAGCTGTTTTTAATTACACATCAGCTGACTTTACTAACTCTCCTACAATCTATGGTTCCCAACTAATGGGGGATAAAATTGTATCATCGCCGATTATAAATAATAGTATTTCTGATGTTTCAGGAAATTCTACAACTCGTTTTATTTTGGATGTAAACATGAGCAACCCAAACTTTCCATCATTGAATTTGGGTATTGCTCCTATTGATTCATATTCATACCCCAATCCACAATATAACACTAGGAAAGGGAGATTCCTAGCTGCTAATTCCAATGGACTCAGTGATTTCGAGGTTGATACCTTTGGGTCCCTGAGCGAAAGAGGATACAATCCGTATGGTAATCATACCGATATAGTTATTTCGGGGACGGCACCACGTCCTCGGGGTACATTTTTTTCTGTCTCCGCACCATCCTACTCCACTGGTGCTCCCTGGGTCCTATCTGAACGATTATTAACCTCAGGTAATATATCACATGTTCCGCAGATTATTCCTGAACCAAAATCAATCTTTCAGATATTATTTTCATTATTAGTGTTTGGATTTAGTTGTTTTTTCAAGAGGAATCGGAGTTAGCGTCCTGCTTGAATTCTCTTTTAACTCAATGCAGCCCCTTGTTAGCTTACTGACGCCTACACAGAATAGGCGGACATTCATCCCTTTTCTGATTGAATCGGTAAAAAAACAAACCTATCCCAAAGATAGGATAGAATGGTTAATTGCTGATGATGGAGAGGATGACCTAAGCGATCTAGTAAGTGGAATACCAATGATACGGCACTTTCGATTCAATGATAAAGTGTCCATAGGCTCCAAAAGAAACTTCCTAGCAACAGAAGCTAGGGGGGATATTCTCATTCATATCGATGATGACGACTACTACCCACCATCCAGAGTTTCGCATGCTGTTCATCGACTAGTTATAGCTAATAAGTTACTCGCAGGAGCTAATCAGTTACTGATGTTTAATATTTTAGATTCTGAAATAAGCCGTCTAGGCCCTTACGGTTTGAGACATGCTTGTGGTGCGACTTTGGCCTATCGGAAAGAGTATTTCCAAAAACATAAGTTTGACGAATCAGCCTTTAAGGGTGAGGAGGCATCTTTTACTAATAATTTCACCAATGACATGATCCAGTTAGATACTTTATCGACAATTATATGCATCAGTCACAGCTCAAACACAGTACCCAAGTGTAATATTATAAGTAGCTCCTCTCATTTAAAAATTATGGACATTATTCATGATGAAGAAGCAATCGCTTTTTATTCATCGCTAGCAAAAACTATTTTATAACCCCGAACCCTCCACCTACGTCCTCTTCGGAATCGGAGCCATCGGAATGCTGGTGGTTATGAGCAGAAAGAAGACGGCTTAAAGATTTTCAGACTGACAAAGAAGACCCATCTCCTTCATTGGGGATGGGTTTTTTGTTGTCACACTATAATCTCACTTTAACAGAGTAGATCTGTAGTGCGTGACAGATCTCTACGGAGACGGAGTAGTTGAGTGGAGAGAAATAAAAGAAGGATTCTTTTTATCTGCCAACTATGATGACGCGGACCCTCTTCTCTAGATCGATAGCGGTGCTTTAAGAGCGCAGAAAAGGGGTTCTGGAATTTTTCGCCATTTCCCAGAAAGGGATCAGATGATGTGGCGGGTTCGAATCCCGCCAGCCCGATTTCTCGATATTCTTGAGAGGTTGTTCTCTCTGAAGAGGTTCCAGAGGGATGGTGGGGTAGCTGGGTGGGGCAGGTCGCTACGGAATCGCTAATAATTCTATCCGTTATATGTTTTGTGGGGATTGTGACGAAAGTGTTGCATTCCTCCTTGATTATCCTCTTGGCAAATCTCGGGAGAGGGTCAATCTAAAAGCTGATTCGGTAAAATCCCCCAACTGATCCCTATGAAAAAAACCATCCTCGCTCTTGCCTTAGTCGCTGGGCTTAGCCTCGGCAGCCAAGCTCATGCAAGTCTGATCCAATCGAATACTCAAATTACTGGCAATCAATACGCAATTGCTCCAACAACCAACCTTCTGACCCAAGGACAGTCGACGCTTGGAAGCCTTAGTTCGCCTAATTTTTCCCCATGGGGAGCATCTGCATTGTCAAAGCTGAACGATAACGACGTGTATGGCTATGCATTGGATCTTGATCATCCATCTTGGACGTTGGATGCAGCTTTTGATTTATCCATCAACACTCAGGGGTATAATATTACTGAGATTGATACGATTTCTGGCTGGGCTTGGGATTACGTAGACCAGAAGTACAATCTTTCGTACAGCACAGTGACCAGTCCAAGTTCTTACATTTCATTGGGCACATTCACATTGAATGACACGTCAGGTAGATCAGCTAAGTCGCTAAAAATTGCTTTGACGGATACGACTGGAACAATTGCTACAAATGTTGCGAAACTCAGGTTTGATTTTCAAAAGGCAGGCGGTCTCTATAATAACCCAACGGCTTATACTGAGATTCAAGCCTTTGGCACACCTACCACTCAAGCAGTCCCAGAACCCTCCACCTACGCTCTCTTCGGACTCGGAGCATTGGCTCTGGTCGTGGCGTATCGTCGGAAGGTTGCTTAATCACACCTAGCTTTTTAAAGAAGACCCATCCTCTTCATCGGGGGATGGGTTTTTTTTGCCCAGGATCATCACGCCAGCCCGATTTCTCGATACTCCGGAGAGGTTGTTCTCTCTGAAGAGGTTCCAGAGGGACGGTGGGGTAGCTGGGTTTTCCAAAGAGCGACGGAATCGCTACTGGTCCTACTACTTCAGCGGCTACAGAAAGACCTCTACTCCCATTTCATCACAACTACCTTGTAGTGGGTAGGGATTCAGTGATAAAAATCTTTACTCAAAAAAATCCGTAGAATGAACAAAATCATCATCACCTTTTTTGCGAGCCTCCTTCTTTTTTTAGCAGGCACACCAATGTTTGCGCAGACACCATCCTGGTATGACGGTATAACGGACAGTGGTATTCAGCCTGGATCTCCTGATTTTTACCAACATCAGGTCAATCAAATTCCTGGTGTGAGTAATGAAGGGTTTTGTGCCTACTTCTCTTTCATGGGTGCCATGTACTATAAGTCCGTCATGGGCTTTGCAAACCTCTATCAGAATGATGCAAACTGGGTGTCTGCCATGATAAATAATGCCTATAATATTTATAATACACCGTCAACCGGTAGTGGGGCACTCGATTTTTACAATAGCTTGTATAACAACTACATCAGTAAGTCTGGTTACGAATCCCAACTGATTTCGACAACAATAACTTCGTTCACGGGTGAAAATGGTGTTTATAACACCATTAAATCATCACTACTCAGTGGCTCGAGTGTTCTTGTGAATATAACGCCCAACGGAACTCAAAACCAATGGTGGGGTTTCCACGTGATGAATATTGTCGGATTCTCCTCTAACAGCATTGTCGTTTTGGACCCAGACAATAACCGCTATGGTGGATATGGATACCCAGGTGCTTCAATAGATGTTCCTGCTTCAGGCACCTTGGTAAACGGCTATGGAGTAGGAATTCCTTACAATCTTTCTTTCTATAACAACAGCGACCCGATGCCGATTGTGAGCGGTTGGTCCGATGTTGGAAATCCCTCCAATAGCCTTCTACAAACTTATGCTGTAGATCCAGATGGTGTGATTACATCGGGGGGGTATGCTGGAACAAAAATTAGCGGACTCTGGACAATCGCTCAGGTCCCCGAACCCTCGACCTACGCACTCTTCGGCATCGGAGCCATCGGAATGCTGATAGTGATGCGAAGGAAGAAGACCGCTTAAAGATTTTTCAGTCTGACACCGAAGACCCATCTCCTTAATCGGGGATGGGTTTTTCGTTGCCCAGGATCATCACGCCAGCCCGATTTCTCGATATTCCGGAGAGGTTGTTCTCTCTGAAGAGGCTCCAGAGGGATGGAGGGATAGCTGGGTTGCCCAAAGAGCGACTAGTTAGCCTTGGAGAGTTTTTATTCTGCAATCAGTGCTTTGAACGCAACGAGAAACCAAATGCCCGCTACTTATGTCGTTGCTTACCAAAAGCGTTGCCTTCTAATCTCAAACTTGTGAAGAAAAAGACTTTCTCGCTTTTGTTTGTTGCGGTGACGGCATTGTCATCTATGGCTCAAGAGACTGCGCCGCATCATCCACCGCAGACACCCCCCTTAGCAAAGAGCACAGCGCCTTTTTCTCAAAAAATTCATGTTGCAGTTCATGACAGGCCTCCTTTTTCCTTCAAGGGAGAAGATGGTCAGTGGATAGGCCTCTCGCTCGACCTTTGGCATCAAATCGCCGAGGAATTGAATTTAACCTTTGAACTCGTGGAGGTTCCGCTGATTGAAACTGCGGCGAAGTTACACTCGGGCGAATTGGATATCGACATCAACAGCGTGTTGACAGCTGAAAACGCGAAGCTAGTCGACTACATGGTGCCTTATTTTTTCAGTCATGGTGGAGCCGCCACAAAAGATCGTGGCTTTTTCCAGAATTTTTCAGTTCTTTTCAGTCACATGAAGCAGGGAGGTTTATTCGAGATCCTGCTCATCATGATTGGAGCGCTCCTTTTTTTTAGCAGCGTGTTATCACTTCTTGAATGGAGGCGTGAAAAAAGTCATATCAGGGGCCCAAAACATCACAAATTCGGGCATGCCCTCTGGTACTCAGCGATCACAATGGCAGGTGGCGGCTTCGAGGATGTTCCCCTTTCGGTCATTGGAAGAATCCTCACCTTTGTCTGGCTTTTCTTCAGCATCTCAATGGTAGCCTTTTTCACCGGTATCGTGGTCACCTCCATGTCATCTATCGATCAAGAATCGGGCATGATGAAGATTGCGGAATTGAGTCAATTTCATAACGGCGTGATCAAGGGTTCTCACATGGAAGAAAAATTGTCTAGTATAGGCATTCCGGCCAAGAGCTATGCATCGGCAGAGGAGGGACTCGATGCGCTAGCATTGGGCAGAATCAACGCATTTTCCACAGATGCTGCAACTCTACATTATCTGATTCTTCGTGACTATCCGGGCCAGTTCAAAGAAGCCATGATTCCCTCTGTTCTTTATAATACAGCCTTTGCAACACGCCCAAATTTCCCGATAAGTAACACGATAGAGTCTCGACTCATCGAGATCACAGAAGAACCACAATGGACCCATCGAGTGGAACGCTGGCTCGGTCCGCTTGTCTTTTAACGAACCATCTGGCGGGGCCATGGAGGCGATTGATTCAGCAGAAAGCCCGAAAGCGATTTAGCGTTGGATCTACGCAACACTGCATCTATCCGCCAAACACCCGAGTCTCGGTTTTCTTTGAGGACTCTTTCTCTCTGAAGAGGTTCCAGAGGGATGGTGGGGTAGCTGGGTTTTCCAAAGAGCGACGAAATCGCTAAGATTTCTGTCTATTGTAGGATCCGTGTTTTTTTCCATCACCTTTACTTTCCTATTGAAAACTCGGAGGAAAGCGAATTTCCAGTTGAACTACGGCTGCCTGAAGTAAGTTATTTGCTTGTCAGGACCACAGGCGTCAATCCCCCATTAATCCATTGACTCCTTCGTCATCTCTAGTCGCGAGGAACAGGCTACCCTCCCGCGGCAAGTCCGATGGCACGAGAGAGGGTTAGGGCAACGAGATCGAGCATCATTACACCGTGAATCACGAACAGGGTCTTCATGAGCCTCGTGGTAGGCTTAGCTCCGGAAGGCTCAAACTGCAGAAGCGTCATGGCAGAGGCATGGTAGTAATCGAACGTATCCAACTCTCCCATCTCGTCATCAAAGCGGATATGGTTACGCCCTTTCAGCCTGGCTGCAGAATCAAGGCGCCAGTAGATCCAACCGAAGTCGATCGTGATCACCGGAATAAAGAGGATGAGTTGCATGAGCAGTAAACCACCCACCTTGAGGTGACTGAGAAGAAGAAGATTCAACATCAAAAAGATCACGAGGCATCTCAGGGTCAGAAGCCCCCCTAACAGATCGATTCCCCAGCCCACACTTTTCCCCCGAATCAGCTGGATCTGAAGGAAGGCTGTGAATGCAAAGGCAAAGGGGGCGACCCAGAAGACAAAAAGGTGATGAATCTTACTGAACAAAGAAGCCACGCTCATCACTTGGGGATCATCAATCTGGTCGACCCCCACACCCAGGTTCTTAAGAAAGAGTGAAGCAAAACCATGACCCACTACGAGGATCCAGAGCGGCAGACTGCGCCGAATGGCGGCATGATTAGATGATGGAGTGGGCATGCGATGATTAGACGCCATTACAGGCCCCTTGTTGATAAAGAATTCTCCCTTTGTCTCCTATCATGCTTTGCCACCAGGCCAAGTCTCGGTTTTCTAAGAGGACTCCTTCAGTCTGAATAGATTCCAGAAGTATGGTGGGGTGACTGAGTTCCAAAAGAGCGACAGAATCGCTATGGAGATTAATCCTTCAACGCTTTGGGAACTTTGCTTACCCTCTTCAATACATAGCTACCTACCACTTCGTAGATTGCAAGAATTCCGTTGTAATTCCTGAGAATCACATAGAGACGTCCCTCCAACTGCTCAACAGAGGATGCATACTGATCCGGTTCGCAAGACGATGACCGGAGCTCCTTTGAAAAAAGGGTGATTGCCGAATCGACTAGAACCTCGTCGTCGGGGACATCGTTCATGGTTTAGAAGTCTACCCAATCGTCCAAGGAGTCAACCAACGTCACGTGACAGAATCGACACGATACAACACTTGCAAGGTCTCGCCCATTCAACTCTGGTAGTTATATCAAAGATCAGGATCTCACTTCATGTTAAGCCCGTCATGTCAATAACATCACCGTCGAAACACGAGTATCTTCAAGAGGGAGGGAGACCGACTTTTGTTATTATTAGCGGAAGTATTGCATCCGCAATTCCAAGCAATACCCGAATTGTCAAATCTCTAGTAGAAGCAAGGAAACATATCAGGAGAGGTGAGGCATATGTTGAGTACAGGCGTTACATCGGTCTAGATGGAACCGGCTCCATGCCGTGGGTCGTCACGATCAATGATGGCGATCATCAGGTTGTCGATTCCCAACACTCGACTCTCCACAAGGCTTTCCAGATAGCCGTTCGAATGAATGCTCCTGAACCAGTCGAATCCTACAAGCCTGAGCACGAAATCATCAGTCTCTTCAGAAGATTCGTAGGCGATAAGAGATAAAATCACGGAGTCTCGGTTTTCTTTGATTCCCACTTTACCTTTTAACTGAGCAGATCAGGCCTGCGCTTTTTTGTAGCCTCTAATGCCTGTTCCGCACGCCATGTGGCGATAGAGCCGTGATTGCCAGAGAGGAGTATGGGCGGAACATCCCACCCGTTAAACTCAACGGGGCGGGTGTAATGGGGATGATCGAGCAAGCCGGTCTCGAAGGACTCGGTGACCGCTGACTGGTCGTCTCCAAGGACGCCGGGGATAAGGCGCACGATCGCATCGGTGAGGACAAGCGCCCCGAGCACACCGTTGGTGAGGATATAGTCTCCAATCGAGATCTCATCGTCGACCAGGTGATTGGCTACGCGCTGATCGACTCCTTCATAATGACCACAGAGAAGAATCAGATGCTCGGCCATGGCATAATCCCGGACGATCGGCTGGGTCAAAGTTCTACCCTGTGGAGTGAGGAAGACCACCTTGGTCTCGGGCCTGCGAAGCTCGGCCAAGGCTTCGGCGATGGGCGCGATCTTCATGACCATACCCGGACCTCCGCCGTAGGGAGCATCATCTACCGTACGATGACGGTCGTGGGTCCAGCGCCGCAGGTCCACGGCCTCCAGTTTCACGAGGCCCGCTTCCTGGGCGCGACCAAGGATGCTCTCTCGAAGAACTCCTTCCGCGATTGCCGGGATAGGTGTCAGTATCTGAATCTCAATCATGGAAAGATCATTACCATGGAATCGTCCAATGAACAGCGACTCGTCATCAAGCTGCATAACCGGATAGTCTTTTCTAATCCTGAACTGAAAAGTGAGCAGACGATCCAAGACACCTCCCAATCGGGGGAAAAAAAGGCCTCCCAAACGGAAGCGTTCTTTCCTTATCACGCTGACCAAGCTTGGCTTCGCTGCACTCCTTTTCTGGATGTTGATCGGCTTGGTTTACTATCTCTGGGCCCTGACCTTCGATATCTCAACCATCGGTCAGATGCCTCAGCGGTCCGCGATCTACGATCGCAACGGGACCTTCTACAGCCGGACAGTCGGGGAAAATAGGGTCGTCGTGCCCTACGAGAGGGTCTCCCCGAATTTTGTTAATGCACTGATAAGCCGCGAGGACTCGCGCTTCTATGAGCATCATGGAATCGACCCACTCGGTATCGCCCGTGCCGCTGTACGAAATATGCTCTTCGGAGGAATGAAGCAGGGGGCCAGTACGATCACCCAGCAACTCGCCCGCAACAGCTTCCCCCTGGGGGGGAAGACCTTCAACCGCAAGTTCCTGGAAGCTGCCATGGCCTTCCGTATCGAGATGGAAATGAGCAAGGAGAAGATCCTGGAGCTCTACATGAACCGCATCTATTTCGGCTCAGGTCTCTACGGAGTCGAGGCCGCCAGCCTGGCCTACTTCGGAAAACCAGCCTCCGACATGGATCTCTCCGAGGGGGCGCTACTAGCAGGACTCATCCGCAGTCCAAACAAGTTCTCGCCACTCAACAATATCGATGCATCACTCGGTCAGCGTAATGTCGTCTTGGGACGGATGGAGGATCTTGGCTTCATCACTCATTCACAGCGGGAGAAGGCAGAAGCTGAACCGATGAACCCCGCCCAACAAAGGCTCATTAACCCTATGAATAGCTGGGCCGTCGACGCGATCCTCCATGAATTGGAGCAGGTGGTGCCCTTAGACAGGATCGACTCCGGAGGTCTGCGTATCGACACAACGATCGATGCCGGACTCCAGCAGTCCGCAGAGATTGCTGTGTTAAAACGCCTCGCAGAAGTCGAACAGCGAAGCGACTTCCGCCAGCAGCATCATGTCGGCAAGGTAACCAAAGGGGAGGGGCCACTGGAGCCACTCCAGGCGGCACTCCTTGCCATCGATAATGCCAATGGAGGCATCACGGCGATCGTGGGAGGAAGGGATTTTGCCAAGAGTAAGTACAACAGGGCCTTGGTCGCCATGCGTCAGATCGGTTCCTCGGCCAAGCCCTTTGTCTACGAGGAGGCCTTCCGCAGGGGCATCATCACGCCGGAGACACCCGTGAGTGATGCACGTCTCACAGCAGCAGATCTCCCTTCCCGTTCCGCAGCCTATGATCCTCAGAACAGTGACGGAACCTTCGGCAACGATCTGCCAGCCAAGGAGGGACTTGTGCGTTCCCGGAATACCATGAGTGTCCGTGTCGGCATGAAGACGGGGCTCGGAGATATCGCCTCCACGATGGAGCGACTCGGCCTGGCCGAGCATGTGCCACGTTATCCCTCGATCTGCCTCGGCAGCTTCGAATCGACGCTTAGGAATCTCACCACGGCCTACACAGCGCTGGCCACTGGGGGGAAAAAACTACAGCCGCACCTGATCGAACAGGTCACCGACTCCGAGGGGACCGTTCTTTATCGCGCAACCCATGGACGGATCTCCGTGCTCGACCCCACGGCGACGAGAACCACCACAGGGATCCTTACCGAGGTCTTGACGCGTGGCACCGCGGCGAAGTCGGCTGAACTTGGACTCCGCAAGCCTGCCGCCGGGAAGACCGGGACGACCGACCACTTCGTAGATGCCTGGTTCCTGGGATATACCCAAGGACTCACCTGCGGCGTCTGGGTTGGCTTCGACCATCCCAAGACCATCATGCACGGAGGATATGGCGCCGAATTAGCCCTCCCGATCTGGGTAGACGTGATGCAATCGCCTGCTTCTGATCACTTTGCTTCGGGGCCGCTGCTTTAGAAAAAGCACGAGAGTTAAAAGTGTGCGGTACGCCGGCTCGTGTCACCTCTTGACGGCACTTGCTGCGCGGCAAGCAGTGCCGCCCTTAAGGAATGAGGAATACCTTCGGGATTCTACCGCACCACTCCCCACCGGCTTGGTTTAATCCTTTAACTTTTTAAACATTTTTTCACACTTATGACAGGGAGTTCTTTTCCTGAAGCAGGAGAGAGTGTAGGGATTCTTTTTTCCTTAAATGAATATCCACGAATTCCAGGCCCGAGAACTCTTCGCCGAATTCGGCGTTGCCACCCAACCAGGCAGTGTTGCCCTTACTCCCGACGAGGCTGAGACCGTGGCCACAGGACTCAATCAAGGCAAACTTGTTATCAAGGCTCAGATCCATGCAGGCGGACGTGGCAAGGGAACTTTCAAGAACGGATTCAAGGGCGGCGTTCATCTCTGCGATACCCCTGCGGAGGCCAAGGATCTGGCCTCGAAGATGCTCGGTCAGGTGCTCGTCACACACCAGACCGGCCCTGAGGGGAAGGAAGTCGGCAAGATCTTTGTCGGTGAGGCCGTCGAGATCGCCCGTGAACTCTACTTTGCGATCCTCATCGACCGCGCCACGTCGGTTCCTGTTCTGATCGCCAGCACCGAGGGTGGTGTTGACATCGAAACAGTCGCTGACAAGACCCCCGAGAAGATCCTTCGTCTTCCCATCAATCCCTTCCTTGGGATTATGCCTTACCAGACACGTCTGATCGCCTCCTCGCTGGGACTCACCGGCCCGCTGATGAATCAGGCCTCCAAGCTCTTCACCAACCTCTACCGACTCTTCATCGAGCGGGATTGCTCGATGGTCGAGGTGAATCCCCTTGTAGTTACCACGGACGGCCGCCTGATGGCCTTGGATGCAAAGTTCAATTTCGACGACAACGCCCTCTATCGCCAGCCCTCGATTATCGCCATGCGCGATGTTACCGAGGAGGATCCGCGCGAAGTTGAGGCCTCGAAGCACGGCCTCAACTACATCGGTCTCGACGGAAATATCGCCTGCCTAGTTAATGGTGCGGGCCTCGCCATGGCCACCATGGACATCATCCAGCATGCCGGTGGCAGCCCAGCGAACTTCCTCGATGTCGGGGGTGGCGCCACTCGTGAGCAGGTCGCCTCGGCCTTCCGTATCATTCTGGCGGATTCCCGCGTGAAAGGAATCCTGGTTAATATCTTCGGAGGCATCATGGACTGCGATGTCATAGCCAACGGCATTGTCGAAGCAGCCAAGGAAACCGGCCTCTCGATCCCTCTGGTCGTGCGACTTGAGGGAAACAATGTCGAAGCGGGCAAGAAGACCCTTGCCGAGAGCGGCCTGAAGCTAGAGAGCGGCGAGAACATTTTCGACGCCGCGAATAGAATCGTCGCCGCGGTAAAATCAGCCGCCTGATCCCACTTACCACCTCAACTTTCCACTCCATGTCCATTCTCGTCACTCCCGACACTAAGGTCCTTATTCAGGGCATCACCGGTAGCTTCGGCGCACGCCATGCCAAGCTCAGCCTCGACTACGGCACGAAAGTCGTGGCTGGCGTCACCCCGGGCAAGGGGGGCCAGCTTTTTGAGAGTCAGGTGCCCATCTTCGACACCGTTGACCAAGCCGTCCGAGAGACAGGAGCGACCGTCTCCGCAATCTTCGTCCCGCCCCCCTTCGCGGCTGATGCCATCTTGGAAGGTGTTGCCGCTGGCCTTGAACTCGTTGTCTGCATTACCGAGGGAATTCCCGTCATCGACATGATGAGGGTGAAGGAGGCCATGAAGGGCTCCAAGACCCGTCTCATTGGCCCGAACTGTCCTGGTCTTGTGACACCAGGCACCGGTGACAAGTCCCATGGAGGCTGCCGCATCGGCATCGCCCCAGGTTACATCCATAAGAAAGGAAGTGTCGGCGTTGTCTCTCGCTCGGGTACCCTCACCTATGAGGCCGTCTGGCAGCTCACGACCCGTGGCTATGGCCAGAGCACCTGCGTCGGCATCGGCGGCGATCCGATCAACGGCACCTCTCATCTGGATATCCTGAAGATGTTCAACGAAGACCCCGAGACCGAGGCCATAATCATGATCGGCGAGATCGGCGGAAGCGCCGAAGAAGAGGCCGCAGCCTGGGCAGCCGAGCATTGCAAGAAGCCGATCGCCGGATTCATTGCGGGGGCAACCGCTCCCGAGGGAAGACGCATGGGCCATGCAGGAGCCATCGTCAGCGGAGGTCAGGGAACGGCAGCCGGCAAGATCGCCGCACTCCGAGCCGCTGGCATTGAGATTGCCGAGACTCCTTCTGATATGGCAGACGCCCTCATCCGCCGGATCAATCGCTAAACGTTACTTTTCCAATACCCGATTATTTAATCCTCCAACTGCTCACTCTCATGCCCGTCATCGCCAAAGGACTCGAAGGTATCATTGCAAACTCCACAGCCCTCAGCGACGTGAGGGGTGAGGATGGCATCCTCATTTACGCCGGATACAATATCGACGAACTGGCCGGTAAGGTTAGCTACGAGGAGGTTGTCTATCTCCTCTGGCAGGGTGAACTTCCCAATAAGACACAGCTCCAGGCTCTTCATGAGGAACTGGGATCGCAGCGCGAGTTGCCACAAGGCGTGATCGACTTCATCAAGTCCGCTCCGAAAGACGCGAATCCCATGGATGTGATCCGCACCGGCGTTTCGATGCTGGGTCTTTATGACAAAGTCCCAAGCGGCGACATCGATC
>Ga0187844_10001289_pt1 | contig 19221 bp, 15 predicted proteins | sample SpaLakP09_SKY_50_FD_134517 | JGI IMG/M metagenome (GOLD analysis project Ga0187844, IMG submission 134517) | Oligotrophic lake water microbial communities from Sparkling Lake, Wisconsin, USA - SP09_SKY_50 | ecosystem: Environmental > Aquatic > Freshwater > Lake | place: USA: Sparkling Lake...
GCCGAGTGCGACCGCATCGCGGACGAACTCAACGATCGGCCCAGGTATCGACTGGGCTTCAGAACTCCGAGCGAAGCCTTCGCTCGGTCCTAACGGTGTTGCACTTCAAAGTTGACTTCAAGCGGCTCGAAAGGTTTTGAACGCATGACTGATGGCCACCAGATGAATTGCACCGCTAGCAGCCTCTGGCAGAAGAAGGACAAGCGCCAACGATGGATCGTCGACTACAAAAAGAACTGCCCCAAAGACAAAGAGATGGCCGATAAGTGAAAACAGCCAGATACGTAGCCTTTTCCTGGATTCGTATTTGCCGATGGAACCCAGGAAGTAGAACTGAGAGACGTAGACGCTTAAGCAGGCTGCAGCTAGCACCAACCAAATAGACCTCGTCGCAATAGCGAAAGCCAACGCGACGGAGACGGCGAGTACGACGATTGAGCCACCCAACAGGCCAACGCACCACCTGGCCATACGCTCTTCCATCGTCGGCGCCTTTGGTCTCGGTAAGAACTGCATCTAAGCCGCCTAACGTGTTATCTGTCGATCGTTAACGATTTCTGCCCAACATTTGAGCATGTGCACTGGCTGCCAGCCAGGTCGCAAATCCGCGCCAAAGCCGACGCAGGTCAGCGATCGCTCATGACTGTGAGCTGCCTTCGCCTCGGTAACGAAGCGCCGTGTTCCGCTCACCGCCACTCGCCCCTCAATCCAGAAAAGTCCAGCTGTCCGCCCCATCGAAGCGCCGCACCTGCACCGCCGCCACCAGCTCTGGGTCGAAGTTGTTCAGGTTCACGCCGTGTCGGGCGCCGGCCTCGGGCGCGAGGGGTTCCCAGTGCGTCGCGCAGCCGCAATGGGCGCAGCGCACGGTGCGCAGAGTCTTGTCACCCCAGATGTATTCGGCCGTGTGCTCGGGGTGGCCTTCCACCTTCACGGTGCCGAACTCGTAGTACGCCCACAGCCCACCCAGGCGGCGGCAGATCGAGCAGTTGCACTGGGTCGCCTTCTCCGGGAGCGAGGGCAGCGTCAGGCGCACGGCGCCGCAGTGGCAGGCGCCGTGGAGCAGGCGTGAGGGGGCTTCGGCGTGGTCCATGGCGTTCAGGGCTGGCGCAGCGCAGCCAGGCCGGCCAGCGCGCTTTCGGTGGAGGCGGTGCGTGGGTCGTTCAGCTGGCGGCGAAGGGCGAGCGCGGCCTCGAACTTGGCCTGTGCGTCATCGAGGTCGCCTTGCTCAACCAGGCTGCGGCCCCAGTGCTGCAGCACAAAGGCCTGCAGGCGCTGCCAGCCGCCCGCGTGTGAGAGCTCCAATGCCCTGGCGAAGGCCGGGTTGGCCTGGGTGCGCAGGCCGTTGTACTGCAGCGCCGTGGCGTAGGTGTTCCAGAACCAGCCGGACACCTCCGAGGCCGAGAACTGCTCGACGCGGTCGAGCTGCCTTTGCAGCAGGGCCAGCGCCTCGGACTCACGGCGGGCCGTCGTCAGCAGGCCGGCCAGGTCGGCCGTGTGGTCGACCTGGGCGAGGTCGTCGCCGGCTTCAAGCGCGAGCGCCAGCCTGGCGCGCTGCTCGGCGATGCCGGCTTCAAGGGCCGCAGCGTCGGGCGCGGTGAAGCGTTGGAATTCCATGCCTGCTGCGCGCCGTCTGGGTGCCTCAGGCCGGCACGCGCACTGCCAGCCGGCCTGCTCGATGGCGGCGATCAGCGCTTCCTCGGAGTAGGGCTTGCCCAGCAGCTGGGTGACGCCTGCCGCGTGGGCCTGCTCGTGCTTGTCGTCGGAGGACGTGATCATGACGATGGGCAGATCGGCCGTGGCGGCGGCGGCGCGCACCTGGCGGGTCAGCTCGAAGCCGTCGATGCCGGGCATCTCGACGTCGGTGATGAGCAGGTGCGGCCGCTCGGCGGCCAGCAGTTCCAGCGCCTGCTCGCCGCTCTCGGCCAGCGCGGTGCGGTAGCCCTTGGAGGCCAGCAGACGGCTGAGCTTGACGCGCACGATCTTGGAGTCGTCGGCCACCAGCACCAGGGTCTCGTCGGCGCGCAGCTCGCGGGTGGGGGCGGCAGCTGCTGCTGCGGCGGTCGCAGCGGCGGCGGCTTCGGCTGCAGCTTGGGCTGCGGCTTCAGCGGCGACGCGGGCAGCCTCGGCGGCGGCTTCGCGTTCTGCGTGTTGGCGGGCCTCCTCGGCCAGGCGCGCAGCTTCAAGGGCAAGGGCCGCTTCGCGCTCGGCTTGCTCACGCTCGGCCTGTTCACGGGCTAGCTGTTCGCGCTGCTGCTGCTCGTGCGCTTCGGCGGCCAGGCGGGCGGCTTGGGCGGCGGCTTCACGTTCGGCGTGTTGGCGGGCCTCCTCGGCCAGGCGCGCGGCTTCAAGGGCGAGGGCCGCTTCGCGCTCGGCTTGCTCGCGCTCGGCCTGTTCACGGGCTTGCTGTTCGCGTTGCTGCTGTTCGCGCGCCTCGGCGGCGAGGCGAGCGGCTTCGGCTTCTACAGCCAGGCGGGCGGCCTCTTCAGCGGCGGCTGCGGCCGCTTCGCGTTCGGCGGTTTCGCGGGCCAGGCGCTCGGCCTCTTCGCGGGCGCGTGCTTCGGCGGCCACGCGGGCGGCCTCGGCCTCTTCAGCCAGCCGCGCGGCGGCGGCTTCGGCGGCCGCAGCTTCAGCGGCAAGCTGGGCGGCTGCCGCAGCGTCGCGCTCGGCCTGTTCGCGGGCTTGCTGCTCGGCCCGCTGCGCCTCTTGGGCGGCGTCGTGCTGGGCCTGGTCGCGGGCCAGGCGGGCGGCCTCGCCTTCGGCGATGCGGCGGGTGATGTCGGCGCCGTCACGGCCGGCGTCGGCGTTGTCGCGCGCCTGTTCTGCCAGGCGGATGGCTTCGATGGCGCCGGTCAGGGGCGCTGGCTCGGCGCTGGCGCTGTCGCGTTCGGCGGCCAGGCGCTGCGCGCGGGCCACGTGCTCGGCCTGCTCCATGGCCATGCGCTGGGCTTCGCGGCGGGCCGCATCGTCGCGCGCACGCTGCTGGCGCCGACGGCCCAGCCACACCAGCAACAAGGCGCCCACCACGAGCGTGGCGGCAAGAATCCAGATCAAGAGCTCATTCATATCGAAAGCACAGCGCGGACAGCAGATGCCACATCTTCGGGTTTGAGCATGGCAGCTTAGCGAAGGCCTTTTCGCCTTGCTTCAGTCATGACGGGTTCCCGGCAGTTTTGCTCGCTTGGCTGTCGCGCTTGAGGTCGCGCACGAAGGACTCGGCGTCCTGGTACTTGCGACCGCCCAAGTTGCTGTGCCGGTTGCCGTCTGCCGACCAGTTGCCCACGACACCGTAGATGGGGTCCATGCCCGGGAACGTCATCGTCTTTTCGTAGGTGTAGATCTCGTAGCCGCTGCTGCTCTTGGAGTTGGCGCGCACGAAGGCGAAGTAGCACAGCGGGGGCGTCAGCGGCGCGGGGTACTCGATGAGCACGCCCTCCAGCGCCGGGTAGGCCGTGACCTTGATGCCGGCGGCGTAGTCGGGCGAGACGAGTTCGCTGGCGACTTCCCTCAGCCGCGCCAGGTCGCCGATGACCAGCGCCGTGTAGAAGGCGCCCGAGCTCTTGTGCACCCAGTTGGGGACGAGCTGATGCTGAAGCTGGTAGATCTTGCCGTGCTGGGCCTTGGCGGCCGCCACCGCAGGGTCGACCGGCGTCGGTGGCACGGGCGCCGTGCCCGTGGTGGCGCAGCCACCCAGCAGCAGCGACAGCACTAAGGCGATGGCGAGGCGCATGGTCTTCTTTCTCCCTGTCTTGCTTAGTGGGCGCGGAGTCAGCCATGCGCCGGGTTGGGAGCTTAGGGCAAAGCGGCGTGGCGCGGCAGCGTCGAAGCTTGCTGCAGCTCAAACCCCACACGCGCCCAGCGGCCGCGGCCGTCCAGCGCCGTCAGCGCGTGCGGGCCGGGCTGGCGCAGCGTCAGCGTCTGCACTGCGCTGGTGCCGGTCGCATTGGCCTCGCTGCTGCCGGCGAGCGTGCCGTCCAGCAGCCAGTGCGTGCCCTGCTGGGCGCCGATGGCCTGCAGCCGTAGCGTCACGGCCGTCTGCCCCGGCGCGGGGCGCAGCACGGTGCCGGGCTCCAGGCCGACGATGCGCAGCGCCTGGGCACCCAGCGCACGCGGTGCGCAGCCCGGCGCCCAGGGCAGGCGCTCGGTGGGGTCGAGCAGTGCGGCGTCCAGGAAGGGGCCGAGCAGCGTGGGCCAGCGCACGGCCTCGGCCCTGGTTGCGTCGGGTGCGCAGTCGGGGCGCACGCGCTGGCCGCCCTGCGTCCACACGGCCTGCACCAGGCTGGTGGGCTGCAGCCGGTCGGGCAGCGTGGGCGGTACGGCGCCGTCCAGCGTCCAGGCGGTGCGGTGCTGCAGGCAGTGTTCGGGCGGCGTGGTGGCTTCGGCCGTGCCGAGTGGCCAGCAGATGGCGACGGCGCGCACGCTGGCGGGCTGGTGGCGTGGGGCCAGTTGTTGTCTTGCCTCCGCCGGGCCGAGCGCCGCGGCGATGTCACGCAGCAGCGGTGCCGAGGTGTTGGCGCCGAAGTGGCCGGGGTTGGGCGTGCCGTCGGGCCGGCCCACCCACACGCCGAAGGTGTAGCGGTCGGTCACTCCCAGCGCCCAGGCGTCGCGAAAGCCAAAGCTGGTGCCCGTCTTCCACGCCACGCGCTGGTTGCCCTCGCGGAAGGGGCTGCCCGGCCGGCCGCCGTTCTCCAAGATCTCGCGCACGATGAAGGCGGCGCCTTCGCTCATCAGCCGTGTTTCCCGCGAGGGGTCGGCGGGCGTCAGGCGCGGCTTGCCGGAGACGCCGCCGCGCGCCAGCGCCGTGTAGGCGCCGACCAGTTCCTCCAGCGACGTGCTGCCGCCGCCCAGGATGAGGCTGAGGTTGGGTGCCGCATTGGCCGGCATGCGCAGGCGCAGCCCGGCATTGCGCAGCTGGCCGGCAAAGCGCTCGGTGCCCAGGCGCTCCAGCAGGTCGACGGCGGGCACGTTGAGCGAGCGCTGCAGCGCTTCGCTGACGCTGACCGGCCCGGAGAAGTCCGCCTGGAAGTTGCCCGGCGCGTAGCCGCCGAAGTTCTGCGGCGCGTCGATGAGCAGGCTCTCGGAGTGGATGAGGCCTTCATCCAGCGCCATGCCGTAGAGAAAGGGCTTGAGCGTGGAGCCGGGCGAGCGGTAGGCGCGCACCATGTCCACATGGGCGCCGCGCCGCGTGTCGGTGAAGTCGGCCGAGCCGACGTAGCCACGCACCTCCAGCGTGCGGTTGTCGACGACGAGGGCGGCCACGGAGTTGGCGTCGGGCAGCGTGTTCAGGCGGTCAGCCAGCAACTGCTCCAGGCGGGCCTGCAGGCCGGCGTCCAGCGTCGTCTGGATGACGGCCACCGTCTTGCCGCCGCGCTTTGCCTGCTGGCGCAGCCGCTCGGCGGCCAGCGGCGCCAGCCACCGGGCACGCAGCGGCGGCGCGAAGACGCGCTCCAGCTTGGCATCGGCCACGTCGGCGGCGCTCCACACGCCCAGTGTCTGCATGCGCGTCAGCACCTTGTCTCGCGCCGCTTGAGCCGCAGCAACCGCGCGGTCCGGCCGCAGCCTGGTCGGCGACTGCGGCAGCGCGACGAGCAGCGCCGCCTCGGCCTGCGACAGCTCCGCCGCGCCCTTGCCCAGGTAGGCGCGGCTGGCCGTCTCCACGCCTTCCAGCGGGCCGCCCATGGGCGCGAGGTTGAGGTACAGGGCCAGGATGTCCCGTTTGCTGAGGTGCAGCTCCAGCTGCAGCGCCCGGGCGATCTGGCGCAGCTTGGCCGGGATGGTGCGGCCCATGGCCTTGTCGTCCACCAGGCGGGCCACCTGCATCGTCAACGTGGACCCGCCCGACACGATGCGCCCATGCCGCGCCCACTGCCAGGCGGCACGCGCCAGCGCGGCGGGGTTGACGCCAGGGTGCCAGTGGAACCAGCGGTCTTCGTAATGCAGCAGGGCTTCGAGGTAGCGCGGCGACACGGCCTCGGGCGTGGTCGGCTGGCGCTGCGCGCCGTCGTCGCTGGCCCAGCTGCGCAGGGGTGTGCCGTCGGCGGCGAGGACGGTGAGCGTGGGCGACGTGGCAGTGGGTTCGGGCAGGGGACAGGCGACGTCGAGCGCGAGGACGAGCAGCAGCAGCGCGGCGAGCGTCAGCTCGAAGCGGCGCAAGCGGGAGGCGGGCAGGTGCATCCTCAGGGCGCGGCCTCGGGTGGCCGCAAGCGGTCGATGAGAGCCTGGGCCTCCCGCACCGCCTGCGCGAACTCGGGCCGGTTGCGGACGAGCTGCGTGTAGCAGGCGCGGTAGCCGGACTTCGCGGCCTCGATGCGCTCCAGCCGCACCAGGTCGTGGTGGCGCTTGGCACAGGCCCCGGAACCTGGCAGCTCCACCTGAAGCTTGCGTTTCGCGACATAGAAGCGGTCGCGATCGATGACGGCGACCACGATGCGCGATGGCGGCAGGTAGTAGATCGGCTGGCTGTCATCCATCAACAGCGCACCCGCCTGCTCGGCGCCGGTCGGCGGCCGCACGGGCAGCCTGGCGGCGACGGTTCCCCAGGGAAGGTGCCCCCCGGTGTGCAGATAGACGTCCCCGGCGTCCAGCAGCTCGGCGATGGCCTGTTGTCGTGCTTTGCCGGCCCAGCGCGGGCCGCGAAGCCACTCGTCGAGCAGCGAGATGGGCACCACGACGACGCTGCCGTTCTTCGCCGCGTCTTCGTAGATCAGGCCATCCATGGCCGGCGCGTCGGGATACGGCAGCACAGACTCCAGATTGAGCCTGGATTCCGGCTTGAAGCCGGCCGGGGCACGGTCGCCGAGGATGCCCACCATCTCCAGTCGCAGGCCTTCGATCTGGCGCTTGTCCAGCTCATGGACCTGGAACATCAACGACATGATGCGGTCATCGTCGGCCGCGTCCCCTGATGCCTTGAGCATGCGCTCGTGCTCATCGTGGACCTTCTGTTCGATGCGCTTCAGCGAAGTGGCCGCCGCCTGCTGCATCTCACGGTAGCGCTGCATGCGCTCGGCCTGCGTGGGTTCGCCGCCCTGCGCAGCGGCCATGAGCGCGGCGGCCGACCAGACGACCAGCCATTGCATCAATCGCAACTTGCTCATCGCTCCAGCGGCAGGGCGTCGTCGTCCAGGCTGAACAGTGGGGAGGATTGCATGAGCGCTCTTCGATGCTGACCAGAAAGCTGGCATGTTAGGCGGCGACCAGGACCGATGGTCGCCCCCCCTAGCTTGAACACCGGCAGAACCCTCGAACCGCCCAAAACCCTGCATCCAAGCCGCGCCGCCTGCGTAAGACATGAGCCGCAGCGCTGGTTGTTTCCAACTGTTTGCGGTCCACCACGAACAGGAGCCCCTCATGAAACGACCCTCGCGCGCGCCCACCGTTGCGCTCATCACGGCCGGCGTGCTCGCCAGCCTCGCCGCCCTGCCCGCCCAGGCCTCCAGCCACCGCGAGGCGCCGTCCATCGGCGGCTCGCCACGCGTGGACGGCACCGACTTCTACATGTTCAGCAGCTATGAAGGCGTGGCCGCCAACGGCACGGGCGGCCGGGCCGGCTACGTGACGCTGATCGCCAACTACCTGCCGCTGCAGGACGCCTACGGCGGCCCCAACTACTTCAAGCTGGACCCGAACGCGCTCTACGAGATCCACGTCGACAACAACGGCGACGCCAAGGAAGACCTGACCTTCCAGTTCAAGTTCACCAACACGCTCAAGAGCATTGCGCTGCCCATAGGCAACCAGATGGTGCCCATCCCGCTGACGCAGGCCGGCACCGTCAGCGCGCCCAATGCGGCGGCGCTCAACGTCAACGAGAAGTTCAGCCTCACCCTCGTGCGCGGCGACCGTCGCACGGGCACCGCCACGCCGGTGGCCAACCCGACCGGCGGCACGCTGTTCGACAAGCCGGTGGACAACATCGGCACCAAGACGATTGCCGACTACCCGGCCTATGCCGCGCAGCACGTCTACACCGTCAACCTGCCCGGCTGCGCCATGCCCGCCAAGGTCTTCGTCGGCCAGCGGCAGGAGGCATTTGCCGTCAACCTGGGTGCGATCTTCGACCTGGTCAACGCCCCGGTCAGCGTCATCACCAACCGCAGCCTCATCAACGCGGCGGCTGCCAATTCCATCCAGGACAAGAACGTCACGTCGCTGGCGCTGGAGGTGCACAAGAGCTGCCTCACGCAGGGCAGCGAGACCGTCATCGGCGGCTGGACGACGGCCAGCGTGCGCCAGAGCCAGATCGTCAACGCCGCGCCGCCCAGCGGGGTCGACACCGCCGTGCGTGGCGGCGGCGCCTGGGTGCAGGTCTCGCGGCTGGCCAACCCGCTGGTCAACGAGGTGGTCATCGGCCTGCCCGACAAGGACAAGTTCAACGCCTCGGTGCCGTCGGGCGACGGGCAGTTCATCAACTACGTGACCAACCCGACGCTGCCGGCGCTGCTGTCGGCCGTGCTGCCCATCGGCAACGCCGCACCGACGAACCTGCCGCGCGCCGACCTGGTGACGACCTTCCTGACCGGTATCCCTGGCGTCAACCAGCCGGCCAATGTGGTGGGCTCGGAGATGCTGCGGTTGAACACCGCTGTTCCCCCGCGGCCCTTCGCGATGCAGAACCGGCTGGGCATCGTCGGCACGCTGCGTGACGGCGACAGCCCGCCCGACTTTGCCGGCTTCCCCAACGGCCGCCGCCCCAAGGACGACGTGGTGGACGTGTCGCTCGCCGCCGTCATGGGCGGCCTGTGCTGGCTGAACAACGGCGGTGGGCTCTTCGGTGCCGCCTGCACGCGCGGCTCGGTGCCGCTGGGTGCAACGTCGCTGGAACTGCACGACGCGGTGGACCAGGCCGTGGTGCCGCTGCTGCCGGGCTTCCCGTACCTCAACACGCCCAAGCCGGGCGCGCAGTGAAACCCTCCAGGAGCACAGCCATGAATCGAATCCTCGGCACCGTGGCCCTTGCGGCCGCGCTCTGCAGCGGTGGGTCGGCTCACGCCGGCCTCGTCACCTTCGACAACCCCGGCGTCATCGCCATCGACAACGACACCGGCGTGGCCACTTATGCCGAAGGCGACTTCGTCGTCAGCGGGCCGGCGGCAAGCTTTCTGCCCATAGACGGCGGGCTGGTCGGCGGCTTCGACGCCACGCCGTTCACGTTCAGCGTGGCCGGCGGCGGCGTGTTCGGGTTGAAGTCGCTGGACCTGGCGCCCTACGACCTCGGCGTCGGCCCCGGCACGCTGTTCGTGGCCGGCCTGCTGGGCGGGGTGGAGGTGGTGTCCCGCAGCATCGACCTGACGGGTGCCAGCAGCCTGTCGTTCGACGGCGCCTGGGCTCAGCTGACGTCGGTCAGCTTCTCGGCCACGGGCGGCTTTGCGCTGGACAACATCGCGACGGTGCCGGAGCCGGGCAGTTTCGCTTTGGTGGGCGTGGGGGTGCTGCTGCTGGGAGCGATGCGGCGGCGGCGCTGACCTGCGGGACGCGTGTTGATGAGGGCGGCTTCGGTCGCCCTTTTTGTTTTTCAGCGCGGGCTGGACGCCGCGCGACTCGCGCGCACGGCCTGCAGCTCAGCCGTCAACCACTTCGCACTCTCCACCGGCGCCTTCCCCGCGCACCGCACGAGGTAGGGCTTGCCACTCATGCTGCTGCTTGATGCACCGTGTTCGATGAACTGCTCGGTGGTTTTCACCATGTCCTTGCCCTCCAGGTAGTCCAGCTTCTTCAGCAGATGAGCTCTGGCGTCGCCGCCGGCGTACCAGCTGCCGTTGCGGTTGAACTCGCAGCCGGAGGCTTGCAGGCGGGTCAGCAGGGCGTCGACTTCGGCGCGGGCCGCCGGGGGCAATGGCGCGGCGGTTGCCAGCGACGTGAGGGTGAGCAAAAGCAGGGCACGCATGGCGCGATGCTAGTACCCGCCAGGGTCTGCTTCGGTCCGCCCGCCCGTACAGGCCCGACCTCTGCAAACTGGCAAGGTAGGCGTGAAAACAACTACCAGCGAAGTGAACAAAATAAACACAATGAACAGGTCGCGCGGCACGCAAGCAAGACGAACAGATTGAAGCTGCCAAGACCGCACCCGGGAAGTCATCGCGTGCCCCGCAGTCCCAGCGCCATGCCTTCCCGCTCCGACTCGACCGCCCACGTCGCCTGACGCAAGGGCGCGGATCAAAGCTAGACCTGCCTGGGGAGGCAACCATGTTCAACACGCTTCGTTCCTCGCTGTACTTCATCGGCCTCGTGGCCGGCGGTGCAGCGCTGGCGGTGCTGGCCTCGTCGCTGTGGAGCTTCAATGCGCTGGCGCGCAACGCCACGGTGGCGCAGGAGTCGTCGGCCGTGCTGGCCAACGCGCTGCCGCCGCCGCTGTACCTGATCGAGACGCGGCTGTTGCTGTCGCAGGCCTATGAGGGCTCGATCCCCGTCGGGACCGCCGAGAAGGAGCTGGCACGGCTGGAGCGCGAGAACCGGCAGGAAAGCCAGTACTGGTCGCAACACGGGCCTGAGGCGCTGCGCGTGCTGATTGGCGGCGAGCTGTCGCGCACCAGTTCGGCCATCTTTGCCCATGCCCACCGGGTGCTGGCCGCGTTGGCGGCGGTGGACAACGTGTCGGCGCGCGTGGCCCTGGACAAGGCCCAGGGCGCGTACGAGACGCATCGCCAGGCCGTCGACGCCACGGTGCAGGTCAGCCGCGAGCAGGCGACGTCGGCCATGGCCTCGTTCGAGCAGACCCGCAGCACGGGTGCGCAGACGCTGGTTGCCATCGCGCTGCTCGCCCTCGTCGGCGCCGCCATCGGCTATGCCAAGGCCCTGCAGTCCATCCTCTCGCCAGTGGGCCAATGCCTGGCGCTGGCCACGCGCGTGGCGGGCGGCGATCTCTCGGCCGCGCCCGCCTCGGCGCGCGACGACGAGCTGGGCAATCTGCAGAACGCATTGCGCGCCATGACCGCAAAGCTCGCCGCCACGCGCGACAACCTGCTGCAGGCCAAGCAGGCCGCCGAAGCCGCCGCCCAGGCCAAGACCGACTTCCTGGCCAACATGAGCCACGAGATCCGCACGCCGATGAACGCCATCCTCGGGCTGTCGCACATCGTGCTTCGCACCGACCTGACGCGCCGCCAGCGTGAGTACGTGGAGAAGCTTCAGGGCGCCGGCAAGTCGCTGCTGCGCCTGCTCAACGACGTGCTGGACCTGTCCAAGGTCGAGGCCGGCAAGATGGAACTCGAAGCCGTTCCCTTCGAGCTGGACCGCGTGCTTGAGGAAGTCGCCACGGTGCTGAACGTGCAGATCGCCGACAAGCCGGTGGAACTCATCATCCGCCGCGACGAGAGCATCCCGCGCCTGCTGCGTGGCGACGCGATGCGCCTCAAGCAGGTGCTGCTCAACCTGGGCAGCAACGCGGTCAAGTTCACGTCGGCCGGCGAGGTCTGCATCAGCGCCGTGCCGGGCGGCGCGGTGGACGGCAGGATCGTCATCGGCTTCTCGGTGGAGGACACCGGCATCGGCATGTCCAAGGCCGTGTGCGACAAGCTGTTCTCCGCCTTCACCCAGGCCGACTCGTCGACCAGCCGCAAATACGGTGGCACCGGCCTGGGCCTGGCCATCAGCCAGCGCATCGTGCAGCTCATGGGCGGCACGCTGCAGGTCCACAGCCAGGAGGGCGCCGGCAGCAGCTTCAGCTTCACCATCGCACTGGCCGAGGAGAGCCAGCAAGACCTGCCCCGCGTCGGAAAGATGCGTGAGGCCCGCTCGTCGCTGCGTGGCCTGAAGGCGCTGGTCGTCGACGACAACTTCACCGCGCGCCTGACCCTGGGCGCCATGATGCGCTCCTTCGGCATGGACGTTCACGAAGTCGACTCCGGCCGCAAGGCGCTGGACATCGCCCGCGATGTGCATGCCAGCGGCGGCAAGTTCAAGGTGGCTCTCGTCGACTGGCGTATGCCCGACCTTGACGGATTCCAGGTCATAGACGCGCTGCGCGCGTCCGAGCCGATGTCCGATGCAGCCTTCATCATGGTCTCGGCCTACGACCGCGAGGTCGTCGAGTTCGCCAGCAACGGCCATCGGCTGGACGGCGTGCTGCAAAAGCCGGTCACGCCGTCCACGCTGCTGGACACCTTGCACGACATCGTCGTCAAGCCGCAGCCCTGGAGCGATGCCGATGCCGGGGCCGAGCCCGGCGCCCGCCACGACCTGGATCAGTTCGACGGCACCGTGCTGGTGGTGGAAGACAACGAGATCAACCAGCTCGTCGCCGCCGAGCTGCTGCGGGCGCACGGCGTGGAATGCATGGTGGCCGACGACGCCGAGCAGGCGCTGTCCCAGCTCGGCAAGCGCCAGTTCGACGCCATCTTCATGGACGTGCAGATGCCCGGCATGGACGGCCTGCAGGCCACGCGCCTGGTGCGCAAGCTGCCGGGCTACGTGACCGTGCCCATCATTGCGCTGACGGCCAACTCGCTGCCCGGCGAACGCGAGAAGTGCGTGGCGGCGGGCATGAGCGACTACCTCGGCAAGCCCATCGAGCCGGAGCTGCTGTGCGCCTGCTTGGCCAAGTGGCTGAAGAAGGCGCGGGTGGCGATGGCCGGGTAGGGCGGGTCGCGACCCGCAGTACCCAATTTCATAGGTCGAGCAGCTCGCCGCGTGGCAGCTCGGAGGCACCGGCGTCGAAGGTGACGAAGCGCGTTCGCCCCATCTGCGCCGCCCGGGCGTTGTGCAGGCAGTCCGCAAAGTCGGCGCTGGGGTGCTGGTTCCAGATGTAGAGCGCTTCCTCGGCCGTCGGCTCATGCTCAAGCACGACGCCGTCTGTCTCCAGCAATCGCGCGAACGTGGCGGCGATGGCTGGCTTGTCGAGGCAGTAGCGGCTGCGCAGCACCCACTCGGTTTCCAGCAGCGCGGTGAGCACGATCAGCAAAGGCTCGCCAGCGGCTTCGGCCTGCTCGACCAGACGCTTGGCCGCCTGGAACTGCGCCTCGTCGTTGCGCACCAGCATGCGCACGGGGACGTTGGCGTCGATGGCGATGCTCACCGCAGCGTCAGCTGCGGAAGGGCTTCATCTCGTCCAGGCTCACCGTGGGCTGGTCGGGGCGGGTCAGGCTGCCGGCGATGTCGAGCAGGCGGCCGGTTTTGGCACGCATGACGACGGTGCCGTCGCTGAGGGAGGTAAAGGCCAGTTTGTCGCCGGCCTTCAGGCCCAGGCGCTCGCGGACTTCTTTGGGGATAGTGGTCTGGCCCTTGGCGGTGACGGTGGCGTCGGGCATGGCGATCTCTTTCGCTTGGAGGAATCGTAAGGAGATCGGGCGCCGCTGCAAGCGGGCAAGCCATCGAGCGCCCCACTGGACTCAAGGTTGGGCCCCCGGATTTATAAACAATACATTTGGTCGCACCTGGTGCGCGCATTAGAGATTGACATAAACGGCGATCGGGTCGATCACTATTTCATAGGGTGCTTTGCCTGATAGAGATCCTTCAATTGTCGACAAGATATTGACCATATTTGTCACGGCCTCCTTCATGGTCATGTTTTCGTTGGTGACTTGATTTGCAGGCGGCTCGGGAAGAGCGTTGGATTGCGTTACTACTCCTAAGACTACTAACTTCTTCTCTGTGTTTCTGGAATATTTTCGTGTAGTCAGATCAACTGACTCCCTTAGGCACTGCCGCTTTAAGCATGCGGAAAACAAGTGGCCAGAAATGAACTGCTGAATCTCTAGCTGATCTGAGAAGCCATATTCCGTAACAAGTGCCAGGTGAGCCAAGAATTTTGGGTCTTGATATAAGCCGGCCTGTTTGGCAAGTTCGGCTGTATCGGTCAGCGCCTTTTCCCTCTTTCGGAGTTCTGCCTGTTTGCTTTGTTGTTTCGTTGACGCTAGTTCACTGCCTATAAGTTTGCGTATCTCGTCAATTTTTGAGAATTGCGAGATGTGAGTCAGCGCCTCACCCATCTCGTTAAACGATTTGACTAATGCTGTGATTTTGGAGGCATCGATAAAGCTGGCTTTGGCATCAATTCTTACGAAAGATTTTTCCGCCAAAATAGCTTTATCGCCGGCAAATTCGGAATCAATTGAGGTAACCAAGTCTTGGTCCGTCAATCTACTTTCAAAAAGAGATAGGGCGTGATCGAGTAGTAGCTTTTTCTCTACTGACCGTTCACTTAGGAGAATGGTATCGGCAAGAATTCTTCCGCTCGCGATGGGCCCTCGCTGTTCTTCTGACTCTTGTTTTGAGTGGCCTGTTTCCTTTAATATGTACTCGGTCATCCCTTCAAAAATCTGGGACGACAAAGAATATAACTTTTCTTCATCAAGATAAATAATATTTTTAATCACGGCGTTTCCTTTTCACATATTCGTCAAAGTATTTTTTTCTGGTGTCAAAGTAGGACCACACTGCTACGCCTAAGCCTATTGCGCTAGCCAGCCCGACACCTATATTTATCAATAAATTCAGCATGCGACAGCCTTAGACATGCGATGCAGTACTGAAAAGCTCAGCAGCGAGGAAACGATGGCGAGAATTATGCTGCTGCGTAGCATAACAATTGCATCTATTAATGAAGAATTTCGCTCACCCAAAATAGTCAGCGCATATAGCGCACTGTAAAGAGCAATAAATATTACCGACGCGGCATTTTGTGTAGTCTTCCATTCACGATCCGCTTTCGAGAAATGTTCTAGCTCATTAATAACAGAAATGTGCAGAACAAACCCAAATGCAATGAAGTCTGTTGCGGAGGCGGGCGCCACTGTTCCCGTAGCTGTAGTTCCCCAAGCCAAGAGCCTCGTGAGTACGGGTATTAAGCCCACCATGAATGTGTAAGCGAGCCATTTGCTTTTTGAGGATTTCATGAATCGGGGTCTCAAACATTAAGTGGCACCACACTCAGCCTCCAACCGCGCCACCGCCTCCCGCGCATTCACGATGGGAATGCCCTGGAAACTGCCCAGCGGCAGCAGGTCGCGTTGGTCGCCCGAGGCGACCAAGTCGGCGTTGCCGGCCACAGCGGCAGCAATGACGTGGTCGTCGTCGGGGTCGGTGGGCACGACGCGCGGTGTTTGCGCGGGTGTGACGATGACTGCGATTCGACGCAGGTCATCAACGAAGCTCTGAGCCGTGAGGCCAGCTTGGCCCAGTCGTGACGCGAACTTGGGCCGCTGGAGCACCTCAAGCAGTTCGCTCAGCAGGACCTCGCTGGTGCAGAACTCGAATTCGCCATACAAGGCGCCCTGAAGCAGCCGCCTGGGTAAGCCACCGGCGATCACGCCCGAAACGAGCAGATTCGTGTCGAGTACCAGGCGCACGGTGCCGGGCGTTGGTCAGGCGCCTTGCGGGCTGCGGCGTTCGGCGCGCGTCGCCTGAATCTCGGCTTCGATCTCGCCCTCGGGCAGCGGCGGCAGTTGCAAGGCGTCCAGCTTTGCTAGGCCTGCGGTCAGGCGCTGTGCGGCAGCGGCGCGCTCTTCACGGGCGGCCAGGAAATCGACGAAGTCCACCACTTCGGCCACTCGGTTGGCTGGCAGCTTCTTCAGTCGCTCGATCAGTTGGGCTTCGATTGCCGTCATGGATCACTCCTTGGGGCCTTAGCCCCTTTGTGCTGATGGTAAGTGTGCAAGGCCCGACCGGGCGATGGCCGGTCAGGCGCTATCACTTCTTGTCCACCACCACGATCTCCCCCTCCGCCTTGCCGACGCCCCGTATCTCCGCCCGATACATATCCTCCGCAAACGTCGCCGGCACCACATACCGCCCTGGCGTCACCGCCCGCACCAGGTAGAACAGGTCCAGCGCCTGCCCCAGCCGCGCAGCAGCCACAAACCGGTCGTCGCGGTACTCGGTGTGCACGATCCGCTCGTTGGCGTTCGCCTGCGCCACGTTGACGCCCTCCACCGTGAACTCGCCGGCTTGCGGGCCTTGGCTGAGGTTGAGGTTCTCGATTTCGAAGCCGGCCGGGATGCGGTCCACCACCAGGCCGTCCTTGATCACCTGCGCGGCCTTCACGCGCAGGCGGACGATGAACATCTCGCCGGTCGTGAACTGCCGCGCCGTGACGGGCTTGCCGTCGGTCGAGAACATCGTGCGCTCCACCGAGATGCGGTCGCTGCTGGGTGCCAGCGGCTTGACGGGGTAGCCCTGGGCCGTGACGTCGAGGTACAGCGGCGCGGTGCCCTCGTTCTTCAGCGTCAGGCCGGACTTGAGCTGGGCAGGCTCGAAGCTCTGCTGGCTGGTGCCGCTGCCTGCCCAGGCGTCCGACTTGGCACCCACGGCCAGCGTCGTCTTCCAGGCGTCGTCCTTGCCGGCGCCGTTGGTGGCGGCTTGCACCGCCAGGAAGAGGGCCAGGCGTTCCTGCGTGGAGTAGTAGTTGCGCTTCTGGAAGTCGTCGGCCAGGTCGAACAGCAGGTTCTCGCGCTTGTCGTGCTGCACCTTGTGGCGCAGCAGCAGCGCGTAGGCCAGCGCCCGGTCGCGGATGCGGGAGCCGTAGTCGCCCAGCCACTGGCCCCAGTAGCCATCGTCGACCTGGTAGCCATAGCCGCGCGCCATGGCGTCGTCCAGCGCCACCTTGGCGCGGGCCTCGTCGCCCATGGCCTTGAGCGCCAGCGACAGGTGCACCAGCGGCAGCGGTGACAGCGCGTTGGCGCGGTGCTGGTCGTGCAGCGTGCGCAGCGTGGCCAGCGGCGCCTTCTGCTCGCGGCCCAGGATGTAGCCGGCATGTGCGGCCTCGGCGAAGCGCTGGTGGGCCATGCGCAGCAGCTCGGCGTCGCGGTAGTCGGCGAGCTGGCCCTTGTCGTTGCGGCGCGGCTCCTTGGGCGGCGTGGTCTGCTGGCCGGGGCTGCGCTGGAATTGCTCGGTCAGGTTGTCGAGAGACTTCTTCAGCTGCCCCTCCGGCACCGCAAAGCCGGCGTCGCGTGCGTCCTGCAGGAAGCCGGTGACGTAGGCGCTGAGCCAGCCTTCGTACGGGTTGCTGGCCGCCCACAGGCCGTAGCCGCCGCGCGCCTGCTGCATGCCGGCCAGGCGGGCGAAGGCGCCCTCCAGCCGCTTGGCGCGCTCCTCGCGGGGCACGGGCGTCAGGCCCCAGCGCTTGGCGGCCTCGTCGTCGATGAAGACCAGCGGGTAGGCGCTGGACGTCGTCTGCTCCAGGCAGCCGTAGGGGTACATCAGCAGTCCCTTGACCTGCTCCTTGATGTCGATGGGCGGCGTGTTGCTGACGCTCAAGGCCAGTGTGGCCGAGCCGGCCCAGTAGGCGTCGAGCAGCGCCTTGTCGATGACCTGCGTGCCGCCGGCGTCCAGGCGGATGCGGCGGCTGTCGCGCGTCAGCGGCGTGACGGGCTGCACCTGCAACGCGGCCTCGCGCACCAGGCTCAGCGTGCCAGCCGTGACGGTCAGCTTGATCGGCGCCAGCCCGTAGGCGTCCAGCGCCTCGGCCTGGAAGCGCAGGATCTGGCGCTGCTTGTCGGCCAGCTTGATGGACTCGGCCGCGCCGGTGATGCGCACGGGCCCGGTGGCGCTCAACGCCACGCGCACCTCCTGCGGTGACCCGCTGAGGTTGGTCACGTCCAGCGCAATCGTGGCCTTGTCACCCGGCGCGATGAAGCGCGGCATGTTCAGTTCGGCCACCATCGGCGCGGCGACGACGGTGTCGGCCTGCGTCGAGCCATAGCTGTCGGCACTCGACACGACCGCCATCAGCCGCAGCGTGCCGTTGAAGTCCGGCAGCTTCACTTGAATCGTCGCCTCGCCCTTGGCGTCCAGCGCCACCGGGCCGCTGAACAGGTCCACCAGCAGCACCTTGCGCGGCATGCTCTGGGTGTCGCGCTTGCCGGCGTCGCCGCCGAAGCGCTGCTGGGCCACGTTGCCATCCATCTTTTCGATGAGGCGGCCGTAGAGGTCCAGGATGTCGGCGCCGTAGCGGTGCTTGCCGAAGAAGAAGTCGGCCGGGTCGGGCGTCTTGAAGTTGGTGATGTTGAGGATGCCCAGGTCCACGGCAGACAGCGTGACGATGGCCTGCTTGCCGGCCAGTTGCGGCACCTTCACCTTGACCGGCAGCGTCGTGGACGGCACGGTCTTGGCCGGCGCTTCGAGCGCCACCTTGAGCTTGCGGTCCTCGCGGTTCATCGGCAGGTGCACCAGGCCCAGCGCGCGGGCCGGCGTGACGCGGTCGCCCTGGCTGCCGGGGCGGAAGGCGGCGACGGTGACGTAGAGGTCCTGCCGCTGCCAGGCCGCATCGGCGCTGACGGGGATGTCGATGTCCGTGCCCGAGGCCTTCACGCCCACTCGCTTGCTCCACAGCACGCGGTCGCCTTCCACGGTGACGACGGCCTCGCCGTCATGAGGCGGCTTGATGGTCAGCTTGGCCGTGTCGCCGGGCTTGAAGGGCGAACCCTTGAGCTGCAGCTGCACGCGGTCGGGGCGGTTGCCGATGTCGTCGGCGTCCTGCGCGCCGTAGCCTGCGTAGAAGCCGTAGCGCAGCGTCTGGTTCGTTTCCGGGTCTTCGATCTCCAGGCGGTAGCGGCCCCACTTCACCGGCAGGCTGACGGTGGTCTTGGCGGCCAGCTTCAGCGAGCGCGCCTCGACCAGTTCGTCCGTCGTGTTGAAGCCGGAGTGCCAGCCGCGCCCGTCGTCATAACGCCAGTACCACTGGCGCTCCTCGTAGGTGAGCGTGAGCTTCAGGTCCTTGGCCGGTTTGAAGGCGCCGGTCGCATCCACGCGCACGACCTCGAAGCCGGCCAGGCCGCCTTCGGGCGCCACGTTGCGGTCGAACAGCGGGCGCACGGCCACCAGCGCGGGCGCCGGCCACCAGGTGCGTTCGATGCTGCGCACCACCGGCCGGCCGCCGCTCTCCAGCAGGCTGAAGGCGCCGCGCACGCGCATGGGCGAGTGGCGCTCGTCGAGCTTGGCGGTCAGCGTGACCTCGGCCTTGCCTTCGGCGTCCAGCTCCTGCTCGGGCGCGTCCTGGCGGGACTTGGCCTTGTCGTCGGCAAAGTCGCCGAACAGGAAGCCGGGCAGCTTCTGGCCCAGCGGGTTGGTCAGGCGCTCGGTGGAGACGGTGGCCTGCAGGCGGTTGCCGGCGGCGGGCGCGCCGTAGAGGTAGTCGCCCTGCACCTGCACGGGCAGGCTCACCTCGCCCAGCAGCGCCGCGTCGGGCGCGGTCAGCGAGAGCTTCATGCGCTCGGGCAGGAACTCTTCCACCTTGAAGGCCCATTGCGCGTCGGGCTGTTTGGCGGCGGGGTCGACGCGGGCCTGGAC
>Ga0187844_10001290_pt1 | contig 19198 bp, 16 predicted proteins | sample SpaLakP09_SKY_50_FD_134517 | JGI IMG/M metagenome (GOLD analysis project Ga0187844, IMG submission 134517) | Oligotrophic lake water microbial communities from Sparkling Lake, Wisconsin, USA - SP09_SKY_50 | ecosystem: Environmental > Aquatic > Freshwater > Lake | place: USA: Sparkling Lake...
GGTCGAGACCTCGATGACCTCATGCTCCCGGCCACGGCCATAAACGACGTGAACGATTCGAAATCGCCGACCGATGATGAATGCACGCCTGAACAGGCCTTTGACCTGCTCGGGTGTGGCATTGGTGGCGACGTCAAAGTCTTTGGGCCTGACTCCGAGCAGCAGGTCGCGCACGGCGCCGCCGACGATGTAGGCCTCGAAGCCGGCGTCGGTCAGCGTCTTGACGACCTTGACGGCACGCTCGTCGAGGAGTTCAGGGTCGATGCGGTGAACGTCGGCCGCAATCTCGACGCGCTGACCCAGCGGGCTGGGCTTTTTGGCGGCGGCTGCGGCGGGCTTGCCGAGCAATTTGTCGATGAACTTCTTGATCATGCGAAGAGTTGAAGCGTGGGCCAGCCGCGTTCGCTGGCGATCTGCGCAAGCGTGGGGCTGGGATTGGTCGCCACCGGATGGCTGACGCGTTCGAGCAGGGGCAAATCGTTGGTCGAGTCGCTGTAGAACGTAACGCGCTCGAAACCGGCCGATTGTGCCCCGAGGCTACGGAGCCAGGACTCGACCCGTTCGATCTTGCCCTCGCGGAAGCTCGGCACGCCGCGGATAGCGCCGGAGTAGCGCCCTTCCTCGTCGCGCTCTAGCTCAACCGCGATCAGGTGTTCGATGCCGAAGGCCGCAGCGATCGGCGCGGTGACGAACTCATTGGTGGCCGTGACCAGCGCGATCAGGTCGCCCGCTGCGCGGTGCTTCTCAACCAGCGCCCTCGCCTCGGGCCGCAGCGCGGGCTGCATGACCTCGGCCATGAAGCGCTCCCGCATCGCCAGCGCCTCGGCCAGTGGCCGGCTGCGGAAGGCCGAGGTGGCGAACTCCACATAGGCCGGCAAGTCCAACGTGCCAGCGTTGTACTGGGCATAAAACTCGTCGTTACGCTTGCCCCATACCTCGGCGTCGACCCAGCCAACCTCGACCATGAAGGCCCCGAATGAGTGGTCGGAGTCCACCGGGATCAGCGTCCCGTCCAAGTCAAACAAAGTCAAATTCATAAAATGGGGTCAGAGTCCGGTTTTTCGTCGGCCAACATGGCCTTCAACAAAGGCACGGTCAACGCTCGCTTGCTGGCCAGCGCGAATTCATCGAGGCGTTCCAACAGCGTCATCAAGCCCTTGAGGTTGCGCTCGAAGCGTGTCAGCAGATAAGACAGCACTTCGTCGCCTAGCAGCAGGCCGCGGCGGTCGGCCTCGCGGCGCAGCACGGCGCGCATCTCTGCCTCGCGCAGGGGCTCGAGCGCGAAGCTGGGACCCCAGCCGAGGCGGGTGCGCAGGTCCTCACGAACGGTGAGGTCGACGGCGGGTGCATCGGCCGTGGCGACGACGGTGTAGCCCTGCCCTGCCGATTCGACAAAGAGCGCAAAGGCCGCATGCTGCTGGCCCGCATCGAAGCGTTGGCAGTCATCCAGCAGCAGCAGGCTCTCGTGGGCGGGCAGTTCCCAGGGCAAGGCGGTGTCGGCGTCATACCAGGCCACACGCTGGCCGGCGGCCTGCCAGCGTTCGGCCAGCGCCTGCAACAGATGCGTCTTGCCTGAGCCCGTCGGACCCCATAGCAGCACGGGCGGGTCGGCAGGCATCAGGCCCAACAGATAGGCCAGTGCCTCGGCATTCGCGCCGGCCAGGAAATTGTCGAAGCTGTGCGCGGGCGGAGCGAGCAGCGCGAGCGGGATCTGCCTCATCGAGCTTTCAACGGAAACACAGAGCTGGCGAGGGCGCGGATTGTCACTGAAGCGGGCCCGGGCGCTGATCAAGCAGCACGGCCAGACGCCCGCGTAGCGCCGCCGCATCGGCCGCCTCGCCGCACTCGGCCAGGTAGAAGGCCAGGTCCTCGGCCGCAGCAGCGTGGGCACCCAGGGCCTCCAGCACCAGACCACGATCGCGGCGCTCAGCTGCATCGCCGGGCAGCAGCACGACGAGTCGCTGCTGGACGGCCAGCAGGCGCACTGAGTCGCGGGCCGCACGGTGCACTTCCTTCAGGTTGCGCAGCATGCGGGCCAGGATCTGGCGTTTGGTGGCGGCCCGCAGGAAGAACTCCAGCGGCAGCTCCAAATCGTCCGGAAGGTTGCTGCCCTGTCGGTACACAGCCAGCAATTCGTCCAGCCGGCTGGGAGACAGGGTCTCGCCGGTGAACGGATCGATGACGACCTCCCCCAGGCCGATGCGGCATTTGACGAGGAAGTGGCCAGGGAAGGCTACGCCCGCCATGCGCAGCCCGGCCTGCTCGCCCAATTCCAGAAGCAGCACGGCCAGCGTGATGGGAATGCCGCGCCGCGTCTCCAGCACGCGGTGAATGAAGCTGTTGTCGGCTGCGTAGTAGTTGTTCAGGTTGCCGGCAAAGCCCAGCTCGCCGTGGAAGAAGCGTGTCAGCAGGCGCAGCCGCTCGGGCGGCACCGTCTCGGGCGCGACGCGTTCCCGCAACCGGCTCGCGAAGGCATCCACCTGCGCCAGCGCGGCCTGCACATCCAGCCTGGGATGCTCGTCCTGCGCGAGGCTGATGGCGGCTTCGAGCAGGTTCAGGCTCTCGTCCTCGGCCACCAGCGTGGCGAAGTAGTCCAGCGGGGTCGGCGCGGTGTACTTCATCAGCTCGGGCGCCCCAGGGCTTTTGGCCGCATGCCGGCCAGCATCAACACGGCGAAATAGACGATGGCACTGGCGCCAAGGCTGGCGGCCATGACGAGAGCGCGCTGGACCTCGTGCGCGCCCAGGGCGATCCAGTCCAGCCGAGTGGCCAGTTGCCATTGCAGCAGGCCCATGGCCGCGCAGCCGAGGCCTACGCGCAGGCTGAAGCTCAGCCAGCCCGGTTCCGGGCGGTAGCTGCCCAGCCTCCGCAGCCCCCAGAGCAGCCACACGGCATTGACCAGGGCGCCCGCGCCGATGGACAAAGCCAGGCCGGCGACGCCGACCCAAGGCACGAACACGAGGTTGAAGCACTGCGTCAGCACCAGCACGGCGACGGCGATCTTGGCCGGCGTGCCGGTGTCCTGCCGGGCATAGAAACCTGGCGCCAACACCTTGATGGCCACCAGCCCGAGCAGACCCACGCCCCAACCCATGACGGACTGCGCCGTCTGGGTCACGTCGGTCACGGTGAAGGCGCCGCGGTGATAAAGCACGGCCGTCAGCGGCGTGGCGAAGACCAGCAACGCCACAGCGCAGGGCAAGGCCAGCAGCATCACCATGCGCAGGCCCCAGTCGAGCAGACGGCTGTAGCGCTCGCTTTGGCCCGAAGCCTGAGCGGCGGACAGCTGCGGCGTCAGCACGGCGGAGAGCGCCACGCCCAGCAGCCCGATGGGGAATTCCATCAACCGGTCGGCATAGTTCAGCCAGGACGTCGCGCCTTCGGCCAAGTGGCTGGAGATCTGCGTGTTGATCATCAGCGACAGCTGCGACACGCCCACACCCAGCAGCGCCGGGCCCATGCCGCGGATGACGCGACCAACCCCTGGATTGGCACGCGATTCCTGGAAACCGCGCCAGCTCAGGCGCATGGTTGGCATCGCCCCGATGGCCCGCAAGGCCGGCCACTGCACGAGCAACTGCAATATGCCACCCAGCATGACGCCGATGGCCATCGCATAAATGCCCGGGTACCCGGCGCGCTCCAGCGGCCCGGCCAGCGCCCAACCCACGGCGATGACGCTGAGATTGAGCAGCACTGGCGTGGCCGCTGGCACGACGAAACGGCGCCAAGTGTTCAGGATGCCAGCGGCGAGCGCCACCAGCGACATGCAGCCGATATAAGGAAACATGACGCGCGTCATGACGACAGACGCGTCGAAGGCGTCGCCCGGCAGGCCCGAGCCCAACAGCCAGACCAGCAGTGGCGCAGCGACGACGCCAAGCACCGACGTCACCACCAGGGCCCACAGCAGCACGGTGGCGACGGCGTCAATCAGGCGACGGGTGGCCTCTTCACCCTCGGTGGCCTTGGTCGCCGCCAGCAGCGGCACGAAGGCCTGCGAGAAGGCGCCCTCGGCGAACAGCCGGCGCAACAGGTTTGGAATGCGGAAGGCGACCAGATAGGCATCTGTCATCGCCGTGGCGCCGAAAAGGCCAGCCACCATGGTTTCACGGACGAGGCCGGTGATGCGCGAGGTCAGGGTCAGCAGGGAAATGGTTGACGCAGCGCGCAGGAGATTCATGGCGGGATTATCTGTGCGGCAAATGGCGCCTCTCTTGAAACTCGGTCAGGGCCCTTGGCTTTAACTCCGTTTTCGGGCTATACTCGCTGTCTTTGCACCAACTGGGTATAGACACAGCATGGCAACCAGCTCCAAAGCCAAAAAGAAGACCGTCCGACTGGCATCGGGCCTCAAGCGCGTCCGTCAGGACGCCAAGCTCAATGCCGCCAACACGGCGCTGCGTTCCCAATTCCGCACGGTCATCAAGAACGTGCAAAAGGCAGTGACTGCGGGCGACAAGGCCAAAGCAGCTGACCTTTTCAAGAATGCCCAAGCTGTCATCGACTCTGTCGCCGACAAGGGCATCTTCCACAAGAACAAGGCCGCTCGCCACAAGAGCCGCCTGTCCGCCAAGATCAAGGCGCTCGCCGCCTGATTAAACAAACCAGCTCTGGTGCAAAGCCTGAAGCCCGCGAAAGCGGGCTTTTTGGTTTCTGCGGCCCGCGAAAGCGGGCCGTATGCATTTGAGTTGCGGGCCGAACGCTGGGCCTGCCATGGCCAGAGGCCATGGCCTTCCGTAGGCACAAGCAGTCTGCAGGGACTGCTTGTGTCCGACTCCAGTTCACCAAGCCGGCCCGCCTTGCGCAATGTGCTTGCCGGTCAATCCGGCCTGCATCGCCTCCCCCTCGGGGGCTGAGATCGGACACATGGCGCCCACTGAGCGGCATGCGCCTACCGAAGGGCTGCGGCACTGCCGCAGCGCGGTCTGCAAGACCGGCCAGCCTCTCCCGCGTTCAGCAGGGCACGACTGGGCGAGGGGCCCAGATCAATGCCATTCGCCGGGCCCGACACCCTGGATGCTGCGGTCGCGCAACCATTCCACCACGGCACGGGCAACCCACTGCGGGTCGTCCAGCGGCAGGTCGTGGCCGGCCTTGGTGTGCATACGCAGAGGCGCACCCCAGGCGCGGCTGATGGCTTGCGAGCAGCGCCAGTCCACCAGACTGTCGGCCTTGCTGCAGAGCAGTAGCATGGGCGCGGCCGGTCGGGTCCGGCTGGCACGGTAGCGGACGCTGGCGAGCAGTTGCCGCGCCGTGTTGCGCACACCAAGCGGGTGCTGGCGCTGCAACTCCAGCCAGCGGTCGATGACGGCCTGCGGCGGCGTCAGCCGCGTCGTCAGCCGCAGGACGCGCTCTTCGCGCAACCGCGCGCTGAAGCGACTCAGGGACAGCAGCGCCAGGCCCAGATAGTTCAATGACCGCGGCTTGCGAAAGAGTTCGCTGAAAGGCCGCAGGCTGGGATTGATCAGCACACCGGCTTCGACCTCAGCCGGGTAGCGGCTGGCCCAGTCACTGAGTACGGCGCCGCCCAGCGACATGCCGACGATGGACATCGGCCCGCTGATGCCCCGGCGCTGAAGTTCTGCACGGCAGGCATCGACGATGGCTGACACCTGGGTGGGGCTGGGCTGACGGCGCAGCGTGCCAGTGCCGGGCAGGTCCAGCGACAGCACCTGTGAGCCCGGCTGCAGTGTGCGCAACTCGCGCAGCAGATGCTCAGGGAAGACGCCCCAATGGCCGCTCTCGCGAGATAAGCCGCGCAGCAGCACCCAGACGCCGGTCGCCGTCGGCCCCGCACCGGCCTGCGCGGCTGCGGACGCGGCGGTCATCGGGGCGGCAATAGCGCTGAGGGTCATCGGCCTGTGTTCGAATATGACGGCCGAGGATAACGGCGCACTGCCCCAGCGGAGCTTGGGAATGTCGCTAACTCGCCAAGGATCGTGATCAAGCGCCCGGCTTGCCACGCGAGCCAACGGGCGCAGCAGGACCGTCGGGCCCATCGGGCAACAGGCAGGCCCCGGCGACCTGCAGGTTGTTGTCACGCGCGAAATTCATGACGAAGTCCCAGGCCATCGGCTCCAGGCGTCGGAGCTCTTCGTTGACGATGACGCACTTTACGCCGTTGATGATGTTGGGAACGCACAGCGGCGAATAACCGATGTGGGCACCGATGCCGCCCCGCACGCCGCCGGGCCGAAAGCTGGACATGGCACCGGCCAGGCGCTCGGCCCAATCGCTGGGGCGGAAGGTGCGTCCATCCAGCGTCACACCCTGGATGAATACTTCGCGCGGCGGTCGGACAACGGTCATGGAAAGGTCGGCTTTGCGGTACAGCGGAGCATCGCTGCCAAAAGAGGATATTGTGCCTTGGCTGACTGCCATCTGTTGCGCCGCAGCAAACCGCAGCGCATCGACTCTAGAATCAAAAACTCGCTTTTCCACCACCGAATCGGAGACCCGATGAACGCTGAAGCCCTCCCGTCCGATGCCCATGTGATGCCGACCTACGGCCGCCTGCCCGTTGCACTTTCGCACGGCCAGGGTTGCTGGGTCTGGGACACGAACGGCCGACGACTGCTGGACGGACTGGGCGGCATTGCGGTCAACACGCTGGGCCACAACCACCCGCGCCTGGTGCCTGCGCTGCAGGACCAGATCGCCAAGCTCATCCATTCGAGCAACTACTACCGCGTGCCGCTGCAGGAGCAGCTCGCCGACAAGCTGTGCGAGCTTTCGGGGCTGGCCAACGTCTTCTTCTGCAACAGCGGACTGGAGGCAAACGAGGCGGCGTTGAAGATCGCGCGCAAGTTCGGCCATGACCGTGGCAACAGCTCGCCGGAAATCCTTGTGTTCGAGGGCGCCTTCCATGGCCGCTCCATCGCGACGCTGTCGGCCACGGCTAACCCCAAGATCCAGGCCGGCTTCGGGCCACTGGTGCCCGGCTTCGTGCGCGTGGCGCTGAATGATGTGGCGGCGGTTGAAGCTGCCATCGCGGCACATCCCAACATCACCGCCATCTTCCTGGAAACCATCCAGGGCGAAGGCGGCATCAACCCCGCGCGGGTCGAATTCCTGCAGGCGCTGCGCCGCATCTGCGACACGCACGACCTGCTGCTGATGCTGGACGAAGTGCAGTGCGGCATCGGCCGCACCGGCAAGTGGTTCGCGCACCAGTGGGCCGGCATCCAGCCCGACGTGATGCCGCTGGCCAAGGGCCTGGGCTCGGGCGTGCCCATCGGTGCGGTCGTGTGCGGCCCGCGCGCCGCCGGCGTGCTGAAGGCGGGCAACCACGGCACGACCTTCGGTGGCAACCCGCTGGCCATGCGCGCCGGTGTCGAGACGCTGAAGATCATGCAGGAGGACGGTCTGCTGGCGAATGCCGAGGCGGTCGGCGCCACCCTGCGCAATGGTCTGGCTTCAGCGCTGGCCGGCGAGGCCGGTGTCGTCGAGATCCGCGGCCAGGGCCTGATGCTGGGCATCGAGCTGGATCGCCCCGCCGGTGTGCTGCTGACCCAGGCGCTGGAAGCCGGTCTGCTCATCAGCATTACCGCCGACCGCGTCGTGCGCCTGCTGCCGCCGCTGATCCTCACGCATGACGAGGCACGCCAGATCACGGCCCTGCTGGTGCCGCTGATCAAGGCCTTCCTTGCTCAGCCCAAGCCATGAAGCCGGGGGACGCACTGATGCGCCACTACCTCCAGTTCAAGGACCTGCGGGCCGAGGAATACGCCCACCTGTTCGACCGTGCCGGCATCATCAAGCGCCGCTTCAAGAACTACGAGAAGTACCAGCCACTGCAGGACCGCACGCTGGCCATGATCTTCGAGAAGGCCAGTACACGCACCCGCGTCAGCTTCGAGGCCGGCATGTACCAGATGGGCGGATCGGTCGTGCACCTGACGACAGGTGACAGCCAGTCGGGCCGCGCCGAACCCGTGGAAGACTCGGCGCGCGTCATCAGCCGCATGGTCGACATCGTCATGATCCGCACCTACGAGCAGAGCAAGATCGAGCGCTTCGCTGCGCACTCGCGCGTGCCGGTCATCAACGGGCTGACCAACGAGTACCACCCCTGCCAGATCCTGGCCGACTTGTTCACCTTCATCGAGGCGCGCGGCATGGACCGCCGCGGGTCCATCGACATGGACTGCCTGAAGGGCCGCGTCGTGGCCTGGGTGGGCGACGGCAACAACATGGCCAACACCTGGCTGCAGGCGGCGGAGATCCTGGGCTTCACGGTGCATGTCAGCACGCCCAGCGGCTACGAGGTTGACCCGGCGGTGGCGGGCATCAAGGACGCTGGCTGCTACAAGGTCTTCAAGGATCCGCGTGAAGCCTGTGAGGGCGCCGACCTGGTGACGACGGATGTCTGGACCAGCATGGGTTACGAGGCGGAGAACGAGGCGCGCAAGGCGGCCTTCAAGGACTGGTGCGTGGACAGCGACATGATGGCCCGCGCCAAGCCGGACGCGCTCTTCATGCACTGCCTGCCGGCACATCGCGGCGAGGAGGTGGCAGCGGACGTCATCGACGGGCCTCAGTCCGTCGTCTGGGACGAGGCGGAGAACCGCATGCATGTGCAGAAGGCACTCATGGAGTACCTCTTGCTCGGCAGGATCGGTTGAAAGCCGAAACGGTCGCCCGCTAAGGCCAGCATGGGCCCTGCAGCTCGCAACTGTCGCCGACGAAAGCCAGAAGGCGCTAAGCCGCCGCTTGCGACCTACGCAGCAGCAGCCAACCCATGCCACCCAGAAGCAGCCAGGCGCTGGCGGGCTCGGGCACGGCACTGACTTCGAGATCAAAGGCAAACGCCAGCCCGGGCTCTCGCGAAGTCTCCTGGATCCAGAAGGTGTAGGTGCCGGCGGGCAGAGGGCCACTGAAGCCACTGGCGCCATACCCCGCGCCGATATCGGGCAGGAGGTCGGTTCCGACGACAGCGTCCTGGAAATGCGCCCAGCCCAGCAGACCGTCAGCGGTCTCAGTGGTGGGCAGCACCGTCAGTTGTGGGCCGGCTTGCACGCCGATGAAGGACCGCACGCCACCCAGCACCATGCCCGCGCCGTAACGCAAGGCGTGGAGTTGAAGGCCCTGTGGCACGGTGACCGCGAGATAGTCGCGGTCCGGCGCGCCGAAGCTGCCGCGCAGCGGGTTGCTGCCCAGTTGCAGCATCACGACCGATGGCGCCAGACCGTCGTTGGAAAGGTCGCCGTCGATGCTCTCGTTCCAGCCAGCGGCTTGGGCGGCTCCGGCCAGCATCAGGGCGACGAGCAGGCCGAGGGTGCTGCGCAGGATGTGCATGGGAGCTTCCTTCAGGTGAGGAATGAAGAGCGGGAGGCGGCTCGCCAGAAGAACGGCGAAGGCAGGGGCCAAATGCGCCCCTGCCGATGACGCTGGTGGGCCGGTCGACCACTGTCGACCGGCTGCGCTAGAGCGCCAAGAACTGCGCTCAGGCCTTGCGACGACGCGCCAGGAAGCCAACCAGACCCAGGCCGCCCAGCAGCATCGCGTAGGTGCTCGGCTCCGGCACGGCGCTGATCTCGATCAGGCGGTCATTGCCGCTGCTCGGGTGCTGGATGTTGACGTAGGCCTTGTTCGGGTCCGTCAGGCTGAAGAACAGGCCGGTGAACTCCGAACCTTGCGTGCCGTTGGAAGCCCAGCGGCCGATGCCTTCGCCAGCGTCGAGCAGGTCGCCGTCCTTGTTGATGTCCTTGGCGAACCAGATGTCGTTGTCGACCCCGCCATTGCGGTCTTCGATGATGTAGATGTTGCCATCGGCATCGATCGCCAAGTTGTCGGCACTGCGCAGTGCGCCACCCACAGCCTGGCCGGTGGCCAGGTCGATCGTGTTCTGGTCGGCGAACAAGGACACCGAGGCGGTGGCGGTGTTCAGCCAGTACACCCGGCTGCTGCCGTTGCCGCCGGTGCTGTCCGAGTCCGAATCGGTGGTGGTGAAGTAGATGCGCTCCTGGCCGCCCACGGTCTGGATTTCCATGTCTTCGGGGCGGTTGTAGCCGGTGGCACCCACCAGATCAGCGGCCTGGCGGCCGTCGAGGGCGAAGTTGCCGCCGCCGAGGTTGACCATGGCACTGAAGGTGGCCGCATTGGCGGTGCCGGTGGCGGTGGTGATGGCCACCCAGGTCGCGGCGCCCGTCAGGTTGGCCGTGTTGGAGTTGGTGCCTTCGAACTGGCCGCCTGCGCCAACCTTCAGCACAAACGTCTGGCCCTTGTCGAAGTACTGGTCGCCGGTCGTGGCATTGGGGTTGGCCGACACGTACTTGTAGATCGAACCGCCGTTGAGTTCGTCGACGAAGTACAGCGACTTGGCAGCGTCGAAGGCCAGGCCTTCGTGCGACACACGCGGCAGCACGTTGCGCGAGACGAAGTTGCCGCCATTGGCCGCGGCCGTCGTCGCATTGGTCAGCTCAAACAGACGGCCCTTGGTGCTGCCCGTGCCCCAGGATTCCTCGCCCGTCAGGTAGCTGCCCCACGGGGTCCAGCGCGAAGCGTCACCAGCGACGAAGCCCTGGGTGCCCGGAGCAACGATGGTGACGGTGCGGGTGCTGTAGTTGTTGTCCCACAGGTCCACGCGCTGCACACCGCCCGTACCGGTCTCGAAGGGCATGAACAGGTAGCGGTTGGCATCGGGGCCGGTGCGGTTGGTGTCGATCATGTCCCAGTTGCCCGAGTTGGAGCCGGGCACCAGGGTGTTCTGGGTGGTGCGGTCCGCAATCGTCTTCTGGCTGAAGTTGGGGCTGGACAGCGTGATGGGCGTGGCCTCGCCAGCGCCGTTGACAGGGATGGGGCCGGCCGACGCGGGCAGAGGCGTGAAGTTGCTGAAGTAGCTGTTGGCAGCCAGCGCGGGGGCGCCCAGCACCATCAGGCTGAGGGCCAGCGCGACAGGGGTACGTTGAAACATGGGGTGACTCCTAAGAATTTCTTGAGGGGCAGATCAGGCGACAGCAGAAATTCGCTGCCGGCCGCGCACGGTAAGTGCGCAACAAGTCACGGAAATGTCCGGAGCGCTCCTTTTGGACCACCGCGATGCGGCGGCGCCCGCCCCGCCGAACGCGCGTCGGCGCCGTGTCAGCGCGGCATGGCAAGCTGTCGACCTATGCGCTGGGCCTTCATCACCGACATTCACGCCAACCGGCAGGCCTTCGAGGCCGTTCTTGCCGACGCCCGCGCCCAAGGCGCCACCCGATTCGCGCTGCTGGGCGACTTCGTCGGCTATGGCGCCGACCCCGGCTGGGTGGCCGAGCAGGTCATGACCATGGCCACCGACGGCGCCGTCGCCGTGCAGGGCAACCATGACGAGGCCGTGGCCCACGGCAGCATGCCCGGCATGCACCCGGATGCACGCGCCGTGGTCGACTGGACACGCTCGCAGTTGACCGAGGAGCAGCTGCGCTTCCTCGCCCGGCTGCCGCTGCAAGCCCATGGCGAGCCCGGCCAGGTCTTGTTCGTGCACGCCAACGCCTTCGACCCCAGTGGCTGGGAGTACGTGCAGGGCCGCTCCGAGGCGGTGAAGAGCCTGCATGCCAGCAATGCGCGCGTCCAGGTCTGCGGCCACATGCACGAGCCCATGCTCTACCACCTGTCCGGCACCGGCAAGGCGGGCGACTTCAAGCCGCTGGCCGGTGTCCCCATGCCGCTGCCGGGGCATCGCCAGTGGCTGGTCATCCCGGGCTCCTGCGGTCAGCCGCGTGACGGCAACCCGGCGGCCTGCTATGCGCTGCTGGACCCGGCAAAGTCCGACCTGGACGACGCGCGCATCGCCTTCCAGCGCGTGGCCTACGACGTGGAGGCGGCCTGCGCAGCGCTGCGCGCGACGGCGCTGCCGCCGCAGATCGTCGAGAGGCTGACGCGGCGCCTGACCCTCGGCGAATAGGCTTGAGCGAATGACCGCCCCGACCACTCCGACCGCTACCCACTCGCCCCTGGAAGCAGGCCAGGTGCTCGACGGCTTCCGGCTGGAAGCCCGGCTGCACCAGGGCGGCATGGCCAACCTGTGGCGCGTGAGCCGCGTGGACGGCACCGACGACGGCGTGGAACTGCTGATGAAGGTGCCGCGCATCAAGGGCGGCGAGGACCCGGCCACCATCGTCGGCTTCGAGGTCGAGCAGATGCTGATGCCGCAGTTGAGCGGCCCGCATGTGCCGCGCTTCATCGCCCGCGGCGACTGGACGCGCCAGGCCTTCGTCGTCATGGAGCGCATCCCCGGCGAGACGCTGCGCCCGCGCCTTGACGATGCGCCGCTGCCGCCCGAAGAGGTGGCCGACATCGGCGCCCGCGTCGCCACGGCGCTGGCCGCGCTGCACCGCCAGCATGTCGTGCACCTGGACATCAAGCCCAGCAACATCATGTTCCGCCCGGATGGCATCGCCGTGCTGGTGGACTTCGGCCTGAGCCGCCACGAGCAGCTGCCCGACCTGCTGGAAGAGGAGTTCACGCTGCCCATGGGCACCGGGCCCTACATGAGCCCGGAGCAGGTGCAGTTCGTGCGCAGCGACCCCCGCAGCGACCTGTTCGCGCTGGGCGTGATGCTCTATCACCTGGCTACCGGCGAACGACCATTCGGCCAGCCGGACTCGGTACGCGGCCTGCGCCGGCGCCTGTACGTCGAGCCGGTGCCGCCGCGCGCCATCCGCCCGGAGCTGCCGCCGTGGCTGCAGGAGATCATCCTGCACTGCCTGGAAGTGAAACCCGAGAAGCGCTACCAGAGCGCCGCGCAGCTGGCGCTGGACCTGCGCGAGCCCGGTGGCGTGGTGCTGACGGCGCGGGCCGAGAAGCTGCGTGTCAGTGGCGCCATGCTGCGGCTCAAGCGCTGGTTCTTCGCCCTCGGCTCAGAACCCACACCCGTTGCACCGGGCGGCGAGCAGTTGGCGCGCAGCCCCATCGTCATGGCCGCCGTCGAGGTGGACCGCGGCACGCCCGAACTGCGGGCTCAGTTGTGCGAGACCGTGCGCCGCATCGTGCAGACCGAGGCCGGCGCGCGCCTGGCCTGCGTGGCCGTCATGAAGATCAACCGCATCGGCATCGACGAGCTGACCGACCAGCACGGCCAGAGCCTGCACGTGAAACAGCTCATCGCGCTCAAGCACTGGGCCCACCCGATCAGCAAGGCCTTGAACCTGGCGGACGGCCGGCTGACCTTCCATGTGCTGGAGGCTCCCGACGTGGCCGGCGCACTGGTGGATTTCGCGCGCCGCAACGGCGTGGACCACATCGTCATGGGCGCGCGCGGCGCGTCGACGCTGCGGCGCTACCTGGGCAGCGTGTCGAGCCAGGTGGTGGCAGAGTCGGACTGCACGGTCACGGTGGTGCGGGAGCCCGCCAGCCCTCAGAGCCCCGGATAGCTGTTGTCCGCCGCCGGCGCCGCGCGCTTCTTGCGGGCCGCGACGATCTGCGTGTTCACCGTCACCGCGTTGCCTCCAGCGGCGACCTGCACCGCTGTGGGCGCACCGTCGAGGATCTGGTCCGGGTGCCAGATGCGCACACGCACCGGGCCCTCGGGCACCCCGTTCAACAGAGCCTTGCCGTCTTCGCCGCCGAGCTTGGCCCAGGGCGTGTCGGCCACGTAGACATGGCCGCGCATGGAGCTGTGGATGTGGCAGGCCAGCAGGTAGGGGCCGGGTTGGGCCAAGACCTTGCTGTCGCTGGCCGGCGTCTTGCTGCCGATCCGGCCGGCCAGGCGGAACTGGGTGTTCTGGCCCGGGTCCACGAACACGCCGCCCGCCCCCATGACACCGAGGATGACGTGGTGGTCCCAGCTGTCCAGGTTGCTGAAACTGACTTTGGCACCCAGGCCGACCACCGTCACGGCCGGCACGAATTTGAGCTTTTCCTGCGCAATGGTTGCCTCCAGCACCGGCGCAGGGCGGGCCCCCTGGGCGCTGCTGTCGACCAGCACGACAGCGTCGGCGAGCGGCTTGCCACTGCGGTCCAGCACGGTCACGGTCAGGTCGGCGGCATGGGCTGCTGCAGCTGCGGCGAGCAGGGCGGAGGCGATCAAGGTGGCGCGCATGAGGAATGGGGTTGGAGCGGGGTCGATTCCAGTGTCTCACCCCTGCCTACACTGGCGTGATGAGTGACAACCCCTGCCTGAGCTGCGGCGCCTGCTGCGCGAGTTTTCGCGTCGATTTCGACCGCAGCGAACTGGAGAGCGAGGGCGGCCGCGTGCCCGACGGGCTGGCCGTGGAGCTGACCGGCCGCCTCATGCGCCTGCGCGGCACCGACCACGCCCAGCCGCGCTGCGCGGCCCTCAGTGGCAAGGTGGGCGTGAAGGCCAGCTGTGGCATCCACGAGTGGCGTCCATCGCCCTGCCGGGAGTTCGGCGAGCGTGCACCGATGGGTATTGGTGACGACGCCTGCGCGCGGGCCCGAGCCCGGCACGGGCTGCCGCCACTCTGATGAAGGCTAGGAGCCTGCCCGTTGCAACAGCGGCTCCCGGCGCCGCTGCTGTTGTTGCTGCTCACGCAACTCATTCAGCCAGGCCAGCTTGGCGCCGTACATCTGGCGGTCGTGCACGGTCGCGCTGTTTTCCAGCGCCTTGGCAATCTCGCCGCGGGCACCAGGCAGGTCGCCCAGGCCATAGCTGGCCAGAGCCAGCCAGAAATGGAACTCGGGCACGTAGGCGGCGCGCGCCACTTCCTTGCGGAAAAGCTCGCGGGCCTGGACGAATTCACCCGCCTTCATGGCCGCCACGCCTTCATCGAAGAACTTGTAGGGGGGCACGGGCTGGACCTGAGCGAGCTGATCGGACAAGACCTGGGCCTCTTCGCGGCGGCCGAGATCGCTGAGCACGAGGACGAGGTTGGACATGGCCTGCACGTTCAGCGGCTCGCGGTCCAGCACCAGGCGCAGCGTGTTCTCGGCAGGACCGTAGAGCCCCTTGCGGCGGTAGAGCACGGCGAGAGTGTTGTAGGCGGCCAGCCAGCGCGAGTCCATCTGGATGGCGGCGCGCGCCCACCAGTAGGCGTCGTCCACCCGGCCCTGCATCAGCGCCTCGGCGGCCCGGTTGTTCATGAACATGGCCAGGATGGTGGACTCGTCGACGGCGCGGCTGCGGTGGCGACGGATCTCCTGGGGCGGCAGGAAGTCGATGGTCAGCAGTTCGGGCTCGCCAAACACGGTCACACGCGGCCCCGCGCTCTGTGCGCGGCCCAGGCTGATGTTGACGTGGCCGGCCACGAAGAAGATGCCGTTGTTGCGCGTCCAGCTTTCTTCCAGGTAGACGCTGTTCAGGCGCACCGGCAGCTTCAGGTGGCGCGCAAAGGCGGCCGTCATCATCACCAGCGACATGCAGTTGCCGCGCCGCGCGTCGAAGGCCTCGGCGGCGGTGCGGGTGATCTCGCTGTCGTAGTCGAGCTGCAGGCGGCCCTTGGTGTAGAGGGCGTCGATGAGGCCGTCGCGCACGCCCTTCTTGCGGATCTCGGCCGCCATCTCGGTCTCGGCGAAGCGCTGCATGGCCGGGCTGAGCTGCAGCGCCGCGTCGGGGTCGATCTGCATGCTGGCCGGCTTGAAGGCGGCGTCCAGAAAGACATCGGCGCGCGGCGGGGCCACGGGTTGGACGGCACAGCCACTCAGGCCGGCCGCCGCCAGGGCCAGCACCACGATCAGGGCGCGAATCTTCATGACGGTCTCCTCGCTGGCCACTCATGCGTTGGCACTGCTTTGAGCTTAGCCCCGCCGCGCCCGCCTGTCTTGAGTCATCACCTCGCTTTCAGGGCAGTACAAACACCGCTGCCGATCGCGCCGGAAGCGTGAAGCGGCCGGTGGCACTGTCGAAGCTGGCGCCCGTGGCCACGCGCTGGTCGGCGGCGCCCGCGGCGCGGTGCACCGGGTGCAGCACCAGCGCCTGGCCGATTTCACTCGTGGCCGTCAGCGTCTGCGCGTTCTTGTCGACGTTGATCAGGTAGACGATGCGCTTGAAGCCGGCGCCTGCGTAGCCGTTGCCGTCCAGCGTGCCGGCCAGCACGACGGGGTTCTGGCCCGCGCCGGTGTTCAGGAACTTGAGGCGGCTCTTGATGTCGTCGGCCGTGCGCAGCCGGAACAGCGTGGAGCTGGCGCGGATCTTCAGCAGATCGCGGAAGGCGTCGCGCATCCAGGCGATGTCGCCCGGCGCGGGCTTGATGGCGGCGTTGGCCAGGAAGGGCTTGAGCAGCGCCCAGTCCGCGCCGTTGTCAGCCTGCCGGGGCGCGCCGGTGCCAAAGTAGTTGTCCTGCGCGCTCCAGTCGATGCGGTTGAACCAATCGCCGCTGTCGTAGCTGTTGCGGTCCAGGCTCTTGCTGCGCAGCAGGTCGGTGCCGGCATGGAAATAGGCCACACCCTGGCTGAAGGCGTTGATGGCGTTGGCCAGCAGCTGCACGCGGGCGCGGTCCTCGCGGCTGGTCGTGGTGGGCAGGCGCAGGGCCAGCACGTCGAACAGCGTCAGGTTGTCGTGGTTCTCCACGTAGTTGACGACCTCGTCGGGTTGGGTGCTCCAGCCAATGCTGTTGCCCAGGCTTTCGGCCGTGACGGTCGCGTCCCAGTGCGTCGTGAAGCTGTAGCTGCGCAAGCTGCCGGCCAGGCTGGCCTTGAGCTGGTCGCCCAGCCACATCAGGTCGGTCTTGCTGCGCCCCGCGCCTGAGGCATTGGGGTCGTAGAACAGGCCGCTGACGAAGCCCTGGTTGCTGACGAGTGCGGCGCCCGAGTCGCAGCAGCCACCTCCGCGCACGGCGTCGCGAATGATGGGGTTGAAGCTGGCAATGCCCGAGCCGTTCAGGCTGTAGAGCGAGGCCTGCACGAAGCGGGCGCCGTCGGTCACCTCGCCGAAGTTCCAGCCCTCGCCGATCAGTTGCACATCGCGGCCCAGCGTGGTCTTCAGGCGGCTCTTCATGGCCTCCATGACCGCGCGCGGCTGGTGGCCCATGATGTCGAAGCGGAAGGAGTCGAGCTTGTAGTCGCGCGCCCACTGCAGCACGGAGTCGCTCATGAGCTTGCCCATCATGAGGTGCTCGGTGGCGGTGTTGTCGCAGCAGGTGGAGGTCTCGACCTTGCCCGCCGAATTCAGGCGGTGGTAGTAGCCGGGCACGATGCGGTCGAGCACGGACTTCTCGTTCTGGCCCGAGGCCGTGGTGTGGTTGTAGACCACGTCCAGCCCCACGCGCAGGCCGGCGTTCTTCAGGCCCAGCACCATCTGGCGGAACTCGACGATGCGCTTGGCGCCGTCGGCCGCGTCACTGGCATAGCTGCCTTCCGGGGCGTTGTAGTGGTACGGGTCATAGCCCCAGTTGAAGCAGTCGGTGCCGGCCGTGGCCGAGACGGCGGCTTGCTGGGTCTCGGCATCGGCCGCGCCGGCAGGCGTGGGCGTCGTGCAACCGGCCTCGGGCACGGAGGCCAGGTCGTAGGTGGGCAGCAGGTGCACGTCGGTCAGGCCGGCGTCGGCCAGCGCCTTCAGGTGCTTCATGCCGTTGGAGCCGCTCTCCGTGAAGGCCAGGTACTTGCCGCGGTTGGCCGTGCTGACGGTCGCATCGTTGGCCGAGAAGTCGCGCACATGCAGCTCGTAGATGGCCATGTCGGTCTGGGCCGCGACCTTGGTGGACGTGGGCGCGCCATCCCAGCCGGCAGGCTTGAGGTTGGCCGCACCCAGGTCGGCGATGTAGCTGCGCTTGGAGTCCGTCGTCAGGCTGACCGAATACGGGTCGGTGACGAGGTTGCGCACGATGCCGGCGCCGCGCACGAAGACCTCGACGGCGAAGCGGTAGTACTTGCCCGACAGGTCGCCCGCCTTGCTGACGCTCCACACGCCGGTGGCGGCGTCGAAGGCCAGCGCATCGATGGTCTTGGCCTCGCCGGTGCCGCTGTCGTAGGTGAAGACGGTGACCTTCTGCGCCGTCGGCGCCCAGAGCTTGAACGTGGTCTGGCCGCTCGCAATCTTCACGCCCAGGTCGTTGACGTTGGCTGCTGCTGCGTACAGGTCATCCAGCGCGCCGGGCGTTTGCGCGCTGGTGGCGTTCTGCACGTTGCCCGAGGCGTCTTCCTGCACCAGCAGCAGCTGCTTCTTGTGCAGCTCAGCGAGCTGGGTGGCGTCGGCATCCTTCACCGCCAGCACAACGCCGCTGCCGATGAACTTGAAGCGCGTAGCGACGGCCGAGGGCACGGTGCCGGTGAAACGGTCCAGCGTGATGGACCCATCGGCGCCGGCCACCTTGCCATCCTTGACGGCGGTGATCTGCGCCGTGGCCGAGTGGTAGAGCTTGAACGTGCCGCCGGCATCCACCTGCGGCCACTGGATGAGCTTGCTCGTCAGCCAGTAGGCCTTGGCGTCCGTCGTCGAGACGCTGCGCGTGTCGGGCGCTGACGGGTAGACGGAGGCGTCGCCCTGCACCAGCCAGACCTCGGCGAGCTGGCTCTTGATAGCCAGCGCGCCGAAGTCGACGCGGATGTTGTCGCTGCGGCCGTCCTTGTTGTCCTGATTGGGCGAGACGCCGTGGATGATGAACTCCAGCGACTTGCGCGACGCGTCGTCCTTGGGGTTGAGCACGGGCAGGTCGAAGACGACTTCGCCGGCATTGACGGCCGCGTAGTTGGTCATCTTGCTGAACGCCACGGGGTTGGGCCAGTCGCCGATGCTGGCACCGGCCGGCACGCGGGCCGTGTCCAGCCCGCTGCCGCCCCACAGGTGCAGGCCCCAGGCGCTGAAGTTCCCGTCGAAGCGCTTGTAGTGCACGCGCACGGTGGTGATGTCGGGCGCGGCGCTGCTCAGCGGGTTGGCGGTGTAGGTGGCGCTGTCGCCCTGCACGCGCCAGATCTCGTTGGCGCCGGGCTTGAGCACCCAGCTCTGGTCAGCGCCACCATGGTCCTTGTCGTCGCCCTTGTGGAAGAGGTAGCCCACGCTGCCGGTCTGCGCGGCCAGCGGCACGTTGTAAACGGCGCCAAAGCTGTCGGTGGCGTCAGCATTGCGGCCCGCATTCCATTCCACAGCGGCAGCGGCGTTCCAGTGGTGCAGCTGCCAGCCGGTGTAGTCGCCGGCTGTGCGGCGGTAGTGGACGGTCAAGGTCGTCGTCGCGGCGCCGGGTGTGCTGGCGGCGGGGCTGGCGGGCTGGGCAGACAAGATCTTCTGGAAGCCGGTCTCGTTGCCCACATCCAGGCCGGCCGGCGGGGCGGGCGCGGGGTCGGGCGCGGGGGCGGTTGAGCCCCCTCCGCCACCGCCGCA
>Ga0187844_10001291_pt1 | contig 19198 bp, 11 predicted proteins | sample SpaLakP09_SKY_50_FD_134517 | JGI IMG/M metagenome (GOLD analysis project Ga0187844, IMG submission 134517) | Oligotrophic lake water microbial communities from Sparkling Lake, Wisconsin, USA - SP09_SKY_50 | ecosystem: Environmental > Aquatic > Freshwater > Lake | place: USA: Sparkling Lake...
CCGAGGCTTCGTTTTTCAACGAACAACCAAGCCGGAGAGGTGGCAGAGTGGTTGAATGTACCTGACTCGAAATCAGGCGTACTGTAACAGGTATCGGGGGTTCGAATCCCCCCCTCTCCGCCAAGAATATCGCAAACTTTAGCTAAGTTTGCCTAAAAACCCCTAAGAATTCAAAGACTTAGGGGTTTTTTATTGCCATTTGCGCCAAAGTTTGCCCATTGACAGCTATATTTTTTGGCAGTATTTTTGACAGTACCTGCTACCAATCACAATTGGATACTGTCAAAAATGCCTAAATTAGCCACCCCTCTCACGGACATTCAGCTAAAGAACGCCAAAGCCAAAGAAAAAGACTATCGATTGACGGATGGCGGCGGGCTGTATTTATTGATCACCACCGATAGCGCGAAATACTGGCGTATGGATTACCGCCTGAATGACCGGCGCAATACCTTGGCTTTTGGCAAGTACCCTGAAGTATCGCTGGGCAAGGCCAGAGACCAGCGCAAGGCGGCGCGTGATCTGATTTATGAAGGCATCGACCCAGCACAGGCGCGAGATTTTAAAAAACAACAAGAAAGTGATGCCAATGCCAACACATTCGAGAAAATCGCACGTGAATGGCATCAAAACCGTCTGAGTGCATGGAGCGCAAGCACCGCCAAAGATACGATTAACCGCTTGGAAAAAGATATCTTCCCGCAGATTGGTAAACTTCCGATTGCCAGCATCACGCACCAGCAAATGATTGGCGCTTTACGCAAGATAGAAGAACGCGGTGCCGGTGAAATCGCTCACCGTCTGAAAGCGGTTTGCGCAAGAATATTCAGTTACGCGAATCAGCACGGCATCGAAAACAAAAATCCTGCTGCCGATCTGAAAGATGTCCTTAAACCCGTCAAGGCAGGTCATTTTGCGGCGATATCGCCGGATGAGCTGCCCGCTTTCTTGGATGCCATTCATAAAAACGATGCCAGACTTTATGCTCCGACCCGTATTGCGATGCGCCTGATGCTGCTGATCTTTGTACGCAGCAGCGAATTGCGGACAACACCATGGAGTGAAATCAATCTGGATACCGGTGAATGGGTGATTCCTTGGCAACGCATGAAGCGCGGCAAACTGACCATTAATCCCGATACCACAGACCACCATGTAGGCTTGTCGCGTCAAGCAGTCGAATTGTTGCAAGAACTTAAGCAGTACACCGGCGGCAGTCATTTCTTATTTCCGAATCAGCGCGATCATGCCAAGCCTATGAGCGGCGATGCGATCCGCATGGCTTTAAACCGTATGGGTTATGAAGGCAGAATGACGACGCATGGTTTTCGTGCTCTGGCGATGACCACACTCAAAGAAAAACTAGGCTATCGGCATGAAGTCGTGGACAGACAGCTTGCCCATGCACAACAAGACAAGATTGCCAGCGCGTACGACCGAGCGCAATTTTTGGACGAGCGTAAAAAAATGATGCAGCATTGGGCGGATTATCTGGACGAAATTAAAGCTGGTGGCAAAGTACTTCCTTTTAAGGCTGCATAGGTGTTGGCACCTGTAGAGAGGGAAGCATAGGTGCTTCGTGTGCCCGCCACGCGGTCTAACCCAATCCCTATGGCAACGCCTAGCCATAGGGATACAGATGCCTACAACTAGGCACGCCTACCCCTAGGGGCGTCTAGGTATAGGTCTAGGCAGAATTTTTAGCATATGTAAAACCGCCACTGCCTATACGGTATAAGGTAAATCGGACATTAAAGGGGTCGTCACGGGTATGGGTAAAAAAATATTCAATAACTTCAGTGCAGATTCCTTGCGCTCTAGCCCTCAACCTGATTTGGGCATCGGCACTACACCGCATCTGTTTTTACTGCTGATGGATGCATTGGGGTACTGCGGCAAATTAGAACTCGATGAAAATGGCAAACTCAAGGGGCATCAGATCGCCACCGATGATAGTCTTGGCATTCTGAATGACGAAATTCAAGAACTGGCGAACCTTGCTTTGCAAAATGGTTGCGACATCACATGGTCAGGATTTGAAGGGCGTGCGAAAAAAGCCGAAGAGTGCTCGGTATTTGCATTGGCATTTGAAGGGCTGGGGTTCAAACCGCAAAGTTCTGCATCGTTTGCGCAAATCAATGGATTTGCCGCTTTGCGCCTGCTCGATGATGGGATTTCCGCTGTAAAAAATGAGGGGATGTCGCTGCAATTGATCGAGCATCTGTCAGAAGCTGCGCTTTACCTCAGTCAAGCTGCCAGTATTCAAAAAGACGTCTACAGGCTATCAGCAGAACGCAACGAAGCGTCACGGAAAGATGCTGAATTTACCGAGGCCAATAGCAAGAAAGCGGCACAAAATGCGGCAAAGCGCCATGCAAACGATCCAAGGCAAGATGATAAGAGCTTTGTCTTGGATTGCTGGAAGTTCTGGCAAGAGAAACCGCAGCAGTACAAAAGTAAGGCGGCATTTGCGCGGGCGATGCTGGATAAATGCGAACACTTAGTCAGCCAGAAAAAGATTGAAGACTGGTGCAGGCAATGGGAATTAGCATTTAAAAATGGAACCCTGCAAGCAGAGTGAGCATGTTGCAGGCAGGATGCGCTCCCTGCTTGCACAAGAGTTTTTGAGTTAAGTCGTCACGTCTAAAGTTCAAACCAAGCCAATTACGGCGAAACAATTTGAAAGTTAGGCAAACATGGCAACTCAAAAAAATCTTCCGGCAACACGTACGGTAAAAAAACACGTTCAGTCATCGATCATCTCTCCAGATTTCCATCAAGTGAATTTGCCGTTTGATGGCATGAGCCGCTGGAATCAGATCGCTCCTTTCTCGCCGTTTTGTCGTGAAAAATTCCGTCAGCTAGTGCGTGCCGGTAAAGCACCGCAACCGGTGAAATTCTCCGAACGCTGCACCGCCTACCCAAACAGAGAATTGCATAAATTTTTTGCTGATCCGTTGAACTACCGTGCGGAAGGATTTGCAGAATGAATGCCGGTATATTCCACGAAAATCGCAGCGTTGCTATCCGTTGCGGTGCAGATATCAAACCATTGCCGATCACATGGTTATGGGAGGGCTGGCTACCGGCGGGCAAGCTCACCATACTGGCAGGAGCCGCAGGGACAGGCAAAACCACGCTGGCACTGAGTCTTGCTGCATCCTTGACTGTTGGAGGGCAATGGCCGGATGGTAGCTTATGTAAGCAGCCTGGTAATGTATTGATCTGGTCGAGTGAAGACGTTGCCGATGACACTTTAGTGCCGCGCTTAATTGCTTCCGGTGCGGATATGAGCCGTTGCCACTTTATTGAGGGCATTATCCAGAATGGGGAAAGTGTGCCGTTCGATCCATCGCAAGACATTGTAGAGCTGCATAAGGCTGTAGAGAAAATCGGAGGCGTTTCGCTGTTGATTATCGATCCCATCGTTTCCGCCGTCTCTGGCGACATGCACAAAGCCAATGACGTACGGCGCAGTTTGCAAGCCGTTGTGGACTTCGCAGAAGCCCGCCAATGCGCAGTCATCGGCATTACTCACTTTGCCAAAGGTGGTGCCGGAAAAAGCCCACAAGAGCGTGTTATCGGCTCGCAAGCCTTCGGCGCGTTGGCGCGTATGGTGCTGGTGGCAGCAAAAGAAGAAGACGGCAGCCGCAGGGTGCTGGCAAGAGCAAAATCCAACATCGCACCAGATGATGGCGGCATGGCGTATTTCTTGGATGTGGCAACGATAGAGGGCGGCATCGAAACGACGCACGCGATCTGGGATGGTGCAATCGAAGGCACGGCGAGAGAAATTCTTGGCGATGTAGAACAAGACAGTAACGACGATGGCAGCGACAGAAAAGATGCAGAGCGGTTTTTACGGGATTTACTGCAAGACTGTCCGTTGCCAGTCAAACAGATCAAAGCAGAAGCCGATGGTGCTGGCTATTCATGGGCAACTATACGTCGTGCGCAAAGTGCCATCGGTGTGGAAGCAATCAAGGAAAAAGGCAGCATGACCGGTGGTTGGAAATGGCGCTTGCCAACACAATATTCCCGAAGATGCTCAAAAAATGCAGAAGATGCTCAGGAAAATAACGTGAGCGCCTTCACGAAAAATGAGCGCCTTCGAGACCTCGATGTAGTCACTGAAAGATTTATTGTTAAATATTGACTTAGATCGGCACAGCTTTATTTGACAGATCATTGTGGCACTGTACTCTAAGGTTTAATTAGGTAATAATATTTCCAATTTTGCAAAATAGTTGACGATGATCTGCTAAACGATAAATTAGTCCTCTAGATATCACACCAGTTAGAACGCAGTGGTTGCCTACAAGCGACGATTAATTCAAGTATCAACGTAAATCGTTATGTCAAATTAAATGCCAACACCGTGAAAAACTTAGTTGCTTGGTGCAATTTTATTTTTGGATTCACTTAGAGATATAACTGGTTTACTCAAGAAAATACAGATGATCGAGCGTGCAATAAAGTTTCTTTCATAAAAGTAGAGCCTAATATTTTTTGACGTAATATTAGAAGGGAAGCAGATTGCAGGAAAACGTATTCGATTTAGCCACTGGAGGTTTAGTTTTCCAAAAAGCGCATTGGACAAAAAAATCGATAGTAATGCTATTCGAATAACGAATTGCATCGTTTTATCACTTTGTTCACTAAGAAGATTCGGCCAGCTTAACGTTAAGGAATGCCGTGGATGGGTAAGGATCAATTAAATAGAGCTCAAGTGACGTCAATATTCCAATTAATTCAAAAACATGAATGGTTAATGAACAAGCATGTTCAGTTATTGGACTTGTTACTGGAAGACTGTCAAACCGACTTGGACAGAAAGTTGATAACTGATTTACTTGACAGATTTACATACATAAAAGCTGAAGAATTATCAATCTATCTTGATGACCTGTTTTTAGATATAGTCACTACCCCCAACATTACCGCTCAAAACACTGTAATAGCAGCCATGGCTGCTGATTCTAGTCCGGATAGTTCGCAATTTTTAGTTCATCAGATTAAATGTAAATTTCAAACTCATGGTTGGCAGGATATAGCCATCGTCAATACTTTTGGAGCCGCTTTCAAAAAATCTAAAGAATCCGGTTATGTTCGAACAAATATAATTTTAGTTGATGAGTTTTTAGGCTCAGGAAAAACGGCATTGAGTAGAGTTCAGGGAATAACAAGCACTTTTAAAGAGAAGGCAATTAATATTAATGTATACGTAAAAGTAATTCTCTCATCAATAGTTGGTGAGGAATTTCTAACGAATAACGGAGTTCAATTCAATTCAATTAAATCTATAAAGAGAGGTATTTCAGATTTTGAAAGTCAAAATCAAGCTAAGTCAAAAATTGATCTTATGTTGGCTCTTGAAAGCCAATTATATCCTAAGGTTGGCACTCACTTGCTTGACCAATGTTCACTTGGCTACGGTAAGACTGAGAGCTTATTTTCGATAAATGATGGAAATATTTCAAACAATGTTTTTCCTGTTTTTTGGTGGCCTAAAAAATTAGACGGGAAAGACAGAAAAACTCTTTTTACTAGATTTGTTGGTTAATTTATGTCTCTCACACAGTTGAATAAGCTTGAGATTGCAATTTTAAAAGCAGTTATGAAATCTAAGGGACGGGTTTCATCCTACCTGCTTTTTAAGCGGATGAAACTTACTTTATCAGACTTGATGTCAACGTTATTCTCTCTGCAAAGCAAAGCTTTCGTCACAATAACTGACGATTGGGTAGAAATTACTGACGAAGGTAAAAAGAATCTCATTACACATAGATTTCCAGATTCAAAGAATTTAAACCAAATTCCTTCTTCGATGCTCCGTTCCAACAAGCTACAGATTGGTGAGCCTTATATTCCTTCTCGAAGGCGATTAGATTCGAAACTTTTAGAAAAACAAAAAATGTGATATTGTCAATCTGGAGGGGGCGTTTAGTAGCTAGTGTTTAGGAGTAGCGTTGCTCCGGCTGTTTAGGCTGATTTTTTCCAGCCACCTACAAATTGGCTTTGCCAATTCGTAGGTATATACAAATTGGCTTTGCCAATTTGTTGTCTCGAACCACACTTTTGTTTCGTTTCGAAACAAAAGTGCGCTTCGAGGGCAGCTAACGTCCAGTAGGTAGCATTTGCACCCCCTCAATTATTTTAATAACATGATAATGTCTGAATGGCAGGACTATTTTCTTGATCGCGGTGTCTCGCATGAGTTAGCGGTAAGCTACTTAGCCTACATTGAGACACTCGAACAGAAAAAACAACCTATAATTTTTGAACTGGATCATCTATCTTTGCTTTTAGGCATCAATATAGAGTATCTGGCAAAAATGATTGCATCCCCCTCGCATTTTTACCGAACATTTGACATTCCTAAGCGAAGCGGTGGTATTCGCAAAATTTCGGCTCCATACGAATCGCTTTTATCTTGCCAGCGATGGATTCTAAAAAATATTCTAAATAAGATTGTTTTGCATCCGTCTGCACACGGTTTTATTTCAGGACGATCAATCAAAACCAACGCAGAGTCTCATTTACTTGCAACGTCATTGTTGAAGATGGATTTGAGAGATTTTTTTCCCTCAATTCCACAGGGATGGGTAATAAATATATTTGAAGATATTGGATACCTACCAAATGTAGCTTTTTATCTATCATCACTTTGCTGCTATGATGGACACCTTGCGCAAGGGGCTGCCACTAGCCCTGCATTGTCCAATATTGTTCTAAGAGGATTAGATAATAGACTGTCTCGTTTAGCCAATAAATGCTCTTTGGTGTACACAAGATACGCAGACGATATTACTTTTTCAGGTAAAGATATTCATCCATCTTTTTCAAAATTAGTTGAAAAAATAGTTCTTGAATATGGATTAAAAGTTAATTCGGAAAAAACTAGACTTAAAATTACAGATGGAACCAAAATTATTACAGGACTATCAATAGTCAATCAGACTATTGCAGTGCCAAGAAAATTTAAAAGAGAATTAAAAAATGAAATTTTCTTTATAAAAAAATTTGGATTACTATCACACTTGGCAAATAGAAAAATAAGAAACCCAAATTATCTCAATATACTTCTTGGCAAAGTTGCATTTTGGCTCTACATTGAACCCGCAGATAAAAATGCTCAGGACGCGAAAAAACTTATTCTACGGTTAATGCAGATTTGATATTATTTTTCGCAATGAGAAAATAAGTGCCAATACATTTTCCGCTAAACCTGCTAAGGCTTAAAGTTGTCAACACCCGTAAGACCCGCGTAGAATAGGATTCTCGTGGGTGGTCTATCGTGGAACGGCAGCTTCCCAAGCTTCATACAAGGGTTCGATTCCCTTCACCCGCTCCAATAAAATCAATTAGTTAGCTGATTTTGTTCGGTCTCAAATTTCCGCAATTCTGAAAAATTTCCGCAATTCGTAATTTTTTTTGATTTAATCTGTAGAAATATTGTCTATTAAGAATTATTGAATTTCATTTTTAAATTTATGCTTGGTCATTAATTAATGGCCAAAGTTCTTTGGGTAATTGAGATTTCAATGCTTTTGCAGCAATTGCTTTCCACAATAAATACACCCTACTTGTAGTACTTTGAGGAACATCTCCACCATGAACAGTCAAATCAAGTTCCTCCGCCCGATTGCATGCTTCAATTACTGATGTAAGCGGATAGTGTTCTGATTTTAAATTTGTTTTATTGTATTGGCCGATCTTCTTTCGTAACATGGTTTCCACTTCTTTAGCCGCTCCCAATCCGGAAACTTCAGCAATGCTTGCGTGGTGAAGAAGAAGCCAAACTTCGAAGCATGATCTGCTAATTGCTACATTAATACCTAAGTCCCGAGCTTGTTTAAGTGCAGATGTATACGCTTCAATATGTTCGTTACGAATACAGTGATCCGTATCTAATAAAATCCAACGTTCGTCGTATTCTTCTAAATCTTTTTCTTTGTAGTTTCGTATTCGATCCACTACTTGCTGCGCATGTGAACCATTATCTTCGGTTGGTATAACAACTACTTTAATTCTAGTAATTTCAAAAAAATCAAAATATTGCTTTGGTGCATAGGTATCATCAGTTGCTACTAAAAAAAGGCGATCATCACGAAAAACTGTGTCGTTTCTTTTAAGCGGTCGGGCTTTGCGTTGCAGAAGACTCATTTAGTTTAGTTATCGAACTTTGGAAGGATATTTTCTAATTTACCTAAAAATGGTACTGCACCAAAACGTCCATTAAGATAATGTTTTTGAATTGCTTGATCAGTTCGAACTTTAAAATCTGCAAGAGAATATATACGAGTACTTAAATTTTGATCTTTTTCCACAAACCATATTTCGTCACGCCTTAACAAATCTAAATCTAACAAATTGGATTCGTGCGTTGTAACGATAATTTGTGAGCAGCTAGAATTGCATGATCGTAAGAAAAATTCTAGAAATTTCCAAACCAACATTGGATGCATACTTCTATCTATTTCATCTATGAAATAAACCGAATTAGTTTTCTTCACTTGATGTAATGCCGGAATGAAATCTAACAATCGCTTCGTACCATCAGACTCCTCATTCAGCTCAATTGAAAAACTATTGCCAGAGGGGAGTTTGTGTGACGCTTGAATTGCTATTTTATAAAAGCGACTTTCACCAGCCTTCTCAATCATTAATTCATTCCCATTCGGTAAATGAATAATTCCGCGTCTTTCGCTCTCATCCTCAGCTACAGCATCAATTACACGTTTAGCCACTTCTTTTGGCAACAAAGATCGAAGATCATCTTCGGAAATTTCTGTTTTTTGAGGGATCAGATGATCAACACCAGTCGCTGAGGCTTGTAAGAAATCACCTGCAAATTTCAAAAAGTCGTTATCTTCAGATAAATCGCGACCTAGCTTTGCATAAGTTTCGTCCGGGGCAATCATCGTAAGAGTTGATTTGAACCACTCCAATATTCCGGAGAGCTCGTCCCCATACTCCGAACTATTTAAAGTTGCCCTAATTGTCGCCAAAAATGACTGATTTTGAGGTCCGCCAATCATTGCAAGTGCTGCTAGTTTAGGACCAACTGTTGTCGCTCCTGGAGCATCCACAGAAACAATGCCATTTGGATTAGTAAGTCTTTCGTAAATTATTTTTTCTTTGCTGCCAATAACCTCAATCAACCATTCTTCTGTAATGCAAACGTCATCCACTTTAAATCCGAATCTATAAAGTTTATTGTTGGCAATAAATTGAAGATCGAATGATGACGGCTTTGTCGAATCATCACAGAATAAATATCTCTCTCGTTTCGTTCCAGCATTCTTATTATTCGAGCGTAACGCAATTCTTTCTATAAAACGAAGTGCCTTAAACAGATTGGATTTCCCTGCACCGTTTGCGCCATACAATACCGCTGCCCGAAGTACTTTTTCAGACGAGTTGGGGATTGGTAGTGCGTGATCCGTGTGCGAACCAGCAAGCCGCTCTGAAGCCACCATTGAAAAGGTTTCTTCAGATGAAAACGAACGAAAATTTTCGATTGAGATTGAGACGAGCATTTCTATTTCCTGTGACTTTTTCACATCATTAGTCAATATTTGATTAAAGTTTGACATATTTTCAGTGCTATGTGTGATTATTTCACAGCGTTGCATAAAAGTGACTTGATTTTCTAAACATCAAATGTACTTATTTAAGTTGAATCGCTTGAAACAACTTCACTTTGTTGGAGCAACTATTTTCCCCCTTCGCAAATAGTGCCTTTTGGTAGTTTTTACGCTGTCGTGCCCAAGAGGATCACTTGCTGCCTGATCACCTCGGCTAAACCGCTTTGAACAAATCGTCTGAAACGTAAACCGTGCGTTTATCAAGAGAGTGGCCGTGAATAACATACACAAGCAACCGATTTAATAGGATAGACAGATCAGTGCTGTAATAATCAAAAGCCATTTATATAAGAATGATATTGGAATTTATATTCCAATTGGTAAAAATATAATATTGGCTTGCGACGTTTGAAATCCGAGTAGCTACGTGCAAAAATTTTGTTTTAATGAATATAAAAAATATTTTGACAGTATCAGTGACAGTATTAAATATTTTTTGAAACTATAAACCGTTTATTTATGCGGGTTTCAGGAGATGATTCGACTTCCCCCCTCGCAAACTTTAGCTAAGTTTGCCAAAAAACCCCTAAGAATTCAAAGACTTAGGGGATTTTTTTTTGTCCGTTGCGAGAAAGCTTGCCCATTGGCAGCTATATTTTTTGGCAGTACTTTTGACAGTACTTACTGTCAAAAATGCCTAAATTAGCCACTCTTCTCACGGACATTCAGCTAAAGAACGCCAAAGCCAAGGAAAAAGACTACCGGCTGACAGATGGTGTCGGATTGTGTTTGCTTATCACTACTGATGGTGCGAAATACTGGCGCATGGATTACTGCCTACATGAACGGTGCAACACCTTGGCTTTTGGCAAACACCCTGAAGTATCGCTGGTGAAAACCAGATTTAAAAAAACGACAAGAAAGTGACGCTTGCGCCAACACATTTGAAAAAATCACTCGTGAATGGCATCAAAACCGCCTGAACGCATGGAGTGTCAGCACTGCAAAGGACACGATTAGTTTCCGATTTATCTGATGTCGTATATGTCCCCAGAAGACAAATCTATGTAGTCTCACTCTTAAAATCTTCGGGCAACGGTGTTGCGACGGGTATTGCGGTCCATCCATAGAGCTCCTGGAAACGAAATTGTACGAAGTATGCTTGAACTGTTTGATTGCGGCGTAGATGCTTGTTGAAATCGTTGACTTTGCTGTCGTAGAGTGCCACTACACACTTCCAGTATGTCTCAAATGAGATCGCAGGTCGACCATGCAGCGCAGTCAAGGTCAGTCCCAGATATGTTTGCTGATGGAATCCGCAGTTGCCAACAGAGCTTCCGCGTGCTTGGCAGGCTGTCACCGATCAGCGCCCAGAACCTCTAGTGTTTTTTGTGCCTTCGTCATACATGATATTTGTTTCTCTGAGTGACGTTGCAAAGACTTCGTGCCTTCCCAAATCGCATTATATTCAGCTTGAGTGATGACTCCAAAGTTCCGTTGGTCGTCGATGCCGAGTGCAACGTGCGACTACGCGAAGATAACGATGGAGGTTCGAATAAGCCGTAGCTACTCGCATATAAGAGTTAAGCTCCTGATGTTGAGTATAAATCAACTTTGACGAGTTGCTCTTGAACTTCCATAGAAGGGCAATTTAATTTGATGGTAAAGAATTTATTGATTTAAGGTTATTATGGTAACAAAATGTAATAACAATTTTTACAGATTAAAACCACTATTTAAATTTCAATAAATACAAATATTAATCGGAAAGACAATGGATTATCGTGCACTTATTGCCGTAATGGCTACTTTGATGATTTCAGGCTGTGCCTCACCAAAATACAATTACACATCAGCCTATTTGGCAATTAGTGAGCCACCGTTAAATACTGTGCAAACCAGTAACGTTGGCGATGAGATGCTACGGCAAGGAAAATATAAAGAGCATGATGCACTATATTTTTCTGAAAAGACAAATGTGAGTTGGGCGTACAGTTTATTGCCTGGCTATTACCTGAAGCATGGTGAAGATGATAGTGGCTCGTATTATTTACCTAGCGGTGGCGAAGATGGGGGACAGGTTGAAAAGGCGTTATTGGCAGATCAATGGAAGAGCATAATGGCTCAAAAGGATGGAAGTACGTTGTGTATCGTGACCATATTCAATATGACGTCATGCAGTAGTGGCCTCCACATCGAGTCAACAAAGAAGGCAATTCTAGCTAAAGACTCGTTTCAGCAAACTCTTATTTACAGTGGGAAAATAGGAAACAAAATAAATATCGGTTATAGGGAGTTTTCGGGGAATTATGCGAGACCGGCATTTAACAATAATGTCGAATACGACCTATCTGAATCAAAATTTATTGGCTACAAGGGCGCACAAATTGAAGTAATCGATGCGACCAATCAGTATATTAAATATCGATTAATCAAGAATTTCAATAATGCAACTCAGTAGGTTGTATGTTATTGGAAAATTTCTCCTGTTACCCTAAATCATAGGTCGAAGAGTGTCTGCCTTACTCGTGGCGATTCATGATGTTTACTGAATTTACCTGCGATATCGGCATTCACAATACTTATTTCATCGCTTTATTTGAAAACTTCAGATTGGTTTGAAGTTATTGTTCGGCCAGCGTTTCAAAGGAAAAACCATGCCAGAAATCGAATCATTTGTGTCAGATGGCAATACCGTACAGCAATCCACTACAGAAAATCCTGCGCCTGTTCGTCAATTGCAAATTGAAGCAACGCTTGCTGCTAGACTGAATCTGGCTGATTTTCAGAATGCAGTGCCGTTAATTCGCGAATTGTCGATTGTCAGCACACTTGATCATGATGCAAAGACATTGGAGCTTATTCTGGAGGCGACGCCGGCATTTGTTAAGCCACGTATCTGGCGGTTGGATGTGATTGGCGCAGATCAGACGTACCGTATTTATGATCTTGATCTTCAACTGGATGGTGTTTTGTTTAGTCGTTTATCCGAAGCCGAACAGGCGACAGTGACAATGACGGTCAGGTGCGCGGATGCAGATGCAGGTGACCCGCCAGTTGTTTTGAGTAAAACCGTTGAACTTCTTCCCAGAAATCAGTGGGGTGGCATCGCTTATATGCCGGAAATGGTTGCTGCTTTTGTGCAGCCGAATGAGCCTGCGGTTGAGCGTTTGTTAAAAAAAACCGCAGATGTGCTCTGGTCGCGTGAAAAAAATGGCGCGCTAAATGGCTATGAAGGTGGGGCAAAGCGTGCCTGGGAAATTGTGTCGGCGATTTGGGGTGCTGTCGTCGCAATGAAGCTGGACTATGCACTACCTCCGGCCAGTTTTGAATATCAGGGCCAGAAAATACGGTCTTCGGGGCAAATTGCCGATTCAGGTCTTGCGACTTGTCTGGATCTCGCTTTACTTTTTTGCTCTGTCATTGAGCAGGCGGGGCTGAATCCAATTCTGGTCTTCACGCGCGGCCATGCGTTCGCCGGAGTATGGTTAAAAGACGAAGAGTTCTCAACGGCGGTTGTTGATGACATCACTGCTTTACGTAAGCGCGTTAAGTTAAAAGAGTTAGTGCTTTTTGAGACGACGATTGCCACGCATCGGCCAGCGGCCAGTTTTTCTTATGCGGCAGAGCGTGGTGCAGCGCAAATTTCTGAAGAAAACTCTGAGTCATTTGAGCTTATCGTCGATATTCATCGGGCACGACTTCAACGAATCAAGCCACTTGCAAGTGCTGAAGCACTTATTGCAGTCAGCCAGAACTCAGAACTGGAATTTAGTGGTGTAGCGCCTGACGACGAAACGCCAGACTTGCCGGACGAGATTGCGTCTGTTCAAGATGCTGAAAATGTTGATCCTAAGGACCGCCTTGTGCGTTGGCAGAGGAAATTACTGGATCTCTCTTTGCGCAATAATTTGCTGAATTTTAAGGGCGGAAAAAAGTCGTTGCGATTGGATGCACCCAATCCGGGAGCACTTGAGGATCTCATTGCGGACGGAAAAGAAATCAAGCTTCTGGCTCGTCCTGATCTGATGAAGGGTAACGATTTGCGTGATCAGGCGATTCACGAGACGCGTGAACGCGAGAGCATTCGAGCTGCGCATGCCCTGGATGCGTTGAAACGCCGTGAAGTATTTGTCGGTCTCCCGCAAGATGAGCTTGATGTGCGTTTGGTAGATCTGTTTCGAGCGGCCAGAACAACATTGCAGGAGGGAGGTGCAAACACGCTCTTCCTGGCACTGGGTTTTCTGAGCTGGAATCGGGAAGATAAGCCGGATCACACCTATAAGGCGCCACTGATTCTTATTCCTGTCAGTCTGCAAAGAAAAAGTGTCAGATCCGGGTTTTCACTGGTTTTACACGATGATGAACCAAGATTTAACCCGACGCTGATAGAAATGTTGCGTCAGGATTTTGATCTTGAGCTGGGTATTAAAGAGGGGGAACTGGATCGAGATGAATCCGGACTGGATATTGCGAAGATCTGGCGCACGGTTTCTGCTGCGATAAAAGATATCCGTGGCTGGGAAGTCACTGAGGAAGTCGTGCTTTCAATGTTTTCGTTTGCCAAATACCTGATGTGGGTAGATCTGGTGCAACGAACTGACCAGCTCAGGCTCAATCCCGTCGTAAAGCATTTGATTGATACTCCACGGGAGCCCTATGCGGGAGACCGTTCTTTTCCGAGCCCGAAATCACTGGATCAGGATTTTGGACCGGAGCAAACTTTTTGCCCGTTGCCTGCCGATTCTTCTCAGCTCTCTGCTGTAATGGCAGCTGCCCGGGGCAAAGATTTTGTGTTGATCGGGCCACCGGGGACTGGTAAAAGTCAGACTATTTCCAATCTGATCGCGCAGTGTCTTGCGGAAGGTAAGCGCGTTTTATTTGTCTCAGAAAAGATTGCAGCGCTGGATGTGGTGTATCGCAGGTTGCGTGAGGTGAAGTTAGGGGAGTTTTGCTTAGAACTGCATTCAAGCAAAGCACGAAAACTTGATGTGCTGGCACAGTTGAAATCAGCGTGGGAAGCCAAGGGCGATGTCGACGCGGATGTTTGGCGTGCAGAGGCTGAGCGCTTAAAGGCGCTACGTGATGAGCTAAATATCTATGTGGAGCGCCTGCATCAAAGATACCCAAACGGTCGCACGATCTACGAGGCGATTGGCATTGTCGTTGATGGTAATGATATCCCGCATATTGCGTTGTTATGGTCATCTCATGATGTACACAGGGAAGCAGATATTGCGGCATTAAGAGATGTGGTTGATCGTCTTGAGGTAAATGCCGGGGCTGCCGGGCAGCAATCGCTGGCTTGCGGGCCGCTTTCCTTGATTGAACACAGCGATTGGTCGCCAACATGGCAACAGAAACTGATCGGGGCGGCGAGGGCGATAGTGCCCGCTGCAGAGCGCGTAGGTTCGGCTGCCGGAGATTTTCTTGATGTGCTGGGCTTGCCGGCGATGGTATTCGTGAAACGGCGCAGAGTGGCATTGGCTGAGTTATGCCGGGTATTGCCTGCTGCCTTGGGGAAATCCTGGGGATTTGTTTTCCGGCCGGACGCGAAAGTCGTCTCAGCCAGATTGCGGGATGGAATCAGGCTAATTAGCGAACATCAGGAATTAACGACGAAACTATCTCCCGGATGGCCGGCAGCCGTCACAGTACAAGTTGAAAAGGCGCTTGAATTGCTGGCACAACGTCGTGAGGTGCACCAGTCTCTTGCGCAACCCTGGTCAGGTAACGTTTGTAAAGGATTGCAGCAAGTGCTGGATCTGTTTGAGCAAATCGGCGGGCATGAGAAACAATTGTCCGTCCGATACACGGACGAGATCGAAAAACTGAATGTGTATCAATTGCAGCGCGAGTTTTTAAAAGCGGAGCAATCGTTATGGCCAGTTTCCTGGCTGGGTAAACGAAAAGTAAGACAGGCACTGGAGGCAACTGTTGCGGGTCAGGGGGAGGTAAATGTCCCAGATGATTTATCTGCATGGGTGAGTATTCGGAATACCCGGAGTGAAATTTCAAAGCTGGATATCGGGCCGGAGGTAACCGAATTATGGCAGGGACTGAATACCCGGCCGGAACATCTGCGTTCGGCACTGCTGCTGCAACGTGCTTTATCAGCGGCTTTAGAAGGTTCGAGCTGGTCCGATGATGGGCTGGACGTGTTGGTTTCCGGACGTGCGGGCGAGGCCCTTGCTACCGAGGTACGAAAGCTCCGGAAATTGACCGAGCTGGATAAGGAGATAAAGGGATTGTCGGTACTCGACGATCCGACCGAAGGCCTGTGGAAAGGGCTTGAAACCGATCTGCCAGCTTTACAAGCCACACTGCAATTTACGAAACGATTGGAAATTGTTCGGTTCAGTGGCACGTTTGGAGAAATGCCAGAAGCTGAGCAAGGGATTTGTGGGCAGCGTTTCCATCAAGATTATTTGCACTTAAAGCAACGTGATGCTGTTGAAAATAAGTTGTCAACCTTTGCTGATCTTAAAGAATCAACGGATGGTCTTTGGTCAGATATCGCAACCAGTATCACGGAAGCCGAAGAGGCTATTCGTTTCTATGCTGGTATCTCTCATGTTATCGCGAATCTTGCAGACAGCCCATCGGACGTTCCCAATCTGACATCTTCGCTTGAGCAACTGGTTGTCAAAGGCAATGTTTTGATCGAACAAAATGGCCCTGTGATGGCAGCAGGCAGAAAATACCTGAGCGCTTTGGATCAGCTTCAACCTTTAACGGACGCACTCGCGCAACTGGGCGGTTTCTCAGCGCAGGGATTGGCGGAGTTTGTTGAATCCAGTGTTGTGGAAATCATCACGCAATGCGATGCCATTATTCAGCATGAGCCACGGCTGAATGCCTGGTGCGCATGGCGAAAAGTCCGACAGCAGGCAGTGATGCTAGGACTTGGCCCTTTAGTTGACGGGATTGAACTTCAAAACATTAAGCAGGGCGAAATTAGTTCTGCCTTCGAAACAAATTACTGTCGCTGGTGGCTGGGGGCCGTTGTTGACAACGAGCCTGTAATTCGTACTTTTGTGTCGGCAGAACACGAAAAACGTATTCATGACTTCCGCAGGCTGGATGCACAATTTACTGATTTGACCCGCGACTGGGTGCGAACGAGCTTATGCTCGGGTCTTCCTTCACAAGAAGATGTCTCCAGAAATTCTGAGTGGGGCATTCTACGCCGCGAAATTACAAAAAAACGTGCGCATTTACCTCTGCGCGAACTCATTAGCGGTATTCCATCCGCACTGACAAAATTAACGCCCTGTTTGCTGATGAGTCCGCTATCGATCGCTCAGTTCCTGGCGCCAGATACTGACCAGTTTGATGTCGTCGTGTTTGATGAGGCATCTCAAATTGCAGTCTGGGATGCTATTGGTGCCATCGCACGTGGTAAACAAGTCGTTATGGTGGGTGATCCTAAACAATTGCCACCGACCGCGTTCTTTGATCGCGCTGAATCCTCGACGGACGATGAAGACATTGAGGGCGAAATGGAAAGCATTCTCGACGAATGCATCGGTGCGAATTTACCGACCCTCAATCTGTCCTGGCATTACCGAAGCCGCAATGAAAGTCTGATCGCATTTTCAAATCACCGTTATTACGGTGGGGGACTGGTTACGTTCCCATCACCAGTCACGGAAGATCGTGCAGTGAGCTTTCATTACGCCAACGGTGTATATGAGAAGGGCGGTGCACGAATTAATAAAATCGAAGCGAAGGCATTGGTCGCTGATATTCTTGAACGCCTCAAATCGCCAGGCTTCCGTGAATCCGAGCTCACGATTGGCGTCGTGACATTCAATACTGAGCAACAAAAGCTTATCGAAGATTTACTGGATGACGAAAGGCGGAAGGATCCCACGTTGGAACCATACTTTTCGGAGGCCGAGTTAGAACCGCTGTTTGTAAAGAATCTTGAAAGTGTTCAGGGTGATGAGCGTGACATTATGTATTTTTCTATCACCTACGGACCAGACAACAGCGGTGTACTTTCGATGAATTTCGGTCCTATGAACCGTGATGGTGGTGAGCGACGATTGAATGTTGCGATCACGCGAGCGCGCCAGGAACTGCGGGTTTTCTCGAGTCTGAAAGCGGAGCAAATGGATCTTTCCCGCACGCAAGCGCATGGTGTTCGGGATCTGAAGCACTTTCTGGAGTTTGCTGAGCGAGGTCCACGTGCGTTGGCGGAGGCAACACGAGGTAGTTTAGGCGATTTTGAAAGTCCTTTCGAAGAAGTTGTGGCAAAAGCGTTGAGTGCAAAAGGGTGGCAATTACACACGCAAGTGGGTGCCTCAGCGTTCCGTGTTGATCTTGGTGTCGTGCACCCGGATGCACCCGGTACCTATTTGTCGGGTATTGAATGCGACGGTGCGACTTATCATCGATCGGCAACCGCCAGAGATCGGGACAAATTACGCGAACAAGTATTGAGAGGGCTTGGCTGGGAAATATGCCGTGTATGGTCAACGGGCTGGTGGGTGGATAAACGCGGTACCCTCGAACGACTAGATCAACAGTTGCAAGCACTCCTGAAAGCAAGTCGAGCCAAGCGTGAAAGAGAGGCCGAAAAAGTTGCGGCGAAATTAGAAGCGGAAGCAGCTATCGCGAAGGCGAGTGCTTTGGCAAATATTGGCGAAGTTGTTATCGAGACTTCTGTGCACGACTCGCCATTGAAGTCCGCTTTTGGTGCTTCGGATAGAGAAATAATGTATGCAGGAAATGCGGCTACTTTTACACCAGAAAACTCTCTCAGACCAACAGACATTTTCACCGAAACCGAACTTGAACATTTTGCTGGGATGGTCGACGCAGATAAATTTTTTGATGTTTCTTACGAACCAATGTTAGTTGACATGATTTCCTTGATCGTTGCAACAGAAGGGCCAGTACTGGACGCAGTCGTTGCGCGAAGAATCAGTCGGGTACATGGTTGGCAACGGACAGGCAGTCGAATTATCGAACGGGTAAAGGAGATTGCCCTTAAATGCAGTAACAGCACTGAAGAGGATGTTGGTACTTTCTACTGGCCAAAGTCATTGACTCCGGGTGCGAGTGTGGTGTGGCGCAATGCTGCGAACGATACGCAGCGTTCGGTTGATGAAGTTTGTGCGGAGGAATTACGATCTTTAGCCGCTCAGGTATTTGATCCGGTGAGGGGGGAAGAGTGGATGTTGATCCAGATGGCTAGACAGCTTGGACTTCTGAAGTTAAGAGCTGCAAGCCGGCCACGATTACAGGCCGCAATTCGGGCTATCTCAACTGGAATGGAAAATGGTGATGCTTAGCCTGCGGCAGTCGAAGGTTTTACATGATTCTTTATGCCATCGCCAAGCGTCGATAAAAAGTTTTTTTACGCGAAAGTTTCTATTTCCTACGATCAGTAAATGATTGTGGCGCATCACTGTGCCATTTCATCGTTTTTGCCCTCATTTACCGAATAGGCAAACGGCTTAACTTGCATATTTTGTGACCGAGATTGTTCTTAAAACTTCGTACAGGGCTGTGCGGTTGATGGGTTTGGTGAGGTAGCCGTCAAAGCCGGCGGCGAGGGCTTCTTGTTGTTCGTTGGGCATGGCGGATGCGGTGAGGGC
>Ga0187844_10001292_pt1 | contig 19189 bp, 13 predicted proteins | sample SpaLakP09_SKY_50_FD_134517 | JGI IMG/M metagenome (GOLD analysis project Ga0187844, IMG submission 134517) | Oligotrophic lake water microbial communities from Sparkling Lake, Wisconsin, USA - SP09_SKY_50 | ecosystem: Environmental > Aquatic > Freshwater > Lake | place: USA: Sparkling Lake...
GCCAGCAGTGGCGCAATACCGACGCTCTGGCCCGGCCGGAACTGCCACGACAGGGTCGGGGCGACGATCAACTGCGTGAGATCGAATCCGATCTTGCCGCAGCCCGCGAAGAAATTGCCCGGTCGGTCTCCGCACTTCGCCGGGTTGGCGTTGGTTTCCGGAACGCCGGTATCGCCGTGGTATTCCGTGTTGAGACCGCCGTTGCCGTACAACGCCACCCCCCAGCTCCATCGTGGGTCGAGTCGGCGCGCATACCCGAACTCGGGCAGGAAAAAGATGCCGTTGCGGCTCTTCGTCTTGAAGTCGAACGGCGTGTCGGAGTCGCGCCGTTCGATCTCGCGGTAAGGCATGAAGATCAGAAGATCAACGTCGACGCGGTCGTCGACGAAGGACAACTTGCCGGGATTGCTGGCACCGGAGAATCCATCGAACCCGACTGCCGCCGAGGTACCCGCCGACTGGTGTGCGGTCGGCCCGTAGCCCAGGACAAACTGCCCGCCGCCCGCATTTGCAATCCCCGCCCACCCGGAGGCGACCGCCAGCAAGAGGCTGCCCACGGACGCCATCAATGCATTGTGCATCTCGCTTTCCTGTTTCTGAATGTTGGTGGAGACCTCGAACCTATACCCGCCACATGTAATCGGCGAATCGGCCGCATGTCGCCTTACCGCGCGTACGGCCACACAGTGTCCGAGCCTTCCTGCCGCTCCCTCGAATCTCGGCGCTTCGTCGCGTTGCGAACGATCCTCCCGGCCAGGGAAGCCGGCGGACCTCTCGGCTATGGCATCTTCGCGATGTGGCTCTCGTCGGTGAACTTGTCGTAGAAGATCTTTTCGAGGTTCATTCCGACTTCTGTCATTGAGGCGATGCCCGCGTCGATCATTCCCGGCGGGCCGCACATGTAGCCTTCCGCCCCGGCCCAATCGATGTCGGGCATCGCATCGGTGATGAACTGGGTCACCAAGCCTCGCGCGCCCTTCCAGCCGCTGTCAGCCGGCTCATGCGAGAGCACGGGCATGAACACGAATTTGTCGGCCCAGTTCTGCTCGATCTGCCTGATCTGTTCGAGGCCATACAGGTCTGCTTCGGTGCGCGCGCCAAACAGAAATGCACAGGGCCGCTTCACACGATCCTTGCGCGCCTTCTCGAGCACACTCATCAGGGGCGCCAAGCCCGAACCGCCAGCGATGCAGATCATAGGGGTCGAAGCCGGATGCAAGTGAAATCCCCCATGCGGGGCCTCGATGTCGAATGGGACTTCGGCAAGTCGCCCGGCGAACAAGTCTTCCGTGAACGCGCCTTTCGGCACCTTTCGTATGTAGAAGCTAACCTGCTTGCGACCGTCACGTTCAGGCGCATCCGCAAACGAATAATTCCGCGCGCGTCGGACATTGTGGTACTTGATATTCGCGTACTGGCCCGCCACGAAGTTGACCGGCCGGTCCAGTTCGAGCGTGATCTTTTTGATGTCGTGCGTCAGGTCCTCGGTGGCCACGATCTTGCCGGTGAATTGTTCCGGCTTCGGCGCGTCGGTGGACGCGCTCTCCACTTCGACCTGCGTGAGTGCGTCCTTCGGAATCGCTTGGCACGCCAGAATGAACCCGGCCGCGATTTCCTGCTGCGAAAGCGTATAGCCGAAGTCGGTCAGCGCACTGACGCGGCCGGCTTTGAGCTTGCACTTGCAGGAGCCGCAGGTGCCAACCGTGCAATTGTGCGGAAAAGGAACGCCGTTCTTGAGGGCGGCCTCCAACATGGTCTGACCGCTTGGAACTTCGTAGCGGGCGCCAAAAGGCGCGACCTCCACAAACTTTGCTTCCTTGGCACCGAACAGTGACTTGAGAAAACCCATATCGACTCATCCGTGGTGCGGTCGCTTCTATTGCTGCCGAAGGGTTCGGGAGAAGCGCTTGCGCGAAATAAAAAACTGCTATGGACCTGCTGGGCGAAAGCTTGAACCGTTGCAGGACACGCCAACCCGGACGATACACAGTGCTAGAGGTCCATGGAATCGGAGAACCGGGCGCCGCACAAGACCGCACCCCTCTTCGACTCGTTAGGAGTCGCCAAGCTGCCCACAGCGTTCACCCAGGAGGAACTTGCGGTGGGGTCTGATCGCAGAACCCCGTCAAGTGGCGCACTCCTGATCAATACATGTGCTGGCCGCCATTGATCGCAATATTGGACCCCGTCACGAAAGCCGCTTCCTCGGAGCTGAGATACGCAACGAGCCCGGCAATCTCCTCTGGCTTTCCAAGCCGGCTCATGGGGATGAGCGGCAGGATCTTGGTACTGAGCACATCCGGATCGATAGCCGCGACCATCGCCGTTCCGATATACCCGGGAGAGATGGTGTTCACCGTGACGCCGCTTTTGGCCACTTCGACCGCCAGTGCCTTGGTGAATCCGTGCATTCCCGCCTTGGCGGCGGAGTAGTTGGTCTGGCCGAACGCGCCTTTCTGCCCGTTGACCGACGAGACGTTGATGATTCGTCCCCACTTGCGAACGATCATGCTTTCGATGACCTGCTTGGTCATGTTGAAGCAGCTTCCGAGATTCGTGTTGATCACCGCATCCCAGTCTCCCTTCACCATTTTACGGAACGTAATATCCCGGGTGATCCCGGCATTGTTGACCAGGACGTCCACTGGTCCCACTTCCGATTCAATCGCCTTCACGCAGGCACTGCAGGAATCATAATCACTCACGTCACAGGGATATGCATGGAAGCGGTTCCCATTGTTTCGCATCATGGCGAGCCACCCCGCTGCCTTCTTGTTGTTCGGCGAGTGAGTGGTGACGACCGTGTAATTCATCGCCGCCAGCTTGAGGCATATGGCCTCGCCCAATCCGCCCATTCCGCCCGTCACCAACGCCGTCCTGCTCATTGCCCATCCTCCATGAGTCTCATCTGACCTTATCTGTTCAGCGATGCAGGGCTTCGTGCGGTTCGCGCTTCGCCGGCTCCGGCGTCACCCGCATCGCGACGGGATCAACCTTGGCCCGCGCGATGCTCTGCAGCTTGACGTGACCGTACCCGCGGATCTGATCCGGGACGCTGGCCACCGCAACGGCGTTGGCGTAGTTCTCCGGGCGAAGCGTCGCGAGCATTCCGTCGAGCTGACGGATGTAGTCCTCGATGAGCTGACGTTCCAGCCGCCGTTCGTGCGTCATGCCGAAAATGTCGAGCGGACCACCGCGTAGGCCCTTGAACCGTTTCATCAGCCGGAAAGCGGCGCCCATCCAGGCTCCGAACTGGCGCTTGATCAGGTGACCGGTGACCGGGTGCTTCTTCGAGATCGCGGGCGGCGCGAGGTTGTACTTGACGCTGTAGCCGTTCGGGAACATGGCATCGAGCTGAGCCCGGAACGCCGGGTCCGAATGGAGGCGCGCCACTTCGTACTCGTCCTTGTACGCCATGAGCTTGTAGAGGAACCGGGCGGCAGCCTCCGACAGGCTGGTCTTGCCGGGCACCGCCAGCGCCTCGGCAGCCACCACGCGCTTGACGATCTCCGCGTACCGCCTCGCATAGGCCTCGTTCTGGTACTCGATCAATTCCGGAACGCGCACTTCCACAAGGCGGCGGGTTTCGCCTTGCGCGCCAACGGAATCGACGATCGCTTTTGCCGCGGTCGACAATTCCTGCCTGACGAACCTCGGTTTGTAGCTGGCGATTTCGGCATCGACGAACGCACGATCGACCACCGCCATACGGCCCCAGCGAAAGGCCGACAAACTTTGCTCGACGCCGACGCCGGATTGACGGATCGCCGTCTCGATGGACTCCGCTTTCAGCGGAATCGCGCCCGCCTGGAATGCCACGCCGACCATGAAGTTGTTGGTCGCCATCGCGTCGCCGAACAGGCCTTCGGCGAGCGCTTGGCCGTCGAGATACACGTTGTGCTCCTTGCGCGTCACTCGGTCGATTCCCGCGGTGAGCGAGGGCACCGTCGGGAACGACACCTTGCCGTTGGCCACCATGTGGCCCGTGGGCGTCTGGGTAGTCGAGATCACCGCGATGGTGCGCTCGGGAAGACACTTGTCGAGGTTCTTCGGGTCCGTCGCGTTGAGGATGTCGAACCCGAGGTAGAGGTCCGTGCGGCCGTCGGAGATCTTGTTCGAACCGTTGAACGGCTTGTGCGAGATCTTGATGTCGGAGATGACGGCACCGCCCTTCTGCGCGAGACCCGTTTGGTCCAGGCCGATGACGTGCTTGCCCTCGATTCGCGCGGCGTTTGCCAACGTCGCCACCACCGTCACAGAGCCGGTGCCACCGATTCCCATCACGTGGATTCCGACGCCCAGCGTATCGTCCACTTTCTTGACCGGCTCGGGCAGCTCGCGCTCGAGCACGGGAATTCGACCTCTTTTCTTCTTTTTCCCATCGGCTGCCGGCTCGGGATTCGGCGTGATCGTCAGGAACGATGGGCAGAAGCCTTTCACGCAGGAAAAGTCCTTGTTGCAGGAGGACTGGTGGATGCGCGTCTTGCGACCAAATTCGGTCGCCACCGGCTCCACGCTCATGCAGTTGGATTTGACGCCGCAGTCGCCGCAGCCCTCGCAGACGCGCTCGTTGATGACGATGACCTCTGCTGGCTCCTCGGCCTTGCCGCGACTGCGCGCGCGGCGCAGTTCGGCGGCACATTCCTGGTCATGGATCAGCACGGTGGTGCCCGGAATCGTGGCCAGCACGCGCTGCGCCTCGTCAAGCCGATCGCGATGCCAGACCTCGGTGGCTGACGGCAGGGAAACACCTGAATAGCGCGATGGCTCGTTGGTGGTGACGAGGACCCGCTTGACGCCAACCGCGAGCAGCTCGCCCACGATATCAGCCACGCCCCGCCCGCCCATGGCCTCCTGCCCGCCCGTCATGGAGACGTGAGCGTTGAAGAGAAGCTTGTACGTGATGTTGACGTCGGTCGCCGCGGCGTACTCGATGGCGAGGCGACCCGAATGGAAGTAAGTGCCGTCGCCGATGTTCTGGAAAATGTGCGGCACCTCGGTGAACGGCGCCATGCCGATCCACTGCGCGCCTTCAGCGCCCATGTGAGTGCCCATCACGACGTTGCGGTTCATCCACATCGCCATCGTGTGGCAACCGATGCCGGCGGATACCACGCTGCCCTCAGGGGCCTGCGTCGAAGAGTTGTGCGGACACCCGGAGCAATACCACGCGGTGCGGGTCGTCGTCGCTACCTTGTTCCGCGCGTGAATCTCGTCCACACGCTTGAGCCAGGCGTCCGCCGATTCAACGCGCGTCTTGCGCGACAGCCGCTTTGTCAGCGCACGGCCGATGACATCCGGTTCGAACTCGCCGAAATGCGGGAGCAACTCCTGCTCATGTTCGTCGTACTTGCCGACGATGCGCGGCGCATTAGTCATGCCGTACAGCACATTCTTCGCGAACATTTCGAGGAACGGCCGTTTTTCCTCGATGACCAGGATTTCCTCCAGACCGCGGGCGAAGTCGCGCACGATCTGGGGTTCCATTGGAAACAGCATGCCCATCTTGAGGATGCGGATGCCGTAGCGGCGCAGCGCATCGTCGTCCAGTCCAAGTTCCAGAAAGCACTGGCGCAGGTCATTGTAGGACTTGCCGGCGGTGATGATGCCGAGCCACGCTTCGGGATTTGGGAAGACGACGTTGTTGAGGTTGTTGGCCGCGGCATAGCGCTTAGCGACTTCAAGCCTGCGCGTGTAGAGCGACTGCTCCATCTCCAGCGCTTCGGCGCGCACGTTCATGCCGAGGTTCATTCGCGCCGAGAACGGCTTGCCGTCGAACGTCATGTCGGGGTCGATGAACTGAAGCCGTTCCGGCGAGATCACCGCGGTGCCCGTCCCGTCCGCGACGCTGGTGACCATCTTCAAGCCCACCCAGAGGCCTGCCAGCCGCGACATCTGATACCCATGCAGCCCGAAGTCCAGCACTTCCTGAACCGTGCCGGGATACAGCGACGGGATGCCGACGTGCATCAGCATCGGCTCCGACTGGCTGCATAGCGAGGACGACTTGCAGCCTGGGTCGTCGCCGACGATCGCCAGCACGCCGCCGTTCTTGTCGATGCCCGTGTAATTGGCGTGCTTGAGCGCATCGCCGGATCGGTCGACGCCGGGCGCTTTGCCGTACCACATCCCGGTGACGCCATCGAACTTCTGCTTGCCGACGGCGTGCAGCATCTGGGTCCCCCAGACCGCCGTGGCCGCGAGGTCCTCATTGAGACCATCGACGAAATGCACGTGGTGGTCGAGCAGCGTCTTCTGCTGCTTCTGCAGCGCCGCGTCGAACATTCCGAGCGGCGAACCACGATAACCGGAGATGAACATTCCGGTCTTGAGGCCGCGGCGGGCATCGGTGCGCACCTGGTCGAGACTCAGACGCACCAACGCGTCGATTCCACCCAGATGGATGACGCCCTCTTCCTGGGTGAACGGATTAACTTTCATGGGCTTGGTTGTCATAGGAGAGCATGGTGACGGCGCAAACGTTTATGGATCAGCACGATTCGATCGTGACAGCTCGAGGCGACCCCACCAGGGATCGGGCCGCGATCAGTCTGCTGCAGAGAACCCGGACACTGTCATCCGTGTGAAAGGGGAAGATGCGGAAAAGCGGGTGCCGCGCGATCGGCCGGAACTGATCCTGGCGGAAACATCGATTCAGATTGCCGGGCACCGCCTGCCCACCCGACATCACGCCGTTCCGTGATGCCGACGAAGGGACCTCCGCTCTCGTCGAGACCGGGAGCGCCAACCGCGCGTCCCGTCGCCGGCAGTCGGCTTGGCACTGATCGCGCCCGGAGAGAATCATCGCGCGCAACGACACCGCCAGCCTCCGGGACTGTTCGACCGCCTTGACTCCGGCCCGCGCACCGGCGCCGCCAGGCATTTTCTTGTACTGCTGCATGCTGTCCCCGCCGCTTTTCTTCGATCAGTCGAATCGTTCTCATGCAGACCGAATGCGCACGCGTGATGATATCGAGCGAATGCATTTCCTTGGCTGATACTCACTATTGCCAAACCACGTGGGCCGGGCCTCCGTCTCTGGAAGGCCTCCCACCGAGGCGGCACCCAAACACGGCGGAAACATACTCATGATCGGGGCCGTCACCTCGCGCGCCGCTCCCAGCTTGTGCGGAGCAACGAGAGAATCCCTCACCGAAGCGCCCGTTTTCCAGAATAGCCACGCCGCCACTATCAGTTCGATCCGTCACTCAGCCACGGACAGTGAAAACGGCCTTGAACGGCATCGGCTCAGTCGGTATTCCGGCGCGAGCGGGTCGAGTGCATCCGCACAAGGCGCCCGGCGCAAGCTTGCGAACAATGTGCAATGGCGCGACCACCGCGCGAAGGCGTGGAATCCGGCGCTGCCGACTTGGCCATTCGTTGCTGCCGCCCCGACGGCTGGCTTCCAACAGCGGCGGTGTTCAACCAGCGCTACCTCTTCCTGTTCGCCTGGTCCGCTGTGGGCACGCGCTGGACGACAACGCGGACGCTGTCGGACTTCGCCGCGCGGACAACCTGCTGATGGAACGAGTTAATCCAGCGCTCAGGCGTGAACGCACCATGGGCTCGCGGGTCGGACAACGTCGTGTCTAACGCGCCGTCCAGGCTCCGTCCATGGAGATCGCGCTACCGCTCATGGAGTTTCCAGACGAAGAGCAGAGGAAGCAAACCATCTCCGCCACTTCGGCGATCTCGACGAAACGCTTGTTCGGTTGTGCCGCGAGGATCACATCGCGGATAACGTCTTGCTCCGACTTTCGATGCGCCTTCGCCTGATCCCGAATCTGGCCCTCCACAAGCGGGGTGCGGACATATCCGGGACAGATCGCATTGCAGGTGATGGACGTTTCCGCGATCTCGAGGGCGACGCTCTTGGTCAATCCGAGGACTCCGTGCTTCGCGGCGACATAGGCCGATTTGAAAGGTGAGGCCACCAGCCCGTGCGCCGACGCGATGTTGATGACTCTGCCCCATCCGCGCGCCTTCATTCCCGGCAGGGCCGCTTTGATCGCGTAGAAATTGGAAGACAGGTTGATCGCGATGATCTGCTGCCACTTGTCGTCAGGGAATTCTTCCACGGGTGATACGAACTGAATTCCTGCGTTGTTGACGAGAATGTCCAACGCACCGAACGACGCCGCAGTTTCTCGCACCAGGTCGGTGATCTGGCTCGGCTGAGTCATATCCGCGGCGGAGTACCCAACGACGACGCCCGTCCGGGCGGCCAGGTCGGACCGGAGATGTTCGATTGCCACGGCATCCCCGAATCCATTCAGCATCACGTTGACGCCCGATTCGGCGAGACCGGTGGCGATGCCAAGGCCAATGCCACTGGTCGAGCCGGTGACGAGGGCGGACTTTCCTCTCAGCGCGTAGCGGTTTTCGTCGGTGATCATGGATTACGGTGAGAGGCGACAGGAGGTGAGGTCGAAACCACGCAGCACAACGGCTCGACCATGCGGTTTTGATTCAGGGACGCGGCATCGACGTATTCCGAAGTCCGAAAAATAGGACCCGTACAAATCTTGTTGCATTCACTTCTCCAGCAGCTGCGCCACGATGCCTGGGTTCTCCAGGGTGGAGATGTCCTGCGTGATCTGTTCCCCTTTCGCAATGGAGCGCAGCAGTCTCCGCATGATCTTCCCGCTGCGGGTCTTGGGTAGGTTATCGGCGAAGCGGATGTCGTCGGGCTTGGCCAGTGCACCAATTTCCTTCGCGACATGACTGCGCAACTCCTTGGAGAGCGCCTCCGCCTCCGCGCCCTGCGGCCTCGGACCCTTGCACGTCACGAACGCGAACACGCTCTCGCCCTTGACCTCATGTGGTCGGCCCACTACCGCGGCCTCTGCCACGCGCGGATGCGATACGAGTGCCGATTCGACCTCCATCGTGCCCAGTCGATGGCCGGAGACGTTGAGCACGTCGTCAACGCGACCTATGATCCAGTAGTAACCGTCTTTGTCGCGGTGCGTCGAGTCGCCGGCCACGTACAGATTATTGCCCGGGAACTGCCCAAAGTAAGTATCCAAATAGCGCTGGTTATCCCCGTAAATCGTGCGCAGCATCGACGGCCATGGCTTGGTGATGACCAGGTATCCACCCGCCTCCAGCGCCGGGATCGGCTCGCCGGCCTCATCCACGACATCGACGAAGATGCCTGGCAGCGGCTGCGTGCACGAGCCGGGCTTGGTCGGGGTCGCGCCCGGCACCGGACTCATCATGATCATGCCCGTCTCGGTCTGCCACCACGTATCGACGATGGGCAACCTTTCCTTGCCGATCACCCGGTGGTACCACATCCAGGCCTCCGGATTGATCGGCTCGCCCACCGAGCCCAGGACACGCAGCTTTGAAAGGTCGTACTTGTCCGGCCACTCCTCGCCCAGCTTCATCAGCGCGCGGATGGCCGTCGGTGCGGTGTAGAAAATGGTGACGCCGTGGTCCTGCGCGATCTTCCAGAAGCGACCGGCGTCGGGGATTGTCGGCGCGCCTTCGTACATGAGGATGGTGGCGCCGTTCGACAGCGGTCCGTAGGTGACGTAGGAGTGGCCGGTGATCCAGCCCACGTCGGCCGTACACCAGAAGACATCCGATTCCTGTAGGTCGAACACCCACTGGCACGTGACGGTGGCACCCAGAAGGTAACCTCCGGTGGAATGCTGGATGCCCTTGGGCTTGCCCGTGGAGCCCGAGGTGTAGAGGAGGAACAGCGGGTGCTCGGCTTCGACCCACTCGGGCTCGCACTGCGCTGGCTGGTTGGCCAAGAGATCGGACGCCCACACGTCCCGTCCTTCCTGAAGCGCCGCGCCGTGACCCGTCTGCTGGAATACCACGACGTTTGAAACACTGGGGCAGCCCAGCGCCAGCGCCTCATCAACTGATTTTTTGAGCTCGACGATGTTGCCGCCGCGGGTGCCGCCGTCGGCGGTGATCACCACTTTGGCGCTGGCGTCGACGATACGATCTCTGAGCGACGAGGACGAAAAACCGCCAAAGACCACCGAATGAATGGCCCCGATCCGCGCACAAGCTTGCATCGCGATCACGGCGCCCGGGATGTGCGGCAGATAGAGCACCACCCGATCGCCCTTGGTCACGCCCAGCGACTTCAAGCCATTGGCGAGCTTGCACACTTCAGCGTGCAATTCCCGATAGGTCCATAAGCGGTTGCCTACCTTCTCACCTTCAAAACGGATTGCGATCTTGTCGCCGCGCGACCCAAGGTGGCGGTCAAGACAGTTGAAGGATGCGTTGATCCTGCCATCGGTGAACCAGGCATAGTTTGGTGCCCTCGATTGGTCGAGGATCGTTTGGAAAGGCGTCTGCCAGGTCAGCTCGCTGCGCCCCAGATCCCCCCAGAACGCTACCGGATCTCTCGCAGCATCCTTCCTCAAAGCGTCCAGCGTCGCCCCGTCGACGCGAGCTTTAGAAATGAATTCCGGGGATGGCGGAAACACCCGGATTTCCGCCAGCACCGATGTGATGTCGTTGTTCGTGCTCATAGGGAGTAATGAGTTGGATTGTCAGGTATTGCGACGGTCATCAGCTGGCCGTCGACTGAAACGGAGTGGCCACGTTCTGCCGAAATAGCACCCCGTGGATCGCGGACGTCCGCCGTCATTCCGTGCTGATCCTGAGGATCAGCTGGGTCCGCCTCAAAAGACATACGAGGTCCGCATACGTACACCCGATTTCCAGCGGGCGGTCCACCCGACCAAAGTGATCCATCGGTAGGCAGGCCGCATTCGGCGCCGCCAGGACTTGTTGCCGAAAACTTCACGATCATTGGTCAGAAGCCATCCTCGATCTCGATGCAGTCCGAAAAGGATGAAACGACATTACCTTTCGCCTCTCCCGACATGAGCTCCAAGATTTTGAATGCCCCGCCCCGCAACTCTCAGCGCGCAACGCGCGAACTTCGGAGGTTCTGCCGCCCGGATTGGTGGCGGAGACGGTGCCGAACTTCGTCCCTGAGTCAGCCCTGATCGACGATCCACTTGCTGATGCGCGACCACTGCTGCCTGAGTGTTTTGGCGCCCATGAACAGGCCGATGTGCCCACCAGGCGCCAGTTCCTTGCGGATCTGGTCCTTCGGCGTGCCCACGAGGTTCTCCGCATTGAAGACCTGGTCGGGCGTCGTGATGTCGTCGTCCGATCCTGCCAGCAGGTATATCGGCACCGTGATGCTCTTCAGCGAGATGCGCTCGCCCAGCGCCACGAACTCGCCGCGCGCAAGGCGGTTGAGCTTGAACAGGTGCTTCACCGCCTCCAGGTACATGCGCCCTGGCAGGTCGACCACATACTCGTACCAACGCGAGAAGTGACGCGCGCGTTCCACGTACGTCGGACTGGTGATGTTGTCGAACAGGTCGATGTACTTGCCCCAGTAGTGCTCGTCCGGGTGCATGTTCTTCCAGCCCTGCAGCATGAAGCGGCCACGCATGCGACCGCCGCCCATGGCCACCAGTGAGCGATAGAAGCTGAACGGCGTGCGCTGCGCCAGCTTCGTCACCGGGCCGTGGCCGGCGTGCGTGTCGATGGGCGCGCCGGCCAACACCAGGGACACCGCCTTGCCGGGGAAACGGGCCGCGTGCATCGCCGCCAGCCAGCCGCCTTGGCACAGACCGACGAGATGCGCGCGGCCACCAACAGAATCGATCGCCTCGTCCAGATCGGAGAGGTACTTGTCGATGCCGAAGTTGCGCATGTCATGGGTGGCGCTCTTCCAGTCCGCCACGTACACGCGCTTGCAGCCGCCGGCCTTCAAGGTCTGCACCAGACTCTGGCCATCGGCGTAATCGGCGATCGTCGAAGAATGGCCCGCGAAGGGTGCATCGATGATCACCGGGATCGCGTCGGCCGGCGCATCACGACCCGAGAAATTGCGCAGCAGCATCGTCTGGCTTTCGTGCGCGATCGTGTGCGGCGTGGCCCAGGTGGGGCGATCCGGAAATGTGATCGCGCCGGCGTGGCGCAGGTAGGACGCCCAGTCCTTCGGGAGGTTGCGGCCGCGTTTGCGGATCCGCCGCGCCCACTCCACCGGCCAGTAGGCGGGGACGGCGAGCAGGAGCTTTTCGAAGTTGGATCGTTCGGTCACGGGCGTCGAGTTCATGGTTCAGGAGTTGGAAAAAAGCATTGCCTGCGAAGGCGCGAAGACGGAAGAAAAACGCAGCAAAAGACATCATCAAAACTTTGCGATCTTTCGTCCGTCTTTGCGCCTTTGCCTGGAAGAATTGTAGAGAGCCTTGGCTCCTTCCGAGCGCATCGCCGCGCTCCACGCCCGGCAATGCTAGGACTGGGGCGCGTCCGAGTGGGCAGGTTCGGGAGCTGGGTAAGGAGCACGACCTCAGACCCTCACGTAGTCGCCCGGCGCGGCGCCGATCGACGGATATTTCGCGCTGCCCGGTGCTTTGGGCGCGGGCTTCTTCGGGCCGTGGCGCGTGGCCGCCCACTTGATCCACAGTTCCCACCAGCTGCCCGTGACGGCCTTCGATTGTTCCAGCCACTCGTGCGGATCTTCCGGCAGCTCGTCGGCGATCTGGTACGAGGCCTTGCCCTTGCCCGGCGGGCACACGAGCGTCTGGATATGGCCACTGTTGACCAGCACGAACTGCGACTTGCCTCCGAGCAGGTTCACCGACTTGTAGCAGGCGTCCCAGGGCGTGATGTGGTCGGTGCGGCCGGCGACGACGAAGCTCTCCACGTCCACCTTGCTGAGATCCACTTTCGAATCGGGCAGCGAGTACACCTCGCCGTTGCCCAGTTCGTTCTTCGCGACCATCTCGCAGAAGTCGCGGTGCAGCGCCGCGGGCAGGCGCGTGCTGTCGCTGTTCCAGTACAGCACGTCGAACGCGGCCGGCTTCTTGCCCATCAGGTAGTTGTTGACCCAGTAGTTCCACACCAGGTCATTGGGCCGCAGCCACGCGAACATCTTCGCCATCTCGTGGCCGTACAGCACGCCTTCTTTTTTGGAGCGTTTGACCGACTGGGCCAGGCCGTCCGGCGTGAGGAAGTAGCCCATGTTCGTCTTCTCCATGCCGGAGATGTCGAGCAGGGTGACGTTGAGCGTGAGCGTGTTGACCGTGTCGAGCTTGCCCTGGTCCGCGTAGCGTCCCAACGCGACCGCCGCGGTCAGACCGCCCGCGCACAGGCCCTTGAAGCTCACTTTCTTCGCGCCCGTGATCTCCATCGCCGCGTGGTGCGCCTCCTCGAGGCCCTTCACATAGTCCATGAGCGACAGGTGCGCGAGCTCGGGACCGGGGTTGCGCCAGCTCACCATGAACACCTGGAAGCCCTGCTTCACCGCGTAGTTCACGAAGCTGTTGCCGGGCGACAGGTCCAGCACGTAGTACTTGTTGATCTGCGGCGGCACGATCATGAGCGGGATCTCGTAGACCTCCGCGCTCTGCGGCTTGTACTGCAGCAGTTCCAGCACCTCGTTGCGGAACACCACGTCGCCGGGCGTGGCCGCGACATTGCGACCCACCTCAAACGCGGTGCGATCGACCATCGAGATCATGCCGGCGTTGTCGAGACGGTCGGACAGGAAATGCTGGAAGCCGCGCAGCAGGCTCATGCCGCGCGTCTCGCGCACGCGCTGGCGCACGACGGGATTGGTCAGCGGATTGTTGCTCGGCGCCAGGGCCTCGACCAGCATCGTCGAGAGGAAGCGCGCGGCGGAGGCGTCGCGGCCCTCGAGTTCGAGCTCCTTGACGAGCGCATAGGCCTCCTGGCTCGCGGCGAGGTAGACCTGCACGAGCGCACCGCTGAAGCGACCGGACCTCCACGCAGCGTCGGCGAAGCGCTTGTCGCCGGCGGCCGGGGCGACGTCCGACTTGCCGCGCAGGATGCGCAGGAACTCCTTGGCGAAAGCTGCGATGTGCTTGACCGGCAGGCCGGGGTTGCCACGCAGGCGGCGGAGGATGACCAGCGCCAGGCGCAGCATCTCGGAGCGCGAGGGTGGCGAGGGCAGCTTGGCCCGTCGCGGCGGCACCTTGAAATTGGCCATGGGGTTCTCTCCTTTACTTCGCGGCGCGTCGCTACGCGGCCTTGGGCATTAGCATCACGAGCATTTCGGCGATCAGTGCCGGTTTGGGCTCGTTCTCGATCTCCACCGTGTATTCCTGCGTCAGCAGCACGCGCCCTTTGTCCTTGGGAACGGCGGCCATCAGCTTGACGCGCGCTCGCACGCGGGCACCAGACTTAACCGGCGTCAGAAAGCGCACCTTGTCAAAACCGTAGTTCAGCACCGCACCGGCGTCGGAAGGAGCGGCCGGCAATTCGAACAGCCAGGTGGGCAGCAGCGACAAGGTCAGCATGCCGTGCGCCACCGGTCCACCGAACGGGCTCTCCTTGCGCGAACGGGCGACGTCGACATGGATCCACTGGCGATCGCCGGTGCAGTCGGCGAAGGTATGGACACGGGGCTGATCGAGCGTGGTCCAGTCGGTCACGCCCAGTTCCTCGCCGATCTTGCCGGCGATGTTCTGCATGCTTAAAGCGGGCATCGGTCTCTCCTCGAAGGGGAAGGTGGACAACCATGCGTAGTAAATCCGAGGAAGCAATTGGGCTGCTGCTTGTCGACGCTCCGTGGCAGCCGAGAACCAGACCTGCTCACGGGCGGTCGCTCGGATTGCAGAGCCTGAGCGGGTACGCGGCTCAAAGCCGCCCAACGAGGGATCGGCCGATGATCAATTGCTGGATCTGGGTCGTTCCCTCGTAGAGCCGCAGCAGACGCACATCACGATAAAAGCGTTCGACCTTGTACTCGCTGATATACCCGGCCCCGCCGTGAATCTGCACCCCGCGATCGGCTACCCGTCCCACCATCTCGGTGCAGTACAGCTTGGCGCACGAAGCGCGCATGCTGACGTCCGGATCACTGGTGCCGGACGCCTTCCGGTCGTAGCGCGCGGCACAATCCTGGACCATCGACCATCCCGCCAGCAGTTCGGCCTGACTGTCCGCGAGAAGAGCCTGGATCAGCTGGAAGTCTCCAATTCGGCTGCCGAACTGCTTGCGCGCACGGGCGTAACCGATGGATTCGTCCAAGATGCGCTGCGCCATGCCGCAGGAGATCGCGGACATGTGCAGGCGACCGCGATCCAGCACCTTCATCGCGGTCTTGAAGCCGAGCCCCGGCGTCAGACCCACGATATTGACAGCTGGCACCCGGACGTTCTCCAGGATGACATCGCAGGTCTTGGTGCCGCGCTGACCCATCTTCTTGTCGGGCTTGCCCAGACTCAGTCCCGGCAGCCCGGCCGGCACCACGAAAGCGGAAATGCCACCGGCGCCGGCACCGCCGGTACGCGCCATCAGCGTAAATGCACCCGCACGCGGAGCATTGGTGATGTAGCGCTTGGTGCCATTGAGCACATAGTGCTCGCCGTCCAACACTGCGCGGGTCTTGAGCGAGGCGGGATCGGAACCGGCGTCGGGCTCGGTCAACGCGAACGAGATGATCAGATCACCGCGCGCGATCCGCGGCAGGTAGTCCTGCTTCTGCGCTTCGCTGCCGTCCATCAGGATGCCCTGCGAACCGATGCCGACGTTGGTGCCGAACACCGAGCGGAACGCTAGCGCCGTCTGACCGATCTCGTGGCACACGCGACACTCCTGGAGCATCGAAAGTCCGATGCCGCCATAGGCCTGTGGAATCGACAGGCCGAAGAGGCCCATGGCCTTCATGTCCTGGATGATGTCGGCCGGGACATCGTCGCGTTCCTCGACCTCGTCCTCGGCCGGCACCAGCCGCTCGCGGACGAAACGCTGCACGGTGTCGAGAAGCAGGTCGAAGGATTCGGCGTCGACGGTCATCGGGCTCCACTCACGTTTTGACGAGACAGTAATTCGGGAGACCCGCGCGCCCTCAGCTGAAGGCCGCGATCCCAGTGATGGCGCGGCCAAGAATCAGCGCATGTACGTCGTGCGTACCCTCGTAGGTGTTGACCACTTCCAGGTTCACCAGATGCCGTGCAACGCCGTATTCGTCGCTGATGCCGTTGCCGCCGAGGATGTCGCGCGCGCTGCGGGCGATATCCAGGGATTTGCCGCAGTTGTTGCGTTTGAGGATGGAGGTCATCTCGACGCAGGCCTGGCCGGCATCCTTGAGCCGTCCGACCTGCAGGCAGCCCTGCAGGCCAAGTGCGATCTCGGTGAGCATGTCGGCGAGCTTCTTCTGCACCAGTTGGTTCGCAGCCAGGGGACGACCGAACTGCTGGCGATCCAGCGCGTACTGGCGCGCTCGGGCGAAGCAGTCCTCGGCAGCGCCGAGCGACCCCCAGGCGATGCCGTAGCGTGCCGAGTTCAGGCAGGTAAATGGGCCCTTGAGCCCGCGGACGTCGGGGAAGGCGTTGCCTTCGGGGCAGAACACGTCGTCCATGACGATCTCGCCGGTAATGCTGGCGCGCAACCCGACCTTGCCATGGATCGCCGGCGCGCTCAGACCCTGCCAGCCTTTCTCAAGCACGAAGCCACGGATGGCGCCCTCGTCGTCCTTGGCCCAGATCACGAACACGTCGGCGATCGGCGAGTTGCTGATCCACATCTTGCTGCCGCTGAGGAGAAAACCGCCCGCCACCTTGCGTGCCCGCGTGATCATCCCGCCCGGATCCGAGCCGTGGTTGGGCTCGGTGAGCCCGAAGCATCCGATCGACTCGCCTCTGGCCAGGCGCGGCAAGTAGCGCTGCCGCTGCGCCTCGGTTCCGAACTCGTAGATGGGAAGCATCACTAATGACGACTGCACGCTCATCATCGAGCGGTAACCGGAGTCCACGCGCTCGACCTCGCGCGCGATCAGGCCGTAGCAGACATAGCTGAGGCCAGCGCCGCCGAAGTTCTCAGGGAGGGTCGGGCCCAACATCCCGAGCGCGCCCATCTCACGAAAAATGGCAGGTTCCGTGCGCTCGTGACGGAAGGCCTCGATGACGCGCGGCGCCAGGCGCTCCTGGCAGTAGCTGCGTGCAGCATCCAGGATCTGTCGTTCGTCGTCATCGAGCTGAAGGTCGAGCCGGAACGGATCTTCCCAGTGGAATTGACTACCCGACGAGCTCGAACGCGCCATGACTTGCGATTTCAGGCGGAACGCGGCGGATGATTCATGGCACCGAGCTGACCTTCGCGGCCCCGCTGGCAACGAGTTGGTCGATCTCGCCCTCGGACAGCCCGAGCTGAATCAAAACCTCGCGGGTGTGCTGTCCGAACCGGGGCGCAGGCGTTCGCGCCTGGCCGGGAGTGCGCGAGAGCTTCACGGGAACGCCCGTCCCGGTCTGGTCGGGCCCGAGCTGCACGCGCATGCTTCGATGCGCCGTGTGGGGATGAGAAAAGGCTTCGGAGACCGAGCGCACGGGGCCCGCGGGGACACCGGCCTTGAGAAGACTCTCGCAGAGCGCGGTGGCATCGCGCTCCGACAGCGCTCCCTCTATGTACCGGCGAAGATCGACTCGGTTGACGGTCCGGTTGCCGTTTCTGCGGAACCGCGGATCGTCCACCAGCGCCTCGAGTCCGACGTGCTCGCAAAACTTCCGGAACTGGCCATCGTTGCCGATCCCGATGAAGACCTCCTCGCCGTTGCGTGCGCTGTACTTGTCGTAGGGCACGATCGTGAGATGCCCGCTGCCCACCAGCTGCGGCTCGCGGCCATCCATGAACCAGTTGGCCGCGTGGGGATGCAGCAGGCTCAGGGCGGTGTCGTACAGGGTCAGTTCGATCGCCTGTCCGTGTCCGGAGAGAGTGCGCTCGGTCATGGCCAGCAGGATGCCGATCACGGCATACAGGCCGGTGGCCATATCGACGATGGAGATCCCGACCCGCGTACGCCCGGTCGCCGGTTCGCCGTTGATGCTCATGATGCCGCACATCGCCTGCAGCACCGCGTCGTAACCGGGCATGCCGCCGAGGGGGCCGTCGTCGCCGAATCCACTGATGCGCGCGTAAACCAGGCGGGGGAAACGAGCCTTGAGCACCTGCTCGTAGCCAATCCCCCATTTCTCCATCGTGCCGGTCTTGAAATTCTCCACCAGCACGTCGGCGTCCTCGAGTAGGCGCAGCAGAACCTCACGCGCGTCAGGCTGTTGAAGATCGAGGACGACATCACGCTTGTTGCGGTTGACACCGACGAAGTAAGCCCCGGTGTCGTCGAGAAACGGGGGGCCCCAACCGCGCGTCTCGTCGCCGCCAGGCGGTTCGACCTTGATCACGCTTGCGCCGTGGTCGGAGAGAATCTGCGTGCACAAGGGCCCCGCCAACACGCGGGAGAGATCGACCACCTTGACCCCGGCAAGCGCACCGCCGCCGCCGGACATTTTTTCGTATTGCATTCCTCCCCCGCCTCTCTTCGATCGGTCGAATCGCCGCCACTGCCGACCCGTATACGTCCGAGTGATGGTACCGGTGGAATGCATTTACTTGATTGATAGTGATTATTGCGGCATCCCCATGGACCGGCGGGCGGCGGGGCCGACAAGCTCCGGTCTCCTTCGATCTGCGTCACGCTGAGTCGCCAACGCGTGGCGAGGAAGTCGACGCCTCGCGAACGGGCGAATACTCCTCGGTGTCGCATTTTCGGTAGGCCGGCAGCTCCCAAGTGGCGTCAAAAAAAATCCGGAGACATCCTCATGATCAAGCCCGTGATCTGCGCGCCGTTGCGCACGCCGGTGGGCCGCTTTGGCGGCGTTCTGAAAGACGTGCCGGCGCAGGCCCTCGGTGCCGCAGTGGTGCGCGCGTTGTTCGAACGTACGTCCCTCCCGAAGACCCTCGTTGATGACGTGCTGTTCGCCCAGTGCTACGGCACGGCCGACGCTCCGGCACTCGGACGCGTGGTGGCGCTCGACGCCGGCCTGCCGATTGAAGTCGGCGGTCTGCAGCTCGACCGCCGCTGCGGATCGGGACTGCAGGCGATCGTCTATGCCGCCATGCAGGTGGCCACCGGCGCGTCCCAGGTCGTGATCGCGGGGGGCGCCGAGTCCATGAGCAACGCGCCTTACTACTCCGCGCGTCCGCGGTGGGGTGTCCAGGGTGCGGAAGGCGTGATGTTCCACGACGCCCTCGCGCGCGGCAGGGTCACGGCCGGTGGAAAGCATTACCCGGTCGCCGGCGGCATGCTTGAAACGGCTGAAAACTTGCGCCGGGAGTATCGGATCAGCCGCGAGGAACAAGACGAGTTGGCGGTTCGTTCCCACCAACGCGC
>Ga0187844_10001293_pt1 | contig 19185 bp, 17 predicted proteins | sample SpaLakP09_SKY_50_FD_134517 | JGI IMG/M metagenome (GOLD analysis project Ga0187844, IMG submission 134517) | Oligotrophic lake water microbial communities from Sparkling Lake, Wisconsin, USA - SP09_SKY_50 | ecosystem: Environmental > Aquatic > Freshwater > Lake | place: USA: Sparkling Lake...
GGCCACCGTCGGCTCGTGCGCCCAGATCGGCAAGAACGTCCACCTGTCGGGCGGCGTGGGCATCGGCGGCGTGCTGGAACCGTTGCAGGCCAACCCGACCATCATCGAAGACAACTGCTTCATCGGCGCCCGCTCGGAGATCGTGGAAGGCGTAATCGTCGAAGAGAACTCGGTGATCTCGATGGGCGTGTACATCGGCCAGTCGACCAAGATCTACAACCGCGAAACCGGCGAAGTGTCGTATGGCCGCATCCCGGCCGGTTCCGTCGTCGTGTCGGGCAGCCTGCCGTCCGCCGATGGCAAGTACAGCCTGTACTGCGCGGTGATCGTCAAGCAGGTCGATGCGAAGACCCGTGCCAAGACGGGCATCAACGAGCTGCTGCGCGGTATCTGATCCTTCCTGTTCCGGTGCGCGGCCGCCCGCGCACCGTGTCTTCCCGCGGCGCGCCCGGCGCCGCGTCCCCCTTCCCCTCCCCGCCTAGTGCTTCACGCCAGATGTTCGTCCTGGACAAAACCACATAATATCGTTCTCTCTCGCAATACAATTTCCCAAAGGTAATCTATAATCCGTTTTGTCCTAGACAAATCGATCCACCTATTCGGGAGAACCCATGATCACCTCCACCATGAACGTGCTTGCCTTCGGCAAAGACGATATCGACAACAAACTTTCCACGATGTCGCCCAAGCAGATCGACGACCTGGCCTTCGGCGCCATCCAGCTCGATGCGCAGGGCAAGATCTTGCGCTACAACGAGGCGGAAGCGCAGATCACGGGCCGCACCGCCAGCGCCGTTATCGGCAGCAATTTCTTCCGCGATGTCGCTCCATGCACGAACACGGCGAAGTTCAAGGGCGTGTTCGACGCGGGCGTACGCACCGGCATGCTCAACACGATGTTCGAATACGTGTTCGACTACAAGATGAACCCGACCAAGGTCAAGATCCACATGAAGAAGGCCATCAGCGACGGGACCTACTGGATCTTCGTCAAGCGCCTGTAACATGATGCCGGTCCTCGCCCCCCGCCCTGCCGCCATGGCGCCCTGGTGGAGCGACCGCGCCGCGCTGGCGCGTTTCGTCGCCGACCTGGTGGCGGCGGAACTGGCCGCGCTGCGCCACGATCCGCTCATCGTGCCCGACGGCTGGACCGACGCGCTGTCGCTGGAACACGACCTCGGCCTCGACTCGCTCGAATTCCTGCACGTGGCGGGCAGGCTGTCCGGCGCCCTGCAAATGCACCACAGCGGGGTCGAGGACTATCTGCTGGCCCGCCGCACGCTCGGCGAATGGGTCGACATCGCCACGGTGGCACTGCAGCACCACGACGCCGAACTCACGTTCGGCAGTTCCGGCAGCACCGGCCAGCCCAAGCGTTGCGCCCACCCGCTCGCCCGGCTGGCGCAGGAGGCGGACGCGCTGGCCGCGCTGTTCCCGGGCCGCCGCCGCGTGCTGCGCGCGGTGCCGGGGCACCACATCTACGGCTTCCTGTTCACCCAACTGCTGCCGCAGCGGCTCGGACTGGACGGCGCACGCATCGTGGACGTGCGGTCGCGCGTGCCCGCCGCGCTCGCGCGCCATGCGGCACCCGGCGACCTGGTGATCGGCCATCCTGCGTTCTGGCAGGCCGCGCTGGCGGACGGGCTCGTTTTCCCGGACGACGTCGTCGGCGTCAGTTCCACCGCGCCATGTCCGGACGAGGTCGCGGCCCAGGCCGAACGCTGCGGCCTGCGCGCGCTGTTCCAGGTCTACGGTTCGTCGGAAACGGCCGGAATCGGCTGGCGCACCTCGCGCTACGACGATTACTGTCTGTTTCCCTATCTGGCGCGGGCCGGCGCCGGCGAGCGCGAGCTCACGCGCACGCTGTCCGATGGGGGAACCGCGCCGGTCGAGGCCCCCGACGTGCTGGCCTGGAGCGGCCAGCGGACGTTCGCCGTGTGCGCGCGCCGCGACGGCGCCGTGCAAGTCGGCGGCATCAACGTCTATCCGGAACGTGTCCGTGCCGCGCTGCTGGCGCACCCCGGCGTGGCCGATTGCGCCGTGCGCCTGATGCATCCCGGCGAGGGCGCGCGCCTGAAGGCCTTCATCGTCCGCCGGCCCGGCGACGCGACCGCAGACCGCGACTTCCTGCGCGACCTGCGGGCCTGGATCGACGCACGCTTGCCCGCGCCCGAGCGGCCCAAGGCCTTCACGCTGGGCCCGCGCCTGCCGGTCACGGCGATGGGCAAGCCGGCCGACTGGGCCATCGGATGACCCGGACGCCCCGGCGAGCCGGTACAATCGGCGCCACGATGAGTACCGCCTCCACTACCACCTATACGATCGCCGACGTCGAGCGCGATACCCGATTGTCCAAGGACGTCTTGCGGGCGTGGGAAAAACGCTACGGTTTTCCCGCGCCGGGCCGCGATGCCAACGGCGAGCGTTTCTATACGACCGACGACGTCGAGCGCCTGCGCCTGATGAGCCGCCTCGTCGACCAGGGTTACCGCCCGGGCACGCTGGTGCGCATGCCCGTCGCCGAACTCGCGGCGCTGCCGCCGCGCCGCAAGCTGCGGCTCGCGCACGACGCCGTCCAGCAGGACACGACGATCGACGGCCTGCTGACGAGCGTGCAGCGCGACCCGGCCGGCTTCGGGGACGCCATGCGCCACGAACTGGCGCGCCAGGGTCTCGAGCGCTTCGTGCGGCACGTCGCCGCACCGCTGACGGCGGCCGTCGGCCAGCGCTGGGCGGCGGGGACGTTCGGCGTCTTCGACGAGCATCTGTTTACGGAGGAAACGACGCGCATCCTGCGCCACGCCCTCGCGGCGCTGCCCCGCACCGGCCAGGCACCGCGCATCCTGATGACCACGGTGCCGGGCGAAACCCACGCGCTCGGACTGACCATGGCGGAGGTCATGCTGGCGCTGGACGGCGCCACTTGCCTGTCGCTGGGCACCGAGACGCCGCTCGACGACATCGCGCGCGCCGCGCAGGCGCACGCCTGCGACATCGTGGCATTGTCGTTCTCGTCGGCCTACCCGTCGCGGCAGGCCGGCACCGTCCTGCGCCAGCTCCGCCTCGCGCTGCCGGGCCGTGTCGCCATCTGGGCCGGAGGGGCCGGCGTCGCGTCCGTCGCGGCGATCCCCCTCGTGCACCTGCTGACGTCGCTGGACGCCGGCCGCGCGGCACTGGCTGCCTGGCGCGAGGCCCACGGCCATCCGCCATCGGGTTAGAATCCCTTAAACGCAGAAAATTACCGCGAAGCAAGGGAGAGACCGCCATGATGATGGAACGCCTGTTCCAGTTGATGAAGGAAAAGAACGCGTCCGACATGTTCTTCGCGGTCAATTCCCCAGTCCACATCAAGATCAACGGGAACCTCATCCCGATCAACCAGAACAAGCTCGAGCCGGAAAACATACGCGTCCTGCTGGCCGAGATCGCGTCGCCGGAGCAGATGGAAGAGCTGGACCGCGACAACGAGCTCAACATGGGCATCTCGGTGCCGAACCTGGGCCGTTTCCGCCTTTCCGCCTTCCGCCAGCGCGGCAGCATCTCCGCCGTGTTCCGTTTCGTTCCCGCTACGATCCCGCCGCTCGCCGAACTGGGCCTGCCGTCCGTGCTCTCCGAGCTGATCATGGAAAAACGCGGCTTGCTGCTGATCGTCGGCGCGACCGGGTCCGGCAAGTCGACGACGATCGCGTCCATGCTCGACCACCGCAACGAGCAGCGCCACGGCCACATCCTCACGCTGGAAGACCCGATCGAATACCTGTTCAAGAACAAGAAATCGATCGTCAACCAGCGCGAGATCGGCAGCGACGCGAAGAGCTTCGACGTTGCCCTGCGCAATTCGATGCGCCAGGCGCCGGATTGCATCCTGATCGGCGAGATCCGCGACAAGGACACGATGGCGGCCGCGCTCGCCTACGCCCAGTCCGGCCACCTCGTGCTGGCCACGCTGCACGCGAACAACAGCTACAACGCGCTGAACCGCATCATCAGCTTCTACCCGATCGAGAACCGCCCCGCGCTGCTGCAGGACCTGTCGTCCGCCGTGAAGGCGATCGTGTCGCAGCGCCTCGTGCGCGCGAAGGCCGGCGGGCGGCGCCAGGCGGCGGTCGAGATCATGGTCAACACGCGCTATATCTCGGACCTGATCGAAAAAGGCGACATCGGCCAGATCAAGGAAGCGATGGACAACAGCCTGTCGCCGGGCTCGCAGTCGTTCGAGAAGGCGCTGCTGGAACTCGTGCAGGCCGACCTGATCACGCAGGAGGAGGCGCTCGCGAATGCGGACTCGGCCACCAACCTGCTCTGGCTGATCAATAATGGGCCGGACAGCAAGGGCAAGGAAGAGGAAGCGCCGAAGCCCGCAGAGCCGGCCGGGCCGTCGTTTACGGAATTTACGCTCGATCATTGACTGACCGAGCGCTTACTCGTCATTCAGAATGTAGGTGATACGCCGTCAGATGCTGCGTTCAGTGTAACCAGTTCGGCTTGCGTCAGTGGTTCGTACTTGGGATTGTTCAGGACGGTTTGGTAGCCCGGCATGCGCTGATGCGGCACCGCTTCCACGCTGATCTCATCGGCATTCGCCGTATCCGGATCGTGGAAGAGACCGAGCGCAACGACAACGACGGCCGCGACCACAAGTAATACATGGGTTCTCGAAAAACGGCTCATTTCACACTCCCCGTAAAATGCCGTTCTCAATACTATGTGTCGAACCGGATGGTTACCATTTGATTATTCAAATGTAACCACAAGTCACGATATCTATTCACTGGCGCGCAGGTAACCCCATTCACGCCCGCGTCATGCGCAACTCGCACGCCCGAATCGGCCGCCCACCCACGACCATGCTGCCCTTCCCGACATACGACGTGGCCCCAGGCGCGAACGCACCGCTCACGCCCAGTCCCCAGCTGCGGGCCGGGTCGGCGACGCGGTTGCCGGTGCCCCGCAGTTGCAGCTGATCGCCGCGTACTTCACCGGCCAGCGTTTCCTCGACATCGGCCGTCTTGCGGTGCGCGCGTACCGACGGTCCCTGCACATCGACCACGAATTTCGCCTCGTAGGCCGCCGCGTTCGGACCGCTGTCGCTGCGGGCGCCGCAGGCCATGGTTCCTTTCCAGGCGACGCTCTCCGCGACCGGGGCCGATGCCGGCGGCACTGCCGCGACCGCCACCGGACGCGCGTCCCGCATGGCGAACATGTCGCGCTTGAACTGGGCCGCGCATGTCGCACCCGACGCGGCCAGCGACGCCTTCAGGCGCGCCGCGCCGTTCGCCAGCAGCTCGTCATAGGTCGGCGCACCCGCGTTCGTTTCGGGGATCAGCTTGCACGTGCTTTCCGCCAGGATGCCGGCCGTGTCGACATCGATCAGGCGGGCGATCGCCATGTACGGCACCTGGTAATGCGTCCAGTCCGTCGGAAAATACGTCATGTGCCACATGCGCGTTTCGACGTCGATGACGAACCGGGCCTTGCCCTTCGCCTGCGCGGCAATGCGCGCCGCGTCGGTCGTGTCCACCGCGACGGGGCCGGCGCCGGCCTGGCTGCCCTGGAGGTCGTGCAGCGCGCCGGCGAGCTCGTGTGCGATTGCATCCGCGGGATCCGCCACAGCGTTGGCGGCGACGATCTTGTTGCCGGCCGAGATTGCGGTCAGCCCGCCGATGAGGCCGAACATGGCATTGCCCGGCGCCATCGCGGAGAAATCCGGCGTCCTGCGCGTCGTGACGGTGACGGTCTGGTGCCGCACGGCGGCCACGCCGGCACCGTCGAGGGGTCGGGGCGCGGGCGCCGAGGCGCAACCGGCAAGCAGCACGAGGGAACAGGCGGGAACGGCAAAGGTACGCATCGGATCTCCGGGTCGACAAAAACCGGCACAGCTTACGAAAATGTTAATTTTTTGTCTAACCGATCTACATGACGCCGCCCTTCTTCCGCCATTGCTAAACTATCGGAGGGACAGCCAGCCTGTGCTATCCTTCGCGCCTTCCGTACCGCACCACCCCATCCCGCCATGAAAAAGACCCTCTACGGTATTCCGAACTGCGACACCGTCAAAAAGGCCCGCACCTGGCTCGCCGACAACGGCCAGGCATTCGACTTCCACGACTTCAAGAAACAGGGCTTGGACCGCGCCACGGCCCTCCGCTGGCTCGATCAGATCGATTGGGAAACCCTCGTCAACCGCAAGGGCACCACGTGGCGCAAGCTGACCGACGAGCGCCGCGCGCAAGTCGTCGACAAGGCCAGCGCCCTCGACCTGATGCTGGAGAATCCGTCCGTCATCAAGCGTCCCGTGCTGGAAGGCGGCGGCCGCGTGTCCGTCGGCTTTTCGGCCGACCAGTACGAGCACCTGTTCGGGGACTGGCCCGCATGAAACCGTCGCGCACCCAACTCCTCACCGAAGAGCTGATCGCGCTCGATTCCGTCACCCCGCAGGACAAAGGCTGCCAGCAGAAGCTGCAGGCCCTGCTGGCGCCGCTCGGCTTTCGCTGCGAGACGATCGAGTCGAACGGCGTGACGAACCTGTGGGCCCGGCGCGGCGACGCGTCGCCCGTGTTCGTGTTCGCCGGCCACACGGACGTCGTGCCGACCGGTCCCGCGAACCAGTGGGCGTCGCAACCGTTCGTGCCGACGCGGCGCGATGGCAGGCTGTACGGCCGCGGCGCGTCGGACATGAAGACGTCGATCGCCGCCATGGTCGTCGCCGTCGAGGAATTCGTCGCCGCGCACCCGGACCACATGGGCTCGATCGCGTTCCTCCTCACGTCCGACGAGGAAGGCCCGGCCACGGACGGTACCGTCATCGTCTGCGACCTGCTGGAAGAACGGGGCGAGACGATCGATTACTGCCTCGTGGGCGAGCCGACGTCCAGCCACGTGCTGGGCGACATGATCAAGAACGGCCGCCGCGGCTCGCTGTCCGGCTGCCTCGTCGTCAAGGGCGTACAGGGCCACATCGCCTACCCGCACCTGGCGCGCAACCCGATCCACCAGGCGGCGCCGGCGCTGGCCGAGCTCGCGGCCGAGAAGTGGGATGATGGCAACGAATACTTCCCGCCGACGAGCTGGCAGGTGTCCAATATCGCGGCCGGCACCGGAGCGACGAACGTCATTCCGGGCGAGATGAAGATCGACTTCAATTTCCGCTTTTCGACGGCCAGCACGGCCGAGAGCCTGCAGGCGCGCGTGCACGCGATCCTCGACCGCCACGGCCTCGACTACGACTTGAAATGGACGCTGTCCGGCCACCCGTTCCTCACGCCGAAAGGCACGCTGTCGGACGCGATCTGCGGCTCGATCAAGCAGGAACTGGGCGTGACGACGGAATTGTCGACCACGGGCGGGACATCGGACGGCCGCTTCATCGCCCGCATCTGCCCCCAGGTGATAGAATTCGGGCCACCCAACGACAGCATCCACAAGATCGACGAGCACATCGAAGTGCGTTACATCGATCCGCTCAAGAATATCTACCGGCGCACGCTGGAGCGATTGCTGACCATTCCGCCGTCCGCGGCATAACGACGATACCTTGGCCATGACCACGACCCATTTCTGCACGCCCCGCGACCTGCTGCGCTACGCCGTGACCCGTTTCAACGGCGCCAAGCTGTTCTTCGGCCACGGCAGCGCCGAAGCGTTCGACGAGGCCGCCTACCTGATCCTGCACACCCTGAAACTGCCGCTGGACAAGCTCGAGCCCTTCCTCGACGCCCGCCTGCTGCCGGAAGAAATCCTGCAGGTGATGGCCGTCATCGAACGCCGCGTCACCGAGCGCGTGCCGGCCGCCTACATCACCAATGAGGCCTGGCTGGGCAGCTACAACTTCTACGTCGACGAACGGGTGCTCGTGCCGCGCTCGTTCATCGCCGAGCTGATCCCGAATTTCTTCAGCCCGTGGGTAGCGGATCCGGACGGCGTCGAGAACGTGCTCGAACTGTGCACCGGCTCCGGCTGCCTGGCGATCATGCTGGCGGACGCGTTCCAGAATGCGGTCGTCGACGCCGTCGACATCTCGAAGGACGCGCTGGCCGTGGCCGAGCGCAACATCCGCGACTACAAGCTGGAAGGCCGCGTGAACCCGATCGAGTCCGACCTGTACCAGCACGTGCCGTTCAAGAAGTACGACCTGATCGTGACGAATCCGCCGTACGTGAACAGCGACTCGATGGGCAAGCTGCCGCCGGAATACCTGCGCGAGCCGCAGATCGCCCTCGCGGGCGGCGAGGACGGCATGGACCTCGTGCGCAAGATCGTCGACGGCGCGGCCGAGCGCCTGAGTCCGGAAGGCGTGCTGATCGTCGAGATCGGCAACGAGCGCGAGTACGCGGAAGCGGCGTTCGGGCATCTCGGTCTCACGTGGCTCACCACGAGCCAGGGCGATGATGCGGTGTTCCTGCTGACGGCGGAACAACTCGCGCAATAAAAATACCGTCGTTCCCGCGCAGGCGGGAACCCAATTTTGCGTGCACGCCACGAACTTGGGCCCCTGCCTTCGCAGGGGCGACGTTGGTTACGATAACTTAGTTCCCCCATGATCCGATTCTCCAACGTCAGCCTGATGCGCGGCACGAAGCCGCTGCTGGAAGACGCCGACCTGACCCTCAACCCCGGCGACAAGATCGGCCTGATCGGCGCGAACGGCGCCGGCAAATCCAGCCTGTTCGCGATGCTGCGGGGCGAGCTGCACCCGGACCAGGGCGCGATCGACTTCCCCGCGCGCTGGCGCATGGCCTATGTGGCGCAAGAGACCCCGGCGCTGGACCGTCCCGCCATCGAGTACGCCATCGACGGCGACCCCCACCTGCGCACCCTGCAGGCCGAGCTGGACCGCCTGGAAGCCCTGCCCCACACGACGGAGAACGGCATCGCCATCGGCCACGTGCACTCCGGGCTGGCCGATGCGGACGCATACACGGTGCAGTCGCGCGCCGAGCAGTTGCTGCTGGGCCTGGGCTTCTCGCTTGACCAGATGCGCCAGCCCGTCGCCAGCTTCTCGGGCGGCTGGCGCATGCGCCTGAACCTCGCGCAGGCGCTGATGTGCCCTTCCGACCTGTTGCTGCTGGACGAGCCGACCAACCACCTGGACCTCGATGCGATCATCTGGCTCGAGGACTGGCTCAAGCGCTACGCGGGCACCCTGATCATCATCTCGCACGACCGCGATTTCCTCGACGAGATCGTGAACGTGATCGTGCACATCGACGAGCGCAAGCTGAAACGCTACTCGGGCAACTACTCGGCATTCGAACGCCAGCGCGCCGCGCACCTCGTGCTGGCGGCGGCCGCCTACGAAAAGCAGCAGCGCACGCGCGCCCACCTGCAATCGTTCGTCGACCGCTTCAAGGCCAAGGCGACCAAGGCCCGCCAGGCGCAAAGCCGCATGAAGGCGCTGGCGAAGATGGAAGAACTGGCGCCCCTCCGGGCGGCGGCCGAGTTCTCGTTCGAATTCCGCGACCCGGTCTCGGCGCCGAATCCGCTGCTCGTGATGGAAGATGTCGACGCCGGCTATCCGCTGCTCGACGCGCACGGCGACAAGGTCGGCGGCAAGACCATCGTCCACAAGGTGACCTTCTCGCTGCAGACGGGCCAGCGCATCGGCCTGCTGGGCGTGAACGGCGCCGGTAAATCCACGCTGATCAAGACGATCGCGAACGAACTCGCGCCGCTCGCGGGCACGGCGACGCTGGGCAAGGGCCTCGTGATCGGCTACTTCGCCCAGCACCAGGTCGAGATGCTGCGCCACGACGAATCGCCGCTGTGGCACCTGCAAAAGATCGCGCCGACCACGCGCGAACAGGAACTGCGCAACTTCCTCGGCGGCTTCAACTTCCCGGGCGATATGGTGACGAGTTCCATCAAGCCGTTCTCCGGCGGCGAGAAGGCACGCCTGGCGCTGGCGCTGATCGTGTGGCAGCGTCCGAACCTGCTGCTGCTGGACGAACCGACGAACCACCTGGACCTGGAGACGCGCGAGGCGCTCACGCTGGCGCTGGCGCAGTTCGAGGGCACGCTCGTCGTCGTCTCGCACGACCGCCACCTGCTGCGCGCGACAACCGACCAGTTCATCATCGTGGCCGACGGCCGCCTGCAGCCGTTCGACGGCGACCTGGACGACTACAAGGACTGGCTGTTCCAAACCAAGCTGAAGGCCGATGCCGGCACGAGCGCGCCGCTGCCCTCGTCGGCTCCGGCGGCGCCCGTCCCCGCCGTCGACCGCAAGGAGCAGAAGCGCCTGGAAGCGGAAGAACGCCAGCGCCTGGCCGCGCTGAAGAAGCCGATCGAAAACCGCATCAAGCGGCTGGAAGAGCAGATGGCCAAGCTGAACGCGAAGAAGGCCGAGGTCGACGCCCGGCTGCTGGAGCCGGGCATCTACGAGGCGGACAAGAAGGAAGCGCTGAAGAATCTCGTGGCCGACCAGGCCTTCTTGACGCGCGACCTGGGCAATCTCGAGAACGAGTGGCTGGAGCTGCAGGAGCAGCTGGAGAGTTTGGTAGCCTGAAAACCGTCGTTCCCGCGCAGGTGGGAACCCAAGTTGTACGCTCTGTCGAGATGCACGCAAATTGGGCCCCCGCCTTCGCGGGGGCGACGGCTAGGCAACTTGCCGCGTCCCCTCTTTCTTCGGCCGGCGCACGGACATCAGCCGGTCGATATCGACCAGAATCAACCGCCGCGCCCCCATCTGCCCGAGTCCGATCAGGTAATCGACCTGCGCCTGGTCCGCACCGGGCACGGGCGACACCTGCTCGGGCGCCAGCGAGACGACACCCGTCACCCCATCCACGACCATCCCCATCGTGCAGGTCGACAGCCTGAGGATGATCACATCGGTCATCGGGTCGGGCGCACCCGGCGACGTGCCGCAGGCGGCGCGCATGTCGACGAGCGGCATGATCACGCCGCGCGAGACGGCCACGCCTTTGAGCATCTCGCCGTCCGATGTGAAGCGCTCGAGTGCCTTGAGCACCCGGAGCTCCTGCACCTTGGCGACATCGAGCCCGTACTCGAGGCCGCCGAGGGTGAAACTCAGGAATTGGGTGGTGGTCGTCGTAGTCATGTGCATGGCGGATCCTTTCTCAAGATCGCCATGCTACGGCGATGACGACCGGAAATTGTTGAGTACAGTCAACAATCAATGAGACATTTCCTACCTTGCGCCGCGCGCTTACGCCCGTACAATGTTCGGAATTGACCTAAGGGGGATGACGATGTTCCGGTGGCTGCAAAGCCTGTTTTCCAGCCCGGCCGCTGCGCAGCCGGTGGCCGCGGCCGTGCCCGTGGCCGTGACGCCCCCTCCTCCGCCCGCGCCCACGCCGCCCGGCGCGGCGCCCGTCTCGTTCGAGCAGCTGGAACGGATCAACGGCGCATGGAATGCCTGGCTGTTCGACCACGCCGACGGTGGCCTGGAACTTCTTGACGCCGAGACGCGCGTACTGGAGGCGCTGTCCGCGATCGTGGCGTCGCAGCAGTCCGGCGCGGCGCTCGTGCGGCGCATGCCGGGGCTCGTCCCGCAACTGCTGCAAAGCCTGCGCAGCGAGACGTTCTCCGGCAGCGCACTGTCGCGCACCATCGCCTCCGATCCGGTGCTGGTGGCGGCCGTCGTCCGCCTCGCCAACAGCTGCTACCAGGGCACCGGCCAATCCATCACGAGCGTCGAACAGGCGGTGATCCTGATCGGACAGGAAGGCTTGCGCCAGCTGATCACGACGGTTGCGTTCCGGCCCATCATCGACGTGCGTTCCGGGTTCTATACGCGCCGGCTGGCGCCGCACCTGTGGGCGCATTCGGAGCGCTGCGCGATCGCCGCGCGCCGGCTGGCCGGCGCCGGCATCGAACCGTTCGATGCCTTTCTCGCGGGGCTGCTGCAGAACGTGGGCATGATCGTGAGCCTGCGCATCATGGACCAGGAGGCCAAGGACGGCGAGCGCCTCGGCTCGGACGTATTCCTCGCCCAGCTGGCCCGCGACACGCGGCGCCTGTGCGCGAGCATCGCGCGCGAGTGGAATTTCCCGGAGACGGTCGGTACCGCATTGCTGGAACAGGGAGAATTGCGGCGCGGCGTGGTCATGTCGCCGCTGGGGCGTTTGCTCAAGCTGGCGGATTATCTCGGGAAGGTGCGGATGCTCGTCGAGCAGGGACTTGTCGACGAGGCGGATGAGGCGTTGTTTGCGGGGCTGCCGCCCGAGGCGGCGGAATGCTATGCGGTGCTGAAAGCAACCGCGGATGATTGACGTTTGGTGGGCACAGGGTGCCCACCCTACGGTTCGGCGCCGTCCGTAGGGTGGGCTCCCCGAGCCCACCGAAAGATCAGCGTTTCAGCTTCGCGTCTTCGACGGCCAGCTGCTTGTTCTGCTCATCCAGCCAGGTCTTGAGCGGCGCGAAGTATTCCAGCATCGCGGTCGCATCCATCTTCTCCGAGCCCGTGACGGCCTTCAGCGCTTCCGGCCACGGCTTGCTCGTGCCCATCTCCAGCATCTGCTGGAACTTGGCGCCGGCCTTCTGGTTGCCGTAGATCGAGCAGCGGTACAGCGGTCCCGTGTCGCCCGCTTCCTTGCACAGCGCGCGGTGGAACTGGAACTGCAGCACGTGGGCGAGGAAGTAGCGGGCATACGGCGTGTCGCTCGCGACGTGGAACTTGGCGCCGGCGTCGAAGCCGCCGTCCGCGATCGGTGCCGGACGCGATACGCCCTGGTACTGCTGCGTCAGCGCCCACCAGGCCTTGTCGTAGTCGGCCGGCTTGACCTGGCCGCCATAGACCTGCCAGCGCCACTTGTCGACCTTGTACGCGAACGGCATGAACGCGATCTTCTGCAGCGCCGTGTACAGCAGCGGGCCGATCTCCTGCTTCGGATCCGGGTCCGTCTTCATCAGGCCGACCTTCTTCAGGTAGGCCGGCGTGATCGACAGCGCGACGGTGTCGCCGATGGCTTCGTGGAAGCCGTCGTTGGCACCATTCTTGAACATGGGCGACTGGTTGCTGTACGCGAGGTCGTAGTACAGGTGGCCCAGCTCGTGGTGAATGACGCGGAAGTCCTCGGCCGTCGGCGTGATGCACATCTTCACGCGCACGTCGTCCTTGCCGTCCAGGTCCCAGGCGGACGCGTGGCACACGACTTCGCGGTCGCGCGGCTTGGTCAGCAGCGAGCGTTCCCAGAACGTGGCCGGCAGCTTGCGCATGCCCAGCGACGTGTAGAAGCCTTCGGCGTAGCGCGTCATTTCGACGGCGCTCGTCTTGCGCTCTTCCAGCAGCGCGGTCAGGTCTTCACCCTTTTCCAGGCCCGCCGGCTTCAGGATCGGGTACAGGTTGTCCCAGCTCTGCGCCCACATATTGCCCAGCAGGTGGGCGGGGATCGGGCCGTCGGCCGGCACGGCGTCCGGCCCGTAGGCCTGGCGCAGCTTGTAGCGCGTGTACGTGTGCAGCGAGTCGTACAGGGGCTTCACCTGCTGCCACAGGCGCTCCATCTCGGCCGAGAAGGCATCCGGCGCCATGTCGTAACGCGAGCGCCACAGCGCGCCCGTGTCGGCATAGCCCATCGCGCGGGCGCCCTTGTTGGACAGCTCGACGTACTTCGCATAATCCTGCTTGTAGGCCGGCGACTGGGCGTGCCAGCCGAGCCAGACTTCCTTCAGGCGCGCGGGGTCGTGGCTCGTGGCCAGCACTTTTTCCAGTTGGCCCAGCGGCATGCACTCCGGCTTCTCGCCACCTGCGGCGGCCGGCGGACAGTATTTCGCCTTGCCGTACGCGCCCGTCATGCTGGCGGCCAGGCGCGCATACGCGCCGCGGTCGTCGGCGTTTTCCAGCATCAGCGACTGCTGCATCAGCATCAGCTTGCGCGCGCTCGCTTCGGAGACCTTCAGGCCGTTGTAGCGGCGCGCCTTGAGGGCGATGTCGCCGCTCACGGTCAGGTATTGTTCGTTGGCCTGCGCGGTCAGCGTCTCGGTGTCGAGCGTGATGAAGTTCTCGGCCACCCACTCGGCGCGGCCGGCGTCGAGGCCCAGCTGGTCGAGCTTCTTTTCGGATTCGGCGACGAAGCGCTCGGCTTCGGCCACGGTCGGCTTGCCCTTGCTGCTGGCTGCCTTGGTTGCTGAATGAGCCGGTGCAGCGAATAGCGCGCCGGCACACATGGCGGCGACCAGCGCGCCGATCGGGCGGCGCTGGAGGATGGGACGCATGGTGTTCAAGGTTTCCCCTCTGTCGGATTGGCATAGTGATGGGTGCGGCCTCGCGGCCACCGCCAAGTATAAGCCTTACGCCGACGCGACGGTATCGCTGGTCCACGCGACGCTGCCCGCGCCGTCCATGAACAGCAACTCGCCCGCCTGCGGCCCGCGCAGGCGCGTGCGGATCTCGCGCGGCGGCCACCGATGCGGCGGTCCGCCCGCGGGGCTGTAGCCGAGGATGCGCACCTGCGTCTCGCCCTGCACCGAGGCGATCGCCACGCTGGAGATACTGGCGGCGTCGCGGCGCTGGGTTTCCAGGTTCGCGAGCATGGCACCGCCCTTCTGCTGCTCCGCCTCGGCCGCCTTGAGCTTCGCGGACGCGTCGCCGATCGCCTTCAACGCGGGCGCCACGTCCTGCGCCATCTTCTGGAACTGGCGCGCCTGCTCGGGCGTCAGGTTGACCTCGCCCTTGCGCACGCGCGCGGCCAGCATCAGGTAGCGGCGCACGTCCGGCTTGGCCGTCAGCGCATCCAGCGCGGCCTTCAGCTGCGCGGCCAGCGTGGCGAACTGCGCGACGCGCTGCGTCACCGCCGCGATCACCTCGTCGATCTGCTGGCCGTCCGCGCGCAGCACGGCCACGAGCATCTCGCTCTGCTTGCGCGGCACGGTGCACTCCACCGTGACGCGCCGGCCCGCGAGCGCGCAGCCCTCGGCCACGTTCACGACGACTTCGTCGCCGACGATCTCGCAGTTGACGGCGTGCTTCACCTCGACGCGCGTACCCGCGATGACGCAGTTCTCGGCGCGCTCGATGACGATCCGGCCGTCGTCCGCAGACAGGATCGAGGCCGACGCGACGCCGCGCACGTGGATGTCGCCGCGCGCATTGCGGGCGCTGCCGCCCACGAGGTTCGCGCGCACGTTGACCGTGCCGCCGCGCGAGACGAGGCTGCCGTACACGTCGCCGTGCACGGTGATGCTGTCGGCCTCGATCGTGCGTTTTTCCTGGACTTCGCCGAACTCTTCGTAGTCGCCGGTCAGGCTCAGGTTGCCCGTCGTCTTGGCGCTGACGCCGTCGCGGCTGACGACCTTGTCCTCCACCGAGATCCGGCTCGTCTTCGGATCGACCATCAGGAACCCGGCCGCCGCGGAGACGAGGAACTCGCCGTCCGCCGCGCGCTCGACCTTCGTGCCGGTGCCCGCATACGCCGGCAGGTCGAGGTCGCGTCCCGGCGTGGGCGGCAGCGGCGTGCCGGACATCTCGAAGCCCATCGTCCCGGCGGTGGCGGGGACCTTTTTCAGGAGGCGGATGCCGGCCTGGATCTGCGGGAACCGGTTCTGGAAGCTGTTCAGGTCGAGGCGGCCGTTGGCCAGTTCGAGCGGCGCGTCGCTGCGGTGAAGGTCGTCCGACACTTCGACGATGTGCGCATCCTCGCCCGCCCGTGGCTCGAGCTCCCGCGCGATCGTGACGCGGTCGGCTTTCGTGGATGCCATCGCGGCGCGGATGACGGGCAGGTCGAGGCCGAAGCGGATGCCCTTGATCCACACGTCGGCGATGAATTCGTCGAGGTCGAGGCGGGTCTGTAACCCTTCGGCGTCGGGGTCGACCGGGTTCGGTAGCCAGACGGGCTCGAACTGGTATTCCGCGTAGCCGCGCCCGATCCTGACGGCGCGGTACAGTGCGCGGCGCGCGGGATCGAAGGTCTGGATGTCGTCCGCGAAGCGCACGACCGTCGTGCCGTCCGGTCCGCGCGGCAGCTCGGGACCGTGGCCGAACAGTGCCTTCATCAGCACAGGATAGTCGATGCCGGTGAAGTAATTCCCGGCACGGTAGACGTTGTCGATGGCGGCCACCAGCGTGGTGCCGAGCACGGAGGGATCGGCATGCACGCCGTCGTCGCGTTTGGCGATGCAATGCTCTGGACCGGTCGCGGCGAAGCGAATCGCCGCGGCAGGAAGGTCTGTAGTCACGATACGCTCCGTGCGGTTGATGCCGCGGCGAAGGTTAGGCCGGGGCGAATCCGGCTAGCGTATCATGTTGTCAGTTGAAAATAAACATCAAGCAACTAAGTTGATGTAAAGAAATATCAACGACGTTGTGGATACAGATCCATGCCCGCTTCGTTGATCTGGCGGCGCAGGTCGCGGCGTTCGTCCGGCGTCATGCGGCTGCTGCGACGCGAGTCGTGCTGCTGGTCGCGCTGCTCCTGCTGCTGGGCCCGGCGCTGCTCCTCGTAGGCGCGCATGTCGTCGCGCTGATCGCGGTCGCGCGGGGGCAGGCGGAAACGGGAGAACTGCGACTGCGATTGCGACTGCAAGTCACCCCGGTCGCCGCGGTCATCGCGGCGATCGCCGTTTTGCTGGGCAAACGCGCCGCCGGCTCCCAGCACCAGGGCGCACGCCAGCACAGCGCGGCGGGCCAGGCGGCCGGCCTTTTTCGCTGCGTGGTGGTGTGTGAACGCACTGTTCATGGTGTTCCTCATTCGCGTTGCCGTGTCAGGAGTAAGCTGTGGTTTTGAGCTGTGGTGTAAGCTGCGATTCGATGAGGCCAGTGTATGAGGAATCGACTGCGGGCATAAGGCGAATTGGGTAAAGTTTGTAACACAATGTAATGGCTCAACGATACCCCCTTGGCGTCGAGCCATAAGACGTTACCATAGCGACATTAATCTGACAAATAACAGAACGATGAATGCAACGAGCTCGAATGCCGGCACGCCCGGCGCGAATGGCGGCCACTCCGCCCGGATCATGGTCGTCGACGACGACGTGCGCCTGCGCGACCTGCTGCGCCGCTACCTGACCGAACAGGGCTTCCAGGTCGTGACGGCCGAAAGCGCGCCCGCGATGAACAAGCTGTGGCTGCGCGAGCGCTACGACCTGCTGGTGCTGGACCTGATGCTGCCCGGCGAAGACGGCCTGTCGATTTGCCGCCGCCTGCGCGGTGCCGGCGACCAGACCCCGATCATCATGCTGACCGCGAAAGGCGAGGATGTCGACCGCATCGTTGGCCTCGAGATGGGCGCGGACGACTACCTGCCGAAGCCCTTCAACCCGCGCGAGCTGGTGGCCCGCATCAACGCGGTCCTGCGCCGCAAGGGCCCGGACGAGATTCCCGGTGCGCCGAGCGAGACGCCGCAGACCTTCGAATTCGGCGACTTCGTGCTGGACCTCGGCACGCGCACGCTGAAGAAAAACGGCGAGACCGTGCCGCTGACCACGGGCGAATTCTCGGTGCTGAAAGTGTTCGCGCGCCATGCGCGCCAGCCGCTGTCGCGCGAAAAGCTGATGGAACTGGCGCGCGGCCGCGAGTACGAAGTGTTCGACCGCTCGCTGGACGTGCAGATCTCGCGCCTGCGCAAGCTGATCGAGCCGGATCCTTCGAGCCCGCTGTACATCCAGACCGTGTGGGGCCTGGGCTACGTATTCATTCCTGAAGGCCAGCCACGCTAGTGTTCGCATCGACCCCGAAGGAACAGGCCATGCCGCGCATTTTCGGCAGGATGAAGAGCGGCCTGTTCTGGCGCACCTTCTTCCTGTTGTCCATGCTCACGGGCCTGTCGATGGCCTCGTGGATCGGCATGCTCAACGTCTTCCAGCGCGGCCCGCAGGTCGAGCAGACGGCCGAGCTGCTCGTCTCCGTCGTCACCATCACGAAGGCCGCGCTGACGCACTCCGCGCCCGACCTGCGGCGCGAACTGCTGTTCGAGCTGGTCTCGAACGAAGGCATCCGCATCTACGACGTGAAACCGACGGACACCGTGGAGCCCCCGCCGCCGAATTCGCTGATGCCCGAAGTGGCGGCGATCGTGCGCGACAAGCTGGGGCCGGACACGCGCTTCTCGCGCATGGTCAACGAGATCCCCGGCTTCTGGGTCAGCTTCGACATCGACGGCGACAAGTACTGGCTCATGCTCGAGCGCGACAAGCTGCCCGGCCTCACGCGCGTGCAGTGGCTCGGCTGGGCGACCGTCGTCGGCGTGCTGTCGCTGCTGGGCGCCGCGCTGATCTCGAGCCTCGTGAACCTGCCGCTGGCGCGCCTGACGGCGGCCGCGCGCTCGATCGCCCAGGGCAAGCGCCCGACGCCGCTGCCGGAAAAGGGATCGCAGGAGATCATCGAGGCGAACCGCAGCTTCAACCAGATGGTCGACGACCTGCAGCAGCTCGAGAAGGACCGCGCCATCATCCTGGCCGGCATCTCGCACGACCTGCGCACCCCGCTCGCGCGCATGCAGCTTGAGGTCGAGATGGCGCCGCTGTCGGACGAAGCCCGCACCGGCATGCAGTCCGACATCGCCCAGATGGACGCCATCATCGGCCAGTTCCTCGATTTCGCGCGCCCCACGGAAAGCGCGACGTTCGTGCCCGTCGACCTGTCCGAACTGCTTCATGACTGCGCGCACGCGGCGGCCCGCCTGCCGGACGTGCGCACGACGACCGACATCGACGCCGACATCCACGTGATGGGCAACTCGACGGACCTGCGCCGCGTGATCAACAACGTGATCGAGAACGCGCGCCGCTACGGCAAGACGCCGGGCATGGACGTCACCGAGATCGACATGGCCCTGCACGTGAAGATGACGGGCCACGGCCGCCGCGCCGTCGTCGAGATCAACGACCACGGCACCGGCGTGCCGGACGACCAGATCGAGCAGTTGCTGCGGCCGTTCACCCGCCTGGACAGCGCCCGCGGCCAGGCCAACGGCGCGGGCCTCGGCCTCGCCATCGTCGAACGCGTGATCACCCGTCATAACGCCGAGCTCACCGTGCGCAACCGCGACGGCGGCGGGCTCGTGCTGCAGTTCGCGTTGCCGCTGGCCACCTGAGCATTGCTTCATTGAACGGTAAGTTGCAGCGTTAAGCGAAACGCCGCACGGTCGCGCCCGCAACGCGGCAGTATCCTCGGCCTACACTCACTCAAGAGGAGGCCAAGATGAAAAAACTGCTGATTGCCGCTCTGGTCGCAGGCTCGTTCGGCAGCGTCGCGCTGCCGGCCGCCGCCGACGTCTACGTCCGTAC
>Ga0187844_10001294_pt1 | contig 19171 bp, 18 predicted proteins | sample SpaLakP09_SKY_50_FD_134517 | JGI IMG/M metagenome (GOLD analysis project Ga0187844, IMG submission 134517) | Oligotrophic lake water microbial communities from Sparkling Lake, Wisconsin, USA - SP09_SKY_50 | ecosystem: Environmental > Aquatic > Freshwater > Lake | place: USA: Sparkling Lake...
GATTGGTTTTGAGTTCGCTAAGGCGGGCTTAATCGACCAAGGGCGGCAGCGTGTAATGTTAGCACGCGCAAGGAGGAGTGTTGGGTGCAGTTACATAAAATGAAAAATGACGTATCTATAATCGGCCATGGCTACGTCGGCTTGCCGTTGGCTTTGCAATTCGCAAAATCAGGCTGTTGCGTGCTGGGGCTGGATATTGATTGTAGCAAAGTTAAGGAGATTGGGGCGGGGCGGAGTTATGAAGCCTCAAGCCCATCCAGCTTTTAAAGGGGTTGACGATAGTGCCAATGAATCTCGCGACTATAAAGATTGCCCAGATCGGTTGCGGGTATTGGGGGCCCAATTTACTGCGCAATTTTTCGGCGCTCTCGCAGTGTCGCGTCAAGTTTCTCGTCGACTCGTGTCCCGAACGGCGCGCCTTTGTCGAAAAGAACTTCCCGGCGACCACCGCCCTGGCGGACTTGGAGCCTGTCTGGGCGGATCCCGAGGTGACGGCGGTCGTCATTGCAACCCCGGCGGGTTCCCATTTTAGCCTGGCGCGCGAGGCGCTCCTGGCCGGCAAACACGTATTTGTCGAAAAGCCGCTGGCAACGACCGTAGCCGAGGTCGATCAGCTTGGAGCGCTGGCGAGGAAGCTCGGTCTGATCGTTATGGTGGGGCATACATTCCTATACAATACCGCGGTGCGCTACGTCAAAAAACTGATCGATGCAGGTGACCTCGGCGAGCTGCGCTACATCTACAGTCAGCGACTAAATCTCGGACGGATCCGCTCCGACATCGATGCATTGTGGAATTTCGCGCCGCACGACATCGCGATCATCCAATATTGGCTGGGTGATCCTGATCCGGTAGCTGTGAGCCGCCGTGGGATTGATTGCGTGCAGAGTGGGATCGATGATGTGGTGTTCCTGAACATCCTTTATCCGAACAAGGTGATGGCCAACATCCATGTGAGCTGGCTTGATCCGCAGAAGGTGCGCAAGATGGTGGTCGTTGGTTCGAAGAAGATGGTGGTCTACGACGACATAACAGATGAGAAAGTGATCATCTACGACAAGGGGATTGATGTACGGGCAAAACTTGCCGAGAGGATGGATTACGACCGGCCCGGTCAGGCGGCCTTCTCCCACCGTTCTGGCGACATTCACATCCCGAAGATCGATTTTCCGGAACCGCTTCAGACCGAGGCGCAGCATTTTGTCGACTGCATTTTCAAAAAGACTGAACCACTTACGGGGATTGTCCACGCTCGTAAAGTTGTGAACATTCTTGAGCAGGCCAAATAATGGCGGGCTCCAGCCTCAATGCCGGGCAAGTTACGGCGGTATCGCCACGGATTGCAGAACTCGACGGAGTGCGCGGCCTCGCCGTCCTTATGGTGTTAGTGTGGCATTTTCTTGGCGAGCTTATCGATACGGGACTCGGCACTTGGGCTTGGTGGATCTTCCAGATCACTAGGCTTGGGCGCACGGGTGTTGATCTATTTTTCGTACTTTCCGGAGTTTTAATCACGGGAATCATTCTTGATCGGCAGAATGACAACACCGGGTTCCTTGCGTCGTTCTACAAGCGTCGCGGCCTGCGGATCCTGCCTCCTTACCTGGCGTTGGTTGCCGCGTATTATGCGCTCTGCTTTTCGGGCGTGCTGACAGACCCAGGCACAATTTCGATCTGGCATTACTTGACCTTCACCCAAACAGAGTGGATGGCTACGCATGGCTCTTGGGGGCCGCACGAATTAGCTGTGACGTGGTCGGTCTCGGTCGAGGAGCACTACTATATTATCTTCCCGTTAGTACTATTGTTCGCTTCGCGGAAAGCTGTCCCATATCTATTACTCTCCATCGCGCTGGCTTCGGCAACCTTTCGTGCTTACCTCTATTTCGGCTTGGACGAAAGCACCTATTATTCCTATGTATACCCGTTCAGTCGATTGGATGGCCTCGCGTTGGGCGGCGTCGTGGCCTGGGTAGTGCGTCAGGGGCGGTTCCGAGATCGTTTGGCCCGCTATGACCGAGTGTTGTTTCCCTCGGCGTTGTTGCTAGTGGTTGCATTGTTGGGTTTGGTTGGATGGGGGCTGCACCGAAATGGGCACGCGCACATGTACTCGTGGGGACACATGGCCCTAGCCGTGGCTTTCTCCCTGCTGTTACTGTCAATTTTGCTGTATCCTGGTCAGCGCCAGATGGCCTTGCTTCGGACCGAGCCCCTCCGCAAGCTAGGCGCCATTTCGTATTCATTATACCTGTTCCACCCACTCGTGTTGATCCTTGTTTTCAAGTTTGCAGGAGAAGGGCCTGCTCGTTTGGCGAGCTTACGTGATTTAGTATTATTAGCCTTAGCTATAACAGGCACTTGGGTGGTGGCGGCCAAGGTATTGTTGCCGCTTGAGCAATGGGCTATCGCATACGGTCGCCGCTATTCTTATTGAATATTCATCGATGGAGAAAGACCACACTACGAAAAATGGAGGGCCGCAGCGATTGCTGCAGATCGGGATTGTCGATGTCAAATGTGGCGGAACAGTGACTATGTTCGTCGGAAAGGCGATCTGCGACGATACTGCGAACGCAAAATTGCAACCTACGACGAGGGGATCTGCCGTTGCGCCGTGCCGGGGAAACATGAATTTAGACATACCTGCACTGAGGTTTTCCTATCGGCTGGGAGACATCTAGTTACCGCAGACGAGATTTACCGAACCATTAAGCGCTGTGCTCCACCCACTATTGACTGTGTGCGACTTGGAATAAAGGCACTTGCTTGAATTACCTATGCACGACAAACGGTAGTGATTCTCGAACGGGCCAAGGCTTTGTAGAACACGCATCATGAAAACGATTCTCGCGACCGCATCGGGCGGTCCCTCCACGCTCAGTTTTACTCGGAGTCTGCGCGATGCCGATCCGGATCGCACCAGATACCGACTAGTTGGAACGGACTGCGACGCGTATAATCTCCATCGGTCCGAGGTCGATGCCGCTTATCTTTGTCCTAAGGCCAGCGATTCCGCTTACATTCCGTTCCTCGTTAATCTGATCAAGAAGGAAGGCGTAGAGTTCATTCACTCCCAGCCTGAGATCGAGGCCTTCACGATCGGCAAGCACCGGGAGGTCATCCGGCGGGCCGGCTGCACCTTGTTCTTGCCTGCGCAAAAGACCATCGAGTTGCTGCGCGACAAGTGGGAGTCGTATCGCATCTGGCAGCAGGCCGGCATCAAGGTTCCGGAGAACGTGTTCCTTTATTCGGTGGACGACCTGAGGGTGGCGTTCGAGAGATTTGGCCAAGATATTTGGATTCGCGAGACGGTGGGCGCCGCGGGAAAGGGATCCCTCTCCCGTCCATCCTTTGAGACGGCCCTGAACCACCTCAACCAAAGTAACGCATGGGGCCATGCCGTAGCAGCCGAACATCTGGGCCGCGAGACCGTTACCTGGCAGTCAATTTGGCACGACGGCCGGCTCGTGGTCGCCCAAGGCCGGCGGCGGCACAGCTGGGCATTCGGCAACCGCGCCCAATCGGGAGTGACCGGGTTGACCGGCGTTGGCGAAACTGTAGGCGATCCGGCTCTCGATGAACTGGCGATTCGCTGCATACGCGCGGCCGATGCCAAACCCAATGGGATATTCAGTGTGGATTTCACCTACGATCTCAAAGGCCTGCTCAATCCGACCGAAATCAACATCGCAAAGTTTTTTACAACGCACCATTTTATTACCCGTGCAGGTTGCAACATGCCCCAGATATTGGTCGAATTGGCCTTCGGCACTTACCATGGGCCTTATGAAGTGCTCAATCCTTGCGAGTCCGGTTTGCTCTGGATTCGCGGAATTGATGTAGAGCCTGCGCTCCTACCCAAGTCGGAAGTTGAAGCGAAGGTTGCCGATTATCAGGCGCTGCTGGCTTATGTAGTAAAATGAACGTGCTTGTCACAGGAGCCAGCGGCTTTGTAGGAAGCTGGGTTGCGCAGCAACTCCTAGGAGCGGGCCATACGGTGCTGGGGTTTCGAGGGGACGTGTGCGACCGGGCATGCCATCCGCGGCAGCCATTTGAAGCAGTGATTCACCTTGCTTCATTGATTCCACATCGTGGTGACTATTCGCCGGCGCAACTGGTCGAGGTAAATGTTGTCGGGACTGAGCGACTGCTACAAAGCTACCCGACAGCGCATTTCGTTTATGTATCGACGACCGATGTGTTGCGTGAACAGTTATCCGATTATGCTAGGTCAAAACTCGAAGCCGAGACACTTGTAGTGCAACACGCTAGCTACTGCATTGTCCGTCTGCCTAGCATCTTTGGCCCAGGGCAACGGCAATTGTCTAAATTAATCCCACGGTTACTACAAAAACATATATTTCACGATTCGGGCGTAGAATTATCAAACGAAGCTCGTCCATGTCTTTTTGTTGAGAATGCCGCGGAGGCTGTTTGCGCGGGACTTACTCAAGCGGGAATAGTCACCGTTGCAGGCTTAGTCGTGAATAACTTTACCCTTGATCGACTAGTGGGGGCAGCCGTTCGCGGTGATTCTCCCCTCACGGTTTTCGCCGACCATCAACAACTTTTCGCCCAGCTACAAAAATGTGTCCAGCATATTCGTGAACACGCCTCATCATAGGGAATTCGGTTTCCATAAAACGGCGTCACGTAAATTTAAGTAGCGGGGCTCAGTAGTTGCTACACAAATATTTCGATGAAAACTATTTCGATCAACGCTAGCGCACAATTTTACAGCAGTGCTCTAGGAAAAGTAAACGAGCAAAGTATCGTGAATTCCTGTGCGCTGCTTAATTTTGAAATGGTGGAAAAGCACGGCCGGTTTGATTCTGCAATCTTTATGGGATTGGGTGAGGGATCTCTTTTGGAACGGATCGGCCCAAGGTTTACTGAATTATGCGTCGTGGAAGCCTCTGATGTCTTGATCGAACAGGCGAAAAACCGTTTTGCTAGCATGCGAGGATTGCACTTAGTCCATTCATTTTTTGAGAATTACAAACCCAATCCAGAGAATAAGGTTTCCTGTGTACTAGGAAATCATGTCCTCGAGCATTTGGATGACCCAGTTAAAGTCTTACATAAAAGTCTTGGCTGGTTAAAGTCAGACGGAATTTCCATTTTCACAGTACCCAACGCCACGTCGTTACACCGGCGGATCGGCATGGAAATGGGAGTGCTGCAGAAAAGTAACCAGCTCAGTCAGCAGGATAAGGCGGTTGGGCACCGAAGAGTGTATGATATACTAAGTTTGCGGGCGGATGTAATTGCAGGCGGTTATAAGGTTATCGAAGAGGGTGGTTTCAATCTCAAGCTGGTGTCTCAGGCCCAGATGCTCGATTGGCCTCAATCGGTGCACACGGCAATTTATCGGGTGAGCCGCGAGTGTCCGAGCGAATTGTGCTCGAATCTTTATATAGTATGTCGGCCGAAATAACGACCGCATTGCTCGATCTGGACGGGCCAATCCTGGATGTATCGCCGCGCCACCATCGGGTCTATGCTGACGGCGTCAGAAGACTCGGGGGAGAACCGCTAGACCTCGGGACCTTTTGGGCCGCAAAGCGAGACAAGATTTCCGATCTTGAAATTCTCAGTCGCAGCGGGCTACTTGGTGCTGCGATAGCCTATCAGGTGATCAAACACGAAACGATTGAAGCGACCGACTATCTCAGGCTCGACCGTCTCCAGCCTGGCGCGCGGGATATCCTATATCGCCTGGCAGAAAGGCATTCCCTGGTGCTGGTGACGCTCCGTCATGCCCGTCGTGAATTGCTGCACCAACTTGACGCATTGGAAATTGCCAGCCTGTTCACGCATATCCTCAGCGCACCAGCTGGTGCGGCACCGGGATGGCAAGTGAAGCGAGACTTGGTGCTGGAAGCCGGGCTCGCGCTCGGCCCCGGGGCGTTTATTGTCGGCGACACAGAAACAGAAATCCACGCCGGTCGGGAATTGGCTGTCTCTACCGTCGCTGTATGCAATGGAATCCGCGACGAGCGGCATTTGCAGCCGCTCGCTCCCGACTGGCTTGTCCCAACCCTTGCTGATCTACCAGCCGCCTTACTATGAAAAAAATACCGTTTGTGGATCTGCATGCTCAGTATTTGACGATTCAGGGCGAAATCGATGCGGCAATTACGTCCGTTATCCGTGAGTCGGCATTTGTCCGCAGCCACTTTGTCGACGAATTTGAATCGCAATGGAGAAAAACTCTCGGAGTGAAGCACTGTATCTCATGTGCCAATGGAACCGACGCCCTTTATATCGCCATGCGTGGACTCGGCCTTAAGCCGGGGGACGAGGTGATCACTACAGCGCACTCGTGGATTTCAACTTCGGAAACGATCACGCAGGCCGGTGGCCGTGTTGTGTTTTGCGATACTGAACGCGATACTTTTACAATCAACCCAGCCCAGATCTCAGCGAAAATAACACCCCGCACCGTTGGGATTATACCCGTGCATCTCTACGGGCAACCAGCCGACATGGATCCCATTGTCGAAATCGCACGCAAACATAAGCTTTGGATCATCGAAGATTGTGCGCAAGCTCACCTTGCCCGGTACAAGGGAAAACTAGTCGGCACGATGGGCAATGCGGCCACCTTTTCATTTTATCCTGGAAAAAATCTTGGGGCTTACGGAGACGCTGGATGTATCGTCACTAACGATTCTTCGCTTTCTGATTGGTGCGCAACGTATTCCCGACACGGGGGCAAAGGCGACCACGTGATGGAAGGCATCAACAGCCGGCTTGATGGACTTCAAGCGGCAATTCTTAATGTCAAGCTCCCGCACTTGGCTGGTTGGACCGAAGCGCGTCGTGGAATCGCACGCAGTTACGATGAGCTTCTGGCTGGGGTTGGAGACATCGTAACACCTAAAGCAGCACCGCACCGCGAACATGTATACCATTTGTACGTGATTCGCTCAAAACATCGGGACGAACTAAAGAAGCACTTGGCAGATGCGGGGGTTACCACCGTGCTTAACTATCCCAAAGCACTACCGTTCTATCCAGCTTACGCATATCTAAAACACACACCGTCAGACTTTCCCATCGCATTCGAGCATCAATCTCGCATCCTCTCATTGCCTATATTTCCTGAATTAAGTGCAGACATGCGAGACTACACCGTGGATTGCATTCGAGGATATTTTGCTTCTCTTTCTCCACAATAAGGGTGGGGCCTACGGAAGTTGTCGCATTTATTTTGAGCGACCTTCCTTCTGCAACTGGCGAAGCTGAATGATGCTCAATGAGTGGCCAAATTACGACGAAAACCATGAAGCGAAATGCAAACAACAATTTCTCATCACGGAGCTGGATGCTGAGGAAAAGTACTGCCAGTGGAAGTGCTCCATGATCTCATCGAGCCATTTCGCGGGAAAGTGGTATTAGCCAAACGGATGATTCAAAATTCCAAACGCAGTTTGCTCAGTAATTCAAAATGGAACTTAATTGGCTTTCTAAGCTCTTTATTGATACTGATTCTTTCGACCCCTGCCTATATTAAGTTACTTGGTATCGAGCGATTTGGAATCTGGGCACTCATCAATGCAATACTAGGATCCTATAGCATACTAAATATAGGGGTAAATCAGTCCACGGTTAAGTATCTTGCGGGTTCGATACGCAGTGGGGATACTGTGGCTTCTCGGAAACTTCTTGGCAGTGCGCTAGCGCAAAATCTCCACTTGGGATTAGTCGCCTTGGTCATTAGCATTTTTGCCAGCGAAGTTATAGTAAACAGTGTAACGAACTTTGATAGTATAATGCGAAGCGATGCTCAAAGGGCGATAATAATTTCGACAATTTTTTGGATATTCAATCAACAGAACTTATCTTATCGCACTGTGGCCGAGGCGGCTCAAGACTATCGAGCGGTGGTTGTGGGTAATATATTCACGCAAGTGTCTTTAGTTACATTAGGGCTTCTCGCGCTCACCATTTCGCCGTCGGTGAGCAGTGTAATGACTGCGCAAGCTATCGCTTCTTTTGGTTTAATTTTTTATTGGCGCAGAGTGTGCATGCATTTCATTCAGGACGTTCGTTTCTCATTAAAACTCGATATGGAGATAGTTCGAAAGACTTTAGACTTTAATCTTTGGCTAAACCTCAATGCCATTGTCGGAACCGCAGCATCGACCGCTGATCGCTTTTTAATCGGAATCTTTCTAACGCCAGATATTTTAGGGATATATAGCATCGGTGGTCGGATTCAAGGTGTGCTACGTGGCATTTTTTATAATATTGGAACCGTCCTTTTTCCAGCGACAAGCGAGGTTGCGAGCGAGCCAGGCCGAAGTGAGAATTTAATTGTGAATGCTGGAAGAAACATCTCTGCGCTTTCCGCTTTAATTTTTATAGTGGTGATGCTATCCGGGCCTGACTTTTTGAGGATATGGCTTGGCCACGATATCGCTGTCCTAGCCACACCCCTAATGCAAGTTTTCGTAGCTGTACTCTTTCTTGAACTACCGTCTTATCTGCTCAGTCAGTATCTTTACGGTCATGCAAATGCAAAATGGATGGCTAAAATCAATATAGTTACGTCGACGCTCACACTTATCCTAATGATTAAAATGCTAGATGACTATGGTGCCATTGGATTGGCATGGGCCGGTTTTATCGGATTGCTAATAACAAGAGTCCCCTTTCATCTCTGGCTATATTTTAAGTGTTTCGCCGGCTACGTTACCATACAGAATTATATGCACGCTTTTTATGGTGTCTTACTTTCAGCGTTAGCGGCTGGGGCAATTGTATATCCACTGCGTTTGTATTTGCACCAAACCTCCTCACTATTGTTTACGACAATTGTTTCTTTCACAGTTGTCCCGATGCTAGTTATAGGAATCTTCTTCCTTATAGAGAAAGCTGTATTCAGGAGGAGCGATATTTATATAACATTAGTTAATCTCCTGAGACGGCACAGAATGCTTATCGGGGAAAGTGCTACATGATCACAATTATTGACTACGGTTTGGGTAATCCCCGGTCAATTAAAAATATTTTAGGGCATATAGGGTTCGATTCAATCATAACATCAGATGCAACTGCAATCCGTATGGCGAAAAAACTAATATTGCCAGGAGTCGGAGCTTTTGACGAAGGCATGCGGAATTTACGAACTAGGAAACTAGTTTCCCCGCTAGAGGAAGCTGTTCTCAAAAGGAATACCCCGATTCTGGGCATTTGTCTTGGTATGCAGCTCTTCTCCAAATCGAGCGAAGAGGGTGTTGAACCAGGTCTTGGGTGGATTGATGCGCACACAGTGCGTTTCCGATTCGAAGACATAACCATAAAAGAAAAAAATCTCAAAATACCTCATATGGGCTGGAGTGTAGTCAGGCTACAGCACAATAATTCTGTGCTATGCCGACACCTATCTAATCACCCACGGTTTTATTTTGTACATGCATATTATGTTCAATGCGAATCCGAAGTCGATGTACTCGGATCTTCCGTATATGGCTATCCGTTCACGGCTATGATCGAGAACGGCCGAATCTTTGGCACTCAGTTTCACCCAGAAAAGAGCCACCGCTATGGAATGCAAATCTTACAAGGATTTGCAGAAATTGAATGAGCATCAACGATCCCAATGAATTTCCCATGCGGCGCATCATTCCGGTTTTGCTGCTGGGACAGGGTGGGGTTGTTAAGACAGTTAGGTTTAGAAATGCGCAATATGTAGGAGATCCCTGCAATATCTTGAAGATCTTCAATGAAAAAGAGGTAGATGAAATCATAATTGTGGATATCGAGGCCAGCAAACGGAATGCGACACCAAATCTCGATGCACTGAAACAAATAGCGAGCGAATGCTTTATGCCCGTAGCATTCGGGGGTGGCATCTCATCTATTGAGCAGATTCGAGCGATCTTCGCGACTGGTGTAGAAAAAGTAATTTTGAACACCGCGTTTTTGAATACGCCCAGGATTATTCATGAAGCGGCAGAAACCTTCGGGTCACAAGCGATAGTTGTATCTATTGACGTCAAGAAAAACTGGCTTGGTCAGCCTTGCGTCTGGAGCCATTGTAAAGCAAAGGTCATCTCCGAAAGCCCGGTCGGCATGGCGATGCGTGCTACGGAATATGGGGCAGGAGAGATTTTTTTGCAGTCTGTCGACCGCGATGGGACAGGTAATGGATTTGATTTAGATCTTATTAGGCAGGTCGCACAGCAGGTACCTATTCCTGTCGTCGCTTGTGGAGGCGCTGGCAATATTTCGCATCTTGCTTCAGTACTGAAAGGCGGGACTGCATCTGCTGTGGCAGCCGGTAGTATGTTTGTATACCATGGGAAACAACGCGCCGTTTTAATTAGTTATCCAAATCGAAACGACATCACAAATTGTCTCGCATGAATTACTTCCCCGAAATAAATGCACTACAAAAGAGGCCTGGATATCGGATTTGCGTGAAATGCGTAATGGACACTACCACTCAAAATATCAACTTCGATACAAAAGGGGTATGCAATTTCTGTAATTTGTATGAAACCATAAGGTCTTCTTCTTGGTCTGTTGCGAAACGTGAATCCATTCGATGTGACATGATCGCGCGCATGAAGCAAAACGGTAAGGGGCGCGACTACGATTGTCTCCTTGGGGTCAGTGGCGGTGTTGACAGTAGTTACATGGCTTGTCAATTGAAAGAATGGGGTTTGCGCGTGCTTGCTGTACATTTTGACAACGGTTGGAATACCGAGCTTGCCGTAAAAAATATCGAACTGGTATGTAGCAAGCTTGGTTTCGACTTACACACACATGTAGTGAATTGGGTTGAATTTCGTGATTTGCAGCTGGCGTTCTTGAGGGCTGGTGTGGCTAACGTTGAAGCACCGACAGACCATGGCGTATTCGGAACAATATTCAGTGCTGCAAGAAAGTATCGGATCCGTGATATAGTCACCGCAGTGAATTTTGCAACGGAACATACAACGACATCAGGCGATTACGGATGGGCTTACACAGATTTACGCCAGTTAAAAGACATCCATCAGAGATTTTCGCGTTCGGGTCTGAGTACTTACCCGACACTCAGTTATGCTAAGCGGCTTTTTTTATCAAATTTCGTAGGGCTGCAAATACATCAGCCGTTAAATATGCTGAATTACGATAAGCCCAAGGCTATAGAGTATCTCATCAAGGAGATTGGCTGGAAGCCTTATCCTGGTAAACATGGTGAATCAATTATTACGCGATTTCACCAATCATATATTTTGCCAAAAAAATTTTATAAAGATAAACGCACAATTCATTTTTCCGATATGATTCGCTCCGGGTTATCAACCCGCGAAAATGCCATGGCTGATTTGTCGCAACCACCATATGATGAGCTACAAATCAAGCAGGACAAAGTTTTTGTTGTAAAAAAGCTAGGAATTACCGAAGCCGAGTTTGATGCCATTATATCGGCCCCTCCCCGAAGCTACAAAGATTATGCTAACGAGGAGCTTTTCTACAAACTGACGCCTGTTTTGGTGAAACTGAAACAAAAAGTTCGTGGATTTCTGACTAACAATTAGTTAAGGCGAGGATGCTTTCTCGGCCAAAAAAGTAAGGCCGAATTTATTTATTGTTTTGCTCACTTAAGATTCTGACATGGAAAAAATACGCTTCTTTAAATGCTCAAGTTTTAGCCCGAATTATCTTGAACAATTTTATGCAAAAAACTATGAGAACCTAGGTCACGATTACACCACTCATTACACCGCACTAATGGCTGACTGTTTTGGGTGGGCCGATTTTTGGAAGCTTAACCTTGAGGCAAGCGGTCGTTTCGAGTGCATGGAAGTAGTTATTAATGCTGAGAACCTTCAGAAGCAATGGGCAAGAGAACACTCGATCAAGTGGTCGGACGCGGGTTGGCCGCTCGAAATCCTTTTAGCCCAGGTTTTGGATTTTAAGCCACATGTCCTTTTCACTCACGATTTCGCAACCGTCACTCCGGCTTTCCGCTGCCGTGTTCGCGAGTTGACTCCGTCGATTAGCCTGATTCTCGGATGGGATGGGGTAGGGCATTGCAACTATTTAACCTTTGGAGGATGCGATCTCATGTTGGCACCAGCGCAACATATCGTGGACTATTATCAGGGTGCTGGATTGCGGAGTTGTCTTTTCAAGCTGGGATTTGAAGCAAGCATATTATCGCGCCTTGCTAACGCGGATCGAAGGATTGGTTGCTCTTTTGTGGGAAGTATTTTCCTGGGAGCCCACGAAAACCGTTTTCGCTGTATAGCGGAGGTAGCGCGACAGGTTCCGATCGAGCTGCATCTATCCATTTCGCACGGGCGTTTTTTACGTTCCCGAATGGGCTTGCTTGCTCGGGGTAATATGAGCGCACTCTGGCGCCTTGGCAAAAGTTGGGCGGATTATCAGTTTCTTTGCGCGATGAGTCTGCCGGTGCTTTTCGGCATCGACATGTATCACAAGTTGGCAGAAACAAGAATCGGTTTTAACATTCACATAGATGCATCGCGGGACAACTCAGGCAACATGCGGCTTTTCGAGGTTACCGGGATGGGGGCATGTCTGTTGACTGATCGAAAACACGACCTTACCAAGTATTTCGAGGAAGGGAATGAAATCGTTGTCTTTGACAGCCCTGACGATGCGATAGCCAAATTAAATTGGCTCCTCTCCGATACTGCCGGCTGCGCCAGGATTGCCGCAGCAGGGCAGGCGCGGACTTTAAAAGATCATTCACTGGCCAATTCAATTAGTAAGTTTGCAAATATGTATATCAATAACTAAAATTTTAATAAAGATATGATAAAAAAAATACTTTCAAATAAATTTCCAGCCTTAAGGATCCCCTTGCGAATACTTCGTGCCTCACATTATTACAATAAACGGTATTGGCAAATACTTAAATGGGGCTTTAGTTCCCGTGAAGGTGGAAACTATACATATGATCTAACAGAAAGTAATATTACATATCTAGCCAATATAGTTTCTATTGCATCAGGAGTTAGTATTTTGCAGATCCAGAGCTACATTAATGAGGCACGTAGCGATAGAATGCTAGAAAAGCATGTTATAAATGAAACAAAGCGGTCTCGTAGATCAACATACGCAGATCTGCGCGTCTCATTCGGCAGGCGACTTGGGTGGTATGCTTTTGTTCGGGCTTTGCGCCCCAAAGTAATAATTGAGACGGGTATTGATAAGGGACTAGGATCAGTCTTGTTGTGCTCAGCGTTGCTTAAAAATAAGAGCGAAGGATTTGAGGGAAGATACTACGGAACAGATATTAATCCTAATGCAGGATATCTCTTAAGTGCCCCTTACTCAGAGGTTGGGGAAGTGCTTTACGGCGATTCAATCGAATCCCTCAAAAGATTTAATCAAAAAATAGATCTATTCATTAATGATAGCGATCATTCGTCGGAGTATGAAAAAGAAGAATACCTAACAGTACAAAGCAAGCTTTCACCAAATGCGTATATTCTTGGGGACAATTCTCACATAACAAATGAGCTTGCAACTTTTTCAGCTGACGCCGGAAGATCATTTCTATTTTACAAAGAAGAACCCTATAATCATTGGTATCCAGGTGCAGGAATAGGAATATCGTATTTTCAGAAATGAGGACAACTCCGTATCGAGATCAAGATTTAAGAATGATCGACACCTTCTGAATAAAAGTAATAAAACTTTGCTAAAATAAATTTAATGAAATATAGCAAACTCCATTCATTCAAAAAGAGCTCGTTTTCGGAGATCCCTGCCCAGCTCTCGCTGGGAGACAAGGCATCGTTCTTGACGTTGCTGGACGCCCACGGGAGCACCTTCGGCGATTTCACTTACCTAGAGATCGGTTCTCACCTCGGCGGCAGCATTGCGCCGCTGCTACGGCATGAGCGCTGTCGTAAAATCTATTCGATCGACAAGCGCCCCGTGAGCCAATCGGATGATACAGGCCAGCGGTGCTACTACCCAGGTAATTCCACGGTGCGGATGATGCAGAACTTGAGAGAAATCGACTCCTGCGTGGATGCCAAGGTCGTGTGCTTCGACGGCGACACCGCGACTGTCCCGTTGCCGATATTCGACCTGCGACCGACCATCTGCTTCATCGACGGTGAGCACACGGATGCAATCGCCTACCGAGACTATCAATTCTGTCGCAAGGTGATCCAGGATCGGGGAACCCTGATTTTCCATGATGCCAATACGCTGTACCTAACGCTGCAAAGGATTGTCACCGATTTGGCGGAAGAGGGCTTGTCCTTCGAGGCGTATTGCCTGGCCGACGCAATGTTCGTGATCTCGTTGGGCGCGCCACAGATCAGCAAGGACGAGCGGATTCTCGCACTCCTGCGGCAAGGTGGGGGGTACCTGCCTTCATTGGTCGTCAACGACCACTACCGCCGCTTCAAGAGCCGGAAAATATTCACCTGGGTGCTAGCGCTGAGGAATTTCTGGCGACAAATCGGGTGGTTTATCGGCTGATTCCGTTCGCACAACCGCGGTTAAGATCCTGTGGTAGCCAATGATGAAAGTCGGCTTATTCAGCTCATCCGATACCGAAGGCGGTGCCCCCCGTGCGACCTTCCGGTTGTTTCAGGCTTTGAGGCAGACGGGGACCGGCGCATCCCTGGTCGTCCAGCGGCAACGCAGCCAGGCATCCGGCGTGATCCCGACGCAACGGTTGCTTGGCTGGGAAACCAGCAGGATTCGCACAATCCTAGACCGATTACCGGCTGTTTGCAGCGCCCCGCTTAAACGGCCGCGGATCTCGCCAAACTGGGTGCCAGATTCTATGCCGCAGCTTGCATCACGGCTTGGATTCGATGTCGTGAACTTGCATCTGGTGAACTGCGGTTTTGTGCAGGTCGAGTCACTTGCTAGGTTCCGGCAGCCCTTGGTTTGGACCCTACACGATATGTGGGCGTTTACAGGTGGTTGCTCATATGGGGCTGGGTGTACCCGTTTCGAGGGTAAATGTGGCCGGTGCCCGTTACTCGGCGAGAAGGAAGAGAATGACTTGAGCCGCCGCATCTGGCAGAGGAAACAAAAGGCATGGAGAAACCTCAATCTCACGATCGTGACTCCCAGCCGATGGATGAAATCGTGCGTGCAGCGGAGCAGTCTGCTGGGGCGGTACGCAGTTGAGTGCATTCCCTACGGAATCGACACGGACATCTTCCGTCCCGAGGACCGAGAGAAGGCTCGTCAAGAGCTCGGATTACCAATTCACTGTCACCTCGTCCTCGTCGGGGCTACGGCCGTCGATTCCGACCCACGCAAGGGATTCGATCTGCTGGTGGGCGCTCTGGCCCGTTTGCCCCGGGAACTTGCAGGAAAGCCGGTGGTCGCAGCGGTTTTTGGAAACAAGGTCCCAGTCCATATTCCCAACTTAGAAATGCCGTTGCGCTCTCTAGGTTCGGTGAAGGGGGACGATCAACTACGGCTAGTTTACTCGGCAGCCGATGTTTTCGCTGCGTCATCCCGGGAGGATAATCTACCCAACACGGTGATTGAATCCCTAGCATGCGGAACCCCAGTGGTAGCTTTCGATATAGGCGGCATGCCAGACATGATCGACCATGAGAAGACTGGGAGATTGGTGAAGCCGTTTGACACGGCATCATTCGGCATCGCACTGGCCGCCGAGCTGGGTGCCGATCGCGCGCACCGGCGCGCGACCTGCAGGCAAGCTGCCCTAGAGCGATTCAGTATGGTGCGCCAAGCGAGCGCTTATCGAGCCATCTATGAAAGGGTCTGGCATACTGCTGTTGAAAAATCCCCGCCTCCCAACTCATGAAGCACATAATCCGAAATCTCATCTCTGAAGGCGGTATCGACATGCTCGACCTTGGCAGTGGAGGTGGGCTCGACTCCAAGTGGAAGGGACTTGCTTCGCTATGCAATTTGGTGGGATTTGATCCAAACGAGCAGGAATGTCGCCGAATGGAACAAGCGCCACACGGGCTCCGCTCAGCGCGGTACCTGCCGCATGCAGTGGCCGATCAGAATGGTGAACGGACTTTATTCCTCACGCGCAGTCCATGGTGTAGCTCCCTTTTGCGTCCGCGTCAGGAATGGCTGAATCGGTTGGAGTTTCGCCATCTCTTCGAGGTTGTCGGAAGCAAGAAAGTCAACGTCGTGACTTTGGATTCAATCCAAGAGGTCGAAACGCGCGATTTCGACATAGTAAAGCTGGATGTGCAAGGAATGGAGTTGCCCATTTTGCGAAATAGTGGACGCCTCCTCGAAAAAGCCTTTGCAGTCGAGACGGAGACTGGCTTTACAAAAAATTATGAAAATGAAACCACTTTTGGGGAAATAGACCTCTTCATGCGGTCTCAGGGGTTTCGCTTGTTTGATCTGACTACGCACCGCCAGCCCCGTCGTAATCCCTTGGGGCGCTCATTCCGGTCCTGCCAGGAGCTGATTGTAGCCGAGGCGATCTGGTTGAAAGATTACATTCAGTGTGAGTGTGAGAAGCGCCAGGTGTCTTTGACTCGAAAAAAGTGTCTTGCGGCGCTGGCGGTGTGCGCAACGCTCCGGGCCTACGATTTCGGGCTCGAGCTGGCTCGCCACTTCTGCGAGATCGGGCTGATCACGAAGCAGGAATCTGCGAGTTTGGAGCGCATGGAGAACTGGGCATTTAAGTCAAAGCAGGTGCGAGAATTGGTTTTAGATTGTATGGTTTGGGTAATATTATTTCTGCCTCGCTCGCTTCGAAAGATGGCATATGAAGCAACCAGTTTTGCTGTGGACCGACCGTCATGGATAACTCGTCTGCGTCAACCCGCCACGAAAAAAAAGAGATGAGTGTTGCAGAACAGCACCCCCGGCATTGATTCGTGGCGGCGCAGTCCAATCTGTTCCTTTTTAAAAAGTGACACAACTGAGCAGCCGTCGTTTTTTGCAGACGAGTATAAAACTTTCAAAAAGAAAATGCGCTATCGTCAGTCTGATCACCCTTTCGGGGTTAGTTAGCCTTCTTGGACGCTTCGAGATTGGATATATTCTGTTGCCGTTGTTTGTCATTGCAATAATAGTGTTTGCTTTGTGGGCGCCGCCTATTATGGGCTCGTGGTTGTTGTTCGGTTGGGTAATTATGCAGGAGTTAGATATTCCGGCATTTGGGAGATTCCCGCGGATTCCTGCCACCACGCTCCTAGGACTACTATTGTTAGTTGCGCTCGCATTTAGTCGGATCAGAGATGGGTCGTACCGCCAAATATTAAAAGCGAGCGTCGCTTTGTACGTCATGCTGTTCCTGCTAATCTTTTTTCTCGGTTATTTGGGTATCTACCGTCAAGGGAAGTGGAATTCGCTGCTGGTTCAAGTCTTGGCTTGGCAAAAGCTAATTTCGTGTGCCTCGGTTTTTTTTTGCGGGTTGCTTTGTTGTCGTGATCGTGCGGATTTCCGTCTGATATTGCGGAGAATTCCGTTGTGGCTTTTTGTTTATCTTCTATACATCCCACCTGATGTTTACATCGAGTTCTTTCGAGAAGATTTGCTCGCTGGATCGCCCTATTTTGTTGGTCTGTCGTATGAAACTCTAAATACGAACACCTTGGGGCAGGGAGCAGGGATAGCAGCAATTGTTAGCGCTGTGTGGAGCTTCTACTCACGGCCTAGAACACATAGCCGATTCATGTATGGGGCCCTATTTTTATCTGGGGCGGCGTTAACATTAGCAACTGCATCCCGTCATTCAATCGTGGCACTCCTGATCGGGCTCGTATTTATGATCTTTCGAAGTCGAAGTATTGTCCTTATGGTCATAGTCGTTTTATTATTTTTGATTGGGCTCACTTTTTTCAACCGACTTGAGGGGCTCACCACGGGACAGGCCTACCTGTCGCGCATTGTGGACCTCGGTAAATCCAACGAGGAATGGAGCACGAGTAGTACTTCAGATCGGCTTCGTGAAATCGAAATGGCAAAGCCCTATTTATTGACACACCCCTTGTTGGGTTACGGGTTTGGCGGATACAGCTTGGTTGAGAGTATCCCCGACATTTATTCGCGTAGTGAACTCAACGAAAGCGATTTCTTAGGTCAGCTTTGGAACGACGGCTACTTCGTCGTGGGGGAGCATAACTTTCCGATTTCACTCTACCTTCAAACAGGCGGGATCGGTGTGCTGGCGTTCACGGTCTTAGTGCTCGGCCCCTATCTCTGGTTCCGCCGGCGAAACCGACGGCTGCCGGCCAGCGAACGGAGGGCCGGCCTCATTGAGGAAGGCGCCGTGATAAGCTTGTATGTCGTGATCTTCGTCTTGCAGAACATCAGTGGGGGCTTTTCTCTGGGATCCATGGGCACGTTATTTTTTATCACAGGTGCATTGGTGGCCGCTTTGGCGGGGCGGGAGCCGAAAGCCGCTTAGCTTTTTTTCTTTCCGATTATGAAAAACACGCCGATCAAACGATGGATCGCCCAGCAAAACAAAGAAGGACGGGATGTCTGGATCAAGCAGGCCGCCTCTTCGACTAAACCGGGGTCGCGGATACTCGATATTGGGGCAGGCGGCTGCCCGTATCGGAGCCTGTTCTTACATTGCGACTATATGACACATGATTTTTCCGCCCTTTCGCCGGACCAGCTGACCCAAGGTGGATATGGGCAGATCGACTATGTGAGCGACGCGAAGGAGATTCCCGCTCCATCCGCGTCATTTGATGTAATTTTGTGCACCGAAGTGCTGGAACACGTGCCGGAGCCCGACAGGGTGGTTGCGGAGATCGGCCGCTTGCTTCGTCCCGGAGGGGTCACATACCTTTCCGCTCCGTTGGGCTCAGGTCTGCACCAGGAGCCGTACCATTTTTACGGTGGATTCACCCCACATTGGTACAAGAGAACCCTGCGGGCCGCCGGTTTTGACGAAGTCACGATCGAATCCAACGGCGGATCATACATGCACTTCGCGCAATGGTCCGTGTGGTTTGCCAGGAACAGCGCGTTTTGGCGGATCCCGGCGCCATGGTATATCTGTCTGGCGTTTCTCCCGGTGCGGCTCCTGTGTGTACCGATGCTTGGCTTTCTGTTTCTCGCGTGCCGCGGTTTAGACCGCTACGATCGGGTACGGCAGTTCACGGTCGGTTATCATGTAGCAGCCAGAAAGGCGACGGTCGGAGCGCCGTCTGCCGCTGCCCGTGATCGTTCTGCGTGAGTATCGTGACCTTCTTGTCAGCGC
>Ga0187844_10001296_pt1 | contig 19166 bp, 23 predicted proteins | sample SpaLakP09_SKY_50_FD_134517 | JGI IMG/M metagenome (GOLD analysis project Ga0187844, IMG submission 134517) | Oligotrophic lake water microbial communities from Sparkling Lake, Wisconsin, USA - SP09_SKY_50 | ecosystem: Environmental > Aquatic > Freshwater > Lake | place: USA: Sparkling Lake...
AAAGAGCAAGTAGAGCAAGAAGAGCAAGAAGAGCGAGAAAGCCATAAGTAGAATCAAAGTAGCTTAGCGTGATAGTTCCAGTGTGCGTGTTCTTCATGAGAGAGTGAATTCCACATAGATGCGAGTTCGCGATTAACGTGATGGTGGTTAAAAGTGGTAAAATTAGAATAAATAAATGCTTTAGCGTCATCTCTCATAGTAGAACAGAATAGAGTATAACCAGAAACACGTTTTTTAGATTTAGAGCGATTAAGATAAGAAATTTGTTGTTCAAGAATAGTAATACGTTGAATAATGGAGGAATCCATAACATTATAAAAATGAACATAATAGAAAAAAGTAATTCAATTTAAAAAAAGTATAACAAAAAAAATAAGTAACTATAATATAATGAAAAAAGTGAAAGCACTATTAGTGCCATTAATAATACTAGGATTGTTAACAATAATAGTTTTAAACATAAAAAGAGAAACCAATGTAGAGGGTTTAACACTAGCGAACAATAATGTAGAACCAGGAAAAGTATATGTAGAAGTAATTTTATGGAGTGATAATAGAGAGACAGAGTTTATAAAAAAAGAATGGTTAGACTTTTACAAAGACAACATAAATATCCCACAAACAATAATAATAAGAAAGGATTGCAAAGAAATGCTAGATTTTTTAAATTCAATTCCTGCCATGAAAGCAGTAATAGATGCAAATAATGTGACAACCCCAGGAAGTATAGAGAAAGATTTGATCGCATTATGCCCATGTGTGATGTTATTATTTCATGATAAGTCAAACAATGTAATAAAGAGACAGTTACGGAGTATATTACATGGTTCAAATCTAACAAAAAATAGCTTAGTAAGCGCATTTGAGACATTATATAATATTCCATATGAAGGAAAAACAGTAAGCACAAAATAAAAATCTCTCAAACTAAAAAATATAACCACTAAAATTAATAATATTTTTATAAAAATTAGTAAAATATTATAAAAGTTAGAGAGATTAAATGTTACTAGTATCTGGTTATGTCACCGATTTCCGCTTTGCTATTAAATAGCAAATAGCAAATAATCTCTCAACACCATAATAACAATTAAGTTAGTATAGTTAATGAACGCTACAGTTCATTATAAAATATAAGTTAAATAGTTAACAATTTTAACTTAAAGACGCGCAACAATTTTAACTTAAAGACGCACAAATCTCTCAACATTATAACAATTTTTTGCTACTAGTATCTGGTTATGTCACCGATTTCCGCTTTGCTATTAATCTCTCGCATATATAACAATTTTTTGCTACTAGTATCTGGTTATGTCACCGATTTCCGCTTTGCTATTAATCTCTTAACATTATAGTAGTTAATTAGGTTAATTAACTAAGTGCTTAAATGTTAGACACTATAGTGTTAGACACTATATTGGTATAATGCTAGCCTACATAGTAGTATAACAATCTCTCAAAATATAAAAAATAAGTTTATAAATTTTATAAAATTTTATAATTGTTTATATAAATGGTAAAACTAGGACTGCTAAAAACTTTAAAAACTTTTTTTGGATCTAAGAGAGAATTAATCTATTTAATGCTAGGGTTAGCACTAATACTAGCGTTTATAATATTAGGGTGTAGCCTATTTAATAAGCCTATACTAGAAAATGTAGAAAATATAAACAAAAAACTGGAACTAACATTAATGAAGCCACTAACTGACAGCAGCGCTAATGTGATATTTACTAGCTTATTTAACAACATTAAAACAGACTACTCAAGCAATCCGAATATAATTTTTGACGAAAAAATGTGTTCGGGGTCAATATTAGATGATTTTTTAAAAACATGTACCGAAGGCACTTTAAATTATACTAATTTTTTACAAGCTAAAGTGCCGTCATGGAATACTAACTGTCCGGCACTAATTTTAACACTACGCGACAACACTATGGTTAATACTAGTTCTGGTCGCACTTATATTGATGAGCTAGGATTTGAAACAGATAAAACCGTTATAACACTACAAACAGCAAAAACCATAATAGACAAAGCAGTAACAGATAATAGATTAACACCACCTCCTCCCGAAACTCCTCCACCGCCTCCTCTTCCACCTATTCCGGGCCCACCTCCACAAGTTCCAGAGGCCATAGTTTCGGCTCCATCAAATCCACAACCTCCAGTTACAACCCCACCAAATCCACCACCGCCGGTTCCATCCACTCAAACAAGCCAAGCGTCATCACCATATACAACAACTACAACAACAACAACAACATCACGAAACAACCCATAATCTCTCGCAACATTAACACTTTTTTGCTACTAAGAACTGGTTATGTCACCGAATTCGGCTTTGCTATTGCATAGGCTAATTATGACATTATTATTTTATGCGATTTTTGAGTATATTGGACTATAATATGGGAATGAATGGTGGGAGGGAGGGTTGGCGAGTACACATTTTTTCTCCTTTATACAATGTTTAATCTACTACAATCTCTCAAATTAAAATAAAAAATATTATAGAGTTTATATAATATATGTTTAAATTACTAAAATCAAGATTTAGAACACAAAAAAAAATAAAGAGCACATCTTTAAGTCCAAGAACAAAATCAAACAGGACAAAAGCTGCAACTACACTCCAAACCACATTTAAAAATAAAGAAGATTGCGGAATATGTTTATCAAAAATGTTAAACATTAAAACACAAGTAAGACTAGTTCCTTGTGGACACAGATTTCATAGAGATTGTATTAACAAGTTTGTAACAAGCGGAGGAAAAAGATGTCCTAATTGTAGAACACCATTTACAAGTGATGATATAGTAACACCAAACCAATATAAAATATTAGAAGCACATAAACATAAACAACCACACACATTAAAAAAAACATTACATCTCTTTAATGCCGCAATGAATAATTGTAAAGAAGCATATGAAAAATATCAAGCCACGATTCAACCAAGGGAGGTGGCAGCCTGGGATTATAATGATTATGTTTCTACTAATTATCCACCACCACATTCAATGAATCCATTAAGATATTTTTATAATAAAAAGGAAGCAAGATTGGAAAAAGTATGGCAAGATGCGGCAGCAGCAGAGTGGGAAGCATATGACAAATATTTATTGAAATGTAAAGTAGCTGCGCCTTTTAGAGCACAATCACGTAAAAACTTCAATCCTAATGACTATCGTGAGTTTAATGAATATATACAATCTATTTATGAATCCCAAAACCCCAATACTTTAGAAAAATTAACAACACATAAATACACAAAAAGACCATTAAAGTTTGATTAATAAATGTATTCTCTCAAATTCTACTATGCTTAATCTCTCATAATCTCATATAAAACTTTAAATTATAATTTAAAAATTACAATTTAAAGTATACTAAAATAGTGTTTATCATCTATGAATACTTATAAAATCACAATAGTGCATTGTCACGAAGATAACTACCGACTACTATTTAATAAAAAGAACTTAAAAAAATTAATAGCAAAATTTGACTTTATACAAAAAGCGCTACTAACACATAAGACTTATATACCTAAAGCAGAAGTAGACCCGCTAAAAACACAATCATTAGAATTTATGTGTGAATCTCTCAATATATTAAGTGAAAGTCAATTCATAAATTTTATTGAAACCATGCATGCTTATGGATTTTATTCTTCTAAAAAGAACAATATTGCTTTAATAGACCTAAACCCTAAATATAAAGTAATTTATAGCTATAATTTTCAGTCATTAACTAAACAACTAATAAAAGAACAAATCAAAATTAAAAATAGGTCAAATTACCAAACACAAATTTTATATTGTAAACCATAAAGTTAACTACCTTCTACGTCTTCTAATACTACGTTTTCTACGTCTTCTAATACGTCTTCTATGTCTAGTTTTTAGCCCTTTACCTTTATTTAACTCAGCAAGTATAATTTTTCTCTCTAACTCCGCGGCAGTTTTTTCCTCATCTCTTGTATATATATGATTTTGAAGTTCATAGTAAAGTTCTCGCGCTTCAGGGACATTGGCAGCATCACTAATTGGAGGTAACGTTGTCATATATTTATATAAATATTAAAAACTATAAACATAATCTCTCAAAACGCAGTGACTTTTAAACGTAGTAACTTTTAAACGTATAAAAATAGTTAATAATTTATTTAAAACAATAACGCTTTATTTATTATAATGTATAAACTAATACTAGTATTACTAACTTTACCGTTTAGCCATACATACAGCATTAAACCCAAATATTATTATGACCCCCGCATTCACAATATGGGTAACGTAGGATTAGGAGGACAACTTCATTCACTACTCGCTCCTTACGCAACAAAGCTAATAGACAATAAATGTTATAATTCAGTAAATATACGTCAAGCTATTCTCTCAAATTATAATCAAGAATTTTATAATAATTATGAACGTGTTCCAAAACTTATAGATTTATGTTGTGGAACAGGAACGTCAACAGCGACCAATCAATTAGGAATAGATAGTAGTGAGGCAATGATAAGCGCAGCACAAGCACAAGCACAAGCACAAGCAACCTTAAGCAAAGCAAAAAAAACAATAAAAACCCAGTTTATATTAGCTAACGCAGAAAACTACGGCCAACCTCAAGAGTTCGACACAGCAACATTAATGTTTGCTTTTCACGAAATGCCCAACTATGCGCACCATAAAATAATAAAAAACGCAAAAAGAATAACAAAGCACGACATAATAATAGTAGACATTAGTCCAAACTATAGTCCATCCAAGCTAATGCTATATGGCGAACCATATTTATTAAATTATAAAGCCACAATACAAGACCTATTACAAAAACACCAATTTAACTATTTAGAATATATTCCAAATCACGTAGGGTTATGGATTTATAGTCATAAGCACAATCAAAATCACTTAATAAATAATCTCTATCACAAATAAATACACAATCATTATAATAAGGTCTATTATCATAATTCGAGCATGTCCTATATTCATAAATACTATATGTTTCTAAAACCATAATCAATACTAAAATTACAATATATACAAACTGAAATAAATAACTCATCATTTAAACTAATATTTAAAATTAAAATAAAAAAAGAGTTCAATTTTTTTTACATACTAATACATAATTTAATGTAGCACGGTCTAAGGTAGCACGGCTTAAGGTAGCACGGCAAACCTTGTCCAAAGAAACAAACACATTAAACCAAATCCATACCAAATTTCATTAGGAATTATTGAAAACAACACATAGCACACAAAAGTAACAAATGGACAAAGAAACACAAAAACAGCAACATAAAAAGCAACAGGATTGATATTAGCCATAATCAAAAGCATAATAATTGATACAAACCAAGCGTTAATGTTAATAAGCATTGGATTCATTTTAAAATAACACAAAAAAAAGGTTTATAACGCAATTCAATTTTTTTTATCCTAAAACCAAAAACCAAAAACCAAAAACCCAAAAACAAAAATATATACAAAATAGACTTAAAGCCACCGCACTATATATATTATAAAATAAAAAACCCCAAAAAAAGTTTTTACTATGCTCTCATAGCTCAGTTGGTCAGAGCGTTGGTCTTATGAGCCAAAGGTCGGCGGTTCGAACCCGCCTGGGAGCAATTTTTCATTAGCTCTTGTAGTGTAGCGGCTATCGCTGAGGACTTTGAATCCTCCAACCCCAGTTCGAATCTGGGCAAGAGCTTTTTTAATGCTGGGATGCCCGAGTCAGGTCTAAGGGGGGCGACTTAAGATCGTCTGGCTAACGCCGCACGGGTTCGAATCCCGTTCCCAGCATTTTTTCCTGCTCCGTTAGCTCAGTTGGTCAGAGCATACGGCTGTTAACCGTGAGGTCACTGGTTCGATCCCAGTACGGAGCGTTTTTAAAACAAAACAAAAAAAATATAAATAATATGTAACACACCTTACATATTATTTCTACTTTTTACTTTCTATAAAAAATATAAAAACAACTTAAAGACATAAAATCAATTATATAATAATAGCATAAAGTTATTATCATTGTCCCTGTGACGCAATTGGATAGCGTGCCAGACCTCTAATCTGGAAGTTGCGGGTTCGAGTCCCGTCTGGGATATTATTATTTTAAACAAAACATTTATGTTTAAAATAATTATCAAAAAAAAACACAAACACACAAACACACAAACAAAGTGCTTAAGCTTAATATCCAAGAACATCAGCCCAGCGTTTGCCAATCATCGACTTGAGACCGACACCCCAAATGATTGGATCATTTTCAAAATCCATTTCTCCATCATTCGAGTCACATTCATAAGTATCACTATCACTATCAGTATCCGAGTCCAGCATAGCAAACATGTTTGTTGGAGTAAACTTACCAACAACAGGCACTACGCTAGGCACTACAACTGGAACACGAACAACTTCGCAAACAACAAGCTTGGGCTCGTGATTAACGGTCTTCTTGCAATACTTGGTCGTATGACCAAAATATCCACAAGCACGGCACTTTGTGTTCAACAAAATAGGACACACAACATTCCCAGCACGATCGCGAACATTGTGGCTAGTGTGGCCGGACTTGGAGGCATCAAAGCAAACTTTGCAGAACATCAGATAGTTTCGCTTTAGCTTTACAAGGTAACGAGGCTTAACATTAAGAAAAAAAATAGTAATTCAATTTTTTTAAAGACTAACAAAATAATTTATAAATCAATTTCCGCTAGAACCAAAACCATTTTCATTTCTATTATTTTTTTTTCCTAACATACTTAAATCATCAACAATATACACTTTCATAGGGCAACCAATATTTGGCGGCGTAAGTTGAACGTAGCGATTAGATTTAACAAATTCAAACATTTCATATGTAGAGTATAAAGTATTATAATCAAATAATGCTCTAATAGTCCCCCTATATCCTGAATCAATAATCCCAACATTATTAGCAAGACGCAACGGTGTTTTAATAGGAGTACTTGAACGCATATATAAATAATAACCAACATGCTTATTATTAAACGTCATAGCACACGAAATTTTAAAGTCTAACATATAAATAGGAATATCTTCAGTCCAAATAGTATTTTCAGGACATAACAAATCAAACCCCGAGTCATAGCAAACATCTTCATTAGCATTAGCGTCTTCATTAGCCTTTAAATAGCCTTCTACCACATTATTATGTTTTAACGCATTTGTACTATATTCTTGTTTAATAGATTCCATTCCTGGAAAATCATGAATATAAATAAAGAGTTTATAATGAGTATCATGAGTTAAATCATTAGGAGTAGTTCCAACATTAGGACAAGCATCTAAGTTATCATTAATATTATTATCATTATTAATATTATCATTATACGCAAGACTATCATAAGACGTCATATAATCAATAAGTGATTGTAGACTCGCAGATTGAAAGTAATAAGAAATAGTAGCACCCATAATACTTTGTTAAATTAATAATTAAATAATAGTAATTAAAAATAGCAATCAATTTTTTTAATAAAATTGATAAAAAACCATTAAAACAATTATTATACTTATAAGTATATGTTGCATAACCTTTCAAATAACGAACTAGCATTTATTAATTGTGCTCTGAACGAGGCATTAAAGTCACCAGTATTAATGCGCCACGGAGCAGTGGCAGTAGCACACGGAAAAGTATTAGGTCGCGGTTATAACCATTATCGTAGTTATTCAAAAGACAATTTTATTTCAAATACATGCACTTGCCATGCCGAAATTGCGTCATTAAGAAATATGTTCCATTGTTGTAAGAAACATACTAATAATTCGATAAAAGGTTCATACGCATAGTCAAACAAAAGAATTAGAAAATATAAAAAAATTATACAAAAAAACAACGGTTTATGTAGTGCGATGTGATACAAATAATAAATTACAAGATTCAACACCTTGTCAAAATTGCTTACATTATTTAATAGAATTAAATATTAAACGAGTTATTTTTAGTTATAAAAATAATTCATTTATGAGTTGTAATCCAAGCAATTTAACAATATATCATGTTAGCACTGGAAATAATTATCTAAAAAAATTAGAAACACATAAAAATCAACAAGCAATAGAAGCAATCAAAAAAAACTAATCAACACGCAATAATTTTAGCATCAGGAGGATTATATAATCTACATGCGGCTTTTTTCCTATAAAGTGTGCTATCATTATAATAAATAGCATAATCAGGAGTAAAACCATTAATAATATTATTATCTTTAACATTATTATTACAATGTTTTAAATAGTCAATACGAGAGGCAGTGCCATTGTTTCTAGCTACTTTGTTAACACTGCAACCAACAGATTTACTATTTGAAAGAGCTTCTACATAGTCTGTTCTATCAACCGAACATTTAGTTTTTAGTAAATTAGTGCGACTAGATTGGTCCCGATTTTCACTCCTAAAATGCTTATTAAGCGAAACATCTATTAACGCATAATTCACCTTTTTATAACAGTTAGCCGAATGAAGTGGATGACAAAACAGTTTATTGTTAATATATGCTTTATAATTTTTTACACTCGCATTGGTTTGTTTAAGACTACAACAATCATTTTCTAAAATATTGCTAAATACATCATTTCTAAGACCACTATTAGGATTACCAATATAAGTTTGAGAAGTATTACCATTTAAAGAAAAAGAACCATTAGCACTTGAAGAAATCTTCTTAAATTTATTAGCATATTTTTTTCTCATCATAGAGTCACCTGAGGCATAATAATTATTAACATTGTTAGTTTTACAATTATTCTTAGTACAATAAGAAGCCATACTATAGTCTATTATACTATAATAAATATTAAATTATACTATAATAAAATTAAACCAAATAAAATTGAACCAAATAAAATTGAACCAAATAAAATTGAATACTATTATTATTATGTTAACATTTATATTAATATTTATAATAACATTTATATTAACATTTATATTAACATTAGTACATTATATTAACTATGAGTTATTCAACATTAGTAAAAACAGTTGTAAAGCCACATACTAAAGTAATAAATATTACTTGTGAAGACTATTTAAATGCTGGTTATACATTAATCAAGAGAGACCCACTAACAAAGAAAGTAACAATTACTTATTCAAAAAACTATGAAGCAAAAAAGAGAGAGTTAGAACATCAAAATTATACTAATACTATGAATGCGATGATAAACAATTGGAATAATTATAGAGACGAACTTAATGACCTATTAGGTGATATATCTCCATATATTAACTATAAAGAAATAATTCAAAAAATGATTGACGAGGACAATTACATTTTGGAAAAAATGTATTCAAGAAAAAATACATCATTGAGTGATAATGATAGTGAATATTATAGCGAAGAAGATACACAATTCATATAATATACACAATTCATATAATATACACAATTCATATAATATGATAAAACAGTTTTTTTAATTTATTTTTTATTATTAAAATAATAAATTAAAATGAGTATAGAAACAGAAATGGCAAATGACATAACTAATTTTGAACAACCTATAAATAATATTACTATACTAATATTAATATTAGAAAATAATAAAGTAGTAAATATTTTGAAAAATAGACTAATCACACTAAATAATAGACTACTTAGAAAAGAAATAATAACATATTTAAAAAGTATAGAACTATTGAAAGATCACAAAATTCAATATATATTACAGTTTATGATGAATAAATCAACAGAAGAACTAAGTTCTTCAATAAGCTTAGAAGACAGCTATAAAATGACTCCTTTCACAAGTTTAGCTAATTTAATATTTTCTAATCCAAACAATTCATTTACAAGAACTAACTCTTTAATACTTATAGTAACAAGAATCAATAACAATTAAAAATAAAACAACAAAAACAAAATAAAAAAAACTTATATACTTATTATAAAAGAATTATATGAATATAAATTTTTTTAATAATATAAGGTCATTAATAAATCCAAATCCAAATCCAAATCTAAACACCAATACACTTTTAAGTAATGAAGAAGCACTAAATTATTTAAATAGTGTATTATTTATTACCAATAGTAATGACTATGACTTTCAACCAACGTTACCATATAGAATAATGTATGCCTACAGAACACAACGCGACCCATCATATATTGAAAACTTTATAGGCACTAGTTTTACGGCAAATAAAAAGAAAGTTATAGCAGATACAGAGTTAAACAAATTACAACACATCACATTTAAAAAGGAACATGAGCTACATACCAACATCGAATGCCCAATAATGTATTATGAATTTTGTGAAAATGAAGAAATCATAAAATTACCTTGCGAACACAACTATAACAAAGATGCTATTTTAAAATGGTTAAAACAAGAGTCACACACTTGTCCAATATGTAGATATGAATTTGAATATAAAGAAATAAGCAACATCAAAGATCATGAAGACTTAGACGAAGACAATAGTGATGACTTAGACGAAGACATTAACAACACAGAAAATTCAATAAACTCACAAAATAATTATATAAGCGTAGATGAGTTTATGATGCAAGAAATATTATTTAATAGTTTTAATACTAACAATACTAACACTACTAACACTACTAACACTACTAACACTACTAACTAAAAGTGCTTTTTAACAAAATCAAACACATCATTATTAAGAATTGTGCTAAAGTCTAAATAGGCAAATTTTTTAGTAAAAAGAATCTTAGGATTTATTGATTGAGAAACTAAAAATTCACCAAAATCTTTAATAAATATAGTATCAACTATAACAGTTTCAGATTCTTTTATGGTTTCTATAATATAATTAGTAATCTTAGTTATTTCACTATTTTGTAGTCTCATTAATGGGTGGGGATGTAAGATTTTTTTTAATAGCACCATAAAAAAATCAAATAATGGTTTAGAACCACTATATTTTAGAGTGTCATCTTCTTCTCTAGAATCGTCTTCTTCTTTATAAATCCCCTCCCCTCCAACATTAACCACCTCCTCAAGCTGATTTTCTAATCCATTTTTCTCCACATAGTTTTCTTCTCTCACATCATCTTTTTGATAATTTGCTTGTCGTTGTACATCTATTTCATATCTTCCTTCTCTAACATCATCGCTTTCTCTTTTTATTCCTCTTCCTTTTCTTTCGTCATCTTTAACAAATGATGTTGATTTATATATATAATTAATATCAAAAACAATACTATACAAATCTGTATACTTAAAAAGAAATTTTAATAAATAGCTTATAATAACACTATAATTCGGATATTTATTCTTATTCAAAAATTGATAATAAAATTGTTTTAAAGATTTATAATATTCTGCCAACTCGACTGTATTAAAAGGTATAACATGTTGCTTACTAATAGAGTCATATGCGTCTGCAATAAACAAATCAATTATAGATTGTGTCAAATCATTTTTCACAAAATTAGTAGATACAGTTATACTATATTGATTTGATTTATTATTAGTTATAAAAGAAATAAACCTTTTTTCTAATATAATATGATATTGGTCTTCTCTAAAATCAAAAAGAAGAAATTTTAAATACTCAAAATCAATAGTTTTTTTTTGATATTTAAAGCATTTATTATAAAACATAGCTAATCCAAAATCAATAATAATAGGCTTACTATTTTTTAAATTAATTAATATATTATTGACATGTAAATCATTATGAATAATATTAGCATTAACTAAATATTCGAGACTCTTTATTATATAAAGAGTAACTTTAAGTAAGTCAACTACATAGTCATTAAATATTTTATAACCTTCAAAATATTTTTTGAATGTCTTATTTGCTATATAATTCATATACATTAAATAATATTTAGTATGTAATTTACTTTTAAACTTGTCAGAGTTAGTATTGTCATAACCAATAGCACCATTATTTATATAGTCTTTATAATCGTTATAATCATAGTCATAATCATTATCATAATAAGTACTATTAGAATTTGTATCATCAGGAAAAAGAGTTTTACAGTCAAATATGTTTAAGTCTGATTTTTGTATAGTTTGAAATGACACAACGCAATATTTAACAATAGGAGCATACATAGAACTATATTTGTGTATATGTTTTTTAATATATTTACCAATAGTAATTTCATTAACACTATAAAAACTAATTTCTTGCAGTTTTGTAACAGTTTTTTTTTTATTTATTTTTCCAGAACAACTAATTCCAGGATAATATACACAACCATAACTGCCTTGACCAAGCAATTTATTTTTACCCCTAGCTTTAGCCTTAGCTTTAGCGTCTGCTATAGCCTTAGCTTTGGCGTCTGCTTTGGCTTTAGCTTCTGATTTAGATTCTAATGCCTGATTTATTTCTAAATCTAACTCTAAATCATCTAACATTGTAATTATATATATTATAAAGTTATAATGTTATAATATTTATAATCTTAATATATTTATAATCTTAATAATATTATATGGACATAATATATATATTATATTCGGAAATATATTATGAACCATTATATAAAACCTATGTTAATATATTAACATTAAACAAAGAGCCACACGGTGAACTAAAAAAATATACTAAACATATAAGACTTATTAGTCCTTCAACAAAAGAAGATGTTATTAATAGTGCTTATTGTACTTATGCACTAAGCACAAACTTAATAACTTCATCAAACTTAATAACATTATCAAATTTTATTACACTAGAACAACTAGATGCGTTTACAGAGTTTATTATAAATAACAATTATATTATAAATAATACATTAACACAATGCTATAAAGAATTTTACTTTAACACAAGAAAAAAACTAATATATGTATTTATGATAAAAGAATAAAATTGATATTGTAAAATATAAATAAAATATAAATAAAATATAAATAAAATATAAATAAAATAAAAATAAAATAATAAATATATATGAATAACGTTGAAAGTATTGAAGAGTTAAAGGCAAAAAGCAATGCTATAAAAGACTATATTGAATCTTTAAATAGTATTGAAACAACAGCATTAACAATTGCCATACGAGAATTAGAGTCATCTTTTTCAATTGAAAAATCAATTGGATTTATTAATTTTCAAAAAAACACTACTATTCAATTCCATAAAACATAAAAATGATTAAACTAATTAATCCAAATAGTAACGCAACTAGCTTTTGATAATTTATTGTTTCTTTAAAAATAAAAAATCCAATAATAAATAATATACTAAAATATACAAGATGCCATATTATATTTAAAACTACTAAGTTTCCATAATTCAATATTTTATAAACACAAAACCCCGTAAAAGTGTATGAACATAATCCCAAAATAACTAAGATATTAGATTTAGCATTAGCATTAGAATTAGCATAAACATAAGACTTTTTGAAAATATATTGCGAAGCAATAGAAAAAAATGTTATTGCCAATAAATAGAAGTAAAAATAGCTATCCACTTTTTGATATTTAACACTCATTATAAATTATAAATTATTTTATAAATTATTTTATAAACTATATATTAAATAGTTTGTAAAATAATTTATTAACTAAAATAAGTGTTTTAAAGAGTCTTAACTTTATTAAGCGACTTAAATGTCTTAAAACTAATATTTAATTCATCACATTCTGTTACATTACTATTTTTTTCTAACGAGAAAAAAGAAGTACTACTATCATTAATACTATAATGTTCAATGCTAATTAAATTATTATTTTTAATATAGTTATCAAAATCATCAAGTGTCCCTTTATATTTGTATTTGTTAGAAACAAAATTATAATAATCCACTGTTTTAGACGAGCTAAATTTTTTTGTAAAAAATACATCATCATCATCCCCTTGACCATCACATTTAGCCTTAGCATTGTCATCATTATTTATTATTCCATTTTTATTATTATACAACATAATAAGATTATCATAATTATCACTATAAATAACCTTACAATCAAAATTAACAACATATAGTCTTGAAACAACCTCTAAATAGTTAAAATAAACAACACTAGATTTTTTACAATAATAGTCAAAACTGTTATATTCATTATTATAAGTAAGAATAACAATACCACAAGGAGTAGTCTCTTTAATATATTTAGTGTTGAGAGAATTTAGATAATCAATGCCAAGTTCTTTTTTTTCTAATAAATCAAAGTCATCTAAAAATTTATAAAAATAAGGATCATACTCATAAAGTGTATTATTAGAATTATAGAGTTCAACAAATTCATTAATCATTTTTTTATATACACAATTTGAAACAAATAGGGTCGAACAAATAAGTGAAAACATAGAAACACCCATAACAATAAATATATCAATAAGATCTTTACCAAAAAGATCTTTACTAATATGACTATGACTCATATTCATAAAAAACACTTTATCAATACAATATTCATTGTCAATACAATATTCATAATATAAAGGAATATCTAACATAATTTACTAATTACTAATTACTAATAATGTTATTATTTATTGTTTAAATTGTTTAAATAATAACATTTCATTTCATTTCATTTCATTTCATTTCATTTCATTTCAAGCTTTCCTAGTTCTCCTAGTTCTCCTAGTTCTCCTAGTTCTCCTAGTTTTCTTAGCTTTCTTAGTTTTTCTAGTCTCTCTAGGGTCTATTAACATAGTAGATTTGGTATTGCTTGCAGCATATTCTTTTTCTTTTTTTAATAAATCAAATAATGAAGATTTATTTGAAGACATTTTTCGTAAAAAGTGTTCTAATGAGTCTTGAAATTTATATTGTTTATTATTATTAACAACAAGGGCTTGAACTTGTTTAGATTTATTACGATTAGTATCTAATGAAACACCATAATGTTTATTAACTATATTTTTACCATTAACAATTTGTTGATGGCTACCACGACTAAGAACTTGCAAAGACATAGTATAATATATATAATATACTATTATATATTAAACATACAAAGTTTATATAAACTAAAATTGAAAAAAATTAAAAATAAATTTTTATACTATAAAAAGCAACAATGAATGACACAAATACAAACACAAACACAACGACAATTAGTAACTTTATAAAACTACTAAATAGTCTTGTAACTATTACAAAAAATCAAGGAGAACACTTTAAATCGGTTGCCTATACTAAAGCAATAAATGAATTACATAAATATTTAAAAAGCAGTCAAGTTAGCACAGAAGCGCTAAGTTATAATGACTTAAAAAAACTAAAACTGCCAAATATAGGAAAAACCATTTTAGAAAAATATGATGAATTTTTGAAAACGGGAACATTAGAAGTAGTAGAGAAAGAGAAGGTAAACCCAGTAAATATATTTGCAAATATTTATGGAATTGGTCCAATTAAAGCAAAAGAATTAGTAACCAAAAAAAACATTGTAACCTTAGAACAACTTAGAGCACAACAAAATAATATTCAAGAAAATAAATTACCGTTATTAAATACTAAACAACAAATTGGTCTAAAATATTATGAAGATTTACTTAAGCGAATTCCAAGAACAGAAATCGAAGAATTTAAAGAGCTATTAACACAAAACTTTAGTGAAACGCTAATAGAAAACAGCGAAACACAAGAAAATAATAACTTTGAAATAGTTGGTAGTTTTAGAAGAAACAAATCAGATTCAGGCGATATTGATTTGATTATTACATCCTATAATAATAATAAAAGTATATTTGAAAATTTTATTAAAAAATTAGTAGCAAAACATATTGTAGTCGAGCTATTATCAAAAGGAGAAACAAAATGTTTAACAATCGGAAAATTATTAAAAGACAATGCTATTCCTCGCCGAATTGACTTTTTGTATTCTCTTCCACAGGAATATGCGTTTTCAATATTGTATTTTACAGGGTCAAAAGAATTTAATACATCAATGAGACAACACGCCTTAAATGTTGGTTTAACATTAAACGAACATGGATTTCATAAAATGTCAACGTCTAATTCACAAAGAAGCAAAGAGGAAAAGATTAGTAAACTCTTTAAGTCCGAAAAAGACATATTTGATTTCTTATGTATGGAATATAAAGAACCACACGAGAGAATAGATGGTGACTCAGTTGTTTTAACATTACCAATTGATGAAATTAAAACAAAAATATTAAACTATCAAGAAGAACCAGAACATAAAGAACCAGAACATAAAGAACCAGAACATAAAGAACCAGAACATAAAGAACCAGAACATAAAGAACCAGAACCAGAACATAAAGAACCACCAGAAAATAAAACCCTTATAATAGAGCCACAGCTACAAACACTAGTAAAACAAAAAAAGAAAAAATCAGAAACACAAAAAAGTCAAAGAACGGATCCAAGTCAAAAACCAAAAGTTCATACACTTAAAAAGCATACTAAAAAAATCACAACTGATGCACTACAAAATATTGAAAAATTAAAAGCAGAAGGCATAACCTCATTGGCAATCTTATCTGTTGAAGAACTAACACACATGCTAACAGAAGCAATAAATAATTATTACACATCCGAATTTAAAGAAAATACATTATTGACAGACAATGAATACGATATATTACGCGAATATATTTTAGCAAAAGATCCAACAAACAAAGTCGCGCTAGAGCAACATACCCAAGTAAAGTTAGACCACACAAAAGTAAAACTACCATATGAAATGTGGTCTATGGACAAAATAAAGCCAGATACATCAGCATTAGACAAATTCAAACAAACTTACAAAGGACCATATGTAATTTCGGCAAAATTAGATGGAGTAAGCGCCCTTTATAGCACAGAAAATGACCAAGCAAATTTATATACTAGGGGAGACGGAAAATATGGTCAACTAATAAATCATTTAATCCCATATTTAAAGTTACCAACAGAAAAAAATATAACACTACGCGGTGAGTTAATGATAAAAGAAGACTTATTTAAAATGAAATATAAAGGACAATTTAGTAATTCACGAAATTTTATTTCAGGATTAGTAAATAGAAAAACACTAACATATTTAGAAGAGCAAATATTAGAAGACATAGATTTTGTAACATACGAAGTATTAATGCCCCATAATTTAACACCATCACAACAATACAATAAAGCAGTCGATTTAAACACAATCACTGTATTAAATATTCAAGGTATTAACGCCGAAGAATTAACAAATGACTATTTATCATCTAAACTCCTAGAATATAGAACAAGTTATTTATATTCAATTGATGGTATAATATGTATAGATGATAACATATATCCACGAGTAAGCAAAAATCCCGACCATGCATTTGCCTTTAAAATGGTATTAACAGATCAAGAAATAGAAGCAAAAGTAGTAGATGTATTATGGACGGTATCATCAAATGGACTAATTAAACCACGAGTTCAATTTGAACCAGTAACAATTGGCGGCGTGTCAATTACATATGCTACAGGATTTAATGCAAAATTTATAAAAGATAATAATATTGGATTAGGCGCATTAGTCAAATTAGTCAGAAGTGGCGACGTAATACCATACATTGCTGAAGTGCTAGTTCAGGCACAAGCACCCTTAATGCCAAATAGCACAGAATACGAATATATTTGGAATTCTACAAATATAGATATTATTTTAGTGCATAATAAAACCGATCCTCGTGTAATTGAAAAAACAATAATAAAATTCTTTAAAGATCTAGAAGTAGAAGGACTAGGTGATAAAAATGTTAAAAAAATACTAGCTAGTGGAGCAAATACAATTGAAAAAATTATAAATGCTAGCATAGAAGATTTAATGAAAGTAGAAGGATTTAAGCAAAAAATGGCATCAAAAATTCATAGTTCAATCAAAACACAAGTAAAAAAGGCAAGCGTCGCACAGCTAGCGTCGGCATCTAATATATTTGGACAAGGCTTTGCTGAAAAAACAATTAGCACAATTTTAGAAGCATGTCCAACTATACTAACATCAGACTTAACCGAAGAAGAGAAAGTAGCACAAATAAAGGCAATAAAAGGTTTTGCTGATAAAACAGCAAGACAATTTGTAAAATCAATAGATCAATTTAATAGTTTTATGGAAAAAATCAGACCAATTCAAGAAGTTGAAGAAACCGAACTAAAAGAAACAAAAGAAACAAAAGAAGTTGAAGAAAACGAACTTAAAGAAACAAAAGAAGTTGAAGAAAACGAACTTAAAGAAGAAGAGCAACAAAGCAATAGTTTAAAAAATAAAGTACTTGTGCTATCTGATTTTGATAAATCAGTTTATACAAAAAAAGAAATAACAAATGAAATAATAAAATTAGGAGGACGTGTAGAAGCAAGTGTAACAAAAGAAACAAATATTTTAGTAGTCGGAAATATATTAAAACAGACTACTAAAATTGTAAAGGCAAAAAAAAATAGTGCAATTGAAATAATTCAATTAGACAGCTTTTTAAAAAAATACTTAACACATCTATAAGTGTAATGACTATAAGTGTAACGACTATAAGTATAACAAGCAAACAACTCAATTATTACTATAACTACACGAAGCCTCACTATTACTATTATTTGTTGGCAATTGTGTTTCCTGTTTTTTTTTGCTTTCAATCATTTCTGCTTGTATAAATTTCTTAGTTTTAATAGCATAACCATAATCATTATAAGAAATATAAGTAACAGTCATTCCATATGTATAACTAATTTCAATAAGTTGATCATTAATATAATCAATAAGCTGATTATATTCAACCACAAATTTAATAATTTGTGCTAAAAAGTCAACATACACTTTTTCACAATTTAAACCTTTATTATTAGTGCAATGATTATTGTAATAATCATATAATACATTAAAACGTTCAATTCCAACCACACTAAGCAACTCATATACATTCAACAATTCCACATTCTTTCTCCTAATGTGGTCTGCTCTAAAAATATCAGTAGCCAACTTGTCCTTATTTATTCTATTTAATATATAATCAACTGTAATATTGTCATGATTTAACAAATTACGAACATTTTGTCTACACTCTAACAAATTAATATTTGTAATATGATTTATAAGTCGATGAAGTGCGCTAACAAGATTAATAAAAATCTTAATAACTGTTAAATCTTCATTGCCCTGAACATTCTTAACACTGTCAATATAGTTATTTAATAGTCCAATAAAATTTTTAACACTAACGTTTGCCTCAATACATTTTTCAAAGCG
>Ga0187844_10001297_pt1 | contig 19158 bp, 13 predicted proteins | sample SpaLakP09_SKY_50_FD_134517 | JGI IMG/M metagenome (GOLD analysis project Ga0187844, IMG submission 134517) | Oligotrophic lake water microbial communities from Sparkling Lake, Wisconsin, USA - SP09_SKY_50 | ecosystem: Environmental > Aquatic > Freshwater > Lake | place: USA: Sparkling Lake...
CCACAGGGCGCTGGCCTTGTTGATGGTTTCCCACTCGCCGGTCTTGACCATGCCACCGGGCTGGCGGCCGCCGTTTTCGTCCGATGGGTTGATCAGCTCGCCGTCTTTCCACTCTTCCTTTTCCATCACGATGGGCAGGCTGATGTGGTCGCAGTATTTGGCGATGACCTGCTTGCCCTTCCAGCCGTTGAGGTATTCCTCGGCATCGTCGCGCAGGTGCAGGATGGTGCTGGTGCCGCGCTGGGCGCGGGTGATGGTTTCCACTTCAAAGTCGCCCGTGCCGCCGATGATCCAGCGCACGCCTTCGTCAGCGTTGAGGCCCGCACGGCGCGACTCGACCGTGATCTTGTCGGCCACGATGAAGCCTGAGTAAAAGCCCACGCCAAACTGGCCGATGAGCTGGGCGTCCTGCTTCTGGTCGCCGCTGAGCTTGCCCATGAAGTCCTTGGTGCCGCTCTTGGCGATGGTGCCCAGGTGGTCGATGGCCTCTTGCTGGCTCATGCCGATGCCGTTGTCGGTGATGGTCAGCGTCTTGGCAGCCTTGTCAAAGCTCACACGCACTTCGAGGTTGGGCGCGTCCTCGAACAATGCGGAGTTGTTCAGGCCCTCAAAGCGCAGCTTGTCGCAGGCATCGGACGCGTTGGAGATCAGCTCGCGCAGGAAGATTTCCTGGTTGGAGTACAGCGAGTGGGTGACCAGGTGCAGCAGCTGGGCCACTTCGGCCTGGAAAGACAGGGTTTGTTTGGTGCTCATGGTGTCTTGGTCTTGGAATGGGCTACTTCATACGATCTTGGGAAACGTCTTGGGCGCACCTGCAGTGCAAAAGACATTCGCGCGTGTCCACTTCGGGGCGGATGGCGCGATTTCAAGACCGGCGGAGCGTTGGCGGCGACTGAGAGTGCATCGACAGCAGTCCCACCATCTGGCGCGGTTTTGACGCGCCAGACGCACCCCCAGCGATCGCAAGAGCATTGTTGACAATTTGCGCGCAATTAACGCTTGTTCAGCACATTTTGCCCTCCTAAGATGCCGCATTTGCTGCTGGTTGGTGCCCGCAGCTGCCCATCTGTTTTTTGGACAAGCCCATGCCCACCTCTTTGCAAAAATGGTCTGCCGAGTTCCTCGGCACGTTCTGGCTCACCTTCGGCGGCTGTGGCAGTGCCGTGCTGGCGGCCGCTTTTCCGCAGCTGGGCATCGGGTTTCTGGGCGTGTCCCTGGCTTTTGGCCTGACGGTGCTGACCGGGGCCTACGCGCTGGGGCCCATCTCGGGCGGGCATTTCAACCCGGCGGTGTCCGTGGGCCTTGCACTGGGCGGCCGGTTCAAGGTATCTGAACTGCCCGGCTACGTGGTGGCACAGGTGCTGGGCGCGATTGTGGCCGCCGGGGTGCTTTACCTCATCGCCACAGGCAAGCCCGGCGCGGACATTGGCGGGTTTGCCACCAACGGCTATGGCGAGCATTCCCCCGGTGGCTACGGGCTGATGGCGGCTGTGGTGGCCGAGGTCGTGCTCACGGCGGTGTTTCTGATCGTGATCCTGGGCGTGACTTCGCGGCACGCAGCGGAAGGCGTGGGCGGCATGGCCATCGGCCTGTGCCTCACGCTGATCCACCTGATCTCCATCCCGGTGACCAACACCTCAGTCAACCCGGCGCGCAGCACCGGCCCCGCATTGTTTGGGCCGAGCTATGCGCTGTCGGAGCTGTGGGTCTTCTGGGCCGCGCCCATTGCGGGCGCCTTGTTGGGCGCCGCCATTTACCGGGGGCTGTTCGGCGAAGATTGAGCGATAGACCGCTCAGTTTTCGAGCGTGATGCGCTGCACCAGGGTCTGCAGGATGGTGTCGGCCTTGTCGTTGGACACCTGGCAGGTGCCTGCGGCCGCATGGCCCCCACCGCCAAACTCCAGCATGAGGTTGCCGATGTGCACGTGGCTGCTGCGGTCCAGGATGGACTTGCCCGTGGCAAACACCGTGTTCTGCTTCTGCAGCCCCCACATCACATGGATGGAGATGTTGCACTCCGGGAACAGCGCATAGATCATGAAGCGGTTGGTGGCCCAGATGGTCTCTTCCTCGCGCAGGTCCAGCACCACCAGCTTGCCGATGCGGATGGCGCAGCGCTGCAGCTGCTCCTTGGCCTTGGCCGCGTGCTCGCGATACAGCTGCACCCGCTCCTGCACGTCGGGCAGGGCCAGGATGTCGTCGATGGTGTGGTCGCGGCAATACTGGATGAGGTCCATCATCAGCGCGTAGTTGCTGATGCGGAACTCCCGGAAGCGGCCCAGCCCGGTGCGTGAGTCCATCATGTAGTTCAGCAGCACCCAGCCCTGGGGGTCGAGGATGTCTTCGCGCGAATACTGGGCCGAATCGGCCTGGTCCACCGCCGCCATCATGTCTTCGGTGATGCGCGGAAAGGCGGCCTTGCCGCCATAGTGGTTGTAGACCACACGCGCGGCCGAGGGCGCGTGCGCCTCGATGATGTGGTTCTCGGACCGGCGGCCCGAGTTGCGCACCGTTTCGGACTCGTGGTGGTCAAACACCAGGTGCGCCCCGGGCACATAGGGCAGGTTGGTGGTGATGTCGCGGCTGGTGATGGCAACCTTGCCATCCTGCATGTCTTTGGGGTGGACAAAGGTGATTTCGTCAATCAGGTCCAACTCGTTGAGCAGCACGGCGCAGACCAGGCCGTCAAAGTCGCTGCGGGTCACCAGGCGGTATTTCACATCACTCACAAGTTTCTCCTTGTTGTCTATTGCTGCATGAACACATCGTAGCCGCACCCCGGCACCGGGCCAACGTCATGTGGGCGCCGCCATCCACTGCTCCAGCTGCCGGGCCACGCCGGCATCGCCCAGCAGCGCCAGATGGCCCAGGCGGTAGAACACTGCCTGCTGGTCCTTGGCAAACCCGAGCCCCCGCCCCGCATCATCGTGGATGCCCAGGGCGCTGTGCAAGGGCACCAACCCGTCCCCCACCAAGCGCTCAGCCACCGGGCTGCGCCGGGCGGCCAGCGTGGCGGCCACCGCGTAGCAGGCCACCCCGGCGGGCAGGGGCACGGGGGTGCGCTGGTCGGGGCGGGTGCGAAAGCGGTCTCGCCCCTGCCAGTCGGCATCGAGCACATGGCCGTACCGCAAATCGGTGATGCCTGCGCTGCGCAGCTGCGCCAGCCGAGCAAACGGCCGCGAATAAGGGGTGCTGCCCAGCAGCACGTCCACCCAGTTCCCGGCCCGCTCCAGCGGCGCGCCATGGTGCGGCGTACCCAGAAAAACCACCTGGCGCAGCCGGGGCAGCCAGCCGCTGGGGGCCGCCGCCTGGGAGGCCGCCTGGGAGGCCGCCTGGGAGGCCGCCTGGGTGGCCGCGTGGTGGCAGGCGCTGCGCACCACCAGCCCGCCCATGCTGTGGGCCAGCACGGCCAGCTCCGTCACGGGCACGGGCCACGTGGCCACCAGCGATTCGAGCAGGGCCGACAGCTCGGCGCCGTTGGTCGAGATGTGCTGGCCGGTGTTGTAGCGCAGGTACACCGGCGTGTAGCCCAGCGCCTGGGCCAGGTGGGCGCCATGGTCGTGGCCGCCGTGCTGCCATTGCAGGTCGTTCATGCACAGCCCGTGCACCAGCACCAGCAATTTGCCGGTGGCCGTGCCCGCAGCGCCCAGGGCGCGCGCATCGAGCGGCAGGCCCTGCTGGTACCAACCCATGTGGGTGCACAGCGGGTTGTTGTCCTGCTGCAGGCGGTCGCCCATCACACCGTTGAGGGCGGCGAGGACCGCCTCGCGCTCCCACAGCACCTCGGTGCCGGGCGTGCTTGCCGAAAAAAACGGTTCCAGCCGCGCAAGCCCTGCCTGCAGGCCCGCATCCACGAGTTGCGTCACCCCCCGGATGCTCTGGTAGACCAAACCGGTCAGCCCCCCGGTGCGGCCCGGCTGGGCCCCGCCAGGCAGCCCCAAGGTGCCGCGCACCGACTGGTGCACGCCCTCGGCCACACGGCTGATGCCGGTGGTGGCCTGCGTGGCCAGCCGGGCCACGCCGCGCAGGTCAGAGGCGCGCAGCTGCCGCAGGGGGTTGGTTCCAGAAGCCGGGACGCCGTTGGGCGTGCGCGGTGGCCGCGAAGAAGGCATGAGAAAGGCTCCGATCCAGAAAAAGGGGGTTGTACGGAGCCCTACAGCTCTCAGAAGCGCTCGTTGGGCGACAGGTAGCGCCACTGCCCCACGGGCAGGTTGCCCAGGGTCACGCGGCCGATGCGGATGCGCTTGAGGCCCACCACCTTGAGCCCCACCAGCTCGCACATGCGGCGGATCTGCCGCTTTTTGCCTTCGGTGAGCACAAAGCGCAGCTGTTCGGGGTTTTGCCAATCGACCTTGGCGGGCTTGAGCGCCTCGCCGTCCAGGCTCAGGCCATGGCGCAGGCGCTCCAGCAACTCTTTGGGGAACACTGCCTGCACATTGGTGCTGACAGGATCACGCTCGTCAATTTCCTGCAGCGGCGCGGAGCGCTCGCCGGGGTGGCGTGGCACCGCCTGTCCCGGTGCCTGGTAGACCACGCGCACCAGGTACTCCTTTTCCATCACGGAGTCCTCGCCAATGATCTGCCGGGCCACGCGGCCGTCCTGGGTCAGCACCAGGAGGCCCACCGAGTCGATGTCCAGCCGCCCGCAGGGCGCCAGGCCCCGCAGCTGCGGCGGCGAGAAGCGGTTGCGGCTGGGGTCATCGCGCCAGTGGGTGCGGGGGTTGATCAGCGCCACGGCAGGCGTGTGGCCGTCCTCGGCCTGGCCGCTCACATAGCCAATGGGTTTGTTCAGCAGGATGGTGACGCGCTGCTCCTGGAAGCCTTGTGCGATCTTGTCCACCTCAATGCGGTCGGCCGCCGTGACCTGCTGGCCCATGGTGGCCACCACACCGTTGACCTTGACCCAGCCCTGCTCCACCCAGTCGTCGGCCTCGCGGCGCGAGCACAGGCCCAGCTCGGCCATGCGCTTGTTCAGGCGCGAGGTGGTCAGGCCGCCCACGGTGGTGGTGGCGGGCGCAGGCACCTGGCGCACGGGCGCCACAAATGCGCCCGACGCGACGCGGTAGGTGGACGGTGCGGGCGCCCGGGCGGGTCGGGGGGCCCGGGGCGGTGGCGCAGGCCGCGCGGGCGCGGGTTTGGCCGCCAGGGTGGGGCGGCGCAGCACGGGGCGTGGCGCGGCTGGCGAAGAAGGGCCACCGGCATCGGCGGCCGGGGCGGCGGGGCCCGCAGGCGGGCGAGGAGCAGAAGAAGACATTGCGCGTATTTTCGCCTGCGGGCCGGTCGGCGCCCAAATGAATTTCGGCCGCCCCTGATCTGAAGGCCCCCGGCGACCAAAAACCCGGTGCAGCCTACCCCTGGCGCGCCTGCCAGGCCAGGAAGTCCTCGACCGGCAGGGGCCGCGTGATGTGGTAGCCCTGCGCCTCATCGCAGGCCAGGGTGCGCAGCTGCTCCAGGATGGCGGCGGTCTCCACGCCTTCGGCCACCACCGTGAGCCCCAGGTTGTGCGCCAGGTCGATGGTGGAGCGCACGATCATCGCGTCGTCTTCGCCCGTTTCCATGCCCATCACAAAGGACTTGTCGATCTTGAGTTCATCCACCGGCAGGCGCTTGAGGTAGGCCAGCGACGAGTAACCGGTGCCAAAGTCGTCAATCGACAGCTTGAAGCCCTGCTCGGACAGGCGGTTGAGCATGGCCTCGGCGCGCTGGGGGTCGTCCATGATGGCGCTCTCGGTGATCTCCAGGCAGAACGCACTGGCCGCCACCCCGTGGCGCGCCAGGATGTCGGCCAGCCGGTTGCTCAGCTCCGGGTCCAGCAGGTCGCGGGTCGAGAGATTGGCCGACACCCTGAGCGGCAGGCCCCGCGTGCGCGGGTCGGCCAGCAGCCGCGCCACCTCCTCAAACATCCACAGCGTGAGCTGGCGCACAAAGCCCGTCTGCTCGGCAAACGGGATGAACTCCATGGGCGGCACCAGCCCGCGCTGCGGGTGCTGCCAGCGCACCAGCGCCTCGGCCGCCAGGCCCGCCTGGCCATGCAGCGGCACCTTGGGCTGCAGGTACAGGCGCAACTCGTCGTGCTCCACCGCGTGGCGCAGCTCGGTCAGCAGCGACAGGGTCTGCGCGCTGGTCGAGTCGAACGCGGCGTCGTACTGCAGCGCGCCGCTGAGCTTGCGCTTGGCCGCGTACATGGCGATTTCCGAGCGGCTGAGCAGGGTGTCGGCATCGTCCGCATCGCCCGGCCAGCAGGCAAACCCGATGCCTGCGCTCAGGTCCACCGTCTGGTCCTCAAACGCCAGCGGCTCTTCGAACGACTGGTTGATGCGCTGGGCGATGTCGTGGGCGGCGGCGGCGTCTGCGTTCAGCAGCAGGATGGCGAATGTGTTGCCCCCGAGGCGCGCCACCATGTCGTCGGGCGAGCGCACCTGCAGGCTCAGGCGCCCGGCCACGGCCTGCAGCAGGCGGTCGCCAAAGGCGTAGCCCAGCACGTCGTTCACATGCTTGAAGCGGTCCAGGTCGAGGGTGAGCACCGCCACCGGCTGGGGCGTGTTGGCATGCCCTGCACGGCCCGGGTGCTCGGGATGGCCCGCCAGGGCCCGCACCACGGCTTCGCGGAAACGCTCCCGGTTGGGCAGGCCGGTCAGGCGGTCCCAGTAGGCCAGGCGGCGGATTTCGGTTTGCTGCGCCGCGATGTCCACGCGCATGTGGTCAAACGAGCGCGCCAGGTTGCCGATCTCGTCCATGCGGCCGGTGTGCTCCAGCGGCACGTCGTATTCGCCGCGCGACAGGCGCTGCGTGGCCGCCAGCAGCGAGCGCAGGGGCGTGGTGAGCCGCTGCGCCACCAGCCCGGTGCCCACCGCAAACAGCAGCACACCCGCCACGGTGATGATGGCCAGCAGCACCTGCAGCTGGCGGTAGGGAGCCACCACCTCGTCCACCGAGCGCAGCAGCAGCGAATGCACCTCGCCGCCCACGCTGTCGAGCGGTGTGGAGCGCGCCAGCAAGGTCCCTTCGGCGGTCTGTAGCTCGCCCGACGCACCACCGCTGCCCAGCAGCAAGGCCTGCGCATCCGCAGGCAAGGTGCTGACCGGCAGGGTCATCACGCCCCCGGGGGCCTTGACCATCAGGGCCACATGCACCGACAGGAGCTGCCGCATTTCGTCGGCACGCGACTGGTCGATGCGAAAACCCATCAGCACCCAGCCGATGACCACCGGCGCGCGCATGGGCACCATCACAAACTGGTAAGGCACGCCGTCCATCACCGCAACCTGGCTGCCCTGCGGCTGCTGCGCGAGGCGGGGCACCACTTGCTCCAGCGTGGCGGGAAACTGTTCCATGCCATCGGCCAGGCTGACGGAGCGCAGGGCCAGGTCGGTGCCCAGCAGGGCCGTCATGGCCGCGCCGATGCGGCTGCCGTGGTTCTCCAGCACCGACTGGATGGTGTCCTCGTCCCCCGAGTTGACCGCTGACCGGAAGCCGTAGTCGGCCGCCAGCAGCGCCGAGCCCTGGCGCAGGCGCTCGGCGTTCTGCTCCAGCAGGCGGCGCCAGATGTTCTCGTCCAGGTCCAGCGCGCGCGCGATCTGGGCGCGCGCATTGCGGTCGATGGAGGCCCGCACCACGGCAAACCCAGCCGCCTGCACGATGAGCAGCAGCAGCAGCGACAACCCCACCAGCCGCAGGATCAGGCTGCGCCGGGCCAGGCGCAGCCGCGTCAAGGCTGCAACCCCGTCAGGCGCACCGAGGCCGTGGCGGTGCCTGTGGCGGGCACCGTCAGCGCCTGCTCCTGCGCGGGGGCGCCCACGGGCAGCCGGGTGTGCCAGGTGCGCAGTGTGTAGGTGCCGGGCGGCACGTTGTCGAGCAGCACCCGGCCGGTGGCGGCCGCACTGCGTGCGTAATAGGGGGTGTCGAGCACCAGGATCCAGCCCACCATCTGGTCGTGGATGTTGCAGCCCAGCGCGACCACGCCGGTCTTGTCAAACAGCACCGGGTTGGAGGGGGTGCCGGTGTAGAGCTTGAGTTCGAACTTCTTGGCGGGCGAGAACGAATACACGTGGTGCCGCACCGTGTCGCGGTTGGGGAACAGCACCTCGGTGCCAGCGGTCACCACCAGCACGCCGGGCACAAACTGCCGCTTCTCCTGCGCCATTTCCACACCCGCCAGCGGCCGGGCCAGCTTGCGCGCATCGGCGGAGTCCAGAAACACCACGGCCTCGGCCAGCGGCTTGCCCGCCGCATCGGCCACCTCCACCTGCACCGTGCCCGCCTGGGCGGCCCAGCCCCCACCCGCCAGCGCCACCGCGCACAGCAGCGCGCGGCCGGTGCGGCCCACGCGGCCCACGCGGCCAAAGCGGCGGATGCGGGGCAAGGGGCGCAAGGGGCGGGCGCCGCCAGAGGTCATGGCTCGATCGCCATGCCCACCAGCGGTGTGCCCTCGCCCACCAGGCCCAGGGGCCGGGTGGCGCCGGTGGCCAGGTCCACCTGGTGCAGGCGGGTCTGGCCATCGGCCGCCGTGCGCACCGCAATCAGGGCGGTGTTGCCCACGTCGGCAATGTCAAACGCCACGTCGGTCAGCGGGCCCAGGCCCAGCGACCCCACGGTGCGCAGCTGCCCGGTGTTGGGCGAGACCACGGGCGTGGTGCCCTCGCGCGAGCCCTGCGTGACCAGCACGCCCAGCGCACGGTCGATGGCGTAGTTGGTGGTGATCTTGCTGTCGTTGGGGTTGTAGGTGTAGGCAGCGCCCACGATGTCGGGCTTGCGGCGGGCGTTCACGTCGGCCCATGCATAGCGCAGGGAGGGGTCGGGTTGCACGCCCTCCACGGCCGGGTCGCCGTCCACGGCGGCCCCGGTGTCGGGGTGCAGGCGCAGGTTCTGACCGGTGTTGGACACCACGCGGATGCGATCGGCCGCCGGGTTGAAGTCAAAGCCGAACACGCTGCCGACGAGCGGCAGTGCCGCTGGCGCAGCCCCCACCGGGCGCAGCGCCCCCGTGGGGATATCGAGCGTGTACAGGCGCCCGGCCTGCGACAGCGCATACAGCACGCCCTTGGCCACGCGGAAGTCGATGCCCACCAGCCGGTCGCCTGCGGGCAGGCCGGTGACCGGGCGCCGCTCCAGGATGCGGCCGGGCTGGCCCGCATGGAAGGTGATGAGTTCGTGGGCGCTGGTCACCGCCACCACCGCCTCGCGCAGGCCGGTGTCGGGCGCGGGCGTGGCCGCACACCCAGCGAGCAGCGCCACCACCACGGCCGCTGGAACGGCGCGCAGCGCCGAAGAACAAAAAGTGGGATGCATAAAAGACCTCGCAACTGTTACAGGTTTATACCTGATCGCCCTGCGGCCGTCGCCCCCCGGGGCAAACCCCAAGGGCTTTGGAATGGCATCAATAACAATAGCAACAAAGGCATACCCATCGCGCGGTAACGGCATTTTTTATGCAAATTCTGCGCCCACGTCCTGTTGCACTTTGGTGCAGCCGAGTCGCCACAACGCGTCCACTCATTTGTAACAAACCCGGCCATGCAATTCGGGCATGTCCCCATCCGTAACGCTCATGACACATTTTGGGATTTCTGCCTACACTGCGTCGAACGTGCGGCCCGCCCTGCCAGGCACCTGTGGGCACCGATATTGCTTCGGTCCGGCCACACCGGTTTTTTCGCACCGATCTGATTTCCCCCTGACGCCCACCGAGACACAAGGACTTCCATGCCTGCCGCCGCTTCTCTCAAATCCTTGTCGATCTCCAGCCGGCTCAGCCTGGGCTTTGGCTGCATGCTGGTGCTCATCATCGCGGTGGCGGCCCTGGGCCAGCTGTCGGTGAGCCAGGTCAACGGGCAAATGCAACAGATCACCGGCACCGGGGCCAACAAGGCCAAACTGGTCAACGGCATGCTGGAGAGCGTGAGCGCCATCGGAATCCAGAGCCGCTCGGCCGCCATGCTCAACGACATCGACCCCAAACAGGCACGCGGGCAGATCGAAGCCGTGGACAAGACGCTCAAGGAATACGCCACCCAGGAAACCGCCCTGGCCGCGCTGCTGACGCCCGACAGTGCTACCCCTGCCGAGATCAAGCTGCTGGCCGAGGTGCAGGAGCTGGGCCGCAAGGCGCGCCCTGAGCTCGCCAACGCCATCAAGGCCGCCGACGACGGCGACACCGTGAGCGCCACGCTGGCGCTGATGACCCGCGTGGCCCCGGGCGAAACCGCATGGCGCACCAAGCTGGGCGAACTCATCGACCTGCAGAACACGTTGAATGCCGAGGCCACGGCGTCCGCAGAGCAAACCCAAAGCCAGGCCCGCCTGGTGGGCGGCCTGCTGGTGGCGCTGGCCATTGGCCTGGGTGCACTGATTGCGTGGCGCATCACCACCAGCATCACCGCGCCCATCGGTCGCGCCGTGGTGGTGGCCGAGCGCATTGCGCGCGGCGACCTCACTTCGCAGGTGGAAGTGCGCATTCACGACGAAACCGGGCGCCTGCTCGAAGCCATTGCCGCCATGCAGGAGCGCCTGCGCACCCTCGTGGGCGAGATCGGCCAGACGGCCGACTCCATCCTGGTGGCCAGCTCCGAGGTGGCCTCGGGCAACCTGGACCTGAGCCAGCGCACCGAACAGACCTCGCACAACCTGCAAAGCGCCGCCAGTTCGCTGGTGGAGCTGACCGGCACCGTGTCGCAAAGCGCCGACTCGGCCCGCCAGGCCAACCAGCTCGCGTCCACCGCATCCGATGCCGCCACACGCGGCGGCGAGGTGGTGGGCCAGGTGGTGCGCACCATGGACACCATCAGCGCCAGCTCGCGCAAGATCGCCGACATCATCAGCGTGATCGACGGCATTGCCTTCCAGACCAACATCCTCGCGCTCAACGCCGCCGTGGAAGCCGCCCGCGCGGGCGAGCAAGGCCGGGGCTTTGCGGTGGTGGCGGGCGAGGTGCGCAACCTGGCCGGCCGCTCGGCCAACGCTGCGCGCGAGATCAAGGCGCTCATCGGCACCAGCGTCGATCAGGTGCAGGAAGGCAGCACCTTGGTGAACCACGCGGGCAAGACCATCGAGGAGCTGGTGCTGTCGGTGCGCCGTGTGTCCGACATCATGGGCGAGATCACCGCCGCCACGCAGGAGCAGAGCCAGCGCATCGGCCATGTGAGCCAGTCGGTGGGCGCCCTCGAAGAAATGACGCAGCAGAACGCCGCGCTGGTGGAAGAAGGCGCCGCCGCAGCCGACAGCCTCAAGGACCAGGCCGGCCGCCTCACGCAGATGGTGGGCACCTTCCGCCTGTCGCGCAGCGATGGCGGTGGCGATGACAGCTGGGGCATTGGCAACCCCATGGCCGCCCCGCTGGCCGCCCCGACCCCTGTGCCCGCCCCGGCCTTGCGCAGCGCGTCCCCGCGCGCACCGGCGCTGAAGCCGCGCGGCAAGCTGCCGTCGCTGCCGCGCTGAGCGCCAGGGGGCGGCCGCCCAGAACAGGCGCCTAGCCCCCCTTGAACTGGAAGATGCTCGACCGCAGCGCCGCCAGGTCCAGCACCCGCAGGCCGCCATATTCGATGCGGATCGCGCCCTGCGCTTCCAGTGCGGCCAACGCCTCGTTCACGCGCTGGCGCGACAGCCCCACCAGGTAGGCCAGCTCCTGCTGCGTGATGCGCAGCACCTCGCCCACGCCCGGGTACAGCACCGGGTTGAACAGCGACGCCAGGCTGCGCGCCACGCGCACGTCGGGGTTGTTCAGCCGGTCGATCTCGCGCGCGGCGATGAACTGGCCCAAGCGCTCATTGAGCTGGTTCATCACAAACCGGTTGAAGCCGATGGAGTGGTCCAGCAGCCAGTGGAAGGTGTCGATGGGCAGGCCGGCCACGATGCTCTTGCGCAGCGCCTGGATGTTGTAGCGGTAGGGCTCGCGCTTGATGGTCGTGCCCTCGCCGAACCAGCCGCCCGGCGGCAGGCCGGCATAGGTCATGGTCTGGCCCTGCGCGTCGTCGCTGCTCATCTTGAGCAGCCCTTCCACCACCCCGAACCAGTAGGTCACGGGGCGCCCCACCCGGCACACGTAGTCGCCCGGCTGGGCATCGCCCACCAGCAGCGAGGACACGGCGCGTTCGCGCTCGGCGGGCTGCAACTGGTCCAGCCACGGGATGCCGCGCAGTTCGTCGGCGGTGGGGGGGCGGCGCCGCTGGTGCAGCGACAGGTCCTGGTTGATGCGGGAGTCCATGGGCGCGGTCCGGTCGGAGGGGTCGGTGGATACGGGAAATCCTGATCTGAATTGTCGTCAGAAAGACAAAAAAATGCCAATCTCCACCGGATGATGGCGCCTCCCCCGGCCCTGGAACCTGTGCAAGGTCTTCGCGAGGCCGGGGCTACCGAGGAGACAACACCATGAACCAACACCGATCCACCGCGCCGGACGCTGCCCCACCCGCCCATGCCGCACAACCCCGTGGCCTGGGGCGGCGCCAGGCCCTGGCCGCCGTGGCCGCCCTGCCCTGGGTGGGGCTGCCCGGGCGCGCCCATGCGCAGGACGGCGCGATCAAGATTGCGCAGTCCACCGCCCTCACCGGCCCGCTGGGTGACCTGGGCTCGGCCATGCACCAGGGCGCCAAGGCGGCGTTTGCAGCCCTCAATGCGCGCGGCGGCGTGCATGGCAAGGCGATCGAACTGACCACGCTGGACGACACCTACGACGTGCCCAAGGCGCTGGCCAACGTGGAGCAGTTCCTGGCCGACCCGGCCACCTTTGCGCTGTTCAACTGCATGGGCACGCCCATGATCGACGCGATGCTGCCCAAGGTGGTCGAGAGCGGCATCCCGTTTTTTGCGCCCTTCACCGGCGCGCAGCTCAGCCGCACCAAGGCGCGCAGCGTGTTCAACATCCGCGCCAGCTATGCCGACGAGGCCGAGAAGCTGGTGCAGCACCTGTCCACCATCGGCATCCAGCGCATCGGCATCGTCTACCAGAACAATGCATTCGGCAAAGAGGTGTTCAGCGCGGCCAAGCAGTCCATGGACCGGCTCAAGCTGCCCGAGGCGCTGACCGTGACCGTGGAGAGCAATGCCTCGGACGCGGGCAGCGCCGCCGCCAAGCTGGCGGGCGGCAACCTGGAGGCCATCGTGATCGGCCTGGCGGGCAAGCCCACACTGGAGTTCGTGAAGGCGTTCCGGGCGCTCAAGCGCGGCGTGACGCTGTATGCGCTGTCGGTGATGGGCACACCCGCCACCGTCAAGGCCCTGGGCGCCGACGCCACGGGCATGGCGATCTCGCAGGTGGTGCCCCTGCCCTCCAATGTGGTGATGCCAGTGGTGCGCGAGTTCCAGGCCGCCTGGAAGGCCTCGGGCGCCACGGCCGAGCCCTCGCACCTGGCGCTGGAGGGTTACATCAACGCCCGCGTGTTTGCCGAAGCCCTGCAGCGCGCAGGCCGCAACCCCACGCGCGCCGCCTTCATCGACGCGACCTGGAACTCAAGAAATGGGACCTGGGCGGCTTCGAGATCAGCGCCAGTGCCCCAGAGCGCAATGCCTCGCGGTTTGTGGAGCTGACGCTGGTGGGTCGCGACGGGCGCTTTATCCGCTGACCTCGCGGGCGCGGGCGCGGCGCCCCGGTGGCGCGGGCAAAAATGCTATTAAATATATAGCTTAAAAAGCATACCCATCGCGCGCAGAGGCCGTTTTTTCTCCAAAAATCCGGCCCCATTGGCACCCCAACAGGCTACTGCGACGCCAGCCCGTAGCGGTAGCCCTTGAACGACCAGATGGTGCGCCCGGGCTCGATCTTCTCCAGCAACAGCCCCGGGCCGGCCGGGTCGCCCTCGTGCAGCACCTGGCCGTTGACGATGGCCATGCGGTACGCCGGGTTGGCCGAGTAGGTGACGCCCGAAATCTTGAGCGAGGGCAGCTGCGCGCGCACGGCCTCGGGCAGGTCGCCCTGGGCGAACACCGTGCCGGTGGCCGTGGTGGGCGCGGGCGCGGCGGCCACGGCGGCGGGCTCGGGCGCCCGGGGCGGAACCACCCCACGCGCGGGATCGCGGGCCACGTCACGGGCAGGGTCACGGGCAAGATCGCGGGTGGGCTCAGCACGGGAGCGGGCGGGCGCCGCAGGCGGCTCGGCACCCCGGGGGGCGGGCGCGGGTGGCGCAGCTTTTTCGCGCGGCGGTGGGGCCGCGCTGCGTTTTTCGGCAGGGCGCGGTTCGGGCGCAGGGGCCTCTACCGCAGGTGCAGGGACCGGGGCCAACACTGCCGCCGGTGCGGGGGGGGCAGGCTGGGGCGCTGCAGGCACCGCTGCGGCTGCTGGGGCCGCAGCCACCACCACCGGCGCAGGGGCTGGGCGCTGCATCACCCACCAGGTGCCCGCCACGGCTACAGCCGCCACGGCCACACCGGCGCTGGCCATGAGCCAGGGTGAAGCGGTGGTCCGCTCGGGCACTGGCGCCGCACCGGGCACCGGTACCGCCTGCGAATGCAGCCCGGGCACGCCGCCCCGCCCCCGTTCGGCTTCCGCGCGCCGCAGCGCATCAAGGATGTAGGACATGGGGATCAGGCTCCTGTGCGCAGACGGGGTTCGCTCACGCCGTTGACGCGGTTGAGCAGCATGAGGGTCAGCGGGCCGGCGCGCCCATCGGGCGTGACCCCCTGGGCCAGCTGAAAACGCTGGATGCGCGCCTGGCGCACGGCGGGGGTGGTGGCCCGTACGCGTGCGCCCGCGCCTGCGCCACCTGCGGCGGGCGTGGCCAGTTGTTTGTCGAGCCAGGCGGCACCGGCCGTACTCTCGGCAATGTCGCCCTTGTCGGGCATGCCGATCGGGGCGCGCCACAGGGTGGCAATGTCGCCGCGCCACACCTGGGCCAGCTCGGCCACAGGCACCTGCAGTGTGCGGCCCGCGCCTTCGAGCGTGGCGGTGTCGCCGTCCAGGCCGCGCAACACGGCGGACACGGCGCTGTCGCCATCGTCCGAGGGGAACAGCGTGAGCAGCACCGGCCGGTCGATCTGGCGCACCAGGTTCAGACCCGCGCGGCGGTTGCGGTAGCAGCGCAGCCCCTCGCGCGGCAGCGTGGCGCAGGCATCGGCGCCCTCGGGCACGCTGGCACCCCAGCGGGTGGCCAGTGCCTGCCAGGCCGGGCCGTCGCTGGCGGGCAGCGCGGCCAGAAACTGCTGCAGGTCAGACAAGGGCGCGGCCCCCCCCGGCGCCGCAGACGGGGTGGATGCGGCCGCTGTGGCTGCTGTTGCCGTTGTTGCCGCTGCAGCAGCACCTGCCGCCAAAGCAGCACTGGCGGCCGCGGCCGGGGGCTGTGCACGCCCCCCCGCCACCACCGCCGCGCTGGCAGGCGATGTGGGCGCCGTGGCCGCCACCGGCGCGCCTGCACCGCGCGGGGCCAGCGCCCAGCCACCCGCCGCCACCAGCGCAGCACCCGCCACGGCACCCAGGCCCGCCACGGCCCAGCGGGGCAGCAAGGGCTGGCCCTGGCGCGCGGCGGCGGCCGAGGCCGGGGCATCGAACACCTCGCGCGCAGCACGGTTCACGGTGGAGGCATTCACCTCGCGCACCCCGGCGGCGTAGGCGCCCAGCAGGGCCCGGTCGCACAGCAGGTTGATGCGCCGGGGCACGCCGCGCGACAGCGTGTGCACACGGGCGATGGCGCGCTGGCTGAACGGCATGGGCCCCTGCAGGCCCGCCACAGCCAGGCGGTGGGCGATGTACTGCTGGGTCTCGCGCGGGCTCAGCGCATCGAGGTGGAACCGTGCAATCACGCGCTGCGCGAGCTGCTCCAGCGCGGGGCTGGCCACCATGGTGCGCAGCTCGGGCTGGCCGATCAGGATGATCTGCAGCAGCTTGCGCTCGCTGGTCTCCAGGTTGGTGAGCAGGCGCAGCTGCTCCAGCACATTGGCCGAGAGGTTCTGCGCCTCGTCGATGATGAGCACGGTGTTGCGCCCCGCCGCGTGCGCGGCCAGCAGCGATGCGTTGAGTGGGTCGATGTAGTCCTTCACCGTCTCCACACCGCCCGGCACCATGGGCTTGTGCGGCACGCCGAACTCGTCGCAGATGGAGCGCAGCAGCTCCCGCACGGTGAGCTTGGGGTTGAAGATGTAGGCCACGTTGCAGTGCGCCGGGATCTGCTCCAGAAAACAGCGGCACACCGTGGTCTTGCCCGCGCCCACTTCGCCGGTCAGCAGCACAAAACCGCCGCCTGCATCCAGCCCATACAGCAGGTGGGCCAGGGCCTCGCGGTGGCGCTCGCTCATGAACAGGTAGCGCGGGTCCGGGGCGATGGAAAACGGGGGATGCTGGAGACCGAAAAACGGGGCGTACATGGCTTGGAGGATACCGCCCACCCGCAGGCAGGGTTTTACCCACCAAGGAGTTACCCCTAAATTGTCGTCGGCAAGACAAGATGGCGTCAAAGTGGGTCCTAGCATTCCCCCAATCGCGCAAACACAAGCCTGCGCTCCCGGCTGTCACCGGGCCGACACCTTCTCACTTTCAGGAACCAGCAATGTTGACCACGTTCCCGCAACTGCTGCTCAAGCATGCCACCGAGCGCCCCACGGCCCCGGCCCTGCGCGAAAAGGAATATGGCATCTGGCAAACCCACAGCTGGGCCGACCTGGTGCGCCTGGTGGAACAGGTGGCCGCCGGCCTGCACCTGGCGGGCCTGCAGCGCCACGAGCACATGGTGGTGATCGGCGCCAACCGCCCCCGCCTGTACGCCACCATGCTGGCCGCCCAGTCGCTGGGCGCCATCCCCGTGCCGCTGTACCAGGATGCGGTGGCCGCCGAGTGCATCTTCCCGCTCAACAACGCCGAGGTGCGCTTTTGCATGGTCGAAGACCAGGAGCAGGTGGACAAGCTGCTCGAAATCCGCGAGCAATGCCCGCAGATTTCCAACATCTTCTTTGACGACCCGCGCGGCCTGCGCAACTACGCAGAGCCGGGCCTGGCCTCGCTCGATGCGCTGATCGAAGCCGGTGCCGCCCATGTCGCCAAGCACCCGCAGTGGTTCAAGAGCGAGGTGGCCAAGGCCCAGCCGGGCGATGTGGCTGCGATGTTTTTCACCTCGGGCACCACAGGCAACCCCAAGGGCGTGGTGCACACCCACAGCACCCTGCTGGACCGCGCGAGCGCAGGCGCCGAGTTCGACAAGCTCACCAGCAGCGAAGAGGTGCTGGCCTACCTGCCCCCGGCCTGGATCGGCCAGAACATCTTCAGCTACGCGCAGTGGCTGGCTTGCGGCTACGTGGTCAACTGCCCCGAGTCGGCCAGCACCGTGACCAACTACCTCAAGGAAGTCGGCCCCACGTATTACTTTGCGCCGCCGCGCATTTTTGAAGGCCTGCTCACCAGCGTGATGATCCGCATGGAAGACGCAGGCGCCATCAAGCGCAAGATGTTCCACGCCTGCATGGCCGTGGCCAAGCGCGTGGGCCCCGCGCTGATGGACGGTGAAACCGTGGGCACACTGGACCGCATCAAGTACGCGCTGGGCAACCTGCTGGTCTACGGCCCGCTGCGCAACAACCTGGGGTTCAGCCGCGTGCGCGTGGCCTACACAGCGGGCGAGGCGATTGGCCCCGACCTGTTCACCTTCTACCGCTCCATCGGCATCAACCTCAAGCAGCTCTACGGATCCACCGAGACTGCCGTGTTCGTCTGCCTGCAGCCCGATAACCAGGCACGCGCCGACACGGTGGGCGTGCCGATTCGCGGTGTGGAGATCAAGGTGGCCGACAACGGCGAGATCCTCGTCAAGTCCGCCGGGCTGCTCAAGGAGTACTACAAGAACCCCAAGGCCACGGCCGAGGTGCTCACCGCCGATGGCTGGTACCACACCAGCGACGCAGGCTTCCTCGATGCGCACGGTCACCTCAAGATCATCGACCGCGTCAAGGACGTGGGCCGCATCAAGGGCGGCGCCAACGACGGCGCGATGTTTGCGCCCAAGTATGTGGAGAACAAGCTCAAGTTCTTCCCACACATCAAGGAAGTGGTCGCGCTGGGCGACGGCCGCGAGAAGGTGTGCGTGATGGTCAACATCGACTTCGACGCCGTGGGCAACTGGGCCGAGCGCCGCAACCTGCCCTATGCGGGCTACACCGACCTGGCACAAAAGCCCGATGTGTACGAGCTGATCCGCGAGTGCATCGAGAAGGTGAACGCCGACCTCGCGACCGACGCCCTGCTGGCGGGCAGCCAGGTGAGCCGCTTTCTGGTGCTGCACAAGGAGCTGGACGCCGACGACGGCGAACTCACGCGCACCAACAAGGTCCGCCGTGGCTTCATTGCCGAGAAATACGCGGTGCTGGTGGACGCGCTGTATGCGGGCCGCGCCGAGCAATACATCGAAACCCAGGTCAAGTTCGAAGACGGCCGCACGGGCAGCGTGAGCGCCACCCTGAAGCTGTCGGATACCAAAACGTATCCCAGCATGCGGAGGGCCGCATGATGGGATCGTTTCAGAGGAGGCTCACTTGCGCAGCAAGTTACGCCGGAACTAAGACCTACGCGCCCGTGAAGGCTGCCGCATGAAACCCGCGCTCTACCCGCTGGAGAAGCCCCCCACCATGACCACCAAGAAGATCGGCGACGTCATCCTCGACGTCAAGAACATCAGCCTCCGGTTTGGCGGGGTGAAGGCACTCACCGACATCTCGTTCAACGTGAAAGAGCACGAGATCCGCGCCATCATCGGCCCCAACGGCGCGGGCAAAAGCTCCATGCTCAACTGCATCAACGGCGTGTACACGCCGCAGGACGGCTCCATCACCTTCCGGGGCAAGACGTTCTCGCACATGAACTCGCGCCAGGTGGCCGAGATGGGCGTGGCGCGCACCTTCCAGAACCTGGCGCTGTTCAAGGGCATGAGCGTGATCGACAACATCATGACCGGGCGCAACCTCAAGATCAAAAGCAACCTGTTCCTGCAGGCGCTGCGCCTGGGCCCCGCCGAGCGCGAGGAGATGGCCCACCGCGAGAAGGTCGAGCACATCATCGACTTTCTGGAGATCCAGGCCTTCCGCAAGACGCCCGTGGGCCAGCTGCCCTATGGCCTGCAAAAGCGCGTGGACCTGGGCCGGGCTCTCGCCATGGAGCCGCAGGTGCTGCTGCTCGATGAACCCATGGCGGGCATGAACGTGGAAGAGAAGCAGGACATGTGCCGCTTCATCCTCGACGTGAACGACGAGTTC
>Ga0187844_10001299_pt1 | contig 19149 bp, 32 predicted proteins | sample SpaLakP09_SKY_50_FD_134517 | JGI IMG/M metagenome (GOLD analysis project Ga0187844, IMG submission 134517) | Oligotrophic lake water microbial communities from Sparkling Lake, Wisconsin, USA - SP09_SKY_50 | ecosystem: Environmental > Aquatic > Freshwater > Lake | place: USA: Sparkling Lake...
ACCTCAGCCGTGAGGGCAGCGATCGTGCCCTTCAATTCGCCGATTTCGCGATAGGCTTCGTTGCGTTCCTTGTATGCGGTATCAGCGCGCTGCTCGGCGAGATCTGCGCGTGCGTTGGCCTTATCCACCTGCTCGGATAGCTTGGCGATGATGTCGATCTGGGCCTGTGTTTCGGCACCGTCGACCTTGTCGTTGCGCCATGCCTTGCGGATGAACCAGATTGCCCCGCTCACCGCGGCTACGATGAACCCCAGCGCGCCACCAGTGCCCCCCGGCACGTTCAAATCGTTCAGGTCCATCGTTTCCCCGGTCGCCGTGTAAATGCCCGTCATTGGAGACCCAGCACCCGGCGGGCGCGGTCCCATCGCTCTTTGCGATCCTCGATGCCATTCAGCCCCCCGTTGATCCGGCGGCTGAGCATTTCGAAGTCGCCGGCGTCGGCCAGCGCATTCAGGTTCTTACGCTGCCAGAACCAGCATGCCGAGCGCGCGGCCAGCGCGTCGCCCTGCAGGAGCTCTGGGCTGGCCTCGAGGTCGACACCGAGCGCCGCGCCGCACGCCCTATAGTTGGCGCGCCCGGTGATCTGAATCAGGCCGCGGCCCATGTAGCGCTTGCCGTCACCGGGGTGCATGTTCCCCAGCTCGTACGGCTTCTGGTTTCGGTCCGTTCTGCTGCGCGGCGGCCACGGGGCGTTGAAGTCGCGCTCATATCGCAGCTGCGCCGGCGTCGGCCCCCAGAGTTCGCGCGTGTAGACAAAGCCGCCCGACTCGTGGCCGATCTGGCCAAGCCATTCGGCCTGGCGCGCCGGAGTATCAATGCCGTACTCGCGCCACGCCGCGTCGACATGTGGCCACCACCGATCGGCCATCGACTGCGTCAGGCCGCTGGCCAGCTTGAATGTCTGTTTGTCCATGTAGCCTTCAGAAACGAAAAAAGCCCGCACAAGGCGGGCGAAGTGACGAAAAGTAGGATTTACAACGAGGGCTAGGTACTATTTACCGACTGGTGTAGCTCCTCCGATACAATCCAGCCACACTAGCCAAAAAACAGTCACAAACACAGGGTCGAAGTGATTTCAAACCTGCAGCTGCTGCGCGCCTTCTGTGCGCTCGCCGTGGTCTACTACCACACTGGAAATACCCTATTCGGGATGCACTCCGAGCTAGGTGGCGTTGCCATCTTTTTCTGCATAAGCGGATTCATCATGGCGTACATCCCGCAGCGTTCGGCCCGCGAGTTTTTCACCGATCGCGTAGTGCGCATCGCGCCGGTGTACTGGTTCGCCACGTTGGCGTTTTTCTTTTGGACAAACTCGGGGATGGCCAACCCGACTCGCGTTTGGCCCATGCTATGGAACAGCCTGTTCACTGACCCCCTGTTCATCGTGCGCTGGTTTGCCGGAAACACAGGGCTCACCAAAGACGGCGCCATTGGCACGATCATCAAGAGCCTTTTCTTTGTCCCATACCGGGACCACGCAGGGGACATGCATCCGCTGCTCGGCGTTGGCTGGACGCTGAATCTTGAGATGTTTTTCTACTGCATCTACACCGTTGCAATTGCGGTTCGTGCATCGATTGCTCCAGCCATCGCATGCGTGACAATCACCGCAGTATGGGGAGCCGGACAAATCGGGCTGCTGCCCGGCACCCTCGCCTTCTATGGCAATGACTACGTGCTCTATTTTGCCTATGGCATCGCGTGCTTCTACGCTTGGCGATTTGTTGATGCACGGATGTCACGAGGAAAAATCTCGCGGTCGCTAACCTTCGTCGGCGCAATGGTCGTTCTCGCCTGCTACCTGGCTGCACAGACGAACACACTCAATATCCCCGCCCATTGGCTTAACATCGCCTGCCACGCGATCGCCACGCCGCCCGCCGTCTTGATGTCTGCTTTGATGCTGCATTCCTGTGGAATTCGACCCCAGCTAAAACGCACGATACTGCTCGGCAATGCCTCATACTCGCTATACCTGTTCCACCTCTTCATCATCGAGACAATGAGGCCGGCTGGGGAGAAATGGACTTCGCTGAATACGTCACAGAACGCCATCGGAACGTCGATCGCCATAGCCCTGTCTATTCTGCTAGGCGTTGCAGCCTACTATGCGATTGAGCGCCCGCTGACACGAGCAGCGCGCGACGCGTTGAAGCGCCGCACACCACCACCCCACGACCCCGATTCGTTTATGCCGTCGGCTGATCCGGCCACCCCACCGGCGTAGCGGTCAGATCGAGCCTGTTAAGCGCCACCCGGTACTTTTTCCACGCCAACAGCTGCGCCTCTTCCGCCGCGGTCGATTCGCCAATATCAACGGCATCCTGCAGCGGTGCAATACTTCTCGCTGCCGCATCCAGCAAATAACTTTGCGTGCGCTTATTGTCTTCCAACGTCGGAACGTACAGGGGCGGAGTCGGATCGTCAGTGGGTGCCAGTGTATTCGGGTACGGGCCAGGCAACTCGTCGCCGCGTCGCACTTCGGTCTGTTGGGGGTCTTCGTTGGACACTCCCTCGCTAACAAAAAAGCGCCACACGCCTTGATCGTCTTGCGCCGGAATAACGTTGTCTTCGAACGCAAACACTTTGCCGGTTACAGTGTCCCGAAAATATTGCATTTTGTCCGCTCCCCAATTAAGTGCGCAACTCAAACCATGATTGCAATGATCCACACGATCCGATGACTCCGTACGTGTAGCCTGGCATGACAATTACTGTTCCGCTCACCGTCGTCGTAGCGGTTCCCACGTTGTTTAAGTTGTAGACGCCGCCACCGTTGATCTGAATGCCGTAGGCCTGCCCAGCATTTACGTTTATGGAGATGGTGAGGACGATCGGTTTCCCCGTGGAGTTTGTGTATGTCGTCCCCAAGGAGCGAGACGCCGTCACGTTCTGGAGCGTCTGTCCGATGCCAAGCACCTGCGACTGATTCACCGCGTGGTTGTTCTGTGTGGAAGCAGCCACCTGTAGTGGTGCCCCATAGCAATGAAGTAGCACGGCGACAGGATTGCCGCTATTGACGCCAGCAATCGTGGCCTTGACCAGCGTCGCCACGCAGTTGGCACGCAGTTCTCCACCCTGCAACGGCGTCAGATTCAGGCCATAGATGGGAATAGGGGTCAGGCCATCCGGCGAGTAAGTGGACGCCCCCGTATTGGCGTTCGCTATCTTCACGAACTGGACCACTTCATCGACCCACGTGCCAGCGACATACTCAGGTGTGTTCGTTGCTGCGTATGCGTTCGCAACCCCTGTGTCGGTGAGAATGACGCGCTGCCTGCCGATCGCCTTGACCGCACTGGTGACCTGGCTGAACGAATTCTTCTGGAGTGTGAGCCCACCGGCGAGAACCAGGTTCACCAACTCCATCATCACCGAGTTCAGCCATTCGGCCGGAACGATCGTGGCAGGCACGTTGGTGGCGGGGTTGCCGTCGGTGAAAAAACCCGCGGTGCCAGCACGCGTCGAGGCTGGCTGGCTGGTCGCTGCTGTCGCGTTATCAATCTGGTACATGTGACCTCATGCGTAGTGGAACTGCAGAATCGTGTGGGCGGGCGCCGCCGCACTCATTTCACATTCGAGAACCTGGTTACCCCAGCTCGCGAGCGGATCGCCAGCGGCGGACTGCCCGGCGGCGAACCGTACGACGGTGTTGAGCACCGCATTGATCGACCACGTGAAAAACCAGTCCTCGTTACCGAGCTGTTGGCCGGCCGTGCTTTGGCCGCAGCGGAACGGCGCATAGTTCGTCACGGTTATTCCGTACCCAAGCCTCTGCGCGAAACCGATGTAGTAGGCCGCGGATTGCCCGCCGGCGTTCGAAAGCCGCGCGGCAACTTGCTGTCGGCGCACTTGGACAGACGGCGCCTCCCCCGCGCAGGGATCAGGCAATCCCAGCGTCAACTCCCATTCAGGAAGCAGCTCGTACGTCGTGCCCGGGAACGCATCCACGAGCAGGTAGTTGCTTCGTGCGGTCTGCGCTTCGTAAGAGGCCACCAGGCCCGCCTGTACCTTGACCTGTACGGACGACGAATCGGAGTCCCATACCCGCCCACGCGGAAGGAGAGACTGGAAGGCTCGGAGGAAGTCCGCTGCCAATAGAACTGGAGCACCCATTCATCGCCTCACAAGTACGTGATGGTGCCGACCGTCGGCAGACGCCCAGCTGTAGTGACGATGTTTGCTGCAGGCGCGGCGATCACAAACCCCGCCGTGTTCGGTACCGCAGCAATCGCCGAATTGATGTCGGACAGATTGATCGTCCCGCCGGGCGCGCCCTTGCGAAACATGACATCCGCGATCGCGACCAGAATCGCCGCGCGCGTGGCGCTGCTCGCCGCGGTGAGGCCCGTGATCGTGAAGTTCACTGGACTGGCGATCGGCGCGACGGAATAGACGAGCGCCGTCACGGGCTGCTTCGGGAAGATCGCGTTCGCCACAGTCAGCTGGTCCCCGGTTGCCTTCACTGCAGACCGGTTCTCCAGCGTTGCAACGCCGTCCGATCCGGCAGGAAAGCCCCCGCCTACCGAATTAGCCTGGTCAAACATCGTATAGACCACAACGGTACCGGCACCGAAGCCGTTGCGAGCCACCCATGCACGGGTCACACCAGGCACTTCCTTGGCCCACTTCACGTAGTCGTCCGCGTTACCCCCCTCCGCCGGGCTTTGGTAAGCGTCCAGGACCCGCAGACGGAAGTCGTCGTCTAGCTCGACATCGGCACCGCCCGTGAAGGCCGTCGCCGCGGTGCCGTTTGCCTGCACGCCGTCGATCGGCATGCTCAGCGTCATCACCGTACCGGCAGCGCAGTTAGCGCGCGAGGTGCGAGCGACGCTGAATCTGATTGCCACCTCTTTTCACAACTGCAAAGGATCGGCGGCAACGATGCAGGAACTCGCGCGGGATTGCCTGCATCGCTTCGATGCTGCCACCCTGCCCGAATGCACGTGCCCGTCCGGGAACGGCTCACTGCGGCATCCATGCCCGGTTCATCCGGCAGACGCGGCGAGCGATCCCCTCCGAGCGGCTGTCCAGGCTGCTGTCGATTTGATTGAAGCGCGCGAATGGGCGGAGCATTTTGCGGAGTGCCACGCTCCAGGTGATGAGCTTGCATCCCGCCTTGAAGCCTGCATAACCACCTTGCACAACGAAGCGTATGGAGGCGAGGACCGGGCAGACGCGGCGAGCGAGGTGGACAAGAGCGATGTGGAGTGGCAAGACATCGGCCGGCTGCTGCACAGGGCTGCGGCATCGCTGCCTGAAGGCTACGAAATTCAGGTGGCTGTAGAGCCCGGATGGGCCGGCGTGGAGATGCGCCATCCTGACAACGTGCTGATGGATTACGACGATGGTAACTCCTCGCTGTCGGAGCAGATTGAGCGCGCCATCGACGCCGCCATCCAGTGCGAGCGGCAACAGGGGGCGGAGTGATGGCGGTCTACGTCGACGATATGGCCGCACCCTATCGGGGAATGATCATGTTTCACATGGTTGCCGATACCAAGGCGGAACTTATTGATATGGCCTTGAGGATTGGTGTGCACCCCAGGCACATCCAGAAGGAAGGTACATATCAGGAGCATTTTGACATCTGCAAGGCGATGCGTGCTCAGGCGGTCCGCCGCGGCGCTATCGAAATCGACCGCGCAGGACTAGCCGCCATCCTAAAGGGGCGTCGCACGGCGCTACGGGCGCGCACCGAACCGGAGGGCGGGAATGGCTGAGACCTACCAAACGCTGATGCCTGTCTGCCCTCACTGTAGCCACGAGTATGACGTTGAAGACATGCACGCCTGTACTAAAGATCTTTGGGCGCTGGCACCGGATGAAGGATGTACAGATATTCAGTGTCCCGGGTGCCAAGGGAATTTCCACGTGCAAGGTGGATACCGGCCCCACTACAGCACTGCAGTTTCGGAGGATGACTTGTGAGCGAAAACCGGGAGGTCGACACGTTAGCTAATCGAAGCCCGTCCATGGCAATAAAGCGCAAACCTTGGACTGAGGCAGAGCTTGCCGTAATTTGTGAGCGCTATTCCAGCACCCCGACCGCTGACATTGCAGCCTGTCTTGGCCGTCCGGTCCACCAGGTCTACAGCAAAGCCAACGGCATGGGCCTTCGGAAGTCTGCTGAGTATCTCTCAAGTCCCGACGCCGGCCGCCTGGATGGCAAGCGCGGCGCGGCCTCCCGTTTTGTAAAGGGCAAACCGTCGTGGAACAAAGGGGTCAAAGGCAGCACCGGCAAGCATCCGAACTGCCTACTCACTCAGTTCAAAAAAGGCGAGCGACGTGGAGCGGCCAATCGAAACTACGTTCCCATCGGTAGCGAGCGCGTCAGCAAGGACGGCTATCTAGAGCGCAAGGTCACGGATGACCCGGACATCTATCCGGCGCGGCGCTGGGTGGGAGTGCATCGCTTGGTGTGGGAAGCAGCGTTTGGCCCGATTCCACCCGGGCACGTCGTGGCATTTCTTCCCGGCCGACGCACTGCGGACGCCACACGAATCACCCCAGACGCACTCGAGCTGGTTAGCCGCGGCGAAATGGCGCGCCGTAATCATCCGCGCAGCACGTCGCCAGAGTTGGCGACGCTGGTGCAACTTAAAGGCGCGATCACGCGCCAGGTCAATCGCATTGCTCGCGAGATGAAGGAGAAACTGTGATCAGAGCCAAGAACGCACCTCCGTGCGCAAGGTTCGCTGTCGTGTCAAACCCCGGAACAATATTCGAGCGGATCGAGGACTACACCATCACGCTGAAAGAAGCCCAGGAATGTATGCAGTGCTATGACGAGCCAGTAGACGTAATGCAGATCACGCCGTCCGGTCAGCTCACCACAGAGTTCTGAAGAAGGAAGCATTCATGAGCGCAAACAACATATCTACCGTCCGCCAACATCTTCTGGACACCCTTGCAGATCTGAGAAATCGAGAGCAGCCGATGGAGATTGATCGCGCCCGCGCCGTGGCCGACGTCGCCCGCGTGCTGGTCGATAGCGCAAAAGTGGAAGTCGACTACCTGAAGGCCACCGGGCAGGCCAATGCCGACTTCCTGGAGCAGCAGCCCCTTACAGAAGGATCGCCCCCAAGCCCCGGCATTATTGGGGTCCGCCGCCATGTCCTGCGCGGCTAAGCCGCTCTCCATGGCCGAAGCTGCAGCCCATATCATCGAAACAACCCGGAAGCATTGGGAGCGCTGTATGGCAACCCTGACGAACGAAGAACTCAAAGACATCACTGGCGGCCTGGTACAAGGAGCGGCTCAGCGCCGCTGGATCCGCAAGCAACTCGGCTTCGAGCCGCCGATGAAGGTGGACGGCCACCCGATGATCACGTGGGAGCAGGTCAACCGCGGCAAGGTGGGGACGTCAACTAGGCCCACCACCGGCCCACGCTGGAGTGTGGCAGCATGAACCGGCCGCGCAAAGTCAAGGAAGGAAAGGGTCTGCTGGATCGCATGGAAGCCCGCCCACGCAAGGATGGGCTGGTTACCTACCGATACCGGCCGGCGGGGGCAAGGCCCATCAACCTCGGGACGGATCGCCTGAAGGCCATCCAGCGCGTCCTGGACATGCTGGGCATGGGCGACAACATCGGGATGATCTGCCGCCTTTGGGAGCAGTACCAGGAGACGAACGACTGGCGCAAGCTCTCCAACGGCACCAGGACCGACTACGCCCAGTGCAGCACTCCCCTCCTGAAGGTCTTTTCAGAAACCAAGGCCAGCGAGATCCGGGCGACTGACGTTGCCCGGTACCTGCGCGTCGAGCGCAAGAATGCCCCCGTGCGTGCCAACCGCGAGGTCGCCCTGCTCTCCAACTTGATCAATCTAGCTATCGAACGCGGCGAGGCAGAGGCAAACCCGTGCCGGCAGGTCCGACGAAACACGGAGCAGCCTCGCTCCAAGGCGCCCGACCCGACCGCGCTTGCAACATTCCTGGAATGGTTGTCAAATCAAGGCCCGCAGCGGCGAATCATCGGCCTGGCGGCCGAGTACGCGTCCGTGGCCGGTAGCCGGAAGGTGGAGTTCTTGGACATCGTGCGGCCGCAGGTCGACCGCAAGGCAAAGGTGATCCGGACCAAGCGCGCGAAGCAACGCGGCATCAAGCGCGGCGAGATCATCGAGGAGATTGAGATCACGCCGCGGCTGGCGGATCTACTTGATCGGATCGACGCTTTGCACGCCGCGCAGGACCGGGACTGCCTTTACCTCTTCCCCAATCGGCATGGCAGCCATTACACCGCGGCTGGATTTAAGGCGATGTGGGGGAAGGTCATGAACGCCGCGCTCAAGGAGAAGGTCGTCGCCGAGCGATTCACCTTCCACGATCTGCGCGCGTACTATGCGACGACCCACAAGGCCCAGCGTGGCAGCCTACCGGACTTACATGCCAACCCCGCAATCACAGCACGTGTGTACGACCGAAGCCGTATCGTGAAGCGAAAAGCACTATAACGACTGGACCGAAACTAGCTTTTACCCAATCGCTGCATCTGCCCCCGAACGTCTTCGCCTGCGGCTTGCGCAACTTCGAATGAGACGGGATTTCGAGCATCGACGGGTAGAGAGCTCAAATGCATCATAGCTCCGACAACTTCCTCAGGGCGCAAGCGAGCTACTTTGCCAATTAACTGACGTTGGGCGTCGATACTCTCGGCCGGAGCATCTTTGGCTAAGCGTTCCAAGATGAACTCTTGCCAGCGCCCATCAGATTCGCGAATGGGCCAATGCTCCAGATCCACAAGGGTGATTCCGTACAATTCCAGTACAACCTTGACAAAGCTCGCACAAGTGAAGCCCTCGCCAACTCCGAACGGAAGAAGGTTCTTTGTGGCGTTAAATCGAGGCTGATCACTCAGATTGATGCTGTAAGGAATCGTATTGCTGTTGCTGGCCTGCAGTTCGAATAACCACTCAACAAATACGAATGCGTTGTACTCATCGAAAAGGTCGAACTCCACGTAGCAGTACTCGCATGCCTTGAACCTTGGATCAAGGATTGAATCGCAGCCGAAGTAGTTTTGCCAAGCAAGATGCACTAGCCACCACTCCTCCTCTCTTTGTAGCAGGAAGGAGATGTGCCGCTGATCGGGCGTCCGCGTTACCGCCTCACCAGCGATCGCTAAGGCAATACCAGACGGCGCCGTGACACCCGGAGGTGTGACAACTTGTAGCTCCACTGGCATCCGGTATCAGCCCAGTCCGTACAGGATTTTTTCCACTGGTTCGTGGCGCGCCGCTAACACGTCGCGGGCCTGGTCTAGGAAAGCTTTCCATCCGGGCATGATGTGCCTAGCCCTGAACGTGCTTCGCAGGACGGCGACGATCGACCAAGGACTCAGAGTTGCGGCGTCCATCGCGCGCAGGAATGTGCTAATTGCTATGAGATCACGAGCCGCAAAGTTCTTCTCTACGAATCGCAAGATCATGCGCGCCGCGATCTTCCCTTGCCCCGATTTTTCAAACTCGTTGACTTGGAAGATTGCGAATCTGATCCGATCCGAAGTGTGGTCAGTCCCTGCCGCACCGAGCCAATCCCTGCAATCCAGCCCTGACGTCGAGTCCGTTTCAACCACCGCCAGCACCGTCGTAAGGAAATCACGCGACGGGAACCGATGACCGTAAACGCTCCGCTTGCCTTGCTTAAGTGGGGGGCGATGGAATTCCTCGTCTGTTGCGTAAGGCGAATGACGAAAATCATGACTCGGGCGGGTAGAACCACCGCCAGAAAGTGCCTCAGTGAAGAATGGATTTGCGGCAGGATGAAATTCGCGGGCCTGATTCACTCTCCACCCCTTTCCATTTGCCGAACCATAAGATCCCGGAACTCTCTCAAGAACAGATTGGGGTCAATCTGCTGGACAAGCGATCCACTCGCGTCTGCTGTATTGAAATCGAGCTCAACTCGGCACATTGCGTGCTCCACCTCAGCAAGTGAGTTGCCTACCCCGAAGTTGAACATCCGAATCTGCATCGACGAGAGACGCGTCAACCGATTAATTACAACATCAGCCTGACGAGAGCCGATTTGAAAATTGAATTGCAGCGCAAGGTCGGACACGCGACCGGGATCGAACGTCAGAAAAGGAGCTAAATCCTTTATGAGCGCATTGTTTTCGGTCTTACCCTCTGTGACATGGAAAAGCGATGCACCCAGCGCCACGCGAATGTGATCGAGATTTGCGCCCGCCATCCACGTGCCGAACCGCTCGACAAAGTTATCGAGTTGATCTACGAAGGGTCCGAGGGCGGGGGCAGTTGGCCCTGGAGCAGGTACTGCAGTGTAGATCCAGTCCAATCGGTTAAGGACCCCCTTCAGCTCAAGCTGACCTTGATCGAAAGGGCCCGACTCACTGTACTCACCGGTCTGCCGCTTCGTTGACGCGGACTCAGGTGGAGACCCTACTAGTGCCTGGAAATAACCCGCCGACTCTAGCGACAATGGCTCCGTCGTAAATACGGTGAGCCTGAGGGCGTCTACGAGCCAGCCCGTCAAGGGAGGCAAGGGCATACGTTCTCCAGAGGAATGCAAAACGTGCGGCAAATCCGCAGTTCTGTTTATCATGCCCCACTCAGACGCAGGGAACAAGCGAGAATAGCGCCTATTTGGTGGGGTATACCGTTCAGATGGGTGCCCCACCGAACAGTTCAAGAGCTTTTCGCGCCGTCCCGTGCAAAGTATTCCCATGGTGGGAATACTGTGGGAATAAAGCACTGGATGGATATACAGAAAGCAAAACAGCCGCTAGTGTAAGCGGCTGTTTTGCAAGGGAGTTCTTTGGGGTGGCTGATGGGACTCGAACCCACGACGACAGGAATCACAATCCTGGACTCTACCAACTGAGCTACAGCCACCGTAGAGATTTTTCGCTGACAGATACGTCGATCAGCGAAGAACAAGACTATACAAGGATCTGGAGCGGATGGCTAGTATCCCGCACAAAAAAATTTAAAAAGATGTGAGACCCGTCACCGGCTTCCCACCCACTTCGCCTCCAGCAGTATGGCTTCCTTGATCGCCGCGATCGTGTCGGCCTCGGTCGGGAACAGCCCGAGCAAACGCTTCGATTTGCCGTTCAGCACGTCGCGCTGCAACGCCTTGCCAGATTCCATGGAGGTTCCCGGATGCCAGCAATAACGCGCGGTCCATTTCCCGTCCTGAAGTTGCTCCGCTACCCAGATCACCCGGTAGTCTTCAAACACCTCACCGAATGGCTCGTCCGTTTCCATTTGATACCTCCAGGACTCGCTGCCGACCCTTCGCGCTGATCCACTCGCTTCCGAGCGTTCCGCGCTTCGCAACTGGCAAGCCCTGCCGCATTTACTCCCCCACTGGAACCGCACAGTTTGCCTGTGCGATTCACCCCCCTATGTCGGCTGACGCGACATTGACCGGCATCCTAGCATGGTCGCGACGCAGAGCCTCAATCGCTTACCGATGCCCGTAAGGCGAGGTAGCGATAATGGCCGGTATCGCCGGGGGCTGCACCAAAAATGCCGCCACGTTCCCTACCAATGCAGGGTTCTGCCTCTTTTGGTGCTGTTAGATACTCTTTCGCGAGGGACATTGACCCCCCTCGACATTCCCGACAGGCGACGACTCTCACGAGTATCGCCTGCTTTTTTTGGCGGAACTCTTTCGTCACTTACCAATCGAAGCGCTTGCTCGACAAAAAAAAGAGCCCGCCGTAGCGGACTCTTAAATTAGCGATCTCAATGCCCTGAAGGCCTTTTCAATGTAGTCCAGCCATTTCTCGGTCGCCATCCGTGCAAACCCACGGTGGATGTTGCATCTTCGAGACGCAAAAAAAAGCCCGCACACGGCGGGCTCAATAATCAGTTGAAGAAAGCCCTGTATTCGAGGGCAGGCACAGTGTAAGAACATGAGGCAGCGCTGGCGAATTAGGGGAATCCCTTTGCCGGCGCGGGTTTCCGGCCAGAACCGTGGTCAGACACCGGTATGCGATACATTTCGCGCGCCATGCACAGAATGACCGTTCGAAATTAGAGCCTTTCTTCGACGCGCCCGCCTCAGCGTCGTCACACTAGGCCGCCTCCAGCATGTCAGGACGCAGATGTGATCGCGCCTCTTCGAACAACGCGTCGACATCCGTACGAATGCGTGCCGCATTCATTCGGCGCGAATCGGAAAGCACCCTGCGCCACCCTCTTCCACCAAAAACGCCGCGATGGAGGCCCAGCATATGGCGCGTTGCGGCCCCCATAAAGCCCCCATTCTCCACAATCTCACCGATATACGCCTGCATCGTAAGTTCCGCGTCGCCGCGCGTGGGAATGGGCGTGGTGGCGCCATAGTAGCGCTGGTCCATTTCCGCAAGAAAATACGGATCGTGATAAGCCTGCCGGCCAATCATCACGCCGTCCACATGTTGGAGATGTTCGGCGATTTCGACGTGGGACACGACGCCGCCATTGATCAGTATTTCGAGCTGCGCGAACTCGCGTTTCAACTGGTAGGCCACTTCGTAACGCAGCGGCGGTATCTCCCGATTTTCTTTCGGGCTCAGCCCTTTGAGAATCGCATTCCGGGCGTGAACGATAAATGTTTTGGAACCCGCCTCGGCTACCGTTCCCACAAAATCGCGCACGAAACCATAATGTTCAATCGTGTCGATGCCGATTCGATGTTTCACTGTCACCGGCACATCAACAGCATCCCGCATAGCCTTGACGCAATCCGCCACCAATTGCGGCTCCGCCATCAGACACGCGCCAAACGCGCCGCGTTGCACCCTCTCCGAGGGACACCCGCAGTTCAGGTTGATTTCCTTATAACCCCACTGCTCCCCCAACTTGGCAGCCTTTGCAAGGTCGGCCGGCTCGCTGCCCCCAAGTTGCAGCGCGACAGGATGCTCGGCGGCGTTGAAATCCAGATGCCGTGCCACATCGCCATGCAACAGCGCGCCGGTCGTTACCATCTCCGTGTAAAGCCACGTGTGGCGGCTTAGCGCGCGATGAAAGGTGCGGCAACGGCGATCGGTCCAGTCCATCATGGGGGCCACGGAAATCCGGCGGGGCCTGATATTTCCTTGCATGCCGCTTGTGGACTCGGATTGCGGGGTGCTACGGGTCTGTTCCATTTCCTGCTGATTCTGCCTATTTCGTCCCTTTTTTGCCCCTCAGTGCTACGATGTAGCACCATCAAAATGCGTGTAGCACTGGGGCTATGGGGACGATCACTCAACGCGTGCGAAAGGACGGAAGTATAGGGTACACGGCGCAGATTCGCCTGAAGCAAGGCGGAGCCGTGGTGTTCACCGAAGCCAAGACTTTCGACCGCCGGCCGGCTGCGGCGTCTTGGCTGGAAAAGCGCGAACGGGAGTTGGCGCAGCCTGGCGCGCTGGATGTGGCAAAGCAAGAAGACCCGACTTTGGCGCAGGTCATCAAGAAGGTGACGGAAGAGTCAACTAAAGCGATAGGCAAAACCAAGGCACAGGTGCTACGCGCCATTTCGGATTCGGACTTCGGTCAAAAGCGGTGTTCCCAGATCGGCAGCGCCGACATCGTCGCGTTCGCGCGTAGCCTCAAAGTCCAGCCCCAGACCGCGGGCAACTATATGGCGCACCTGAGTTCGGTGTTCTCGATCGCGCGGCCCGCATGGGGATACCCTCTTGACGAGCAAGCGATGGCCGACGCCCGCAAGGTGCTGGGCAAGCTGGGCGCCGTCGGCAAGTCGAAACGCCGGGATCGCCGACCCACCCTCGAGGAACTCGACAAGCTGATGAAGCACTTCGGGGAAATCCGGGCGAAGCGCGTTGACAGCAACGACATGCAGGCCATCACGGCATTTGCCATCTTTTCGACGCGCCGGCAGGAGGAGATCACCCTCCTCACCTACGAAGATCTGGACGTCGCCCATAGCAGGATCTTGGTGCGCGACATGAAGCACCCGGGCCAGAAGATTGGCAACGATCAATGGTGCGATCTGCCGCCCGAGGCGATGCGAATCATCCAGGCGCAGCCGCACAAGACTGGGCGAATCTTCCGAGCGAACCCAGACGCCATTAGCGCTGCCTTCACGCGCGCGTGCCAGTTCCTGACAATCAAGGATCTGCGTTTCCACGACCTGCGACACGAAGGCGCAAGCCGGCTATTTGAGATGGGACTGACCATCCCCCACGTCGCGGCGGTCACCGGCCACCGCAGTTGGTCGAGCCTTCAGCGCTACACCCACCTCCGACATACGGGCGATCGGTTTGCTGGCTGGAAGTGGCTGGACCAGATCGCCCCGCCAGGTTGATGGCGGCCTGATGCCTGCACCGCGCTATACTGTATATCCATACAGTATTGGTGATGCGTCATGGGAAACAGCAAACTGGCAAACCGGTGCCATATTTCTTCCGGTGAATCTCCCGCGGCGTCGGTTCCGCTCAACGGCGACATCCTCCGGAAGGTGCGTGGAGACCAAGTCTCTGCGGCACTGCAAACTCTTCCTCCGCCAACGCACCTGAGTCCCCTGACCGCAGTGGTGCTGTACGACGTCGAAGGGATTGGCTTGGTGGAATTCTCCGTTGAGAGGCTACAGGCGAGGCGCGGCAAGCACTCGCACTATTTTTGGTGCGCTGTCCGCGCCGCGCGCGTTGACACCACAGACTCTGGAGAGCCGTGATGTGCGTGAACTATGCCCCGATCCAGCGGCAAGTCCTGCGGGACATCTTTGGCGTCGAGCCACCGGCGGGCGACTGGAAGGCAGAGGCATGGCCGGACTACCCAGCCCCCATCGTCCGCACAGCCGAAGACGGCGCGCGCGAGGCGGTCATGGGCTCGTTCAGTATGGTGCCGAAGGGACGCATCGCGCCTGGCGTCCGGTACTACCCCACCGCAAACGCACGCATCGAAACGATCGGCAAACTCAGTTCGTTTGCCAAGCACTGGAAGGCGGGGCAGCTTTGCCTGATCCCCGCAACGGCGTTCTACGAACCAAACTGGGAGACGGGCAAAGCCGTGAGATGGAAGATCGGCTTGCCTGGCGGCGAACCTTTCGCCATCGCCGGACTATGGCGCGCCTGGCCCGACGGCGCCGTGAGCTTTACGATGCCCACGCTCAACGCTGACGCGCACCCGCTGATGAAGCGGTTCCATAAGCCCGGAGATGAAAAGCGCGGCGTGGTCGTTCTGCCGCGGGAAGACTGGGATGAGTGGTTGGCTTGCCGCGACCCGGAGGTCGCGCGCACCTTTCTGCGCCTCATGCCGGCTGATGCGCTTGTGGCTGAGCCAGCGCCTCTCTCTCCACGCGCCAAAGCCGTACCGGCCACTCAACCGACGGACCTGTAGGCGCGAATCCGATACCGGACGCATGCTTGTCCGCGGGAGACTGTCTCCATAGACCAAACAGGAGACGGGCCATGGCCAATAGGGACATTCATGTGGTGCCAGCAGGAAATGAATGGGCGGTAGAGGTGGCCGGCGGCGGTGAGCGGACGATGTTCTTCACCCAAGAAGAGGCGATCGCCGCTGGCACTGAGCGCGCGAAGCGCGACAAGGTGGAGCTGTTGATTCATGGCCGCGACGGCCAGATTCGAGAGCGCAACTCTTACGGCCATGACCCGCGCGACGTTAAGGGCTGAGCGCCATGCCGTGCGGCGCGCCGGCGCCGACGCTGGACCAGCTCTGCCCCATGCTACTCACGGAGCGCAAAGCCATTCCTCGCGACGGCGAGTGGCTTTACGAGATCAAGTACGACGGGTACCGCGTCTTGGCCAGTACCGGGTCCACCGCCCGGCTGAAAAGCCGCGGCGGGATTGATGCGACCGGGTGGTTTCCCGAAGTGGCAGCGGCCTTACGGGACGTCCCCGGTGGAACCATACTCGATGGGGAAGTCTGCGTGCTGGACGATCTGGGTCGCAGCGACTTTAATCGGATTCACACTCGAGCGCGGCGAAGAGGATGGTACGTAGGGGCCGATCTGGTTGTCTATTGCGTGTTCGACGTTCTCACCTCCCGAGGCCGGGATGTAAGGCAATCTGCGGTGGAAGCTCGCAAACGCGCGCTTTCGAAGTTGCTTCACGCCTCTTCTGACCGACTGCTGCTCGTGACCGCTGTCGACGACGGCAAATGGCTTTACCGGTCCGCCCTCGCCTTGAACCTCGAGGGCGTAGTCGGGAAGCGTCGCGGGTCCAGCTACCAGGACGGCGCCCGGTCGCCAGACTGGATCAAGGTCAAGGTGCCCGGGAGCGTTCCACCGGAACGCTTTAAGCGCTAGTAAATACCCTAAGTGGCAGAACTATCTGCACCCCACCTTTCGGCGGATGTGGCATGTATCTATTTTAGATACAATTGCCTTTTTCGGCACTTGCTTAATAGTCATGTCACCGCGCCCGACCTTGCCAGCCATTCTCGTCGCGACAGCCCTGTACCTTTGCATGCCACTGCTGATTCTTTGCGGAATGTTGGCGACCACGGCGCTCACGTAAATAATCAGGGAGACACAACGGATGGGGGCCATCGCGATTGCTGGCATAGCGCTCTATTTTTGGCGCGTCGCCAGCTTCAAAACTGCGCTGCTTTTTCTCTCAGTTGTCGCCGTCGGCGTCGCGTCGTACTGGTTCAAAGACGAGCAAAGGCCGTGTGATGGCCGGGCGTGGTTCTGCGACTTCATGCCGGTGCGGGGGATCGGATTCGTGGGACCTCCCGATCCGAGAGAACATTGCCCGGACGATGTCGAACCTTTGACGGTCAGAGTATTCCAGAGCGACGCAGCTGAGGCCGAAGTCCATCGCCTTATTGATCGCGGGGTGTGCCAGGAAGAAGCAATCAAGCAGGTTGCCAATGGTTGGAAGGCTGCATATGACCCGAATTTCGGTTCGTGGTGGGAGCGCCTGATTCGCTGATGACTGTCCCCGAAATTTTGCCAGTCGGTCGGCTGGCCACTTCTATTCCGCGCGATGGGCGTTAAGCACTGGTATCGCTGGGAGCCGGAGGAACTCGACATCTTGTACGCGCGGTGGGCCACCATGGCTCCTGTCATCGAATGGGCGCCTTACCTCCTGCCGCGCCGCACCGAGCGCACGATCAACCAAACCCGATTGAGGCTTGGCCTACCGAGCCGCGCCGATATGCGGCGGGGCGTTGAATACTGTCTCGTAAGGCCGCGAACGAAGCCGTCAGCAGAGGTTTGATTCCCGCGTGGACTCCGGCCGGGCAATCACCCGCTTTGTCCGGCCGATTTTTTTAACCCGTTCAGGCGGTTCCCATACGGCCGTTTCCGTGGCAACGTAGCGTCCGCCGGGAAACCGGTACGATCCGTTCGCCACGCCCGCCCCCCCTTGGGCGTGGTATTTTTTTTCGCCCACCCTTGCAATTAGCCCCATTGGTGCTAATATTCATCTCAGAGGTAGCGCGCCGCGCGGCCCGACATCCCGAAAGGAAGATCGAATGGAAAAGACCTTGGACATCCTCAAGACCGAAGCTGAAATCAGCAAGCTGATGGCCGAGACGATGAAGCTCAATGCCGAAGCCTCAAAGCTGAATCGAGAGCACCGCTGGCTTCCGGTGGTGTATGCCACAGGGCTGATCGCGTCGTCTATCACCTTCGCGAAGCTCTTCCTGAACTGACCAAGGCCCGCCGAAAGGCGGGCTTTCTTCTATGCGATACACCCCTCCAACTCCGACCGATCTCCAGCGCCTGAAGTCCGAACTTGACCGCACGGGCGAAGACATGGCCGAACTGTTCGGCGTGGCTGGCGGCCAGCAGTGGCGCAAGTACACGGGCGGCGCGCAGCCGCGTGAGATGGCCCCGCAGATGCTTTTCTTTGGCGCCGCGCGGCTCGTGCTCACGGATGGCGAGTTGCAGCGCGTTCTGGACCGCATGCGCGACATTGGCGCGCAGATCGATCTCGCATCGGACGAGTAACAGGCTATTGCGGCCACGCCTCGACTGTCTTCCTGTGCTTGGCGGCACATTCCCCCAACGCCTTCAGCACATCCCCCATCACCCATTCCTGCCAGACGTCATAGTCGGCACGGGCTGGCGCGTCCGGGATTCGGCACGGCGCGGCCAGCGCGCTATCGAGCGGCGGCGGCTTGCTTGGCCGCATCGACGGCGTCGGACAGCTTGCGCACCCGGAAATCGTCAGGGCGGCAATCCACAGGCAGAGGCTTCTTCGCATTTCGGAATTCCTTCACGGCCTGATCGACCTTGGCGGTCAGCGCGGCCTGACTGGCGTTGAACTCGTCGGCTTTGGTCCGGATCGTTTCCCCGGCCTGCCGCAAATCGCCGAGCGCGGCGTTGGCGCTGGCCAGGTCCGCCTGTGCGCTGGCCATCTTCATCCGCCCTATCTCGGCATCCTTGCGCCATCCGTTGGCAGTCCAGCCTGCGGCGAAGGTGGCGGCCGCCAGCGCGGCGGCGGCGATCGCGCGCCACGGCAATACGAACGGTAGTGCGATCATGGCGTGGCCGCGCAGCGCGCGTAGAGATCCGCAGTCACGCGGATGTGCTCGAGCATGTCGGCGCGCGTGGCGCCGGGCTTCAGGGTCGGCAGCGTGTCGCAGTGGCGCGGCTGGTACGCCGGTGCGGCTGGCGGATCGGCCGCAGAGCAGCCAGCGAGCAACAGGCAGAACAGCAAAATCCTCATTTCCGGGCCTCCCTCACCTTCCGATTCGCCGCCTCGATGTCTCGGTTCACGCCCTGTCGCTCCGCCTCGGTGAGCGGGCGCGGCGCCGCTGCGGCCGCCGGGCGCGCTACACGCTTCACCGACTTCGCTGCTTCCACAGATGCCTCTGCGGCCTGCGCGGACGCGTTGGCCGCGGCCGAGACCTTTGGCGCCAGCGCCTGCAGCGTCTGTGTGTACGCCTCCTGCAGCCGGCCGATCTCGGCCTGATGGTCATCGCGCTGCTGGGCCAGTATTTCGCGCGACTGCCACTGGCATAGCGCGTAGCCGGCACCCATCCCTCCACCCACCATCAGCGCCATGAGTGTGACCGCCTCCAGCATGTGGGCGGTGCGGATGAACGTCGCGCGATGGCGCGCCAGCCATTCACGAATCCTTGCCATCAAGCCTCTCCTTAAGCAAGCGCACCTCAGCCGTGAGGGCAGCGATCGTGCCCTTCAATTCGCCGATTTCGCGATAGGCTTCGTTGCGTTCCTTGTATGCGGTATCAGCGCGCTGCTCGGCGAGATCTGCGCGTGCG
>Ga0187844_10001301_pt1 | contig 19133 bp, 15 predicted proteins | sample SpaLakP09_SKY_50_FD_134517 | JGI IMG/M metagenome (GOLD analysis project Ga0187844, IMG submission 134517) | Oligotrophic lake water microbial communities from Sparkling Lake, Wisconsin, USA - SP09_SKY_50 | ecosystem: Environmental > Aquatic > Freshwater > Lake | place: USA: Sparkling Lake...
AAAAACCTGCACACCACCCAAGGTGCCGGCGAGCCTGTGCGGGTGATGGAGTCCACCGGCGATTTGGCTGAAGCCAATTGGATGGTGGAAGAGATCAAACAACTGCTGCGTGATGCCCGTGATGGCGACGGCAGCAAAGGTGTTTCAACGCGTAGCGAAGTGGCCGTGCTTTACAGAAGCAATGCGCAAAGTCGGGTGATTGAAACCGCCTTGTTCAATGCCGCCATGCCTTACCGTGTTTATGGTGGTTTGCGGTTTTTCGAGCGCGCCGAAATTAAACATGCCTTGGCGTATTTGCGCTTGCTGGAAAACTCACGCGACGACACCAGTTTTTTGCGGGTGGTGAATTTCCCACCGCGCGGCATTGGCGCGCGCAGCATCGAGCAGTTGCAAGATGCCGCAAGCACCAGTGGCTGCGCCTTACATGACGCGGTTAGCACCATCGCCGGCAAAGCCGGTGCCAATTTGTCGGCCTTCGTCGCCAAGATCGATGTGTTGAGAGAACAAACACAGGGACAAACACTGCGTCAAATCATTGAGCTGGTGCTAGACCACAGCCAACTGATTGAGCATTACCAAGCCGAGCGCGAAGGTGCTGACAGGGTAGAAAACTTGCAAGAATTGGTGAATGCCGCCGAGAGTTTTGTCAGCCAAGAAGGCTTTGGCAAAGACACGGTGGCTTTGCCGGTGGATGAGGCCATGCAAAGCCAAGCTGATTTTGCGGCCGCCCAAGCCGCTCGCGGTGAAGCCATTGCGCCTAACCAAGAAACCGGTGAAACCTTGTCTCCCTTGGTGGCTTTCTTGACCCATGCGGCTTTAGAGTCTGGTGACAACCAAGCGCAGGCCGGGCAAGACGCGGTGCAACTGATGACGGTGCACGCCGCCAAGGGTCTGGAGTTCGATTGCGTTTTCATCACCGGTTTGGAAGAGGGCTTGTTCCCGCATGAAAACTCTATGAGTGATTTCGATGGGCTGGAAGAAGAGCGGCGCTTGATGTATGTGGCCATCACGCGCGCGCGTAAGCGCTTGTACTTAAGCCATTCGCAAACCCGCATGCTGCACGGGCAAACCCGCTACAACATCAAAAGCCGCTTCTTCGATGAAATGCCCGAGCACACCTTGAAGTGGTTGACGCCGCAAACCGGCTTGCCCTCTCAGGCCCAGTGGGGCTCAAGACCCTCTCAATTTGGACATGCCGACCACAACCGCGCGGCTTTTTACACCAGCACAACGCCTGTCATTCCTCAACGTGCACAAGCTCAATCCACTGGCCCGAATGCGTGGGTGCGTGCAGGCCTGCAGGTGTTTCATGCCAAGTTTGGCGAGGGCGCTGTGCTGTCTGTGGAAGGTTTGGGCGAGGACGCAAGGGCGCAGGTTAAGTTTGCGCGCCACGGCGTGAAATGGTTGGCCTTGTCGGTGGCCAAGTTGACCCAGGTTTAGGCCAACACGGGTTCGCTGATAAAGCAGTCTTTGAAGCTGAAATAGCAAGAGGTGAAGAACATCGCCGAGAGCATCAACATGGCTGGCAAGAGCAGAATCGGCGAGAGTTGACCCTCGTCGGTCAGCATGCTGATGAGGCTCAACAAAAGGCTGGTGGTGACAAAAATAAGCACCCAAGCCAAACCAAACACCGCAAACGCACGCCAGTTGCTGACGCAGGCCACGATGCTAAAAAACAGGCTTTTGGCCACCGGTTGCATATGCCAATGGACAAGCGCTGGGGCATGCCAAAAGAGGGCTGACAAAGGCAAATACAAGACCAATGCAAATATCACCGCTTCTTGAAAACGGCTGTCATTGGCAATGCCTTCGTTGATTTCGCTGCCCAGTAAATACATACGCGCAAATTCGCCGCCATCGAACAGGGATGACAAGGTCAAAATCAAACTGAACAACATGGCATAGCAAAAGCCCAGAAGCAATATGCGCCGCGACTGCAAAGGGCCCTGGCGAAACCCTGTAAACAAAATGGAAGGCATGGGGAATTTACCCAGCAGGGCTTCTCTGGAGGCAGCCATCAAGCCCAAAGACATGGCAGGCAAAATAATCAAGCCCGCAAATGCGCCAAAGTAGGGCAGCAATGAGGTGATGGAAATCAAGCCTAGAAAAATAAAAAACAAACCACTCAAGGCCAAGGGTTGACGCCCAAAAGTACGGATTCCCTCCTTGACCCAGGTGACACCGGTGCGTGCAGGGACAACTTGAAGTTTCATAGGCTAGAGTGTGACAGGGTCATGCAAGCGTTGCAGCAGCACACGTTCAAAGTGCTCTGGGTCGTGGGCTTGCAGCAAACTGGCCTCACGCGGCAAATGCAAATCCCATAAACGTGAAATCCAAAACCGCAAGGCTGCGGCGCGAAGCATGGGGTTGAACAGTTCTCTCTCAGCCAAGCTAAGTAGCCTGACGGTTTCGTAGCCCTGCAGCATGGCGTGAAATCGGCTGGGCTCAAATGCACCGGTGGATAAATCAATGCACCAATCGTTGAGGCACACGCCTAAATCAAACAACCAAGTGTCAACACCAGCGAAATAAAAATCGAACACGCCGCTCAACTGGTCGTCGACAAACATCACATTGTTACGAAAGGCATCGGCATGAACCGCCCCTGTGGGCAAAGCCGCAAAGGCCGCCGTGCTTTGAACATGGTTTTGAAAAGCCAACTCATGTTGCAAGGTTTGCGCTTGGAATGGGCTGAGAAAAGGGTAGATGTCGGGCGCAGTTTGGTTCCACCAATTCAAGCCTCGCAAATTGGCTTGGCGGCGTTCATAGCTGCTTGCCGCCAAATGCATTTGTGCCAAAGTCTGGCCCATGGCGTGGCAATGCGCGGGTTTGGGTTGAAGTTGCGAACTGCCCGCTAAGCGGTTGACCACAGCGGCAGGTTTATCCGCCACAAAAAGCAAAATCGCGCCTTCAGTGTTGGCTTGTGGTGCTGGCACGGCAATGCCTTGATCGGCCAAATGCTTCATCAAGTGCAGATAAAACGGCAGTTGCTCACGGGTCAACCTCTCAAACAAGGTCAGCACATACTCGCCTTGTGTGGTGGTGAGGAAATAATTGGTGTTTTCAATGCCGCTGCTGATGCCCTCAAGTGAGACAAATTCGCCAACAGACAACTGGCTCAGCAATTCGCGGGCTTGCTGCTCGGAAACTTTGGTAAAGACGGCCATGGAAAGAGAATGAAACAGCAAGAGACCAATGAAGCGCAGATTGTAGGCACAATCCCCTGCATGCAAGACACACCCACCCTGTTGCTGGTCGACGGTTCCAGCTATTTGTACCGAGCTTTTCATGCCATGCCCGATCTGCGGGCAGACCGCAATGACCCGAGCAGCCAAGCCACCGGCGCGATACGTGGCATGGTCAATATGCTGCAAAGCCTGCGCCGCGAATACCCCAGCGTCCATGCCGTGTGCGTGTTTGACGCCAAAGGTCCCACCTTTCGAGATGCGATTTATCCGCAGTACAAAGCCACCCGCTCGCCCATGCCCGACGACTTGAGCAGCCAAATCGAGCCGATTCACCGCTTGGTACGCCTCATGGGCTGGCCACTGTTGGATGTACCCGGTGTGGAGGCCGATGATGTGATTGCCACCTTGGCGCATGCAGCTTCCGAGCAAGGCATGCAGGTGGTGGTCTCCAGTGGCGACAAAGATTTAAGCCAGTTGGTCAATGAGCGCATCACCATCATCGACACCATGAATGGCAAAAAGCGGGATGTGGCCGGTGTGACCGAAGAGTTTGGTGTGCCACCAAGTTTGATGATTGACTACCAAACCTTGGTGGGCGATACGGTGGACAACGTGCCAGGGGTTGCCAAAGTGGGACCGAAAACCGCCGCCAAATGGCTGACCGAATACGGCTCACTTGACGCGCTGATGGCGCGTGCCGATGAGATCAAGGGCGTGGCTGGAGAAAACCTGCGCCAAGCCAAGGATTGGTTGCCCACCGGCAAACAACTCGTCACCATGAAGATTGATTGTGATTTGAGCGCGCACATCGCTGGTTTTCCCGAGCTGCATGGCGTTGTGATGCAAGCTCCGGATGAAGCGGGCTTGACGGATTTTTACCAGCAATATGGTTTCAAGGGTTTGGTGAGCTCACGTGAGAACGCAGGCGGCACAGCCAAAGCGGCATCTGTCTCTGGGACCGATAGCGGCGTGGTCGAGGTGGGCGTGTTGTTCGAGTCGCCCCCGCCGGTGGTGAGCAGCGAAGTGCATTACGACAGCGTGCGCGATTGGGCAAGCTTTGACGCGTGGCTGCAAAAAATCGAGGCCGCCGACTTGGTGGCGCTGGACACCGAAACCACTTCGCTGGTGGAGATGCAAGCGCAAATTGTAGGCATCAGCGTGTGCATACAGTCGGGCGAGGCGGCTTATATTCCCTTGGGCCACAACGCCGCCGATGCGCCTGAGCAACTGCCTTTGCAGGAAGTGCTTGCGCGCTTAAAGCCTTGGCTGGAAAACCCCCATAAACACAAACTCGGCCAGCATGTGAAGTACGACCGCCACGTGTTTGCCAACCAAGGCATTGAGGTGCAAGGCTATGTGCACGACACCATGCTGCAAAGCTATGTGTTGGAAGTCCACAAGCCGCATGGTTTGGCCAGCTTGGCCGAGCGGCACTTGGGTCGCCAAGGTTTGTCGTATGAAGACCTGTGCGGCAAAGGCGTGCACCAAATTTCTTTTGCCCAAGTCGATGTGGCCAAAGCCGCCCAGTACGCCTGTGAAGACGCCGACTTCACGCTGGCCGTGCACCAGCGGCTGTGGCCCCTCTTGCAGGCTGACGCCAAGCTGGGTTTTATTTACCAGTTGGAGATGGACAGCAGCGAGGCGCTGTACCGCATCGAGCGCAATGGCGTGTTGATAGACGCTCCCACCTTGGCCGCGCAAAGCCACAGTCTGGGCCAGCGCATCATGCAGCTTGAGCAAGATGCGTATGCGATAGCGGGTCAACCCTTCAACTTGGCTTCACCCAAACAACTGGGCGAAATCTTTTTCGACAAACTTGGTCTGCCGGTTATTAAAAAAACCGCTACGGGTGCGCGCAGCACCGATGAAGAGGTGTTGGAAAAGCTGGCTGAAGACTATCCCTTGCCAGCCAAAATTTTGGAGCACCGGTCGCTCTCCAAACTCAAAGGCACTTACACCGACAAGCTGGCGCTGTTGGCCAACCCGGGCACGGGCAGGGTGCATACCCATTACGCCCAAGCGGTGGCGGTGACGGGGCGTTTGTCCAGCAACGACCCGAATTTACAAAACATTCCCATCCGCACCGCAGAGGGACGCAAAGTGCGCGAGGCTTTTGTGGCGCCCGCCGGCAGTGTGATTGCCAGCGCTGACTACAGCCAAATCGAGTTGCGCATCATGGCCCACATCAGCGACGACCCTGCTTTGCTCAAAGCTTTCCACGAGGGGTTGGATGTTCACAAAGCCACAGCGGCCGAGGTGTTTGGCTTGACGCCGGACACCGTCAGCAGCGAGCAGCGCCGATATGCCAAGGTGATTAACTTTGGCCTTATTTACGGCATGAGCGCTTTTGGTTTGGCCAAGGCGCTTGGCATAGACAACACCGCGGCCAAAAACTATATCGAGCGTTACTTCCAGCGCTTTGCCGGTGTGAAGCGCTATATGGACGAGACCCGCGCCCAAGCCAAGGCGCAGGGCTATGTGCAAACCGTGTTTGGCCGTCGCTTGTATTTGCCCGAAATCAATTCACCCAATGGCCCGCGCCGAGGGGGTGCTGAGCGTGCCGCCATCAATGCGCCTATGCAGGGCACGGCGGCCGACCTCATCAAGCTCAGCATGGTCAAGGTGCAGCAGGTGTTGGACCAAGAGCGCCGAGGCACGCGCATGATCATGCAAGTGCATGATGAGTTGGTGTTTGAGGTGCCCGAGTCTGAGGTGGCGTGGTTGAAAAACGAGGTGCCCCGCATCATGGCGGGCGTGGCCGATTTGAAAGTGCCCTTGCTGGCCGAGGTGGGCGTGGGTGCCAATTGGGATCAAGCCCACTAGCTCTCAACCTCCTGTTTGACGCTTCAGAGCGGGGCGCATAATCTCGGTTTTCGCTTTCGAAGACCTGTCATGGCTATCACGGTTTGGACCATCATTGCCGGCACCTTGTGTGCAGGTGTGGGCAGTGTTTTGTTGGCAGCCCTGCTGGCACGCGCCTTGATGGCACGCTTTACCCAGCATTTGCTCAGCTTGGCCGCCGGTGCTTTGCTGGCGACAGCTTTTTTGCATTTACTGCCCGAGGCTTTCGAGTCCGGTACCGAGCCACACAGTTTGTTTCTGACCTTGCTGTTGGGCTTGGTCTTCTTTTTTCTGTTGGACAAGGCCGAGTTATGGCACCACGGTCATGAACACAGTCATGGGCATGACCACGGCCATGCCCACCCGCATTCGCACGACGAGACGTCTGAAACAGGTTTGACGGGCAGTTGGGCGGTGCTGACCGGCGACAGCGTGCATGCCTTTGGCGATGGCGTCTTGGTGGCCGCCGCCTTCATGACCAATTTCAGTCTGGGTGTGGCGGCATCGGTGGCGGTGCTGGCCCATGAAACACCCCACCACATGGGCGACTTGGCTGTTTTGCAACGCGGCTTAGGTCAGGGGCGCAATGCTTTATTCAAACTGTGCATGGCCGGCGGTGTGACGGTGGTGGGTGGCTTGGCGGGTTTTTTCTTGATTGAGGGCCATGAAGCTTGGTTGCCGTTTTTGCTGGTGGTGGCCAGCAGCAGCTATGTGTATGTGGCTTTGGCCGACCTGATACCGCAATTACAAAAAAGACTGTCTGCATCGGCCACCGCCATGCAAGTGCTTTGGTTATTTGCGGGCATTGCCATGGTCACCGCAGTGGTGCAGTGGATGCACGGGCTTTAAGACATTTATCCCTGTGCACAGGGCAAGCCTGGCGTGTTGCACCATTCACTCCAGCTGCCGGCATAAAGCGCAGTTGTTCCCAAACCAGCAACTTCCATGGCCAGCAGATTGGGAATGGCGCTGATGCCACTGCCGCAGTGGTGCACCACGCTGCTGGCGTCACGACCGTTAAGCAAGACAGCAAACTCGGCCGCCAATTCAGCAGGGCTTTTCATGAAACCTTGGGCGTTGAGATTGGTATTGAAGGGCCGGTTGAGCGCGCCAGGGATATGCCCTGCCACTGGGTCGAAAGGTTCGGTCTCACCCTTGTAGCGCGTTGCAGATCGAGCGTCGAAGATGGTTTGCGCTGGACGGCCCATATTCGCAAACACCTCGGCGGTGTGCTTCAACACCACCAACGGCTCACGCAAAGTAAATACGGCTGACGCCACAGGCAAAGCCGGCCCACTGGCCAGCGCACCACCAGCCGCCGCCCAAGCTTGCAAGCCGCCATCGAGTACCGCCACCGCTTCGTGGCCGCACCACTTAAGCATCCACCACAAACGTCCGCAATAGTTCATGCCTTGGCGGTCGTAGACCACCACTTGCGTGTGTTCGCTGATGCCACAGGCCCCAAGCCACAAGGCGAAGTGTTCACGTGAGGGCAGGGGGTGTCTGCCGCCGTTGACCGCCAGTGCGGGGTTATGTGTAGCCAAGTCGGTGTTGATGTCGGCAAACAAAGCACCGGCAATATGCTGCTCTTCAAACTGAGCGCATCCCGCTTCGGGCTTGGCCAAGTCGGCGCTGCAGTCGATGACTACAGCAGAAATGGCCTTTAATTGTTCAACAGAAATGAGAGCGGTGTACATGGCTTAATGATCCTCTGCGGGTGAATCGGGAACGGCGCGGGTGCGTAGGATGGTCGACGCGATGCCGCTGGCAATGATGAGCCACATGCCCAGCCAACCGATGGTGGGCAATTGTTCCTCAAACAAAAATACGCCGTACAAGGCAGCAAACACAATGCCAGCGTACTGTAAATTGGCCACCACCAAGGTCGCGCCCTTGGCGTAAGCGCGGGTGAGGCACATTTGCCCCAATGAGGCCAACACCCCGATGGGCAGCAACCACACCGCGTGTTCCCAATTCCAAGGTGACACACCGAAAATGAGCATGCCCGCGCCGCCGGCCAAGGTGGTGCCCAGCGCGAAGTAAAACACCACGCGAACCACGGGTTCGCCTACCCGCCCCAAGGCCATCACATGCATATAGGCAAACGCCGACACAAAGCCCGACATCAAACCCACCAAGCCTGCAAACATCTGGTCTTGTTCGATGGTGGGGCGCAGCATCATCACCACACCAGCGAAGCCGCTGAGGACTGCCAACACCAGCGGGCCTTGGCGGCGCATGTCCGCGCTGCTGCCCGCAAGCGTACCCATCAAAGTGCCGCCCACCAAAAAAGCAGCGATCCACACGCTGCTCATGTAGTTCAGGGTCATGGCGGTGGCCAAAGGCAATTTACCTAAAGCGTAAAACCACGCACCCAGAGAAAAAACGCCCGCCACATTGCGCCAAAAATGCATCATGGGAACGGGTGTGTGCAGCGAGGTAGCGGCCCAGCGGGCATACAAACCCATCATCACCAAGCTGATGATGCCGCGGTAAAACACCAATTCAAAAGATTGGAAATGGGCCGAGGCGAATTTGACACAAACCCCCATGCTGGCCAGAAATGCGCAGGCCAGCAGCATCCAAAGCGCTTGCATTTAGCTGGAACTGGCCATTCGGCGTTTGTACCACTCATGGAAATGCTGCATGCCGTCTTCCATGGGGCTTTGGTAAGGTCCCACTTGGTTGTCGCCACGCAGCATCAGGGCCAAGCGACCTTGGTCCATACGTTCGGCGATCTCATCGTCCTCTACGCAGGTTTCCATATAGGCGGCGCGTTGCGCTTGCACAAATTCAGGCTCAAAGGCGACGATTTCCTCGGGGTAGAAGAACTCGACCACGTTCATGGTTTTGCGCGGCCCCATGGGGTGCAAGGTAGAGACGGTAAGCACATGCGGATACCACTCAACCATGATGTGCGGGTAATAGGTCAACCAAATCGCGCCATGCTGGGGAGGCACACCGTTGCTGTATTGCAGCAAGGCTTGGTGCCAGCGCTCGTACACCGGGCTTCCGGCCTTGCCCAAACGATTGGCGACACCCACGGTTTGCACCGAATACTCTTCTTTCAGCTCCCATTGCAAATCGTCGCAGGTGACAAAGTTGCCAAGCCCGGGGTGAAACGGTCCTACGTGGTAATCCTCGAGGTAGACCTCGATAAAGGTTTTCCAGTTGTAGTTGCACTCATGCATTTCTATATGGTCGAGGGCGTAGCCGCTGAAGTCGAGTTGACTGCGCGGGCCCATGCCGGCCAAGTCGGCCAGCACATCACGCCCTTGGGCTTCAAACAGCAAGCCATTCCATTCTTGCAATGCGTAGTTTTCCAGGTTCAGGCAAGGGTCATGCTGGAAATGCGGTGCGCCCAGCAACTGACCTTGTCCGGAATAGGTCCAGCGGTGAAGCGGGCAAACCACATTGCCGCCCATGGCGCGGGCGGGGTCGTTCAAGTTGCCGCGTCCCTTGAGCATGACCGCTTGGCGGTGGCGGCAGACATTGGAGATGAGTTGTATGCCTTGCGGGGTATGCACCAAGGCGCGCCCCTCGTTTTCATGAGGCAGCGCATGGAAGTCGCCGACCTCGGGCACAGACAATGCGTGGCCAACATAACGCGGACCACGCTGGAACAAATGCTCGATTTCACGCTGGTACAGCGCTTCATCGAAGTAGCTCGACACTGAGAGTTGGCCACAGGCCTGCTGCAGTTGAAGACTTAAATCAGACATGGGGGACCTGACCTAAAGACTCCCCACAGGGAGAATGGATAAAAAACTGGGGCTACCCAGGCGGAAGCGGATTGTAGCCTCGACTTTTAGCAAAATTCATGTTTTTAAAACATTAAATCAGCCGCCTACAATGGTTTTTAAATTTTTTAAATACAGGCATGAGCAAATCCAAACCGTCGTCTTCCACTGCCGCACCTGAGCAGCCGGTTCCTGAAAGCTACGAATCTGGTTTGCAGGAGCTAGAGACCTTGGTCGCACACATGGAATCGGGTCAATTGCCTTTGGCTCAACTGTTGCAAACCTACCAACGTGGCGCTTTTTTGCTTAACCACTGTCGCGAACAGTTGCGTGCGGTAGAGGCGCAAATCAAAGTGTTGGAAGCAGGCAACTTGAAACAGTGGAGCGGCGGGGAATGAAGACATTCAATTTCAACCAATGGAGCCAAAACCACTTGGCCGCCATAGAGCAGGCTTTGGACGACAACGTACCAGCCTACGCACCAGCGGGTTTGGGAGAGGCCATGCGTTATGCGGTGTTGGATGGTGGTAAGCGTTTGCGTCCACTGTTGGTGTTGGCCAGCATGGAGGCCAGCGCAGCGGGTCAGCAAGCGGGATGGATGCAAGACGCGGCGATGCGTGCGGCTTGCGCCATCGAGTTGATTCATGCCTACAGCTTGGTGCATGACGACATGCCTTGCATGGACAACGATGTGCTGCGCCGAGGTAAACCCACGGTGCATGTGAAGTTTGGTCAAGCCCAAGCTTTGTTGGCGGGTGACGCTTTGCAATCGCTGGCCTTCGAATTGATCACCCCCGACGACAGTGATATTCCAGACGCGGTTCAAACCAAGTTGTGCGCTTTGTTGGCACGCGGCGCCGGTCACGCGGGCATGGCCGGTGGACAAGCGATTGATCTGGCCAGTGTGGGCGTGGCTTTGGACGCAGATGCCTTGCGACATATGCACCGCTGCAAAACCGGCGCTCTGTTGGAAACCAGCGTGTTGATGGGCGCGCTTTGTGGCGACGCCTCTTCGCGGGCGTATGAAGCACTTCACGTCTTTGCGCAAGCCATGGGCGTGGCATTTCAGGTGGTTGACGATATTTTGGATGTCACCGCAAATTCAGCCGTGCTGGGCAAAACCGCTGGCAAAGATGCGGCTGACAACAAACCCACCTATGTATCTTTGCTGGGTTTGGCGGGCGCTCGCCAAGAAGCCAAAGATTTGGCCGAGCAAGCCCAAGCCGCCTTGATCAAAAGCGCTTTACCCAATACCCAAGCCTTGCGGGCTTTGACGGATTGGGTGTTACATCGTCAACACTGAGTGAAGGAATAAACCATGGCTTTGCTGATTTTGGGATTGGTGCTTTTTTTGGGCGCGCATTCCACCCGCATCTTTGCTGAAAACTGGCGCCAAGCCGTCTTAGATCGATTGGGCGAAAAAATTTACAAGGGCGTTTACACCTTGGTGTCTTTGCTTGGTTTTGGTTTGCTGATCTATGGTTTTGACCAAGTGCGTTGGGACAGCCCTGCTTTGTGGACGCCGCCCGTGTGGGTCAAGCATGTCGCGGCATTGCTGATGTTGCTGTCTTTGGTATTGCTGGCTTGCGCCCATGCGCCGCGCAATGCCATCAAGGCCAAGCTGCATCACCCCATGGTGTTGTCGGTCAAGGTCTGGGCCTTGGCACATTTGCTGGCCAACCCGCGAGTGGCCGATCTGGTGCTGTTTGGCGCTTTTTTACTTTGGTCGGTTCTTAACTTTCGTGCTGCGCGAAAGCGTGACCGCTTGGCAGCTGCGGCTGGGGAGGAGGCTGGCACATTGGTCGTACCCGAAGTGTCCGCAGCCGCCACATGGCGGGCCGTTGGCATAGGCGTGGTGGTGTGGTCAATTTTGCTTTCCCACGGCCATCTTTGGTTGTTTGGCGTCAGCCCCCTAGGATAACCCCTAGGCAAGTGACGGTTGACAATTCATAGTGTCATGTTAAATTGACACTGTGGAGGTCGCTTGGTTGGTCCACAGCGACAGTTACCACGTCAACTTTGGGGGGCTCCCATGAGCATGCCAGAACGCATTGAAGCCGCGCTAGAGCTGCATTTTTCCCATATTCAGTCCCTCAGCGCGCCGCCACGTTTGATGTCTGCCATGCGCCACGCGGTGTTTCCAGGTGGCGCTCGGATTCGCCCCCAGCTGTGCTTGGCTGTTGCCAAGGCCTGTGGCGACGACGCACCAGCGCTTTCAGATGCTGCGGCAGTGGCGATTGAACTCATGCATTGCGCCTCCTTGGTTCACGACGATATGCCGTGTTTTGACGATGCCGATACACGTTGCGGCCAAATCACTGTGCACAAGCAATATGGTGAGCCTTTGGCCTTGCTCACCGGCGACGGCTTGATCGTCATGGCATACCAAGTGTTGGCGCGAGCCGCTCGTGTCCACCCCACTCGTTTGGTTGATCTCATCTGCACCATCAGCGATGGCGTGGGCGCGCCCGACGGCATTGTTGCGGGTCAAGCCTGGGAGTGCGAAACCAAGGTCGCCTTAAGCCAATACCAACGCGCCAAAACTGGCGCTTTGTTTGTTGCGGCAACGTGTGCCGGCGCGCAGGCTGCAGGCGTCAACCCTGCGCCTTGGCGCTCACTGGGCGAGGCCTTGGGCGAGGCCTACCAAGTGGCGGACGATATTCGAGACGTCATGGGCCATGCCGACACCTTGGGCAAGCCTGTGGGTCAAGATGCGCAGCATGGTCGACCCAGTGCTGCAGCCGACTTGGGGCTAGCGGGTGCTTTGGCGTATTTTCAAAAATTGATGAACGCAGCCGTTCACTCTGTACCTGCTTGTGGCAACCGCCAAGCCATGCAGCAATTGGTGCGCATGGAGTCCGAGCGCTTGGTTCCTCAGTCGGCCTATGAGCAGATCCAGCAAAAACTCACGACAGTCAAGATCCGAGCCAACGCTTGATGTGAGTCTGCGATGACCCCAAAGAGTCTCGATCTTGCCAAGGCGGGCGCGCATTCGGGCGAGTCTCGCCCCAGTTGGCGTACCCAGTTAGACAAGCGCTTGGATGCGTGGATGACCGCGCCTGGGTTTTACCGCTGGGCGATAGGCAATCCGCTGACCCGCTGGATCACCCGACGGCGCGCAGCGCAACTTTTCAATTTAATGGCGGGTTTTGTGCATTCGCAGGTGTTGCTGTCTTGTGTGCGTTTAGGGTTATTGGAGAAACTTCGCGAAGGTCCGCAAACTTTGCAACAACTGGCCCAAGCGTGCGAGATCAGCGCGCCTGCTTTGCAGCGTTTGCTGCATGCCGCGGTCTCCTTGCGTTTGCTTGAGTTGCGCGGACCCAGTTTTTACGGCCTTGGTGCCTTGGGCGCGCCTGTGGCGGCGGATGTGGGCTTGCGGCTGATGATTGAGCACAACGCGGTGTTGTTTGACGATATGCGCGACACCGTGGCCTTGTTGCGCGACGAAATTCAGCCGCATATGCAAGCCTATTGGCCTTATATGAACGGCGATAAACCGCCCTCTTGGGAAACCGACAAGGTGGCTCGCTATTCCGAGCTGATGTCGACGTCGCAGCGCTTTGTCATCGAAGAGTTGTTGGCGTCTTACGATTTTTCTCGCCATCGCTGCGTGTTGGATGTGGGCGGTGGGCAAGGTGGTTGGATCACTGCTTTGGGTCAGCAGCACACCGATTTGCAGTTGATGCTGTTTGACCTGCCACCAGTGGCTGCTTTGGCAAACGCGCGCTTCCAAGCCAATGGCTTGGCTGACAGAGCCAGCGCGCTGGGTGGCAGTTTCATCAGCGACCTTTTGCCCAAGGGAGCAGATTTGGTCACCTTGGTGCGGGTAGCCCACGATCACCCAGACGCCACCGTCAAAGCTTTACTGAAATCTATTTACCAAGCCTTGCCAACAGGCGGCATGTTGCTGCTGGCCGAACCCATGGCAGAGGCTTCAGGCAAACATTCGGTGGGTGACGCTTATTTCCACTTTTATTTGTTGGCCATGGGGTCTGGGCGACTGCGCACCCCCCAAGAGTTGAAAAGCCTCATCTTAGAAGCCGGTTTTAACCAGGTGGTGGATGTCACCAACCCCATGCCTTTGCATACCCGCCTACTGCTGGCGCAGAAAAATTAAGTGTTTTCCCTAGTTTTAAGCTAAAAACGTCAATTCAAGTTGACACAATACCGCGTCAACATAAAAATACAAAACATGAAAGCCCAAGCCATTGTTTTTGATGCCCCCCGCGAGTTGTCGGTCAAGCTTCTTGACCTTCGTGAACCGGGTGCAGAAGACCTTGTGGTTGAGGTCGCTTACAGCGGCATCAGCACCGGTACCGAGCGCTTGCTCTGGACGGGCACCATGCCAGCCTTTCCTGGCTTGGCCTATCCCCTCGTGCCTGGCTATGAAACAGTGGGTGTGGTCAAACAGGCCCCTGCGGCTTCGCCTGTCAAAGAGGGTGAGTGGGTGTTTGTTCCAGGTTCATATTCCTTCACGGGCGCACACAATTTATTTGGCGGCGCAGGCGCCACCATGGTGGTGCCGCACAGCCGCGTCATTCCCGTCGATGCACATTTGGGTGCCAATGCTGTCTTGTTGGCTTTGGCGGCCACTGCTTATCACGCGGTTTCCATTGGCGGCAAGCGTGACCCCATCATTGCCCCCGACCTCATCGTCGGTCATGGTGTGATGGGTCGCTTGCTGGCGCGCTTGGTGGTGGCTGCAGGTCTGCCTGCTCCCACGGTGTGGGAAACCAACCCCGTGCGTCAGTTGGGTGGTGAAGGTTATAGCGTCATCCACCCCGATGAAGATATGCGCAAAGACTACCAAGCCATTTATGACGTGAGTGGCGACGGCACATTGCTCAACAGCTTGATCTCCCGACTCGCTCATGGCGGTGAGGTGGTGCTGGCGGGCTTCTACACCCAAGATTTGTCATTTGCCTATCCGCCTGCTTTCATGCGTGAAGCACAAATACGCGTCGCCACCGAATGGAAAAAACCCGATTTGCTGGCTGTCACCGAACTGATACACAACGGTCGCTTGTCCTTGGATGGCTTGCTGACCCACACCCAAACGCCAGATAAAGGTCTCGAAGCGTATGAGGTCGCCTTTAGCGACCCCCACTGTTTAAAGATGGTTATGGACTGGAGAAATTGATGAGCACTGCCAACGAAAAACCTGTTCAATTTGTCGACCGCCTGCGTCAAGAGGCGTTTGTTGAGCCAGATGCGGTGCACACCGGCGAAGTCACCAAAGAAACCCAAATCATCGCCATTTATGGCAAGGGCGGTATTGGCAAAAGCTTCACCTTGGCCAACCTCAGTTACATGATGGCCCAGCAGGGCAAAAAAGTATTGCTGATCGGATGCGACCCAAAGAGCGACACCACCAGTTTGTTGTTCGGCGGCAAGGCTTGTCCCACCATCATTGAAACCTCTTCCAAGAAAAAACTCGCTGGCGAAGAGGTCAAGATTGGCGACGTGTGCTTCATCCGCGACGGCGTGTATGCCATGGAGTTGGGTGGCCCCGAGGTGGGTCGCGGTTGCGGCGGTCGCGGCATCATCCACGGTTTTGAAACCCTTGAAAAACTCGGTTTTCACGAGTGGGGCTTCGACTTTGTGTTGCTTGACTTCCTTGGCGACGTGGTGTGCGGCGGCTTTGGTTTGCCGATTGCCCGCGACATGTGTCAAAAAGTCATTGTGGTGGCCTCCAACGACTTGCAGTCCCTCTATGTGGCCAACAACGTCTGCAGCGCGGTCGAGTACTTTCGCAAGCTCGGTGGCAATGTCGGCGTGGCCGGCATGGTCATCAACAAAGACGACGGCACCGGCGAAGCCCAGGCCTTCGCCACCAATGCTGGCATACCGGTGTTGGCCGCTATCCCTGCCAATGAAGACATTCGCCGCAAAAGCGCCAGCTACGAAATCATTGGTACGCCAGACAGCACTTGGGGCCCCTTGTTTGCCGAGTTGGCGCAAAACGTGGCCGATGCGCCGCCAGTGCGACCCAAGCCGCAAACCCAAGACGAGTTGCTCGGCCTGTTCAGCGCCGATGTCACCGGCCGCGACTTTGTGATGACGCCTGCCACCGAAGTCGATATGACGGGCAAAACCGTCATCGACCGTCCTACCCTCGAAGTGGTTTACGACGAAGTTTGAGTCCCACCATGAGCGCCATCATTCCCATCACCCCATTGCCCAATGCCGCTGCTGCCAGCGCAGATGGTTTGGGTTGTCACGCCGGCAAAGACCAAATGTTGGATGCAGCGGCCAAGGCGGGAAAAAGCGAAGTGTTGGCGCAATACGCTGCCGACTACCCCAAGGGCCCGCACGACCAGCCGCAAAGCATGTGCCCCGCTTTTGGCTCCTTGCGCGTGGGTTTGCGCATGCGCCGCACTGCCACCATTTTGAGTGGCTCGGCTTGCTGTGTCTATGGCCTCACATTCACCTCGCATTTTTATGGCGCACGCCGCACCGTGGGCTATGTGCCTTTCAATTCGGAAACCTTGGTCACGGGTAAATTGTTCGAAGACATCCGCGATGCTGTGCATGAACAAGCCGACCCCGACAAGCTCGATTGCATCGTCATCATCAATTTGTGCGTACCCACTGCCAGCGGTGTACCGTTGCAGTTGTTGCCCAAAGAAATCAATGGCGTGCGCATCATTGGCATCGACGTGCCTGGCTTTGGTGTGCCCACCCATGCCGAAGCCAAAGATGTTTTGGCAGGCGCCATGCTGCACTATGCTCGCCAAGAAGCCATGGCAGGGCCTGTGGCCGCTCCTCGTCAAGGGCGCAACAGCAAACCCACCATCACTTTGCTGGGCGAAATGTTCCCCGCCGACCCCATGATCATTGCGCAAATGATTGCGCCCATGGGCTTGGCCGTGGGTACGGTGGCACCCACCCGCGAATGGCGCGAGCTGTATGCCGCGCTCGACTGCAAGGCCGTGGCAGCCATCCATCCTTTTTACACCGCCAGCGTGCGTGAGTTCCAAGCAGCGGGTCGTCCTATTGTGGGTTCCGCACCTGTTGGCATTGAAGGCACCCATGATTGGTTGGGCTCTATTGGCGCAGCTTGTGGCGTTTCCCAAGCGGACATCGACGCAGCGCGCAACCAAACTTTGGGTGCCATGCGCGGTGTTTTGGCTTCGCAAAAAATCAAGGCTCGCATTACCCTCAGCGGCTACGAAGGCTCCGAGCTGTTGGTGGCGCGACTGCTTATCGAGTGCGGTGCCGATTTGCGCTATGTGGGCAGTGCCTGTCCTGCCACTCCTTGGAACAAACACGACGCCGATTGGCTGCAGTCCAAGGGTGTTCACGTGCAGTTTCGTGCTTCTCTCGAGCAAGACATGGCAGCAGTGCATGAGTTCAAGCCGCAGCTTGCCATTGGCACCACGCCGGTGGTGCAAGCTGCCAAAGAGCTGTGCATTCCTTCGCTGTATTTCACCAACCTCATCTCGGCGCGTCCGCTCATGGGTGTGGCTGGGGCCGGCTCGCTTATTCAAGTGGTCAATGCCGCCATCGGCAACCAAGCCCGTTTTGACGAAATGAAAGCGTTTTTCGGCTCGGTCGGGCAGGGCGATGAAGCGGGAGTCTGGGAAGACGTGCCGGTCATGCACCCCGACTTCAAAAAAGAAGTTCGCCGTCAGTTCGAGAAAAAGCAAAAGAAACGCAAAGCCGAGGAGATGGGCTGATGTTTGTACTCGACCACGATCGTGCAGGCGGCTATTGGGGTGCGGTGTATGTCTTCACCGCTATCAAGGGCTTGCAAGTTGTTATCGATGGTCCCGTGGGTTGCGAAAACCTGCCCGTCACCTCTGTGCTGCATTACACCGACGCCTTGCCACCTCACGAGTTACCCATTGTGGTCACCGGATTGGCCGAAGAGCAACTCGGCCGCGAGGGTACCGAGGGCGCAATGAAGCGCGCCCACCAAGTGTTAGACCCCGATTTGCCTGCGGTGGTGGTCACCGGTTCTATCGCCGAGATGATTGGCGGCGGCGTCACACCCGAAGGCACCAACCTGATGCGGTTTTTGCCACGCACCATCGACGAGGACCAGTGGCAATGTGCCAACCGCGCCATGTACTGGCTGTGGACCGAGTACGGCATGAAAAAAGTGCCCAAGCGGGTGCGCAAAGATGGTGAAAAACCCCGCGTCAACATCATTGGCCCTTGCTACGGCACCTTCAACAGCCCCAGCGACTTGGCCGAAATTCGCCGCTTGGTGCAGGGCATTGGTGCAGATATCAATATGGTGTTCCCCTTGGGCAGTCATTTGGCCGAGGTGTCACAGTTGGTTGAAGCCGACGTGAACATTTGCATGTACCGTGAGTTCGGCCGCATGTTGTGCGAGGCGCTAGATCGCCCCTATTTGCAAGCGCCCATTGGCTTGCACAGCACCACCAAATTTTTGCGCAAGCTGGGCGAATTGTTGGGCCTAGACCCTGAACCCTTTATCAACCGAGAACGCCACACCACCATTAAACCTGTATGGGATTTGTGGCGCTCGGTGACCCAAGACTTCTTTGCCACCGCCAGTTTCGCGGTGGTGGCCACCGACACCTATGCCCGTGGCATACGCCATTTTTTAGAAACCGAAATGGGCATGCCTTGCAAATTTGCGGTGTCTCGCTTGCCAGGTCAAAAAACCGATAACGCTGCTGTGCGCGAACTGGTACACAAACAAATGCCGCTGATTTTGTTTGGCAGCTACAACGAGCGCATGTACTTGGCCGAAGCCGGTAGCAGCGGGCCCATGAAGGCCTCCTTTATTCCAGCCTCTTTCCCTGGCGCCATCATCCGTCGCCATACCGGTACACCCTTTATGGGCTACAGCGGGGCCACCTACCTCATTCAAGAATGTTGTAACTGCTTGTTTGATGCTTTGTTCCACATCTTGCCGCTGGGCACCGACATGGACAAGGTAGACGCCACACTGGCGCGGGGTATCACGGGTGCGCAAAACAACACGCCGTGGGACGACGCGGCCCAAACCAAACTGCATGCATTGGTGGCCGGTCAACCGGTGCTGGTGCAAATCTCTGCGGCCAAACGTTTACGCGATTTGGCCGAGGGCAAGGCACGTGACAAAGGCGAGGAGCTGGTGACGCTCGCGCATGTACAGCAAGCGGGTGCCGAGTTGGGCTTGGGAGAGCCGGCATGACACAGTTTGCAAACCTACACGGTTCAGGCGCTTTTGCGCTGGAACCTTACCCCATGTCGTGGCATTTGCTGCGGCTGCCTATGTTGCGCGGGTTGGGCGCAGCGTTGGCCTCACGGCCATTTTGTTGAAGGAGCATCGCATGTCAAACCATCCGAATTCCATATCCGGACTGACTGACGAAGAGGCTCAGGAGTTCCACCATTACTGGATTCA
>Ga0187844_10001303_pt1 | contig 19115 bp, 14 predicted proteins | sample SpaLakP09_SKY_50_FD_134517 | JGI IMG/M metagenome (GOLD analysis project Ga0187844, IMG submission 134517) | Oligotrophic lake water microbial communities from Sparkling Lake, Wisconsin, USA - SP09_SKY_50 | ecosystem: Environmental > Aquatic > Freshwater > Lake | place: USA: Sparkling Lake...
CTTGAGCCGAGGGATGACGTTCAAGTCAGGGCGAATGATCCGCTCTTCAAAGAGATTGAGTGGAACACAGTACTCAAAGGCGATGCTCTGGCCTTGCCTCTACTGAACAAACAGCCAGGCTTCAGTTTCGCGCACGCTATCGGCCCGGTGCAGCTACTGGTTGCCGATCTGCGAACAGAACGTTCGCACGAACAGGTACTGGGACCGGGAACATGGACTGCGCTGAAGGCCTGGCTCGAGCAGATTCCAGAGAATGGGCGCAAGCACCCCGGAGAAGGTTGCCAGCACCTGCTGTTTATGTCCTCCGTCCCGGTCGTACACCCGAAGTTATCACTGGCGGAGGCATTCCTGGACAACTTCGGCTCCGATCACGTTCTGGATAGCAGCGCAGATGATCTGAAAGATCACTGGACCCACGACGACCACGAGGGCGAGCGTCTGCGCCTGCTCGAAACCCTGTTCGCAACCGCAAAGGCCAAGCAACTCAGAGTGGCCATCGTCTCAGGAGACGTGCATGTGGCGGCTCACGGAGTCGCCTACCGCAAAGACGTAAGCCCGCAAGACAACTGGGCACAGATTCAGCAGTTCACATCGACAGCGGTGGTGCACCCGTCGCTGGTGTCTGTGGCCGAGCGACTGTTCTTTCATGTCTTGGATAACGTGGGACGGATCACGCAGAACTTGAACGTCAACACCAGTGCAGAGATGCTGATCTTTCCGCAGTCGAACCGGAGGGTCTTAGCTGCCCGAAACTGGCTTGCTCTCGAGCTGGATATTGGTGGGGCCAATGCCGCTGGCTCCAAGCTCTGGGCAACCTGGCGATGCGAAACGAAAGATGGGGTGTCGAATCACCTGATGGCTGTGGAACCAACGGTGATGCAATGAGGCGGCATTGCCCCAAGGGGAATTCCATTATTACGTCCGTGCGTGGAAGGTCGATAAGGACGAAACAGCAAGCCATCTATTTGGAAGCCCTGCAACGATCGAATCTCTCTCATGCGCCTAACTGAGTGATTGTTGGCAATCCACGGAAAGTGTGGAATCCTATTTGGAAATGAGATGGCTAAAAAATATCGCCGCCTGAACTTATTTATGGCAAAGCCATTGGCTGATGGCCAAACGTTCGGTGATCTGCTCACAGAGATACCGGTCGATAGCTATCCAATAGCAGATGCCGTAGGTGGTGGTGGCGTACTCTACGTGAAAAGAAGTGTTGAGAAGAGGCCTGGTTGGGGCTCGTTACTTGACGAGGTTGCTGGGCGTGACATTCCAGGGCTGGCAAATCGGTCGAGCTCTTCAGTTCTGCTGCTTCAGGTAGACCACGACATCTTTGCCTTCACTTTTGGGTATGGTCGATACCTCATAGAACAATCTTTATTCCTCCCCGATTTCGGCCTTCGCACAGCACTCAATACGCTCGATGAGAAATCACTACGCAGTGTTGATCTGCACACACTTGAAGACCAGCCTGTTCAAAAAAAGTCTCAGGCTGCGCGTGATTCCGAAGTCAGCGTTTTCGGCATAGACATACTGCGTGATGTTCTACGTGCTGTAACTGGCGTTCCTAAACCAGGGGTCGCTCTAACCCACATAGCTGGCGGTGACGCGATGTTCTCCTTCGGTGTTGAAATGGAGGCCACTGACCTCCCCACGCTAGCTCGCAGCATCAAGAGGTATTACTCCAACAACGACTACAAGGCCTCTTTCTCTTGGGTAGACAACGTACGAAAGATCAAAGATGACCCATCAATTGAAGCATTGAACGCCCAGTTGGTCCAAGCGGTCTCTGAACGCAAACCTGGGATCATGGTTACCCTGCCAGAGATCGGCTCGTGGGATACGATCCTGGGCTTCAGCTTTACGCGGCATAAGGATCGCGTGCGCCCTTTCATCCATGCGACCGACTACATCGACACCATTCCTGATCTGGGGCGCCTGACCATAGACGGATTGAAACGTGACCGTCTTTTTGTCCATGATGTTGACGGAAACGTCACCGAGCACGCGGTATATCGCTGCATCTACTTTGAGATAGTCGACGGGACCAAAACAAAGATCATTTTTGATGGCAAATGGTATGAGGTAGACGCAACATTCATTGGCCGAATTTCCGAGACGTTAGATTCCGTGCAAATATCAGCTCTTGCATTCCCTTCGGTTGAAGTATGGGATGAAGATGGTAAGTCGAAGATTGAATCCGAAGGCGACTACAACGCTCGCGCCGCCGAAGCGCATGGATACTTTCTGTTGGATAAGCAGCTAGTCAAGACTGACAGAGCTACCTCATCCATAGAACTTTGCGACCTCCTGACTCCTGAAAAACAGCTGGTCCATGTCAAGCATCGCAAGGGCGGGTCGGCGGGACTGAGTCACCTCTTTGCTCAAGGGAGTGTGGCGGCTGAAATCATGCTCGGTGACAAAGCGTTCCGCAAGAAGGCAAGAACAGTGCTGCGTAGGGTGAATCTGGCTGCAGGCGATCTTGTACCTTTGGAAGCGCCTAAGAGCGCAGACTATGAGATCGTTTTTTTGATCCTTGGCGAAGACAGTGCGACTCTCAAGCAGAACTTGCCGTTTTTTAGCAAGGTGAACTTATCCAAGGCGTTTGAGAGTCTTACTCAACGTGGCTTTCGGGTTTCGATTGCTGGCGCTCCGATAACAACGCGCTTGATTCCTTGAATGACGGAACAGGAGCTGATCCGAACGGACTTGCCATCGGGCCCGCACAGCGGTCTGCGACAAGTACCTGGGGGTGCGCCAGTCCATCATTGAGATCTTCGAGTCCAATCACCGCTGCTACGGATACCGCAGGCTGCAAGCCTCTCTAGCCAGAAAGCAAGGCCCAATCTCCGAGAAGGTGGTGCAGCGGCTGATGAAGCAAGAGGGTCTGGTCGTTGCAAAGCCCAAGCGGCGTTGGTATCGGGCGAGCCTTGGACTCGCGACATAAACCAGTCCAAGTTTTTGTCCGCACCCCCTGCTGATCACGTTTGTTTGCACTGGCACTAACAATCACTCCAAGAAAAGATCTGAAATGACAGATCGCAACCATCGGTTTGCTGGATCATGCTGGTACCGATCATGCCAATGCTGTTTGATTGCAAAAACCGGTAGTTCGAAAGGTGGCGCGATCAGCTTGACGTCCGCTATCCGTAGCAGTGTTTCTGCCACCCTGCGCGGAACCGTGACCACAAGATCTGTAGCGGCTACGAGGCCGCCAATACCCAGATAGTTGGGCAGCGTCAACGCGACGTTGCGACTGACACCATAGCTCTCCAAGGCTTCCTCCACCAAGTTCTGTCCTGTGCCGGCGGCGGTTACTAAAACGTGGTTTTCGCGTTTGAACATTGTTTCTGTGAGTCGAGATCGAACGCGTGGGTGCTCTCTGCGCACCACGCAGCAGAAGTCTTGGTCGAAGAGCTTCTGTTGGTAAAAGCCTGCTTCAAGCTGCGGCATGAATCCGACTGCCAAGTCGGCCTCACCAGACTCAAGCATTTTGGGTGTCTGCGAGGAGATGTGTGTGATTTCGACTTTGACTCCCGCCGCGACATCGCGCAGTCGGTTGACGAGCGCCGGGAGAAGCACCAGATGGGTAATGTCCGTCATGCAGATCCGAAAAGTCCTTTGCGCCCCGGCAGGATCGAACACCGCCTGCTGCTTGGTAATGACCCGCAGCAGATCCAAAGTCTTACGAATTGGCGCTACCAGGGAATTCGCATGCGGTGTCGGCTGCATGCCTTCGGACGTCCTAACGAAAAGAGGATCTCCAAAGTGACGACGCAGTTTGGCGAGCGAAATGCTGATCGAGGATTGGGCGATCCCAAGGTTGTCGCCAGCGCGGGACACGCTACGTGTTTTGTAGACCTCATCGAAAACAACCAGCAGCTTCATATCCATTATTTAATTTCCCGATTATTCGTATTCAGAATATGCAATTGCGGAAATAGTGCTCCGAAAACAGAATTGACGCAAGTCGATCAACCAACCGAGACGCATATGCAATTTTCAAAACATCCCTCAGTGCATGAGCCGGGCCGCGACACTCCCGTTTGGGGAGAGTACGACGTCGTGGTCGCGGGGGGAGGCCCCGCAGGCATCGCTGCCGCTGCAGCTTCCGCAAGATGCGGTCAGTCGACCTTGCTTATCGAGAGCTATGGGTTTCTGGGGGGAATGGGTACGGCCGCCGGTGTCACCAACTTTTGTGGCCTTCACGCCAATGTCCACGGTACGGTCAAGCGAGTGGTGCAAGGTATTGCAAGCGACCTCTTGGACGGTATCAGCGCACTTGGTGGCCTCAATGAGCCACATATGCTCTTTGGCAACAAGATCGCAGCTCAGGCATACGACAACGCTGCCTTCAAAGTTGCTGCGGATGAATTGGTGCTGAGCAGCGGTGCGCAACTGCTGTTCCACGCAAACTTGGTGGGCGTCATCATGGACGGAGAACACAGGATCCGAGCAGTCCTGATAGAAACAAAGTCTGGCAGGCATGCGGTACTCGCCAAGACGTTCATCGACTGCACGGGCGATGGGGATCTCGCTGCCTTCGCAGGAGCACCGTTTGAGAAGGGCACCAGCGGTCACGACATGATGTATCCGTCCACCATGTTCCGTGTCAACGGCGTGGATGCATCCTTAGCGGGTGACGCATACAACCATTTCGGCCGACTGATGGAAGAGGCCGAAAAGCGCGGTCATACCTTTCCACGCAAGACTCCAATCATCCGTCCGCAGAAGAATCCCGCCGAATGGCGCGCAAACGTAACGCAATTGTCGAATGCGGATGGAAGCCCGGTGGATGGTACGGACGCCGCGCAGCTAAGCGACGCCGAAGTGCAGGGGCGTCGTCAGATCGTGGACTTCTTCCGATTCTTGCGCGAATCCGCACCAGGCTTTCACAACTCCTATCTTCTCGAGATTGCGCCACAGGTGGGTGTCCGCGAGACCCGGCGCGTGATTGGCGAGTACCAGTTGACAGAAGAGGACGTCCTCCAGTGCGTCAGCTTTGCGGACACCATCGGCGTCAATGGTTGGATGATTGAGGAGCACGTTGCGGGGAACGTCGCTTTCAAGTGGCAGAACATTCCCCACTGCCGCGGGTTCAACCATTTACCTTACCGCATGCTGCTGCCACTGCAGATCGACAACCTTCTCGTCGCCGGCCGCTGCGCCTCCATGACTCACATGGGTCAATCTGCTGCTCGAGTTTCAGGCGGGTGCTTCGTGATGGGCCAGGCTGCTGGTACGGCAGCGGCCTTGGCATACAGGGCGAATGTTCGTTTGCGAGATCTGCCTGTCGCTGATCTGCAACAGCGGCTAGAGGCAGACGGCGCCTATCTTGGACGCGACGTCGACTGATTTCTCAGCAAATTTAACTGGAGACAAACTTGAAAAGACTGAGCCTGAACAAAGTGGCAATTGCCACGGCACTTATCGCAATTGGAACATTGGCCCAAGCTCAATCGAGCGCAAAGGCTGCGGTTTGGCCTACGAAAACCGTGCGAATTCTCGTCGGATTCCCTGGCGGATCAACACCGGACATAGCTGCGCGCACCTTGTCTGAGCCGCTTTCCAAAGCGCTGGGCCAGCCCGTAATTATCGAAAACAAGGCAGGCGCCTCTGGCAATATTGCAGCTGACCAGGTAGCGAAGGCGACCGACGACCATACGCTGGGGGTCGTGATCAATGGGAATCTCACCTCGGCAAAGATGCTTTATCCAAAGCTCCCCTACGACCCAGCCAAGGACTTCAGCTATCTCTCCCTACTTTCTACTGCGCCTCTGGTACTCGTGGCGCCTGCTAAAGCGCCTGAAGGTGCTGCGTTCTTTGCTGCAGCCGCGCAGGAGGGTGACAAATGGAACTACGGCTCCGTCGGAAATGGCTCCGTAGGTCACCTCGGCATGGAAGTACTCAAAACGAAGGTCAAGGGCCTGGATCCAGTACATGTGCCATTCAAAGGTAATCCAGAGGTCATCACGGGCCTTATCGGTGGCGAAATCCACATGGCATTGGTGCCTCCGGGCATTGCAATGCCACAAGTCAAGGCTGGCAAGCTCAAAGCGATCGGGCTGGCAAGCGGCCGTAGTCCGGTGGTTCCTGAAATCGGATCCCTGGCCGATGCTGGCGTACAGAACTTCAACCTGGAAGTGTGGACTGCGCTGGTGGGGCCGGCCAAGCTGTCCAAGGCTGCGCAAGACCGCTTGAGCGCTGAGGTGTCAAAAATCATCCGTAGCAACGAAACGCGGGAGAAGCTTCTGAATCAGGGATGGCAAGCGGTTGGATCCAATGCGGAAACGTTGAAGAACCGGGTCAAAGACGAAGCTTCGCTGATGGCCGATATCATCTCCGCCCGCAGAATCAAGCTGGAGTAAGGCTGTCCTCCGTCGGATTTGCTGACTGAATCGCCAACATGGTCCACCCAAAGGGAGCAGGCTTTTGCGTGACGAAGGGTTAAAGGATTTTCTGCCCTTCATCCGAGATGCCGATGCCATGATGGCTATCCGCGGCTGGGTTCCTATCTCCGGGATGCACCCCCAGATACAGGTGATTCATAGAAGCCTCTCAACCCGGATTGACCGACATTCCGTCAATACGCTTTGTGCTCTGCCTTCTTCAATACGGTGTTGTTCAGTAGGTGGTTGCCGTGGTTGATGGGCCTACCGCAAGTAGGAAGCACTTCCTACTACCAGTGCTGCGCGGCCCAGCGAGCGCAATGGAGTCTAGGAGTTGCCGCGTCTATGACACGCAGGGATCGTCACCCTGGGGCGGAGCGGCCGTTTAGCAGCTTGTTCCGCAGTTGAATTCTCAACCAGAGCAACAAGCCTCATTTCCCGCCCACCTGGTTGGAGAGTTCTTGGAAGTGCGCCCCGAGGGCATGGACGAGGTCAGAAACCAATGCCGTCTTCAGTCGCCCTTTCATCGTTACCGCGAAAAATTCGATCGGCGCCACAGGCTCTACGAGCTTGTGCACCACCACGTCGTAGCGAGTGCACGCAGGCACTACGAATCCCGGTAGGGCGGCCACACCGTGGCCTGCTTCCACCATCGAGATCATGGCTTGGATGTTTTGGAGTGCGGCAGTCCGTCGCGTGGTGATCTCCTGGGCGCGAAGCTGCGTATCCACGAGCTTCTGGATGGGATTTTCATTCGGGAGCACGACGAGTTCCCGGTCATCCAGGGCCGACCACTTCAACTTTCGTCCATTTTCGAATCCTTGACCGCGAGTGCTGTCATCCCTGGCCTTGCCCCTGACCAGCACCATGTCAAAGCGGGCGAGCAATTGCCGGTCAATGCCCGTAGCCGGTCTGAAGAAAGCACCAAGGCCGACGTCGAGCTCTCCCGTTTCGATCCCCTGCAGGATGTTGCGCCGGTCGAGGTCGCTGACCGAGACGCGGATGGCGGGGTGTTTCTCCCGGAACGCCTGCAGCCACAGGGGCAGCACGCTCGATGCAATCAGCGGCGTCGCCGCCAGCGAGACGCGTTGCTCGGCATCCGCGGCAAGCCGTCCAACGTTCGAGGTGGCGCTTTCCCAGTCCGCCATCATCCGGCGCGCTGTTGGCAGCAGGGATTCACCGGCGGGTGTCAGCCGCACGCTGCGCGTCGTTCGGTCGAACAGCCTTGCGCCCACTTGCACCTCGAGGTCTTTGAGCATCAGGCTCAAGCCGGCCTGTGTCACGAAGATTTCCTCCGCCGCGCGCGTAAAGCTGCCCAGGCGGGCAATGGCTAAAAACGCCTGGAGCTGCCGGGTAGTAACGTTCATTGCAATTGCTAATGAGTTGATTTGATAGTTTAACTTCTCAAATCTATCGGAGTGCGCTGAAATTGATCCCCATCAAAGCAACTCCGCAAAGGTAGCAACCCAAATGGCGCAGTCCTCCCCAAGAATCCTTATAGCCGGTGCCGGCATCGGCGGCCTGTGCTGCGCACTGGCACTGATCCAGCGCGGTTTTCACGTCACCGTCCTGGAGCAGGCGTCGCAACTCGGCGAAGTCGGGGCCGGGTTCCAGGTCAGCGCCAACGGTGTTCGCTGCCTTTACGACCTGGGGCTGGGACCGGAACTGAAGGACATGGCCACCGAGGCCAGCGGCAAGCAGGTGCGCCTGTGGAGCACCGGCCAGACTTGGAAGCTGTTCGATCTGGGTGCCGAGTCGGTGCGCAAGTACGGTTTCCCCTACTACATGCTGTACCGACCGGACCTACACGGCCTGATGGAACGGCACGTGCGCCGGCTGCAACCGGATGCGATCAAATTGGGCGCGAAGGTGGTCGGCGTAGAACAGGACGACATCGGTGTTGAGGTGCAGATTGAAGGTGGCGAACGGATTCGCGGTGACGTCCTTATTGGCGCCGATGGCGTGCACTCGCGCGTGCGCGGTGTCCTCTTCGGAGCGAGCGACGCCCAGTTCACCGGCTGCGTCGCCTGGCGTGGGCTTATCCCACGCGAGAAGATTCCGCAGCACCTCCAGGCCAACGTTGGCACCAACTGGATCGGTCCCGGTGCGCACGTCATTCACTACCCGCTTCGTAATGGCGAGCTCATGAACTTCGTGGGTATCGTCGAGCGCACGGACTGGCAGGTCGAATCCTGGACGGAGCGGGGCAGCATAGAGGAATGCCTGAAGGATTTCACGCACTGGCATGACGACGTGCAAGCGTTGATCCAGGGCATCCAGCAGCCGTACAAGTGGGCGCTTCTCAGCCGGCAGCCCATGGCGCGATGGACCATCGGCCGCGCCACTCTCCTCGGCGATGCCTGCCACCCCACGCTGCCGTTCCTAGCTCAAGGCGCAGTCATGGCTCTGGAGGACGGCATCGTGCTTGCACGCTGCTTAGCTGCCAATGCCGGACACCCGGAAGCGGCCTTCGCCCGCTACGAGGCCCTGCGGATGGAGCGGACCTCGCGCATCGTGCTGGGCTCGGCGGCAGCCGGGGCGCGCTTCCACAACCCTTTGCTCGCGGACCCGGTGGAGGCTGGTCGCTACGTGGACGCCGAGTGGAGCGAACAGCGCGTGCGCGAGCGCTACGAATGGCTTTTCAGCTACGACGCCACGGCAGTCGACGTGTCAGCCGGGAACCTCGCTGCGACTAACTCCTAATCAACTTAGCACCTTAAGATGAAAAAGACCCAACCTTTGCAAGAGCTCCTGCACGACCTGGTGCACGCCTTCCATATCCTCGCCATGGATGGACAGGGCAGCGGCATTTCCGGCCACCTCACAGCTCGCCTGCCCGGCGCACGGACGTTCTGGAGCATCCCGTACGGATACGGTTTCGAGGAAGCGACCGCAGACGAACTGATCGAGTCCGACTTTGACCTACGTACCGTGACGGGAACGTTGCCTTGCAACCCGACGCTCAATATCCACACGGAGATCTACGAAGCGCGCCCCGAGGTGTGCTGCATCCTGCACACACATTCCGAGGCTTCCCTGGCCCTGGGCGTGATAGGCAGCAACCTTGAGCCTGTGACGCAGAGCGGCGCGTTGTTCTACGAGGACATTGTGCTGTTCGACGAGTTCGAGGGCATCGTGCTGGACAAGAAAGGAGGCGTCAGCATCGCCTCCAAGCTGGGCACCAACCGGGCCATCCTGCTGCGCAACCACGGCTCCGTGGTCGTGGGTCAATCGATCCCCGACGCCACCATCGCCGCCACCGTCCTCGAATTTGCCGCGCGGGTTCAACTGCAGGCCCTGTCCGCAGGCACGCCCAAACTTTTGCCGGCCGCCGAAGCGCGGCAGACCAAGTCCTTCCTGCAGAGGCCGGACGTCGTCGACCTGCGCTGGCAGTTGCTGGTGCGGCAGGCACGCAGGCACAACCCGACCTTCTCGTACGAACGGACCCTATAAGAGCATGCAACTCCCATCGTCCCCCAAAGTTCTGATGCTGCTCTCGTCGGAGTTCGTAAAGAGCCGATACGAAGCACTCCGCGCCCAAGCGCCTGACCTTCAAGTGATCACCGAAATCGAAGGCGCAACAGATCCCGACGTCACTGCGCTGTTTGCGTTCAAGCTGCCGGCGGGCATTGCCTCCCGCCTGCCGAATCTGCGTCTCGCTGCCTCCGTAGGAGCCGGTGCGGACGGCATCCTTTCGGCGTCGGATCTGCCGGCGAACGTGAAGGTCACGCGCGCGGTCGAGCCCGGCCTCGGATACAGCATGGCGCAATTTGTCAGCCTGCAGATCCTGCGGCACTTCCGCTCGCTGCCAGCAATGGAACACCAGCACGCGGCGGGTGAGTGGAAGCGCCTGGCCGTCCCCGATGCCAGCCAAGTCACGGTGGGCATCATGGGGCTCGGTTCTATCGGTGCGGTAGTGGCCGATGCGCTAGTCGCGCTCGGCTTCAAGGTTATCGCCTGGACCCGCACGTCGGCGCGAGAAGCGCGTGTTCCCGTTTTCATCGGGGAGAGCCAGAAAGACGAATTCCTCACGCAGTCGAACTACCTCGTGTGCCTGCTGCCATTCACGCCGGAGACGAAAGGCAGCCTGGACGGCGCCAGCCTGCGCAAGCTGCCTAAGGGCAGCTTCGTGGTCAACGTGGCGCGCGGCGGCATCGTCGTCGAGGACGACCTGCTGGCCCTCGTCAACGCGGGACATCTCGCCGGCGCGGCGCTCGACGTGTTTGCAACGGAGCCGCTGCCTGCCAGCAGCCCCTTCTGGAAGCACGAACGGATCCTGGTCACCCCCCACATCGCCGCGCAACCCACGGTCCGCCCTGTCGTCGAGCAGTTCCTGGAGAACCTGCAGCGGCTCGCGCAGGGCCAGCCATTGCTCAACGAAGTTGACCGAAACGTCGGCTACTAGCCGGCACTCATCGCAACGCCTATACAGGAGACAAAGAAGTGAAGACCATTGAAAAGCTTTTCGCGTGCGGAGCACTCGCCGTCGCAGCCACCATCGCGCCCACGCAAGCCATGGCCGCAGATGTTTATCCCTCGCAGCCGATTAAGCTGGTCCTGCCATTCGCGGCAGGCGGCCAGTCGGATGTCGTGGCCCGAATTGCCGCGGAGCGTCTGAACTCCGCACTTGGCCAGCCTGTGGTGGTTGAGAACGTGGGAGGCGCCGGCGGGATGATCGCAGCAACCAAGGTCGCGCGATCGCCTGCCGACGGCTACACCATCTTCCTCCCCAATGCCAGCACGATGACCATCGCGCCGCACCTGCAGCCGGGTTCCGGTGTCACGCCTTCGTCCTTCACGCCGATCGCCACCGTGAGCCAATTTCCGCTGGTGCTGGTCGTGAACAGCAACTCTCCCTACAAGTCGTTCGCGGATGTGATTGCAGCGGCCAAGAGCAAGCCTGGCAAGCTGAGTTTCGCGACACCCGGCATCGGCACCACTCCGCATCTTGCCGGTGAAACCTTCAGCCAGGAGGCAGGCATCTCGCTCATGAGCGTGCCCTATAAAGGCGGCGCGCCTGCGCTCAACGACCTCCTGGCTGGTCAGGTCGATCTCTACTTCGAGGCCCCCGCGACGATCGTTCCGCAGATCCAGGCCGGCAAGCTGCGCGCGCTGGCTGTCACAGGCAAGAAGCGCAATGAGGCGCTGCCCAACGTGCCGACGGTCGCGGAGCTGGGTTTTCCCAAGCTCACCCTGGAGAGCTGGGCTGCATTCGTGGCCCCGAAGGGGACGCCCCAACCCATCATCGACCGGCTGCGCACCGAAATCGAGAAGGTGGTGAACAGCCCGGACTTCACGCGCAAGCTGGAGGAGCGGGGATTCGATCCCCTTTGGACGAGCCCGGCGGAACTCGCACGCATGATTACAGAGGAGAGTGTGCGCTGGGGACAGGTCATCAAAGACCGCAACATCACCGTGAACTGATCGCAGTCCCGTCAGGCGATCGGGCATTTCCATGGACAAACTTACCTATCAGAACGGATTCGGCAACGAGTTCGCGAGTGAGGCCGTTCACGGTGCTCTCCCTCTTGGCCGCAACAGCCCGCAGAAAGCACCGTTTCGCCTGTACGCGGAGCTGCTTTCCGGCACGGCCTTCACCGCACCGCGGGCGGAGAATCGGCGAACCTGGCTTTACCGCCGGCAGCCATCGGTCGTGGCGGGCAGGTTCACAGCGTATGAGCACAAGTTCTGGTTGACGGGTCGCCAGGCGACTGCGCCGCTCCCGCCCGAGCCGATGCGGTGGGCGCCCTTTGCCATCCACGATGAACCAGCCGACTTCGTCGATGGTCTGCGTACGGTGGTGTCGAATGGCGATGTCGAAGGCCAATCCGGCGTGGCGGTGCACGTGTACGTGTGTAACCGCTCCATGACGGACCGGGCGCTTGTGAATTCGGACGGCGAAATGCTGGTCGTGCCGCAACAGGGGCGGCTCACCATCCGCACCGAACTCGGCATCCTCGCCGTCAGCCCCGGAGAAATCGCTCTCCTGCCGCGTGGCCTTGCCTTTCGCGTCGATGTCGTGGACGGCCCGTCGCGGGGATACGTCTGCGAGAACTACGGCGCGATGTTCCGGCTGCCTGAACTGGGGCCCATCGGCTCCAATGGGCTGGCGAACGCCCGTGACTTCGAGGCTCCACATGCAGCGTTCGAAGAAAGCACTGCAGGATGTGAACTCCTGAAGAAGTCCGCGGGCCACCTCTGGCGCGCGCGGTTGACAAGGAGCCCGTTCGATGTCGTCGCATGGCATGGCAATCTCGTTCCGCTGAAGTACGACCTCGCCAAGTTCATGGTGATTGGTTCCGTCAGCTTTGATCATCCCGATCCGTCCATATTTACCGTGCTCACGTCGCCGTCCGAGACGCCAGGAACGGCAAACTGCGATTTCGTGATCTTCCCGCCGCGTTGGATGGTGGCGGAGAATACCTTCCGCCCGCCTTGGTACCACCGCAACCTGATGAGCGAATTCATGGGCTTGATCCAGGGTGAGTACGATGCCAAGCCACAGGGATTTCTCCCCGGAGGCGCATCGCTGCACAACTGCATGGTTCCGCACGGGCCGGACGAGGTGGCGTTCCACAAGGCGACCCAGGCTGCGCTGCAGCCGCACAAGCTGGAGAACACACTGGCCTTCATGTTCGAGTCGCGTTGGCGCTTCCAACCCAGTCCGTATGCGCTCAACTGCGATGCGCTGGATTCCGCGTACGCGGACTGCTGGTCCGGGCTGCCGGATCATTTTGCGAAGGAACGCGCGTGATCGCCACCGACCAAACCCATGACCCGGCGCTGCGCAGTTGGGTGCCATCTGCCAATGAGGCGGATTGCGATTTCCCGATCCAGAACCTGCCGTTCGGACGTCATCGCGTAACCGGTTCCGGTGACGAGTGGAGCGTGGGCGTTGCAATCGGGGACCAGATCCTCGACTTGCGAAGTGCCGCCGAAGCTGGAGATTGGAGTGCCGACGAAGCCGCGGTGTTCAGGCTGTTCTCTGCGGGACGGCTCGAGCCCTTCATGGCTGCGGGCCAAGTGGCGCGGCGTACGCTACGCAGCGCGCTCTCGCGGGCGCTGCGGGAGGGCAGTACCGAGATGGACGCGCTCCAGGGCTGCCTCGTTGCGCAATCGGCCGTGGAAATGGGACTTCCCTGCGCGATCGGCGACTACACGGACTTCTATACCGGCATCCACCACGCGACCTCCGTCGGCAAGCAGTTCCGGCCCGATCAGCCGCTGCTGCCGAACTACGAGTGGGTGCCCATCGGCTACCACGGACGCAGTTCGTCCATCGTTCCAAGCGGCGCGCCCATTCGCCGCCCGCTCGGGCAGACGCGCAGCGGCGCTTCCACCGTGCCCACGTTCGGGCCGACGCAACGCCTCGACTACGAGGTGGAGCTTGGATTCATCGTCGGCCAGGGCAACGCCCTCGGCGAGCCCATTCCCATCACCGAGGCAGAGGACCACCTGTTCGGGGTCACCTTGTTCAACGACTGGTCGGCACGCGACATCCAGGCCTGGGAGTACCAGCCGCTCGGGCCTTTCCTGTCGAAGAACTTTGGCAGCACGATGTCGCCGTGGGTCGTGACCCTCGAGGCGCTTGCGCCATTTCGCGCGCCCCTGCAACGCGGTGAAGGGCACCCCGCCCCGCTTCCTTATCTGGACTCGCCGGACAACCGGGCAGCCGGCGGCTTCCGGATCCAGCTGGAGGCGTGGCTGCAGACTGCGGCCATGCGGGACGCCGGCCTTCCTGCGGTTCGGCTCTCGAGCAGCGCGACGGAAGAAGCGGCTTTCTGGACGCCCGCGCAACTTGTGGCACATCACACGTGCGGTGGGTGCAACTTGCAAACGGGAGACCTGCTCGGATCAGGCACCCTGTCGGGGCCGCAACCCGACCAGGCAGGCTCACTTCTGGAGCTCACGGGTGGCGGAATTACCCCCATTCAACTTCCGAACGGGGAGTTCCGCACATTCCTCGCGGACGGCGACGAATTCGCGTTGCGAGGCCATTGCGAAATTGGAGATTACCGAAGGATAGGGTTCGGGAATTGCGTCGGGCGCATCCGTCCTGCCGTCGCAATGAGGTTCTTGACTGGGCTGGACATCTGTAGTGAAAAATAGGGAGTCAATCCAATGAAAAGTTCTTCGCGGCAAAGAGTTAGGCTAGCAAGCGTCGCGTGCGCGGCATTGCTCGCGGGGTGTGCGCCGCTCGCGACGCAGTCGATCGCAACCCCGAGCAGCGTCGATGCGCACGTCGAACGGGCACAACACGCGGCCGGCCATGACCTGCGCAATCTGTTGCGCCTGTGTGAGCCGCCACGGGGCGCGCGCACACCCGCTGCGAGGGACGAGAGTCTCCGAAAGCTGATCGCCCGCCCAGCCCCACCGCCAATGCAGGTGTTCGACAACTTCTACTTCGTCGGCGGCGACTTTGTCAGTGCGTGGGTCCTGAAGACATCGGCTGGGCTGGTCCTGTTCGACGCGATGAACAATGCAGCTGAGGCCCGCGAACTCATCGAGGGTGGTCTCGCAAAGCTCGGCCTGGATCCACGAGAGATCAAGTACATCGTGGTCACGCACGGGCATGGCGACCACTACGGTGGGGCACAGTATCTGGTTGAGAAATACCATCCGCGTGTGATTGCCACCGATGCGGACTGGAACATGATGCACGGCAAGCTGGATTTCGATTCTGCGGTGTGGGGCCCGCCGCCGGCGCGCGACATGTCGGTACGCGATGGCGAGAGCCTGACCGTGGGCGACACGACGATCACCTTTCTGGTGACGTCCGGGCACACGCTAGGAACGCTGTCGCCGATGTTCGACGTGCGCGCCGGGGGCCGCTCATACCACGCCGTGCTCTGGGGTGGAACGGCCTTCAATTTCGGGAAGGACTTTAGCCGTTTGGCGAGCTATACCGACAACACCGAGCGCGTGCGCGCCCTCGCGGCAAGCATGCCCATCGACGTGCTCGTGTCTAACCACTCCGAGTGGGACGACTCCATCGCGAAGATGAATGCGTTGCGCGCCCTCGGCCCCGGGACCGGGAATCCATTCGTGACGGGCTCACAGGTGGTGCAACGGTCAATGCAAGTCATGGGTGAGTGCGCACGAGCTCAGGCAGGTCGCTTCGGCTACTAGCGGCCGAAAACGCGTTCAGTCACTCGCTCCGGCTCTATTACGGCGGCCAAGAACCGGGATGACTCAGGCGCAAGCCTTGACCTGATTACTGCCCTGAAACCAGATGCAGCTGTAATCTGACCCGCCGACTCAAAAGGTGCGGTGGCTGCTCTGGTTCGGTACCGCCAGTCCAAATGGGGTGAAAACGGCTGTTGAGATCGTGATAGGTACACCGTTCCGCCAAGTGGCCGGTTTGATATGTGAATCGGAAGTTTTGCCGGATCGCCGCTGAATGTCCGGTATGGGAGTCGCTAGTTATTGAGCCTCCAAAACGTGACGGCTGTTATCAGCGGCGGATTCAACCGGTCGATGCAACACATTGGCTGAACATCTCAGCGGGTGTGTGGAAGCCCAGCGTCTTGCGCGGCCTCTCGTTCAATTGTCTCGCAATGGCGTTGAGCTGAAGCTGTGAGAGACCCGAGAGATTCATCCCCTCGGGTATGTACTGCCTGAGCAAGCCGTTCGTGTTTTCGTTGCTTCCCCGCTGCCATGGGCTTCGCGGATCGCAGAAGTAAACCTGGATGTCGGTAGCCATCGTGAATTGCTTGTGAGCGTGCATCTCCGTGCCCCGGTCCCAGGTCAGTGACCTGTACAGCTCCTGCGGTAGCTTGCTGGCGTTCTTGATGAGTGCCTTGACGACCGACTCCGAGTCTTTGCCATTCAGCTTCACCAGCATCACGTATCGCGTTTGACGTTCAACCAGCGTCGCAATTTGGCTGTTGCCACTGCCAAAGACCAAGTCGCCTTCCCAGTGGCCAGGCACTGCCCGATCTTCGACGAAAGCTGGGCGCTCGCTGATCGAAACAGCATCAACAATCTTTCCGTGAATTGCCGTCTTCTGTGTGTAGTGCCGTGATCGGCGCATCCCGCGAGTTCGCCTGAGGTGCTCCAACAGCTCCTTCTTCAAGGCGCCACGCGCTTGGATAAACAGACTGCGGTAAATGGTCTCGTGTGACACGTGGTGGCTCTCGTCGCTAGGATAAGTTTGCTGGAGCCAACCTGCAATTTGCTCTGCCGACCACAGCATTCGCAGCTTGTGAGCCACGATTCGGGCCAGTGCACGGTTCTCACTGAGTTTGCAGCGCTTTGGGCGCCGCGCTCGGCCCCAGGCTGTTTCATCGGCCTGGTTTGCGCGGTAGCCACCGCAGTCGCCATTGCGCTTGATCTCTCGGCTGATGGTCGACGGTGCTCGCCCGAGCCGATTTGCGATGGAGCGAATCGATTCGCCTGACACCATTGCCCGCGAGATATCCTCGCGCTCTGCCAACGCCAATGCAATTGCTGCACATGATCGCTCAGGTGGTCGGAATCCACCTGTCTCAGCGAGTACTGTGGATTTCCATGCAACCGTAGTCCAGTGGGTCACTTCTGCGTGGAAATCAATAGTCGTGCGCACCACCATCGCAGATGCCAAGGCGCGGTGTCGGCTGGATCGGGTCAATCGGCAGTTCCGGGCCGAGCGGCCGAACCAGCTGTGGGTCTCGGACTTCACGTACGTCTCGACCTGGCAGGGCTGGCTGTACGTGGCCTTCGTCATCGATCTATTCGCCCGTCGCATCGTAGGCTGGCGAGTGAGTAGTTCGATTCGGAAGGACTTCGTGCTCGATGCGCTAGGGCAGGCCCTTTGTGCCCGGCAAACCTGGCAGACGCCGTCAAAGTACGCTTCCATACGCTATGGCTATGCCTCACTTCCCGAGCTGTCTACTTGGGGCAATTTTGGGGTAGTTCCATCGCCTAACCATGCCAATCCACGCCCATGGTGTGCTCCAGCGCAGGTCGGCGTAGGTGCGCTAAGTGGCTGTCAACAAAGTGAAAAAAGCCCCCGGGCGCCATAGTGTGTCTGCCTGCCAACACAATGGGCGTGTGGTGTTCGAGCGTGTCGGACATGCAGGGGGCGGGGGGAATGAGGCGTGGACTGTAGCAGCTTGCCCATGGGGTTTCCCCTCAATGATTTGCCGCAGGTTTTGCTGCTTTGTTACGTTTTGACATACTCTTGCCTGTATGCTGGCAGCTTGGCTTTGACCGCAGGCACCTTCCGTTGCGAGGGCGCTTTTCCCAACCCCAGGATTCGAAGGTTTCAGAGCGACCGTGATTTCGTCCGAACTGTTGACCGACCTTCTCGCCCCCGTGGGCGACGGCCTCATCGAGCCCATGGCGCAGGCGCGCCTGCAGGCCCTGGTGGATGCGGTGCCGGTTGCGTTGATGGAGTTCCGGCTGCAGGACGGTCGGCTGGTGCTGCTGGCGGCCAACGCGGCCGCACGCCGCATGCCGGGGCTGGGCGCTGTGCGCGAGCCCGGTGCGGATGCCAGCGAGGTGTTCGACCTGCTGGCAAACACCTCGTTGCTGGACCAGCTGTATGGCGTGGTGCGCGTAGGGGTGCCGCTGGAGTGCCGCCAGGTGGTGCGCGAGCCCGGGCGCTTGCTGCTGGCCTGGGATCTGTCCGCGCGCCGGGTCACCCACGATTGCATCATGGTCACGGTGCGCGACGCCTCCGAGGCCGAAACCTTGCGTGCTGCGCTGGCCGCGTCCGAGCGCTCGCTCGAAGAAGTGCGGCGCGAGCTGCGCGAGCAGACCGAAGTCTTCAACACCATGGAGAGCCTGGCCCGCACCGGCCATTGGCGCCGCATTGAAGACCCGGGTGAAACCGTGCTGCTGTGGTCGCCGGGCCTGTGCAACATCGCCGGTTTTGAACAACAGGAATGGGTGGACCCGGAGCGCGCCGTGAGCGGCATCCTGCCGGAAGACCGCCACGTGTTCGACAAGATCCGCGAGCGCGGATCTGGCCTGGACGTGGAGTACCGCTGGCGCCGGCCCGATGGCGAGGTGCGCTGGATGCGCTCGCGCGTGCAGCGCACGCTGCCGCGCGATGGGGTGCAGGTGGTGATGGGCGTGGTGCAGGACGTGACGGACGAGCACCGTGCGGCCGAGCAGCTGCGCGAACAGCTGCTCTTCATCCAGCGCATTGCCAGCCGCATCCCGGGCTTCATCTACGAATACCGCCTGCATTCCGATGGCGGCACCAGCGTGCAGTACATCAGCGATGCGGTGCGCGAGTTCATGGGCGTCGAGCCGCATGAGGTGACTGCCGACCACGGCGTGCTCATGCACCGTGTGGTGCCCGAAGACCTGCCCCAGGTGCAACGCTCGGCCATGATGTCGGTGCGCAAGCTGGTGCCTTGGCAGTGCGAATACCGCGTGCGCATGCAGGACGGCAGCGTGCGCTGGCACATGACCAACGCCGTGCCCCACCGCGAGGCCGATGGCTCGGTGGTGTCGCATGGGTTCACCATGGACATCACCGACCGCAAGCTGGCCGAGCAAGAAATCGAACGCCTGGCCTTCTACGACGCGCTCACAGGCCTGCCCAACCGGCGCCTGCTGCTGGATCGCCTGCAACGCTCCATCGCCGCCTGCCAGCGCACCAAAAGCCTGGGCGCGCTGCTGTTCATCGACCTCGATAACTTCAAAGACCTCAACGACACCCTGGGCCACGACATGGGCGACCGGCTCCTGTCGCAAGTCGCCGCCCGCCTGGTGGGCAGCGTGCGCGAAGCCGACACC
>Ga0187844_10001305_pt1 | contig 19110 bp, 19 predicted proteins | sample SpaLakP09_SKY_50_FD_134517 | JGI IMG/M metagenome (GOLD analysis project Ga0187844, IMG submission 134517) | Oligotrophic lake water microbial communities from Sparkling Lake, Wisconsin, USA - SP09_SKY_50 | ecosystem: Environmental > Aquatic > Freshwater > Lake | place: USA: Sparkling Lake...
ACTTTCTTCTGCGGGGCCAGAAGAAAGTCACCAAAGAAGAGGCCCTGAACCGCACACCAGCACCACATGCACGAGCTGCGCCGTGCAACAGCCGCGTGGTGAATGGGACGACGCGAACCGCTGCGCTCTCGCTGCTGTCCTTGTCACCACCGTCACTCATCGCCGCTTAAGCCCGCCTAACGCGCGGCTGCACGCCGTGCTCACGAGAAGCACCGAAGACAGCGTCGCTAGGGCGACGCGGTGGCTCGCGTTCACGCCACTGGCGTCGCCCCAGCGACGCGGTATTCCCTGGTGAGCACGGCGTGCAGCCGCGCGTTAGGCGGCGTGAAGAGGCGCGCTATGTTGCTCGTCACAAGGACAGCAGCGAGAGCGCAGCGGGTCGCGTCTGCCCGCAACACCAGTGGATGTTTTCGCGCGCCGCTCATGGCGGCGTCGAGCTCGTGTGCGGTTCAGAGCCTCTTCTTTGGTGACTTTCTTCTGGCTCCGCAGAAGAAAGTTACCCGGCCGCCGGGACGGACTCCCGGCAATGCACCGAGCAGGCACAGCTCCCCGCAAAAAGAACCACACAAGCCTGCCCCTTCCTCGCCCCCCGCATGCCCACCCACGTTTTCATTCGTTCGCTAACCCACCCACGCTGAGCACACTGGCGACTCCTCATCAAGGAGTCCAAATGACCATCACCGCCATCAACGTGCGCAACCAGTTCCGCGGCACCGTCAAGGAAATCATCGAAGGGCCGGTGGTCTCCGAAGTCGACGTCCTCACCCACAAGGGCGACATCGTCACCTCCGTCATCACGACGCGCTCGGTCAAGGAGCTGAACCTTGAGGTCGGCCGCGAAGTCGTTGCGCTGGTCAAGTCCACCGAGGTGTCGATCGCGACGCTCTGAGGCCATGAGCTACAAGGCACCGCGCATCCTCATCATCCCGGGCCTGCACGACAGCGGCCCGGCGCACTGGCAGACATGGCTGCAGGGCCAGTACCGCGACGCCCGCCGCGTCACGCAGCGCGACGCGAGCCGGCCCGACCTGGAGCGCTGGGCCGAGCGCATCCAGCGCGTGCTGGAAGTTGCCGGAGACGGGGAATGGCTGGCCGTCGCCCACAGCTTCGGCTGCCTGGCGCTGGCCAAGCACCTGGCCGACCACCCCGATTCGCCCATCCGCGAGGCCTTGTTCGTCGCCCCGGCCGAACCCGACAAGTTCGGCCTCGCCGAGGCGCTGCCCCACCAGCGCCCGCCACGCCGCTCACGCCTCATCGCCAGCAGCAACGACCCCTGGATGAGCGCGGCCAGCGCCGCCCGCTGGGCGCACCGCTGGGGCGCCAGCTACAGCAACCTCGGTGCCGTCGGGCACGTCAATGCCGAGTCGGGTTTCGGGCCGCTGCCGGTTGCCAAGAGCTGGGTGGATGCCGCACGCGCCCGTCACGCAGCCGAGCAACGGCCGCGACACGCGGAATTCCGCGAATGGGCATTTGCCGTTTGACCACAAGAAGGGCCGCAGAAGAGCGGCCCGTTCAGGTCAGCCCAACGTGGCCTTGAACACCGCCAACGTTCGCTCCCACGCCAGCTGCGCCGCTGCCGCGTCATAGCGCGGCGTCGTGTCGTTGTTGAAGCCGTGCTGCGTGCCCGGATAGCTGTGCTGCTCGTAGCGCACGCCCGCCGCCTTCAATGCCGCCTCATAGGCCGGCCAGGCGGCATTGATGCGCTCGTCGTTGGCCGCATGATGGATGAGCAGCCGCGCCTTGATGCGCGGCACGTCCTCCAGCGCCGGCGCGCCGCCGTAGAACGGCACAGCCACAGCCACCTCGGGCACCAGCGTCGCGATGTGGTTGGACAGGGTGCCGCCGTAGCAGAAGCCCACCACGCCGACCTTGCCATTGCCGTCAGCCAGCGTCAGCAGACCGCGCGCGCCAGCGACGATGTCGGCGCGGGCCTTCGCCGGGTCGAGCTTGGCGAACAGCGCCCGCGCATCGTCCTCGTTGCCCGGGTAGCCGCCCAACGGTGCCAGCGCATCGGGTGCAAAGGCCACGTAGCCGGCCAGCGCGACGCGGCGGGCGATGTCCTCGATGTGCGGATTCAGGCCGCGGTTCTCGTGCACCACCAGCACGGCCGGCAGCTTGCCCGTCGCGTTGAACGGCTTGACCATGTAGCCCTGCACCTGGCCGTTGCCGTCCGGTGACGGGAAGGCATGGCGGCGAGTGGCCAGCCGCGCGTCGTCCGGCTTGACCTGCTGGGCAGCGGCGAAGTTCGGGCTCAGCGTGGCCAGCAAGGCCGCAGCGCCTGCGGGCCCGCCGGCGAACTTGGCGGCCTGGTCCAGGAAGCCGCGACGGCTCAGATCGCCGTGCACGTAGCGGTCAAACAGCGGCCAGGCCTGGGGCGGAATGGGTTGAGTCATGCGCTTGCTCCTTGTTGGAACGGCCGACTTTAGGCGGCGCACCGCGGCCCGACCGAGCAAGAACCGAATAACCATATGGCGAATGGTTCGGCGACAGCATGAGCGCCAGTTCGCAGAATCGCCCCGCATGAACTTCCAGCAACTCCGCTCCGTCCGTGAGGCCCAGCGCCGCGGCTTCAACCTGACCGAAGTCGCTCAGGCCCTGCACACCTCCCAACCCGGCGTCAGCCGCCAGATCCGCGAGCTCGAGGATGAGCTGGGCATCGAACTATTCGTCCGCGTCGGCAAGCGTCTGACCGGCTTGACCGAGCCTGGCGAGCAGGTGCTGCCCGTCATCGAGCGTCTGCTGCAGGAAGCCGACAACCTCAAGCGCGCCGCCGACGACTTCGCCCAGGCCGGCAGTGGCCGCCTGCGCATCGCCGCCACGCACAGCCAGGCCCGCTATGCGCTGCCGCCGGCTGTGCGCGACTTCCGCGCCCACCACCCCGACGTGAGCCTGCACCTGCAGCAGGGCTCGCCGCAGCAGATTGCAAGGCTGCTGCTCGATGGCGAGGCCGACGTGGGCATCGCCACCGAGGCGCTGGCGCAGTACCCCGAGCTGGTCGCCCTGCCCTGCTACCGCTGGACGCACTCGGTCGTCGTGCCGCCCGAGCACCCGCTGCTGGACGGCCCGCTCACACTCTCCCGCCTGGCCCAGTTCCCCATCGTCACCTACGAGCCCGGCTACACCGGCCGCTCCCACATCGACGACGCCTTCGCTGCGGCGCAGCTCACGCCCCACATCGTGCTGAGCGCCATGGACGCCGACGTCATCAAGACCTATGTGGAGCTGGGCCTGGGCGTGGGCATCGTCGCCGCCATCGCCTTCGACGAGGAGCGCGACCGCTTCCTGCGTGCCATCGACGCGCGTCATCTGTTCGAAGACAACATGACCCGCCTGGCCGTGCGCCGCAGCGCCTACCTGCGCGACTACGTCTACGAGTTCATACAGACCTTCGCCTCGCCGCTGCGGCGCGAGGTGGTGGATGCCGCACGCCATGAGCTGCCGACCGCCGCCGCCGAGCCCGTGCTGGCCTGGTCGAAAGCCGCATGAGCTTGCTCACACAACTTCTTTGCTTCGCCCAACCCACCTCCCTAGAGTGAACCGCTCCGTCCCTAACTCCAAAACCATGCGCCGCCTGCTCACCGCCTTCACCCTCGCCCTCGCCGCCACCGGGACCCTTGCCCAGACCACGCTGCTCAACGTCTCCTACGACCCGACGCGCGAGCTCTACCAGGACTTCAACAAGGCCTTCGCCGCCAACTGGAAGGCCAAGACCGGCGAGACCGTCACCATCAAGACCTCGCACGGTGGCTCGGGCAAACAGGCCCGCTCGGTCATCGACGGCCTGGAAGGCGACGTCATCACGCTGGCCCTGGCCTACGACATCGACGCCGTGGCCGACCACAAGCTGCTGCCGCTGGACTGGCAGAAGCGCCTGCCCAACAACGCCAGCCCCTACACGTCGACCATCGTCTTCCTGGTGCGCAAGGGCAACCCCAAGGGCATCAAGAACTGGCCGGACCTGGCTCGCAGCGGCGTCGAGGTCATCACGCCCAACCCCAAGACCAGCGGCGGTGCGCGCTGGAACTACCTGGCGGCCTGGGGCTATGCGCTGCAGAACGGCGGCACGCCGGCTTCGGCCCAGGACTTCGTCAAGCGCATCTACGCCAACACCAAGGTGCTGGACTCGGGCGCCCGCGGCTCCACGACGACCTTCGTTGAACGCGGCATCGGCGACGTGCTGATCGCCTGGGAGAACGAAGCCTTCCTGGCCGTCAAGGAACTCGGCCCCGAGAAGTTCGAGATCGTCACGCCCAGCGTGTCCATCCTGGCCGAGCCGCCCGTGGCCATCGTCGACAAGGTCGTCGACAAGCGCGGCACGCGCAAGCAGGCCCAGGCCTACCTGGAGTACCTGTACAGCCCCGAAGGCCAGGAACTCGCTGCGCAGAACTACTACCGGCCGACCGACGCCAAGGTGGCAGCCAAGTACGCCAAGCAGTTCCAGCCGGTCAAGCTGTTCAAGCTGGGCGACTACTTCGGCACCTGGCGTCAGGCGCAGAAGACGCACTTCGACGACGGTGGGGTGTTCGATCAGATTTATTCGAAGTGAGCCCCCGGCCCAGCGCGCCGCGCTGAACGCGGGCGCTCTGGTCCGCCCCCCGTGGGGGCGGCGATGCTTGCGGCATTGAGCCGCTCGCACATCGCCATCGCGGGCCGGCTTGGGAGCGGCCCGGCGCTCGGCCCGGAAGGCACCACGGCTGCGGGAGGATGTGAAGTCTTGTTGCGCACCTCGACAGAGCGCCACGGGCGGCCTCATCATGGCGCCCGCCATGAGAAACCTCGCGCTCAGCTCCGCCCTCCTCCTCAGTTTGCTCGGCTGCGCCACCGCGCCGCCAACAGCCACCACCGCACACGGTCCAGCCCAAGACACGCTCTGGCTGGACCGTCTCACTTGGGGCGCCAGCAGCGCCGACCTCGCCGCCGTGCGCAAGCAAGGCCGCGCCGCCTGGCTGGATGCGCAGCTGCAACCTGGGCCCACGACCGCGCTGCCCGAGGCCGCCCAGGCCCAGATCCAGGCGCTCGCCATCCATGAACCGCTGCTGCCGCTGGTGCAGCGCATGGAGGTGCAGCGCAAGGCCGCCGATGCGCTGACCGACGACATGGCCAAGGCCGAAGCGCAGAAGAACTATCAGCAGGCGCTGACCAAACTGGCCCGCGAGGCCTCGGCCCGGCAGCTGCTGCTGGCGCTTTACTCGCCCCGCCAGGTGCAGGAGCAGATGACGTGGTTCTGGTTCAACCACTTCAACGTGCACCAGTACAAGAACAACCTGCGCGTGATGGTGGGCGACTACGAGCAGGGGCTGCGCGAGCGCTCGCTCGGGTCCTTCCGCGACCTGCTCGGCTACACGGCCCGCCACCCGGCCATGCTGCGCTACCTCGACAACGAGCAGAACGCCGCCAACCGCATCAACGAGAACTACGCCCGCGAGCTGCTGGAGCTGCACACGCTGGGCGTGGGCGGCGGCTACTCCCAGAAAGACGTGCAGGAGCTGGCCCGCGTGCTGACCGGCCTGGGCGTGAACCTGACGGACAACAAGCCCAAGCTGCCGCCGCAGCGCGAGGCGCTCTACCGCCGCGCCGGGCTGACGGAGTTCAACCCGGCGCGGCATGACTTTGGCGAGAAGACCCTGCTGGGCATCATCGTGAAGGGTCAGGGCGAGGCCGAGCTGGACCAGGTGCTGGACCTGCTGTCCAGACACCCGAGCACCGCCCGCTTCGTGTCGCGCAAGCTGGCCCAGTACTTTGTCGCTGACGAGCCACCACCCGCGCTGGTGGACCGCATGGCCGAGCGCTGGCGGCAGACCGACGGCCGCATCGCCGACGTGCTGCGCACCATGGTGCAGTCGCCTGAGTTCGAGGCCTCCCTTGCCCGCAAGTTCAAGGACCCGACGCACTACGTCGTCTCCGCCGTGCGACTGGCCTATGCCGACAAGGTGGTGCTCAACACCGGCCCCATGATCGGCTGGCTCTACCGCCTGGGCCAGGCACCCTACAACCGCCAGACGCCCGACGGCTATCCACTGGACGAGAACGCCTGGGCCGGGCCGGGCCAGATGACGACACGCTTCGAGATCGCCCGCGCCATCGGCAGCGGCAGCGCCGGGCTGTTCAAGGTGGAGGGCGAGGCCAAGGACCGGCCGGCCTTCCCGCTGATCGCCCACCCGCTTTTCTACGACGGCATCGCGCCGCGCCTGGCTGCGGCCACGCAGCAGGCGCTGGCCCAGGCCGCCTCGCCGCAGGAATGGAACACCTACCTGCTGGCCTCCCCCGACTTCATGCACAGGTAGGCCTCAAGCCCGACAGTCGACCGCTCACCACCGCTGGAGCCAGCTATGCCCACATCCATTGAGACCCACGACAACCCGCTCCATTCGGGCAAGAACGCTGCATGCCCGCTCGGCCCGCACTCGAGCGCCCTTTCTGCGTTGCAAATGCTCGCGATGGGGCCCGCCATCGCTCCGCTTCGCGCCTTGCCAGGCCACCCGATTGCGACCCGCTCGGGCACGCTCCACTGCCGGACTTGAGGCTGCCATGGACCGACGTCTACTGCTCCAACTCGGCCTCGGCGCTGCTGCGCTGCCGACAAAGCTCTGGGCGGCATCGCCCGAGACACCTCGCCTGCTCGTCGTGTTCCTGCGCGGCGCCTACGACGCCGCCAACCTGCTGGTGCCCACGTCGTCTAGCTTCTACTACGAGGCCCGGCCCAACATCGCCATCGCCAGGAAGGACGCCCTGCCGCTGGACGCCAACTGGGGCCTGGCACCGGCCGTGGCCGACAGCATCCACCCGCTGTGGCTCAAGGGCCAGGCCGCCTTCGTCCCGTTTGCCGGTACCAACGACGTGTCGCGCAGCCACTTCGAGACGCAGGACCACATCGAGCTGGGCCAGGCCGATGAAGGCTCACGCGACTTCCGCAGCGGCTTCATGAACCGGCTGGCCGGCGTGCTGGGCGCGGGTTCTCGGCTTGAGGCCATGGCCTTCACCGACCAGGTGCCGCTGATCCTGCGCGGCGACCTGCCGGTGGCCAACCAGGCGCTGCGGGACCTGAACAAGCCCGGCATCAACGGGCCCCAAGCCCAGGTCATCACCGGCATGTACGCAGGCACGCGGCTGCACGGCGCGGTCAAGGGCGGTTTTGAGGTGCGCGAGGAGGTGTCGCGCGAGATGGTCGGCGAGATGGAAGCCGCCAGCCGCGGCGCCATTGCTGCCAAGGGCTTTGCGCTGGAGGCGCGCCGTATCGCCCGGCTGATGCGCGAGCGCGTCACGCTGGGCTTCATCGACGTGGGCGGCTGGGACACGCATGTGGGCCAGGGAGGCGCCACCGGCCAGCTCGCCAACCGCGTGGGCGAACTGGGCCGCGGCCTGGCCCTCTTCGCCGACGAGATGGGGCCGCAATGGCAGAACACCGTCGTGGTGGTGGTCAGCGAATTCGGCCGCACCTTCCGCGAGAACGGCAACCGCGGCACCGATCACGGCCACGGCAGCGCCTACTGGGTGCTGGGCGGCGGCGTGCGCGGTGGGCGTATCGCTGGCGAGCAGGTGGAGGTGAAGGCCGCCACGCTGTTCCAGAACCGCGATTACGCCGTGCTCAACGAGTACCGCGCGCTGTTCGGCGGCCTGTTCAAGCGCATGTACGGCCTGAACGACGCGCAACTGGCCACGGTGTTCCCGGGAGCCAGCGCGCGCGATCTGGGACTTACTTAGTCCAGCGCTCCACGACCGCCTTCACGCGCTCGCCGAACACCTTGGCCGTGGCGATGTCGCCCGGCACCATTTCCTCGGCAGACGCATCGCTGGGCGTCTGCGTGATGAGGCCTGCGTAGCCGCCGAGGTTGTTGACGTCGTCACGCGTGGCGGCCTTGTGGTTGGGGGCCTTCAGGCCCGTGCCCACCCAGATCATGCTGTGCTGCTGGCTCAGCGTGTGCAGGTACTGGATGGTGCCCTGCTTGTCGCCGTTGAGCGTGGCCGAGTTGGTGAAGCCGGCGGCGATCTTGTCCTTCCATACCTGGCCGTACCAGGGCTTGCTGCTGGCATCGGCGAACTTCTTGAACTGCCAGCTCGGGCCGCCCATGTAGGTCGGCGTGCCGAAGATGATGCCGTCGGCCGCCGCCAGCGCGGACCAGTCGGCCTCGGTGATGTTGCCCTCGGCGTCGACAGCGATCAGCTCGGCGCCAGCCGCGCTGGCCACGGCCTCGGCAACCTTCTTGGTGTGGCCGTAGCCGGAGTGGTAGAGAACGACGATCTTGCTCATGGTGGACTTTCGGTTGGGGGTGGGGAAATTCAGGCTGCAAGGTCAAAGACGAGGACTTCCGCGTCCTTGCCGGCGGTCAGCGAGAGGCGCGATGCTTCACGAACTTGCAAGGCATCACCCGCCGTCAGGTCTTGCCCGTTCACGGTAAGCGCGCCGCGAACGATGTGGATGTAGGCGATGCGCCCTTCCGCCAGCGCCAGTTCGGCCTGTTCGGCGCCGTCGAAAAGACCCGCGTACAGCTTCGCGTCAGCGTGGATGGTCACGGCGCCGTGGGTCTGGGCCTCGCCGTCGTTGGCCGCCACCAGGCGCAGCTTGCCGCGCTTGGATGCCGGGTCGAAATGCTTCTGCTCGTAGCTGGGCGCAATGCCGCGGTGGTCGGGCTGGATCCAGATCTGCAGGAAGTGCGTCGTCTGGTCCTTGGCGTGATTGAACTCGCTGTGCATGACGCCGGTGCCGGCGCTCATGCGCTGCACGTCGCCCGGGCGGATGACGCCCGCGTTGGCGCCGCCGACCTCGCCATTGCCCATGCTGTCCTTGTGCGCCAGCTCGCCGGAGAGCACGTAGCTGATGATCTCCATGTCGCGGTGGCCGTGCGTGCCGAAGCCCTTGCCGGCGGCGACCTTGTCCTCGTTGATGACGCGCAGCGCACCGAAGCCCATGCGTGCCGGGTCGTAGTAGTCGGCGAACGAGAAGCTGTGGAAAGACTTCAGCCAGCCGTGATCGGCGTAGCCGCGGTCACTGGACTTGATGAGTTGGGTGGTCATGCTGGGCTCCTTGGTTGCTATGGAGTCAATGTAGGAGCCGGGGATGCCCTCATCGACAAGCGGCTCTGAGGACATCGTTCAAATAGACTGAACCCATGTCGACCGCCCAAGAAAAGCGCAGCGCGCTGACCCCCGAAGCGCTGTCCATGATGGACACCATCGCCCGCACCGGCAGCTTTGCCGCCGCCGCCCGCGAGATGGGGCGCGTGCCGTCGGCGCTGACCTACTCCGTGCGCCAGCTGGAAGACGCGCTGGACGTGCTGCTGTTCGACCGCAGCTCACGCCAGGCCGTGCTGACTGCCGCCGGCCAGGAGTTGCTGGTGGAAGGCCGACGCCTGCTGCAGGAGCTGGACGCCGTCGCCAACCGCGTGCGCCGCATCGCCACCGGCTGGGAGAGCGAACTGACCATCGCCGTGGACGACGCCATCGCCCGCCGCGCCCTGTTCGACCTGACGGAGGCCTTCTACGCCGAGAAGGTGGACGGCGGCGGCCCGCCGCCCACCCGGCTCAAGCTGCGCGTGGAAGTGCTGGCCGGCACCTGGGAAGCGCTGCTGCACGGCCAGGCCGACCTGGCCATCGGCGTGCCGGCCCAGCTGCAGAGCGCCAACATCCACTGCGAACCCAGCGGCGAGCTGGAGTTCGCCTTCTGCGTGGCGCCCCACCACCCGCTGGCAAGCCTGCCCGAGCCGCTGACCGCCGGCCAGATCGCCGAGCACCGCATCATTGCCGTCGCCGACAGCGCTCGCCTGCTGGCGCCCATCACCGTGGGCGTGCTGCCCGGGCAGGACGTGCTGACCGTGCCGTCGCTGGCCACCAAGCTCGAAGCCCTGCTGCGCGGCCTGGGCTGCGGCTCGCTGCCGGCGCCGATGGTGCGCCGCCACATCGACGCCGGCCGTCTGGTGCGCAAGGCCACCTACGAAGGCCGCCGCACCGGGCTGATGCACTACGCGTGGCGTGAAGCCGGTCACGCGCCGGGCAAGGCCCTGGCGTGGTGGCTGGACAGGCTGCGCAGCGAGACCACGCGCAAGGCGCTGCTTGAGCAGCACGAAGGCCTGCTGCTTTGACGGCTGTGTATCGAGGCCGATTCGCCCCCTCGCCCACCGGCCCGCTGCACGCCGGCTCGCTGGTCGCCGCGCTGGCGAGCTGGCTGGATGCGCGAGCGAACGGCGGCCAGTGGCTGGTGCGCATCGAGGATGTCGACGGCCCGCGCTGCCCGCCGGGGACGGCCGACTTCATCCTGGGCCAGCTCACGGCGCTGGGCCTGGTCCCGGACGAACCACCCGTCTGGCAGTCCCGCCGCGGCGACCTCTACCAGGCCGCGCTGGACCGCCTGATCGCGTCAGACCACGCCTATGGCTGCGCCTGCACGCGCGCCGAGATCGCAGCAGCAGCGGGCCCGAGACCCAAGCACGGCGAGCTGATCTACCCAGGCACCTGCCGCCACGGCACGAACGGCCGCCCGGTGCGCGCCTGGCGCTTGCGTGTTGAAGGCAGCATCGACTGGCACGACCGCCGCCTCGGCCCGCAGTCACAAGACCTGGAGGCGGAAGTCGGCGACTTCGTGCTCAAGCGTGCCGATGGCCTTTGGGCCTACCAGCTCGCGGTCGTCGTGGACGACGCCGCGCAAGGCATCACCGACGTCGTCCGTGGTGAAGACCTGGCCGACAACACGCCACGTCAGATCGCACTGCAGCGCGCCTTGGACTTGCCCACGCCGCGCTACCTGCACACCCCGCTGGTGCTGGCGGCGGACGGGCACAAGCTGTCCAAGCAGAACGGCGCGGCGGCGATTGATCTGGCGGACCCGGCAGCCCGGCTGCGCGAGGCCGCCGAGGGCCTTGGGTTGCACCTGACGGCCAGCGCGCGAGCGGCTTGCGACACGCTGGCCGAAGCACTGCTGCAATGGCGCGCCGTGGCCAAGGCCAGATAGGGTCAGCCCCCGCGACCGGCGAACAGCCGCGCAAGCCACCCACGTCGCTCGGGTTCTGCTGGCGGCCTGGCGACACCCAGTTCGCACAGCCTCTCCTCCACGGCCTTCAACCCGACGCTGCGCGCCGCCTGCATGGGAGTGGCGGCGTCGAACTCGGACGGCAGAGCGGGGTTGGCGCCACGGTCCAGCAGGTAAAGCGCGACCTCCTGCTGCCCGGCCAGGATGGCAGCAACCAGTGGCGTCGACAGGAACTCCGGATGCGCGTAGTTGATGTCCACGCCGGCCTTGACGTGGTACTCCACCAGCGCCAGGTCGCCATCGCATCCCGCCTGGTACATCTCCTTCCAGTTCCCTCCCGCCGGCATGGGCTGACCTCGCTTCATTGATGGCCTGCGCACTCTACGCGCGGCCTGCCAGCCCCACGCGGTGACAATCCCCCGCTTTTCCCAACTCAAGGATCGACCATGAACACCACGCCCACCGGCCTTCAGTTCGAAGACACCGTCGAAGGCGACGGCAAGCAGGCCGTAGCCGGCCAGGACGTCACCGTGCACTACACCGGCTGGCTGTGGGTCGACGGCGCCAAGAGCACCAAGTTCGACTCCAGCAAGGATCGCGGCGACCCGTTCGAGTTCGAGCTGGGCGCCAGCATGGTCATCAAGGGCTGGGACGAAGGCGTGCAGGGCATGAAGATCGGCGGCAAGCGCACGCTGATCATCCCGGCCAGCCTGGGCTACGGCGCACGCGGCGCCGGCGGCGTCATCCCGCCGAACGCGACGCTGTGCTTCGACGTCGAGCTGCTGGGCGTGTCCGGCGGCCCGGAGGCCGTTGAGCTGACGCTGCAAACCACCGCCAGCGGCCTGCAGTACGAGGACCGCGTTGTCGGCGACGGCGCCGAATCTGCCGCCGGCCAGCGCGTGTCGGTGCACTACACCGGCTGGCTCTACAAGGACGGGCTGCGCGGCAAGAAGTTCGACTCCAGCAAGGACCGCGGCCAGCCGTTCAAGTTCCGCCTCGGCGGCGGCGAGGTCATCCAGGGCTGGGACGAGGGCGTGCAGGGCATGAAGGTGGGCGGTACACGCATGCTGGTGCTGCCGCCCGAGCTGGGCTACGGCGCACACGGCGCAGGCGGCGTGATCCCGCCGAATGCGACGCTGCTGTTCGAGGTCGACCTTTTGGCGGTTTGAAACCCCTCGTCCAAGGAGTACCTTGGACGGTCCCCCGAGGGGACGGCGATGCCTGCCGGCTTGACCGGCAAGCACATCGCCATGACGGGCCGGCTTGGGAGCGGCCCGGCGCTCGGCCCGGAGAAGATCCGCAGAGGATCAGAGCTCGGTGCCGAACATCGTGGTCCGCGGCGTGAACTGCGTCACCCGCCACGGCATGATGCGTGAGTCGACATCGTCAACAGGCCCGGTGATCGGGCGACCGGCCAGCCAATCCTTGAGCTTGGGCAGCGGCATGGGGCGCGCGACGAAATAGCCCTGCACCTCGTCGCAGCAGATCTCGCGCACGATGGCCAGCTCACGCTCGGTCTCCACACCTTCGGCCACCGTCCGCATGCCCAGCACGCCGGCCATCTGCACGATGGTGCTGACGATGGCGCGTGCGTCGTTGTGCTCCGACAGGGCGCGCACGAAAGAGCGGTCGATCTTGAGCGTGTGGAACGGGAACGCGCGCAGATAGGCCAGGGACGAAAAGCCGGTGCCAAAGTCGTCCAGCGCCACCTGCACGCCCAGCTCGCGCAGCGCATGCAGCCGGCGCAACGCGCCCTGGGCGTCCTCCAGCATCAGCGACTCGGTGACCTCCAGGTGCAGCAGCGACGGCCCCAGGCCGGCGCGCACGAGCACGCGCTCCACCCTGTCGACAAAGCCCGGCTCCATCAACTGAAGCGGTGACACGTTGACGGCCACACTCAGCCCCGGCAGGCCGCGCGCCGCCACACAGGCCTGCTGCAGGGCAAGCGCACCCAGCTCATGGATCAGGCCGCAGCGCTCGGCCGCCGGGATGAACTCGCCGGGCGAGATCGAGCCCAGCACCGGGTGCTCCCAGCGCATGAGCGCCTCCACGCCCAGCGGGCGCAGGCTTTGCGCGTCGACCTTGGGCTGGAAATGCAGCTCGAACTGGCCCTGCCCCAGGCCCTCTCGCAGGGCCTGCTCCACGATGTGCATGCGCCGGCTGGCGGCGCCCAGCGAGCTGGCGTAGACGACGCTGCGCCCCCGACCCGAGCGCTTGGCGTCGTAGAGGGCCAGGTCGGCGTTGACCATCAGGTCCTCCACGTTGGCGAGGCCGGGGTCCAGCCGCGCCAGGCCCACGCTGGCACCCACATGCAGGCGCTTCGGGCCCACCTCGACGGGCTCGCTGAGCTTGTCGATGATGAGCGCAGCCATGGCCTGCGGCGCGCGTCGTGGCGACTCGCCCAGGCGCAGCATGGCGAACTCGTCGCCACCCAGCCGGCCGACGAGGTCGCCCTCCTCCGCAAGCGCCACCAGCCGGCCCGCGACCGCGCGCAGCACCTCGTCGCCGGTGGAGTGCCCCGAGCTGTCGTTGACGACCTTGAAGTGATCCAGGTCGATGGACAGCAGCCAGCCCGGCCGGCCCAGTTCCATCGCCGCCTGGGCGGCGTTCATCAGGCTGCGGCGGTTGGCCAGCCCGGTGAGCGCGTCCTGCTCGGCCTGCATGCGCAACTGGTTCTCGAAGCGCTGGGCCTCGGTGATGTCGGCAATGACTCCGCGCCAGCCGCCGGCGGCCGCCCCGTCTGGTACCGAGATGGGCTTGGCGCTCAGCGCCCACCAGCGCGCCTGGTCACCCCGACCGAGCTGCAGCTTGACGTCACGAAAGGGGCGCCCCAGCGCCCAGGCGGCCAGCAGCGGCCCGGCGTGCTGCGAGCGAGCGGCAAACCATTGGGGCAACTTCACCTCGCCGAGGCGGTTTTCCGGGGTGCCGAGCAGGCTGGCCAGGCGCGCGGACCGGTGCACGACATGCCCGGCGGCATCGGTCTCCCACAGCGCATCACTGGCGTTCTCCTCGAAATCACGCAGCAGCAGCGACACCACCTGCTGCTGGCGCGCGTGCGAGAAGCGCGCCCGCAGCAGCGCTGTGGACTGCCTGGCCAGCGCCATGGCCGCCATCGAGACCACGATGCCGTAGCTCAGCAGCAGCACGCCCAAGGCCAGGAAGATGGGGTCGCCCGCCCGCCACAGCGCCACCAGCGCGCCCGCCACGATGAGCCACGTGTAGGCCAGGCTGGCCCAGGGCAGCATGGCCAGCGCGAAAGCGCCGGCGCCGAGCATGCCGGTCACCAGCGTGGCAATCAACACGCGCTCGGCCGGCGCTGCGGGCGCAAACCACCACGCTGCCGCCAGCCCCCAGCACAGCCCGAGCAGCGCGGCGTGCCAGGTGCCGCGTCTGTAGGCCTTGATCGACGCCTTGCCGGCCGCCTGCCCGCGCCCGGCCCACAAGCCGGCCAGGCTCAGGGCCGCCAGCAGCAGCAGCATGCACAACCAGCCCGCCAGCCAGGCGCCACCGGCGCGGCCCACGGCCAGCCACACCAGGCCGCCCGCTATCAGGTTGGCCGCCATCAAGAGCGGCGTCAATCGCGTCAACTGACCCAGATGCTCGGCGCGAATACGTGCGGACTCCTCGTCGCCTTCAACGTAGAGTTCGAACGTCCGCCGCAAACGCCCCCAGATCCCTTCAGCCCGCGTCATGAATGCGCTTTCCGCCGCAATGATTTGCCTGCGGCGGATGGTAGCGATCGACTTCACCACCCTGTCACGCACGGCTGGTCTTCTCCGTGGCGTTTGCATCATCTGCCTGCCACTTGAATGGAGCACCCCGCCATGTCCGTGACCGACCAACGCCGTTCCCCTCGTGTCGAGTTCTTCCTCGTCCCCGCCGAACATGAGCAGTTGCCGGTCTGGGTCATCAAGCCCGAGGGCCTGTCGGACGCGCGCGGTGGCGTCGTGGTCAACCTCAGCGAGGAAGGCCTGCAGATCCTCACCGCGGCCGAGCCGGTGCTGGATGCGCAGCACTACGAGCTGCGCCTGCTGCTCGGCGAGGACGAGGGCGTGCCCCTCTTCAGCGCGTCGGTGCGCCGCGTGTGGAGCCGGCCGCTGAGCAAGATCGTGCAGCTTTGCGGCTTCGAGTTCGAGTCGCCCAACTCGCAGGCCGAGGAGTTCCTGCGCACGCAGACGGCGCAGATCACCGCGCGCAAATGGGTGCGCTGCGTGCTCATGGAGCGCATGACGGCCCTGGCGTGATGCCGCCGGGCGGCTGACGCCCTCACGCCCTTCCAACACGGCTATTCCCGGCCCTGCACGGCGCCGGTGGATGGCCCTGCCTGCCCACGAACGGGCCGGGCAGCCTGCGCGCGCTCCACAGAGCCGAGAGGCGCATAGCGGGTTACGCGACAAAGTTCCGCAAAACACGGTGAATCGACGCGGGAGCGTCGACTACACCGCCTTCTTGCTGCCGTTTATTTGGCAAAATTGATATCAACGATATTCAATTGGTCAAACACAGCCGAAACGGCCTCCTCGCCAACAAGAAATTCACGGCCTCAAATGATCAAAAAAGCATTTTTGCCGTTTTCCTTGTTCAACACCGCGACCGGTGCGCCCACCCCGGCACAGCGCCGGTGCGTGTTTGCCGGCGCCTGGCTGGTGGCCGGCGTCGCGCTGGCCTGGGGTGGCCTGTTGACAGCCTGGGTGCTGTGGGGCTCGGCGCTGGCGGTGGCCTGGATCGTCGAGCGGCGCCACAACGCCATGCACAACGGCGCCGATGAGCTCAGCGGCGACCTGGCCGCCCGGCTCGATGACGCAGCCCGCACCTGGACGACCCACCTGGGCACCGCACAAAGCCAGTTGAGGGACGCGGTCGAACAGATGCTGGCGTCCTTCGGCGACATCCTGCAGCAGCTCGACGGGCTGATCGGCCAGGCCGGCGGCAATGACGACCCGGTGCGCCTGGCCGTGCTGGCCGAATGCGACGGCCAGCTGCGCGGGTTGTTGCGCAACTTCGACGGCTTTGTGCAGTCCCGCAACGAGGTGCTGGGCACGGTGCGCACCTTGGGCGATGAATCGGGCCGGCTGCACACCATGGCCGAAGACGTGTCCAACATCGCGCGCCAGACCAATCTGTTGTCGATCAATGCCGCCATTGAGGCCGCACGCGCCGGCCCCGCAGGCCGCAGCTTCGCGGTCGTGGCGGGCGAAGTGAGGCGGCTGTCTGCGGAGTCGGGCGAAACCGGCCGGCGCATCGGCGTGCAGGTGAATGCCTTCAACGACCGCATGCAGCAAGCGCTGCATCAGGCCACCGAAACGGCGGCGCAGGACGCCGCGGCCATCCTGGCATCGGAGCAGACCGTCAGCGCGGTGGTCGAGCAGGTCAATGCCACCGTCACTCGGCTTCACGAGCGCAGCAAAGAGCAGAGCGCCCAGGGCGCGCTCGTCAAGACCCAGGTGGAGCAACTGCTGATGACCTTCCAGTTCCAGGACCGCGTGCATCAGATCCTCGACCAGTTGCGTGACTCCATGGCCCAGGCCACCGCCACGCTGCAGCAGGCCGCCGCCGCTGGCCAGGCGCCTGCCGCTGCCGACTGGCGATCGCTGCTCGCCGCCGGCTACACGACCGCCGAGCAGCGCGCCGTGTCTCGTGGACAGCCCGCGCCCGCCGCCCCCGCCCAAAACATCGAGACCACCTTTTTCTGAGGAGGCCACATGGCCAAGACCATTCTGATCGTCGACGACTCCACCTCGCTGCGCACCGTCGTGCGCCTGGCACTGAGCCGCCACGGGTATGACGTGCTCGAAGCCGGTGACGGCCTGGTCGCGCTGGAGGTGCTGGCCAAGACGCCCAAGGTGCATCTCATCGTCTCCGACGTGAACATGCCCAACATGGACGGCATCAGCTTCGTGACCGAGCTCAAGCAGCACCCCAGGCACCGCTTCATCCCGGTCGTGATGCTGACCACCGAGGGCGAGGAAGACGCCAAGAACCGCGGCCGCGCGGCCGGCGCCAAGGCCTGGATCGTCAAGCCCTTCAACCCACCGCAGTTGCTGGACGCCGTGTCCAAGCTGGTGCTGGCCTGAAGCAGGAGCCGCCATGACCACGTTGCACCTCCCCCCCGAACTGAGCATCTACACCGCCGCAGAACTGCATCCGCAGTGGCTGGCCTGGGCCGAACAGCAGTCGCAGGCGCAGGCCGACGCGCTGGTGGACGCCGCCGCCGTCGACCAGGTGGACGGCGCCGGTGTGCAGTTGCTGGTTGCGCTGCAACGCGGCCTTGCCGCGCGAGGCTGCGCGCTACGTCTGAACACACCGAGCCGCCCGCTCAGCCAGGCCTGCGACGCCCTCGGCCTGAGCGGCTGGCTCGCCCAGCTGCAAGTCCCTTTTTCGCCGGAGGCCGCATGACGCACAACGCCAGCCAGGATGCCGATTTCATCGCCGAGGCCCTGCCAGTCTTTCTCAGCGAAGCCGAGGAGCAGGCCGAGAGTCTGGAGGCGCTGCTGCTGCAGCTGGAGGATGAGCCCGACAACGCCGAGTTGCTGAACGCATTGTTCCGCTGCGCCCACACCGTCAAGGGTTCGGCGGGACTGTTCGGCCTGGACGCGGTGGTGGGCTTCACCCATCACGTCGAGACGCTGCTGCAGCGGCTGCGCGAAGGCCAGGTCGCCCTCAGCCCTGAACTCAGCACGCTGCTGCTGCGCTGCAACGACCAGATCCGCGCCCTTGTGGCCGAGGCCGGCGGCCAGCCCGCAGACCCGGCCGCCGGCGCCACGCGGGACGGCCTGGTCGCCCAGCTTCAATCGGCGGCAGGTGTGACATCGGCCGCGCCGGCAGGCCGGGCGCGCTCGCCGGAAGACGATGCCTCGCGGGCCACACCGTCCACGCTGCGGCCCTGGCATGTCTCGGTGAGCTTCGGCAGCGAGGTGTTCCGCAACGGCATGGACCCGCTGGCGGTGCTGAACTACGTGCGCGGCCTGGGTGAGGTGTCCCGCATCGTCTGCGACGTGGACGGCATCCCGCCGCTGGAGCAGCTGGACCCGGAAAGCTGCTACCTGAGCTTCATCTTCGGCCTGGCGACCGAGGCCAGCCGCGCGCAAATCGAGGACGCCTTCAGCTTCGTGCGTGAAGACTGCCAGCTGCACGTGCTCAATCCCGGCGCCACGCCAGCCCAGTTCGCCGACCTGATCGACGCCATGCCCGGCAACCCCCGGCTGGGCGAGATCCTCGTCGCGGCCGGCGCCATCAGCCCGGCCCAGCTGCAGCAAGGCCTGCGCAGCCAGCAGGCCGCCGCCACGCAAGGCGAGAACGCGCTGCTGGGCCAGCTGCTGACCGAGCAGACCGGCCTGGCCCCGCAAGTGGTGGACGCCGCACTGCGCAAGCAACGCCAGCAGCGCGCCGACGCCCCTGCGGCCGCCGACGACAACCGCTTCATCCGTGTGCAGGCCAACCGGCTCGACGCCGTCATCAACCTGCTGGGTGAGCTCGTCATCGCCGGCGCCGGTGCCGCACTGCTGGCCCGGCAAACCAAGCAACGCCAGCTGCGCGAGGCCAACGAGGAAATCAGCCGCCTCATCGAGGAGATCCGCAACGGCACGCTGCAGATGCGCATGGTGCCCATCGGTGAAACCTTCACGCGCTTTCGCCGCGTCGTGCGCGACACGGCGGCAGAGCTGGACAAGGACGTGCAGATGGAGGTGATCGGCGGCGAGACGGAACTGGACAAGAGCGTCGTCGAGCGCATCGCCGACCCGCTGATGCACCTGGTGCGCAATGCGCTGGACCACGGCCTGGAGACGGCCGCGCAGCGCGAAGCCGCCGGCAAGCCGGCGCAGGGCCGGCTCACGCTGTCGGCCCACCACGAGGCCGGCAGCATCGTCATCCGCATCGTCGACGACGGCCGCGGCATCCAGCGTCGCCGGGTGCTGGAACGCGCCTGGCAGCGCAGCCTGGTGGAGCCCGGCGTGGTGCCGGACGACGCCGCCATCCTGCGCCTGATCTTCGAGCCCGGCTTCTCCACCGCCGAGAAGGTCACCAACCTCAGCGGGCGCGGCGTGGGCATGGATGTCGTGCGCAGCAACATCGAGGCGCTGCGCGGCAGCGTGCTGCTCGACAGCGTCGAGGGCCAGGGATCCTCCATCGAGATCCGCCTGCCGCTGACG
>Ga0187844_10001306_pt1 | contig 19101 bp, 23 predicted proteins | sample SpaLakP09_SKY_50_FD_134517 | JGI IMG/M metagenome (GOLD analysis project Ga0187844, IMG submission 134517) | Oligotrophic lake water microbial communities from Sparkling Lake, Wisconsin, USA - SP09_SKY_50 | ecosystem: Environmental > Aquatic > Freshwater > Lake | place: USA: Sparkling Lake...
AGCGTGCCCAAGAACGCCCAGGTCGCCGGCTACCTGACCCTGGCCAACTTCGCGGTGCGCAACAACGGCACCCGCGAGGTCTCGACCGGCGGCGGCTACATGAGCTACTCGACCGGCATAGCCAAGGACCGGGTCGTGGCGATAAAGACCGAGCAACTGCCCGACCAGTCGCGCGCCCGCGAAGGCTTTGTCCTGCACCGGGTCACGCCCGAGGCAACGATGCCGGCCGGCGAGTATGCGCTGGTGTTGTACACGCAGGAAGTGCGCGTGGCCGGCTTCTTCGGCGGCGGCAGCTCCAACAGCTACTTCGACTTCGGCATCGACTGAGTCGACACGTAACGCAGGCGCTGGACGGCCGCAAAGCCGGCCGGCGCCGCTTCAGCGCCAAGGGCTTCGCCGTCCAGCGCCAGCACCAGGCCGCGTTCCAGATCGACCCCGCTGAGCGCCTGAGCCGGCTCTGCACCGGCATCGCCATACTCCAAGCCTCGCATGCGGGCGAAGTCGAGCCCTAAGCCCTGGCGCTTCAGCCAGGCCTCCTTGAGCGTCCAGCCACGGTAGAAGTTCAGCAACTGCGCCTCGCCCTGCAGCGCAGCCAAGGCCGCGCACTGCGCCGGGCTGTGCACCGTGGCCGCAAGGGCCAGCACATCGGCACGGGGCCGCAAGCGCTCGATGTCGATGCCCACTGGCGCATTCGCCATCGCGCAGGCCACCCAGTCGCCGGTGTGGGAGATGGAGAGATGCAGCTCGGGCGCGTCAGGAATGCGACTGCGGCCTTGCGGGTCGATGGCCAAGGCCACGTCCACCGGGTCACTGCCGCGCCGCTGCGCCACCAGGCAACGCGCCTGCCAGCGTCCAGACAGAAAGCTCAGGCGTCGTGCCGGACTGCCGAGGCCATCCAGGCGCACCAGTTCACTGGCATCGAGCCATGTCGATGCCGCAGGCAACGCCACGGCGCTGATCGGGGTAAGCGCACAGGACAAGAAGCTCATGCGCACCGCCGAAGTTCCAGGTTGATCAGGACCCGGCGCCGCCCGGAAACAACTGGTTCACCAGCTCGGCAATCTTCTTTTCCGCCGAGATGAACTTGTTCATGTTGGCGCCGCCCTTCAAGGCGTCGTAGATCACCTGTCCACTGGGCTTGGCCTCGGTATAGACCTTGATCTCGGCGTAGGCCATGTACATGGCCAGATCCCAGCGCCAGTTGGCGGTGTAGGTCGAGGTGATCGGACATTCGATCAAGGATGCCGAAACCGGCAGCACCCGCACCTCATAGCCCTTCTGGATCAGAGCATTGCGATAGGCCTCCAAAAAGCCATTCTTTACCGCGGGGTTGTCAACGATGCAGACCTGCCGACCGCTGAAACGCTCCACTGGCGTGACCTTTTGATGGATGGCGCAGCCGCTCAGTGAGACGGCGACGAGTGCCAGGAAAACTGCTCTCTTGATCATGGAAACCTCCCTCTTGAATTCAATCGGTCACCGGCGATTTCTGGCGCCTTGTTCGGTGATCCTGGCGGGCGTGCCCTTCAACGCGCAGGCGGCTTGTTGGCGATCAACACTTCTGCGACGGTCGTGCCGCCTTGCGCCTTGCAATCCTTCGGCACGGCTGTAACCCATTTGATCGCGGTCCCGGTGACAACGGGACGAACCATGCGCCATGGGAAAAACCCAAATCGTTGCGAACCGTTGTAACTGATGATGGCGTCAGCACCCGACGAGCGAGCCTGTTCGACCAAGCCGGGCAAAACGTCCTTGACGCTGCCATAAGTCTGCTTGCCGACCTTCAGTTTCCTGATCACGGTGAACTTGAAGTCGGACGGAGGTGAGCCCGCAAACAGGCAGAACTTTCCAAACTCCGCGGGCCGTGAGGCAAGTATTTCTTCCTCCGTGGGGCCGGGCACCTCTTGCGCAGCACCACCCTCGGAGCCCGACGCGGGTGCACTGGCGGCCGAGGCATCAGGGGTGGCCGCATCAGCCCAAACAGCCGAGTTGGCAGCTGCCAAGCCGGCCAGTAGAACGAAGCACAGGGTCACAGATCTCATGCGGGCACCTTGGTTTTAGGATATGAAACGTCTCAAAGGCGGTGAAAGATCAACGACGTATTGATCCCGCCAAACGCGAAGTTATTGCTCATCACCAGATCGGTCTGCAGCTCGCGCCCGCCGCCGGTCAGGTAGTCCAGCTCGGCGCAACGCGGGTCGATCTGCGTCAGGTTGAGGGTCGGCGCAAACCAGCCGCTGCGCATCATCTCGATGCTCATCCAGGCCTCCAGCGCGCCGCAGGCGCCCAGGGTGTGGCCCATATAGCTCTTCAGCGAGGAGATCGCGACCTTGGGGCCGAAGACCTGGTGCGTGGCCTGCGACTCAGCCACATCGCCGTGGTCGGTGGCAGTGCCGTGGGCGTTGACGTAGGGTATCGCCGCCGCGTCCAGGCCGGCATTTTTCAAGGCCAGCTGCATCGCGCGGGCCATCGTCGGCGCATTGGGCTGGGTCACATGGCAGCCGTCGCTATTGGTGCCGAAGCCGATGATCTCAGCGTGGATGCGGGCGCCGCGCGCCTTGGCGTGCTCGTACTCCTCCAGCACGAAGGTGCAAGCGCCCTCGCCAAGCACCAAGCCGTCTCGGGCTGCATCGAAGGGGCGCGGCGTCAGCTCGGGTGTATCGTTATGCTTGACGCTGGTAGCGAACAGGGTGTCGAAGACGGCTGCCTCGGTGGCGTCCAGCTCCTCGGCGCCGCCGGCCAGCATGGCGATCTGGTGGCCGGCGCGGATCGCCTCGTAGGCATAGCCCAGGCCCTGTGACCCCGAGGTGCAGGCGCTGCTGGTGGTGACGATGCGGCCGGTCAGGCCGAAGAACACGCCGATGTTGACGGCCGCGGTGTGCGCCATCATCTTGATATAGGTCGTGGCGCTGATGCCCTCGGTGCTCTTCTCGATGATCATGCGGCCGAAGTCGCCCATGGACTTGGGCGTGCCGGACGATGAGCCGTAGGCGATACCCATCTCGCCGTCCCTGATCCAGGCCTCACCGAGCAGGCCGGCATCCTGCAGCGCCACTTCGCTGGCGCGCACCGCCATCAGGGCGACACGGCCCATGCTGCGGGTGGTCTTGCGGTTGTAGCGCTGAGGGTCCAGCTCGAAGGCTGCGGCCGGGGCGCCGACGCGGGTATTGAGTCCGTCGTACAGATCCCATTCATCCATGTGCTGGACGGCATTGCGGCCCGCGCGCAGGCGCGCCTCGACCGTGGGCCAATCGCAACCCAAGGGGCTGATCGCCCCCATGCCCGTGACGACGACGCGCCTCATCCGACCATTCCCCCGTTGACGGAAATCACCTGACGCGTGATGTAAGCGGCGTCTTCACTCATCAGAAAGCTCACGACCGCCGCCACCTCTTCGGCAGTGCCAACCCTCTTAGCCGGGATCAGCTTCAGCGCTTCTTCCAGCAGCCGCTCGTCGACCATCTCAGTGGCGATCAGGCCCGGCGCCACGCAGTTGACGGTGATCTGGCGGCTGGCCAGCTCCACCGCCAACGCTTTGGAGGCGCCGATGATACCGGCCTTGGCGGCGCTGTAATTGACCTGGCCGCGGTTGCCCATCAGGCCCGAAACGGAGGACAGCGTAACGATGCGGCCTGGCTTGCGGCGGCGCACCAGCGGCATCGTCAGCGGCTGCAGCACGTTGTAGAAGGCGTCGAGATTGGTGTGGATGACGGCGTCCCAGTCCTCGCCGGTCAGCGCCGGGAAAGCGCCGTCGCGGGCGATGCCGGCATTGCAGACCACGCCGTAATAACAGCCGTGGGCCTCCACATCAGCAAGCAGCGCGCTGGCCGCGGCCTCGCGGTCGGCCACATCGAACTGCAGCACGCGCACCGCGCGGCCCATCGCTGTGATCTCGGCTGCGGCACTGTCGGCCTGGGCTCGCTCCTTTCGGCAATGCAGCACGATGTCATAGCCCTCGCGCGCCAGACGCAGGGCGATCGCGCGGCCGATGCCGCGGCTGGAACCGGTCACCAGCACGGTCTTCTCACTCATCATTCGTTCCACTGTTCAAAAACTCGACCGGATCGCTGGGGCCGAAGACAGTCAGCTTGGCGCTGGCCACCACCTCACCCCCGATATCAATGCGGCAATCAAACTGGCCCAGGCCGTTGTCGGCCTGGAACTCGCGGCGCACCGTGATCAGCAGGCGCTCACCCAGGGCAAAGTGGCTGCGGCTGGCGTGGTAGCGGCGGCTGCCGAGCAGGAAGCCGATCTTGGGCGCGCCACCGGCGCGGCGGGCCTCCAGGCCTGCGCAGGCCGCCACCGCCTGCGCCATGTACTCGATACCCACCCAGGCGCCGACGCCCGTGCCCGGACCCATCGTGTCGAAGAACAAGTCGTCGGACTGGATGGTCAGCTCGGCCTGCACGCTCCCATCGTCGATGCCGACCGCACTGGCCAGCAGACTCATGCTCCCGGCATGGGGCACTAACTGCTCAACCGTCCATTGCTGCTCGAAATCACTCATACGCTTGTCAACACAAGGGCCGCATTGCTGCCGCCAAAGGCAAAGGAATTACTCAGCACCGCCCGCAGCGGGCGGCCCAGGCGCTGGCCCGGCTGCACCAGCGCCAAGTCTGGCAAATTTGGGTCGGCCTCGCCATCCCACCAATGGGGCGGGAGCAAACCCTCGGGGTTGTCGACCAGGCTCAGCCAGGCGAGCGCCGCCTCCAGCGCGCCGGCTGCGCCGAGCGTGTGACCGGTCAGCGGCTTGGTCGAGCTGCAGGGCAAGGCCGGGCCGAACAGCGCATGGACCGCGCGGCTTTCCATCGCGTCGTTATGCGGGGTGGCGGTGCCGTGCAGGTTCAGGTAGTCGATGTGCTCGGGGCCCAGGCCGGCGCGGCGCAGGGCCTCGCGCATGGCGCTGGACGCGCCCTCGCCCGAGGGCTCGGGCGCGGAGATGTGGTGCGCATCCGAGGTCTCGCCCCAGCCGGCCAATCTCACGCCGGGCACCGGGCCGGCATCGCGGGTCATCAGGAACAGCGCGGCCGCCTCGCCGATATTGATGCCGTCGCGGTGGCGGCTCATCGGGTTGCAGCGCAGGGCCGACACCGACTCCAGCGCCTGAAAGCCGGCCACGGTGAAACCACACAGCGAGTCGGCACCGCCGGTCAGTACCGCATCACAAACGCCTGAGACCAGCAAGCGCGCGGCGCTGGCCATGGCCTTGGCGCTGGATGAGCAGGCGGTCGAGATCACATAGGCCGGCCCGCCCAGCTGCAGCAGCTCGGCCAGCATCAGGGCCGGGGCACCGATCTCCTGCTGGGACAGGTCGAAACCAGGCGGCAGCTCGCCGCTGCGCGCATGCGCGGCCAAGGCAGCCTCGCTCTCGCCCACGCCTGAGGTGCTGGTGCCCAGCACGATGCCGATGCGACCGTGGCCGAAGCGGGCTATTGCCGCATCCAGCTGAGGCCGCAGCTCGGCCAGGGCCATCAACAGCAGTGCGTTGTTGCGGCTGCGCCGATGCGGCGGCAGCTCGCCCAGGTCAGGCAGCGGCGCCGTCACCTTGCCCAGCGGCAGGTTCGAGTCCAGGCACACACCACCGGGCGCCGCAGCGAACAGCGCCGCGCGCACCTGCGCATGGCCGCTACCCAGGGCGCAGACCAGGCCCATCGCATTCAGAAAGACGTCGGCCATGCTCAGCTCCCGCCCAAGAGGCTGGATTCGATCGTCAGCCGGTAGCCTTCGCGCCGGTTGTCCAGCTCAGCACGGCCCTGCCATCGCGGCAGACCGGCGTAGTCGATCAACACCTGGACCTGGTCGCCGAAGCTCAGGCGACGCTGGCTGTGGGCGTCAGCGACGGTCCAGCCCGGCGGCAAGGCAGCCGCCACCGCGGCCAGCGGCCAGTAGACCAACTGCACGTCGCGCAGCACCCGCTCGGCATCGACCTCGGCGGGCAGCAGCGCATGGCGCTGCGTCTGCAGCGCAAGGCCGTCCCAGCGCAGCATCAGCACCCGCTGGTTGAGCGCGAAGGCGGCCAGGCGAAGTTCTCCGGGCTCGATCTCCAGTTGCCCTTCCAGGCTCTGCTCGGGCGGGGGCCGGCGCGCGGCGGCCGGCAGCTGTTGCACGGTCAGGCGCTGGACGACACTGAGGCTGCCGCCGAAGCTGGCCGGCGACAGACGCAGCGCCGGCAAGCTCGCAGCCGGGGGTGGTGCTGCGGTCTGCGCGCAGGCCGCGAGCAAGGCCGCGGCAAGCAGGACGATCAGACGGCGCACAACTGTTCCAGCGTATGCAGTCGGCCGGGCCGGGCGACGTAGGGGTTGTCGCTGTCCCAGGCATAACCGGCCAGGATGGCGGAGATCATGCGGCGCACATCGGGCGATTGATCCTGATGGAAGATCACATCCTGGAAGCCGCCGCGATACCAGCTCTCGACGAAGGCGCGGAAGGTGTCAACGCCGGCCTTCAGCGGTGCACCGTAGTCGGCCTGCCAGTCGACGGCCTCGCCGGCGAACTCGCGCTCGATCGCAGCAGCGGCCAGGCTGGCCGACTTGACAGCGATGGTCACGCCGCTGGAGAACACCGGATCGAGGAACTCGCCGGCATTGCCCAGCAGCGCGAAATTGCGGCCCCACAGCGACTTCACATTGGCTGCGTAGCCGGTCAGGCGACGCGCCGGCGTGTCCCAGACGGCGTGCTTAAGCAGGGTCGACAGGGTCGGGGTTTCAGCAATGATGGCGCGCAGGCGCTCGGTGTCCTCGCCCTGGTAGCGCTCCAGGAATTCACGCCGCGCGACCACCCCCTGCGAGCAGCGGCCGTTGGAGAACGGAATGGTCCAGAACCAGACATCGACATGCTCGGGGTGCACGCTAACGAGGATCTTGTTGCGGTCGAAGCTAGCGTCGCTGATGTGGTCTTCGACATGGGTGAACAGGGCCCCGCGCACGGGGAATTCGGACGGCGTCTCCAGATCCAGCAGCCGCGGCAGGGTGCGGCCGAAGCCGCTGGCATCGAGCAGGAACCGGGCGCTGAGCTGGTAGCTGCTGCCATCCGGCGCGGTAACGCTCAACAGCGGGCGTTCGCCGCCCACGTCGACGGCGCTGACCTGATGGTTGAAGCGGATCTCGGCCCCGGCCTTCTCGGCCGCCTTGGCCAGCACTTGGTCGAAATTGGCCCGCTGCACCTGGTATGTCGTGCCCCAACCGGCGGAGAACTTGTCGCGAAAATCGAAGGAGGTCGCCTTGTCGCCGCGGCGGAAGGCAGCGCCGTTCTTGTACTGGAAGCCGGCCTCGACGACGTCCTGCAGGAAGCCAGCCGCCTCGATATAGGCCATTGATTGCGGCAGCAGGCTCTCGCCGATCGAGAAGCGCGGGAACTGCTCCTTCTCGATCACCAGCACCTCGCGCCCCTGCCGGCGCAGCAGGCCGGCGGCCACTGAGCCGGCCGGGCCGGCACCGATGATGACGATCTCTTTGTGTTCAATGTTCATGGCTTTGTCCAAGTCAGTGAATCAGATTGCTGGCGCGGGCAATGCCCACCAGGCCGACCAGAATCCAGAAGCTGTTTAGCAAGACGTATGCGCGGTCGCGCTTGAGTGTCGAGCACCAGGCCAGCAGGACGGCGTCGATGGTGTTGAAGATCCAGACAAACATGAAGGGGCTGGCCGGGCCCATCCAGCTGACCAGGCTGAAGCTGAAGATGCGCATCAGCACGCCAATCATCTCCAGCACCCGCAGATGACGCAGGACGAATCGGTTCAAGGGGGCAAGACTCATGAGGGTTTCAGTGCTTCTCGGCAGGCAGGAATAGGGGGGTCAGCAACCAGGCCAGGGCGATGCCCAGCAGCATGGTCAGACCAAAGGCACGCAGGGCCGGGGTGGCGGACAACGCCAGCAGCCCGAAGGCCAGCAAGGTGGAGACCGCCGCCAGGCTGACCGACAGGAAGGGCCGCAGCGCGGCGCGGCCGGGCTGCTCCAGCAGGAAGATGCCGTAGTCGACACCCATGCCCAGGATCAGCAGCAGGGCCAGCACATTGAAGAGCTGCAGCGGCTGGCCAAACAGGCCCAGCAGGGCCAGGGCCAGGGCGCTGGCCAGCAGGGTGGGTACCAGGGCGCGCCAGGCGCGCGCGCCAAAGCGCCAGCTCAGGGCGGCAAACACCAGCAAATAGCTGGCTGCGATCACGCCGGCCATCAGCTGGCGCGTGCGCGCCATCACCGCCGACACCTCGCCGACCTTGTCGACCCACTGCACGCCGGGCAGGCTGGCGGCCAGGGCAGCGAGCCCGGGCAGGCGTGCCAGGTCGTTGACGCCGCGCAGCAGCACCACGCTGGCATGACCCTGCTCAAAAGGGCCCAGCCATTGGTGGCGCAAGGGCTCGGAGGTGGCCGAGGCCAGCCAGTCGGCAGGCAGCAGCGGCTTGAAGGCGCGCAGGCCCGGCGCGGGGATCGCCTCGCCGAGAAGGGGGCGCGCCTCGTCCAGCACGGCCGCATTGACACTCGCCAGCAGGGCCGCGTCGCGCACCTGAGCGACCTGTGAGGGCAGCCAGTCCGAAACCGCCTGCGCCTGCACGCCCAGCGGCACCAGCCGGGCCTTCAGCGCCTCTTCGCGCTGCAGCACTTCTTCCTCGCTGGCGCCGCGCACCAGATAGAACTGCGCCGGGCTGGGCAGGTCCAGCAGGGCGCTAACGGCGCGCTGCTGCACGATCAGCGCGGGCGGCGAGTTCTGCAGCATTCGGATGTCGTCATTGGCCTGGAGGCGCAGCGCGCCTCCTGCCAGCACGCCCGCGACGACCAGGGCGAACAGGAGTGTGAAGCGATTGCGCCCCAGCGCCGGCCACAGCGCGCGCCGCGAGCCCAGCCAGCGCGAGAAGGCGGTCAGCGGCATCTCGCCACGGTCCAGAAACGGGAACCACCACAAGGTCGTGACGAAGGCCGCCAGCAGGCCGACGACCGAGAACACCGCGATCTGGCGCAGGCCCGGGAACGGTGTCAGCGCCAGCAGGGCGTAGCCGATCGCCGTGGTCAGCATGGCCAGCCACATCACCGGCCCCTGCTCGGCCAGCATCGCAAAGCGCTCGCTGAAAGGCCGGCCGCTGCGGCTAGAGAAATAGTTGCTGCCGTAGTTCTCGGCCACGCCGACCAGGCTGGCACCGAACACCAGCGTGATCATGTGCAGGCGCTCGAACAGAAGGCTGGAGACCGACACAGCCGCAGCCAGGCCGATGGCGATCGACAGCGTGACCAGCAAGCGCGGGCGTATCGCCTTGAAGGCGAACAGGGTCAGCACAATGATGCCCAGCAGCGAGCCGGCACCGATGGTGTGGACCTCGCGCTCGGCCTGGTTGGCCGCCGCGGCGGCGTGAAGGGGCACGCCAACATTGAAGACATCCAGACCTGGGGCCGCCTGCAGGGCGGCCTCCCTGGCACGCTCCAGCTGCGGGATCAAGGCCTGCTGCGCCGACATCGAAAAGCCCGAATCCTTCAGCTCCAGCATGAGCAGCGCATAGTGCCGCTCGCCCTCGGTGATCGAGAGGCGGCCCTCGGTGACACGCACACGGCTGTCAGCCGCGCGCTCGCTCAACCAACCGGCAAACAGGTTCAGCGGGTCCGCAGCCCAGCTGCCAATGCGCGGCATGGCCATCGGGCGGTACAGCTGCTCGACCGCGGCTTGCGCCAGCTGCGCCGGCGCCGCGGTCTCCAACTGTCGGCGCTGGGCCGCGGTCAGCAGCTGGCCGCGGTAGGGCTCGAAGAAGCCCAGCCACTGTCCGGCAGCCTCGTCACCGACCCGGTAGCGCAGCTCGACCGGCGCCGGCGCGATGCTGGCCGCATAGGCATCGGCGGCGCGCCGGGCACTGTCCCAGTCGCGCCCGCCGACAAGCACCACGACGCGCCGCGACGCCGCATCGGCGAGCGCGCGCGTGGCCTGCTGCACGGCCGGCTGGCGTTCGTCCTGCGGCAGCATGGCCAGCACATCGGTGTCCAACTGCAGGCGGCCGCCGATCAGCAGCCAGGCCAGGTGGACGACGATGGCCAGCACGACGACCAGCCAGATGCGGGCCAGAAAAACCGACGGGCCGCCCCGAGGTTTCTTGCTCCCCCCTGGGGGGGCGGACGCCGATTCGCGGCGACCTTGGGGGCTGACGCTAGTCAAAGCGGGCAGCCTCATCGACTGTCAGCTTTGCGGGCTCGCTGCTCTGGGCCGAGAAGCGGATAACGGTCTTGTCGCCATTCGCCTCGTCGATGCGGATGCTGCGCACATGCTGGTCACCGCCAAGCTCGACTCGGCTCATCAGCTTGGCCAGTGCCGCCTGGCGCGGCGTCAGCTGCAGCGCCCAGCCCTTGCCCTCGGTCGTACCCTCGATCTTGAAATGCTCGGCCAGCCCCGACAGATCGCCGTTCAGCAAGGCGAACATCAGGCTGTTGATAACACGCACCGCCGGCTCCTTGCCGGCATCGAGGCGGAAGGCGACCGCACCGTTCTGCGTTGCCACGATCTCGTCCCGAGTCAGGCGCAGCTGCGAGGCGAAGGGCGTGCGGGTCTGCCACAGCACACCGCGCTCACGGGCGACGACAAAGCTGCCGCGCGAAACCAGCGGCTTGGCAAAACCCTGCACCTGCTTTTGCTGCTCGAACTCGCCGCGCAGCACCGGCACCTGCTGCAGGCGCTCGCGCACGGCCTGCGAAAGGTCCGGCACCGCATGTGCGGAAGCCAAGAAAAATAGCGCGAGGCTCAGCAGCCAGGCTCTCATGAGGGCTGCACCCCCAAGCGCTCCCACAGCACGGGCGGGCAGACGTACTGCATCTCGCCGTTGCTGATCTGCACCGCGACCTGGGTGGTGTGGGCCTTGTTGAGGACCTGGCCGCTGGCGGCGTCACGGATCTGGTATTCGATCTTCAGGCGGTTCTCCCACTCGACGATCTCGGCGCGCACGATCAGCTTTTGTTGGAAAGCCGCGCTCTTCACGTACTTCAGGCGCATGTCGACGATGGGCCAGGCGTAGCCGGAGTCGCGCATCTGCGGGTAGTCGTAGTTGAAGCGGGCCAAAAGCGCGCAGCGGGCGATCTCCAGGTACTTGGGGTAGTTGCCGTGCCAGACGATGTTCATCGGGTCGAGATCGTGGAAGGCCGGGGCCAGCTCGATTTCATGGCTGAGGTCAGGCTTCATACAAGCTCCATGTGCGGCTGCGCAGGGCGCAGAGCAGATTCTGCAGATCACGGTCCAGCGCCCGGTCCTCGACGACCAGGGGGATACGGTCTTCGAGGTCGGCCAGCATCGTGGACAGCGCGGGGCTGAGGGCCAGGTCTTGCTGCTGTCGCAGGCGTAGGGTCAAGCCCTGGCGCGCGGCGATCAACAGCGCGGCGAGCACCTGCTCGCTCAGCTCCAGCACGCGCAGGCAGTCGCGCGCAGCGATCGTGCCCATACTGACCTTGTCCTGGTTGTGGCATTCGGTCGAGCGGCTGAACACGCTGGCCGGCATGGTCTGCTTGAGCGCTTCCGCCGTCCAGGCCGTGACGCTGATCTGCAAGGCCTTCAGGCCGTGGTTGATGGCGGCCCGCTCACCGGTGGCACCGCTCAGATTGCTGGGCAGGCCGTGGTTGAAACGGGTGTCGACCAGCAGCGCCAGCTGGCGGTCCAGCAGATCTGCCACATTGGCCACGGCGGTCTTGAGGGTGTCCATGGCCATGGCGATATGGCCGCCATAAAAATGGCCGCCGTGCAGCACGCGCTCGCCCACCGGGTCGATCAGCGGGTTGTCGTTGGCGCTGTTCAGCTCGTTCTCGATCAGCTGGCGCAAGAACGGCAAGGCATCTTCCAGCACGCCGATCACATGCGGGGCGCAGCGCAGCGAGTAGCGGTCCTGCAGGCGCTGGTCGTTGCGGCTGGGTTGCGTACTGGCCAGATCAGCGCGCAGGCGGGCGGCCGTCATCTGCTGGCCGGCATGGGGCTTGGCGGCAAACAGGGTCTCGTCGAAGTGATGGGCGTTGCCGGCACTGGCGACGACATTGATCGCCGTCAGCCGGGTCGCCATGCGCGCCAGGTACTCGGCCCGCTCCCAGGCCAGGCAGGCCAGCGCCGTCATCACGGCCGTGCCATTCATGATGGCCAGGCCCTCCTTGGGGCGCAGCTTCAGCGGCGTCATGCCGACGCTGGCCAGCGCTTGCGCGGCAGGCATCGTCTCGCAGTTCATCACGACCTCACGCTCGCCGCAGAGCACGGCGGCCACATAGGACAGCGGGGTCAGGTCGCCACTCGCGCCCACCGATCCCTCGGACGGGATCAGCGGCAGGATGTCGTGGCGCAACAGCCCCTCCAGTTGCAGCAGCAGGTCGACGCTGACGCCCGACATGCCCTGCGACAGCGAGGCCAGGCGCGTGGCCAGCACGGCGCGGGTCTGCTCGGGCGTCAGGAAGGCGCCGGCGCCGCAGCCGTGATAGGTGTAGAGGTGGTGAGGCAGCTCGGCCACCAGGGCGGGCGGGATCACCACCGTGCAGGAGTCACCAAAGCCGGTCGTGACGCCGTAGATCACGCCGTCCTCGGCCAGCAGGCGGGCGACGAAATCGGCGCCGGCCTGGATGCGCTGGCGAAAGGCGGGCTCGGCACTCAGCACGGCCGGGCGCTCACGGCGCGACAGGGCGGCGATGTCTTCCAGGCTCAGGCGGCGCCCATCGAACAGGACAGCATCAGACATCATGCGATTGATCCCAGAAGGGATAGAAGTTGAACCAGTCATAGGGCGAACGACGCAGCAAGCGGGTCAGCGCATCGGCAAACTGCTGCGCATGGACTTGCAGCGCGGCCTCGCGATGCCCGCGCGGCAGCTCCACCCGCTCGGCGAGGCGCTCGAAATAGACCGCGTAGCCTGGCCCCTGGTGCAGGCAACCGATCAGATAGAGCGGACATTTGAGCAGGCTGGCCAGCACATAAGGGCCGATCGGCAAGGGCGCCGCATGGCCGAGGAAGTCGACCTGCACCGTCTTGCTGCCCAACACCGGCACGCGGTCACCGGCAATCGCGACGTATTCGCCGGCTGCGACCTTCTCGGCCAGCAGCAGCGCGGTGGACACGCCGATCTCGGTGACCTCGATCAGGTTCACGCTGGCCTGAGGGTTGAGGCGGTGCAACACCGCATTGAAGGCCTGGGCGTGGCGCGTGTGCACCAGCACATTGAGCTTGAAGCCAGGCAACTGCTCGGCCAGGGCCCGGCACAGCTCCAGGCAGCCGATATGGGCCGTCACCAGGATGCCGCCCTGCAAACCGGTGGCCGGATCGTAGACCACCTGATTGCCGTGGCTCGCGACACGCTCCACCGGGTAGCGCCCAGCCATGGCCAGCAGCTTGTCCAGCATGGTCTCGGCGAACAGGGCCACATGGCGCAGCCCTTGCGGCCAGCCCGGTGCCCGGGTGAACACGCCCTCGGCGGCATGGATGCGCTGCAGGTATTGCAACGAGGCCGCCCGCAGGGTCGGGCGCGTCAGCCAATGCAACAGCACGACCGGCGCCATGCAGATGCGAAAGATCCAGCGGCCGGTCAGCCGATGCACCCAGTAGAGCAGCCAAATGCCGGCGACGAATGTCGTCTCGCCCATGCTGGCCCAGTGCTTGGCAGGTGCGTTCATGCGAACTTGCGCCAGAGCAAGACAGGCAGGCGCACCAGCATGCCGAAGAACAGCCGCGTGTGCATACAGGAGATCAAGACATTGTCATGCAGGGCGCGGAAGTGCGAGACGCCGTCGCTAGGGTAGCTGACCTTGGTCGGCAGGTTGACCACCGGCACACCGCACCAGAACAGGCGCACCGCCACCTCGACATCAAAGTCCATGCGCCGACCGACGCGGACGCTGTCGATCAGCGGCACCACCGCCGCCAGCGGGTAGACGCGAAAGCCGCACATCGAGTCGCGGATGGCAGTGACAGGGTGTTGATCCAGACCCAGACATGCGTGGCGTAGCGGCCGTAGAGCCGCGCCTTGGGCACCGACTCGTCATAGATCGGGCAGCCGCAGATGAAGTGCCCGGGCTGAGCGGCGGCCGCAGCGGCGAACCTGGGGATGTCGCTGGCGTCATGCTGGCCGTCAGCATCGATCTGCAGCGCATGGCTCCAGCCCCGTTGCTGCGCCGTGCGCAGGCCGGCCATCACCGCGCCACCCTTGCCCTGGTTGACGGGCAGGCGCAGCAGGTGCACATCGGGCTCGGTCGACAAGGCATCCAGCACCGCCGCGCAAGAGGCACTGCTGCCGTCATCGACCAGCAGAACCGGCAGGCCGTGCGCGCGGATCGACTGCACGACGGCGCCGATCGCCTCGCCGTGGTTGTAGACCGGAATCACCGCACCCAGCTTCATGAAGCAGCTCCAAACAACACCCGTCCGCTGCCGTGCTGACCGCGCTCGGACAGGTATTTGAAGGTCAGCTTGCCGGCCTCGGGCTTGAACTCCAGGCTCAGGGTCAAGACCTGACCCGGCGAAATCACCTGCTGGAACTTCAGCCCTTCCAGCGCCAGGAAGCGCGGAGGCAGGTCGGCGAACAGCTCGCGCGCCAGCAGGATCGCCCATTCGAGCTGGGCCACGCCGGGCAGCACCGGGTGCGCCGTGAAATGCCCGTCGAACTGCGGCAGGCTGGCATCGACGACGAGGCACAAGCTGGCTGCCATGGGCGTGGCCGAGAGCAGGCGCGGCTGCGGCCGGCGCGGATCGAACAGGGCCAGCAAGGCCTCCAAGGTGGTCTTGCCCTGGGCATTGCTGGGCAGGATGGATACGAAGCGCCAATGGCGGGGCGCGCTGACGGCGTCAAGGCCTTGCAGCAGCAGGCCGCGCAGGCGCGAGGCAAACGCCTTCTTGCCGATCTCGTCATGCAGGGCCCAGCCCTCATCGCTGAGCACAGCCACCACGGCCAGTTGCTCACGCGGGCCGGGCAGACTCAGCACGCGCAACTCCTGCAGCCAGGGCGTGAGCAGCAGGGACTGCTCGACGGCGGCCAGCGAGACGCGCTTCTCCTCGATCTTGATCACGCGGTCGGCGCGGCCCAGCAGGGTGAAGCCCTGCTCGCTGGCGAGAGCGCGATCGGCGGTGGCGGTCCAGCCGGGGCCGTCGAGATGGGGCGAGGCGATCTCCAGTGTCTCCTCGACCAGGCGCCACTGCACGTCAGGCAAGGCCTGCCACGTGCTGTGGCCGTGACCCCGCTGACGCCAGGCCACGCCACCGGTCTCGCTGCTGCCGTAGACCTCGATCGGCGCCTGGCCCAGGCGGGCGATGCACTCGGGCACGGCCGCATCGGGCAGCGGGCCGCCAGAAGAGAACACGGCCAGCAAGTCGTCACCCAGCGAGACCTCGGGGAGGCGTTTCAGGTGCGCGGGGCTGGCGATCAGCAGGGCGGGGCCGTAAGCCTGCAGGCGGGACTGCACGTCCTCGACATAGCTCAATCGCTCGGCGTGGAAGACGCGCCCGCTGCCCAGCGGCCACAGCACGCGGAACAGCAGGCCGTAGATGTGCTGGTGCGAGACGGTGGCCAGCACCTCAGCCGCGCCGCTGCGGGCGCCAAAGGCGGTATCCAAAGCACGCACCTCGGCGAACAGCTGATCCAACCGCTTGATGATCGCCACCGGCTCACCGGTGGAGCCGGAAGTGAAGATGACCAGCTGCCGGGCCTGCGGATCGAGCGATTGCCAGGGCGCGTCGGCGCCGCCGGGCTGCGGCTGCAGGGCATCGGGTAGGTCTCCCGCAAAACCGTCCACCTGCACACGCAGGCGCTGCAGGGTGGCGGGCAGCGCGTCTCCGGGCAGCCAGGCGGTCTTGCCAGCATGCCAGAGGCCGAACAGGGCAGCGGCGAAGCTCAGGGTGTCGTCGAAATGGAGGGCGAAGCACTGGCCCGCATGGGCCGAGAAGGTGCGACGCCAGGCGGCAGCGGCAGCGCGAAATTCGCCGAAGCTGACGATCCCGCCAGCCCGCCGCGCCACGGGCGCCACGGCCGGCCGGGCGCTGGCCAGCAGGGTGTGCAGGGGCTCAAACGCCATGGCCGCTGTTCCTCGCCCGAACTCGGCGGCGCACCAGCCACTCGCCGCCCATCAGCAGGCCCATCAGGCCATAGGCGATCAGGCCGTTGTAGAGCGCCCAGGTCTTGTCGCTGCCCCACAAGCACGTGGCCAGGGCGATGCTGCCGTTGAGCACGAAGAAGCCGCACCAGACCTGGGTAACGCGGCGCGTGTAGGCCACGCCGTGAGCGTCCAGATCAGGCTCGCGCAGGCGCGCCAGACGCTCGACCATGCTGGGCGGATGCGCCAAGCTGGCGGCGAAGACAATCAGCAACACGGCGTTCACCAGTACCGGATAGAGTTTCAAGGGCAGTGCGACATTGGCGAAGGCAGACACGGCGGCCAGGACGACCCCGGCAGCAGCCGCCCACCACCAGAAACGGTCGCGGCTGCCTGAACCGGAGAAGGCGCGCAGCACGGCCAGGCCAGCCAGCAGCAGTGCCAGCCAGCGCGGCTCGACACGGCCAAGGCCGAGGAAGACCAGCAAGGGATAGGCCGCCGTGAGGATCACGACGAGGCCGGTGCGCATCAAGTTGGGCTCAGCTTTGTGCGGGCAGCGCGGCGTCAGGTTCCTTGATCAGGCCCTGCAGCGCGTCCACCACATCCTGCAGGCTGCGAACGGCCTTGAAGGCCTCGGGCTGCAGCTTCTTGCCGACCAGGGGCTTGAGCTTCACGATCAGGTCGACGGCGTCGATGCTGTCAATGTCCAGGTCGTCATAGAGCCGGGCCTCGGGATGGATGGCGGCAGGATCGATGTCGAAGGTCTCGATCAGGATCTCGCGCAGGCGGTCAAAGATGTCTTGGTTGGTCATGAGAAGAACTCCATCGGACGAGGCCATCAAGTTGGCGGCCTCTCCACCGGCCACTGCATTCAGCGGCTGCGCTGCGCGTTGACGAACTGCGCCAGTGCGCGAATGCTGCCGAAGTGGCGGCGCGTTTCCTCCGAGTCAGCGGACATGCTGACTCCGTAGCGCTTTTGCAGGGCCAGGCCCAACTCCAGCGCATCGATCGAGTCCAGCCCCAGGCCGCTGACGAAAAGGGCGTCCTCGGCGTCGATCTGCTCCGGTGTCAGATCTTCCAGATTCAAAGCGTCGATCAGCAGTTTCTTGATTTCAAGTTCTAGTTGTTCCTGCATAAACCCTCCCCTGTTATTTTGAAAAAAAGTCGCACAAGTATGCGGTCAGATGGCGAGCCGCCAACGCCGGTTCCCCGGCTGCACGCTCTAAAAACGGGGCCACGGCGATGTCTTCATCCACACGGATATTGAAGTGCATCGGCCGGTCGGCCACCTGCCACCAGGGTCGCCCCTTGTTGAGTCCGAGCGGCATGCAACTGATGCGCACCGGCGTGATGTTGCAGGGCATGCGCGTGGCGATATGCGCCGCACCGCGCTGCATCTGCAGCGGCTCCCCCGGACGGCTGCGCGTGCCCTCCGGAAAAATCATGAGATTGCCACCTTGGCGCAGACTGGCAATACAGGCCTGCAGCAGTTCCGCCCCGCCCTCGTTTCGGATATAGGCGGCCGCGCGCACCGGGCCGCGGGTGAAGGGGTTGTCAGCCAGGCCGCTGCGCACCACGCAGTCGGCATGGCGCATGAGCGAGAGCAAGAACACCACGTCAATCAGGGTCGGGTGGTTGGCCAGCACCAGCAGGCCTTCGCGGTCCAGGCGCTCGACGCCATGCAGCTCATAGCTGACCAAGCCGAGCACACGCATCAGCGTGATGAAGCGGCCGAAGACCCAGCGCACCATTGCGCGCGCCCGGGCCACGCGGCGCTGCGGCTCGCGCACGCACAGGTTCAGCAGCGGGAAGTAGACCAGGCCCAGCGCCAGGCAGCCGAGGCCGAAGCAGCTGAAGGCGAGCGCCGTGGCGAACACGCGCCAGGCACGGCGCAGGCTAGCCAGCATGTCGGGTCCAGATCCAGTGGGTCGCGCTGGCCCCGCGGCGCAGCTCGGCTTGCTCGGCATCCAGCAGGAAGCGCAGCACCTCCAGTCCCGCAGGCAAGCCGCCAGGCGGGGTGGGCTTGGGGGTCTGCGTGCTCAGACTGATGCCGCCTGATTCAGCCCGCTTGAGCAGGCAGGCGAAGGCATGCGGGAAGTGCAGCGGATGCTCGCGCGACTCGAAGCGGGCATAGATCTCGGGCAGCGGGCAGTCGAAATAGACCAGCAGCACCCGCTCGGCGCCGTCGGCCAGCAGGCCCATGGCCTCGACAAAGCCCGCCTCGGCACTGAACTCGCCGGCGCTGAGCGCCTGGTAGTTGTGGCGGTCCTTGCGGGCGATCGAGTAGAGCGCGCCGACGGCGTTGTGCACCGACAGGCTGAAGGCCGTGGGCGACAGCGGTTCGCCGGCCGCCAAATGCTGCAGCAGCTCGACCGAGCGTGCCAGCTCGCCCCAGCGCGAGGCGAACACCACCGGGCCAGTCGGCTCCGGGCCCTGCGCCCAATAGGCTGCCTGCAGCGCGACCCGGCCCAGCGGCTCGATACGGCGGCGCATCATCGCGGGCATCTCGGCCAGAGCAGGCGCGCCGGTCGGGACCAGCTCAACCGGCTCACGCAGCCATTGCCGCCAGGCCTCGTGCGACTCCAGGCCAGGCGCCCAGGCGGCCCATTGCTCGATCTGAAGTCGGAGTGGCGTCATGAAAGCGAGGTGTCTGACAAGAACAAAGAAAGCCCGCCGCGGGATGCGCGACGGGCTTTGCGTACCGAGCTGGTGGGCCTGTTTATTTCTTGCGGAACTTGCGCAGTGCAGCGATCTGGGCGGCCATGGCGGCGAACTCGCCTTGCGCGACGGCAAAGTCAATATCGCTCTTGGCGTTCTTCATCGCCTCTTCGGCCTGGGCCTTGGCTTCCACGGCCTTGGCTTCGTCGAGATCCTTGCCGCGAATGGCGGTGTCGGCCAGCACGGTCACGGTGCCAGGCTGCACTTCGAGAATGCCACCGGCGACGAAGACGAACTCTTCGCTGCCATCGGCCTTTTCGATGCGCACGGCGCCCGGCTTGATGCGGGTGATGAAAGGCGTGTGCTTGGGCAGGATGCCCAGCTCACCACCTTCGCCCGGCAGCGCGACGAACTTGGCCTCGCCGGAGAAGATCAACTC
>Ga0187844_10001307_pt1 | contig 19098 bp, 20 predicted proteins | sample SpaLakP09_SKY_50_FD_134517 | JGI IMG/M metagenome (GOLD analysis project Ga0187844, IMG submission 134517) | Oligotrophic lake water microbial communities from Sparkling Lake, Wisconsin, USA - SP09_SKY_50 | ecosystem: Environmental > Aquatic > Freshwater > Lake | place: USA: Sparkling Lake...
AGAAGTGGACGATGCCGATACGGGACTGGAAAGCTGCTCTGAACCGCTTCGCCATCCAGTTTGAAGACCGGGTGCCGCAGACTTAAACGAAAACCCGTTTACACAGAATCCAGTACACCCCCACGGCGGTGGAACTGATTCGGAAGATAGTAGCTAGAGATACCGCTCTATCCATTTCGCTATCAATGGAAGTGACTGCGCAAGAAAAATCGCGCTCACCACCCACATGATAATCGCGCTCTTCGATTCAGCCATTCTTGTCTTCACATCAGCGATCTCCAGCTTTAGCTCTGCTATATCGCTCTTGGTCGCGAACGTCGCTTTGATCACCGCGACATCACGCTCAAGCGCTGTGAGCCTGTCGAGGATCTTGTCGACGACCTGCTCGAGTCTGCGTACACGCGGCTCCCACGGTGGCTCCCCTCCTCCACGAGGTGGTCCATTTTGCCCGCCGGGAAAGTCGATCATCTTGCCTCCTCGGCACATTGGACCGTGCCGGCGTCGAAGCGTTCACCTATCCTGCGGCGATTTCCGCCCCGCTTTTTTCGAGTAATTCGCGCAGGATCCCCCGATGGCAGCGCTGCTCGTCAGCGCAATAACACCCCACCGCAAAGTCCGACGTCTTCGACATGGCCGCCAGCAAATCGATCACCCGGCTGGTATCCGGTTCCGCCATTTCTTTCCGGTAGGCTTTGTCGAACACCTTCCACTGCGCATCCGTCGTGGCCGCCCTGCCCTGCGCCATCAGCTCCGCGCTGGGCGCCAGGTTGGGAAACCAGACATCGTAATATTCCCTGCTGGCGAACTCTTCTTTCGGCACGCCGCGCGGCGGCCGCCGGACGGTGCCGATGCGCAAGCCCTCGCCCGCCATGCGCGGCGATCCCAGTTGCACGATGCGCACGCTCATGGCATCACTCCGGCCGCCGGCTGTTGGGCAGCGCGACGAAGTCCTCGCTGTGCGACAGGCCGCGCAGGCAGGCCAGCAAATCCGGCGGCGGCGACACCAGCTTGCGATTGGCCAGGTCGAACCAGCCCGCCGTCGACGTCACGCGCGCGCCCAGCGTCTCGCCAACGGTACAGGTCGTTACGGATGCGCATGCGGCTGCCGTCCTCGGACAAGCCCGCCAGCGACATGGTCACGCGCACTTCGTCGAGCAGATTGAATTCGCGGAAATACTCGACCTCGTCCTTCATGACCACCGGCCCCAGTTTCAGGCGCACGAACTCAGCCATGGGGAAACCGCAGCTGGCGAAATACATCATGCGGATATCGGCCGACTTGTCCAGATAGGCCGTGTTGCGCATGTGGGCGTTGAAATCCATGTCGCCCCAGCCGGCGACCAGCGTTCTCTCAAACATGCCATCTCCTTTTTGTACCATTCGGTAGAGATAGTTTATCCCAATTCGCGAGCGAAGGTAAGATTGCTGGCTGGGGCCGCTTCGGGCGCTGTCAGATCCTGTCCGCCGCCAGCTTGCTGGTCAGGTAAATGGAATACAGCGACGCCAGCCCGATCACGACGTACACCAGGCGCGACAGCGGCGTCTGGCTGCCGAACAGGGCGGCCACGAGATTGAAGTCGAACATGCCCACCATGCCCCAGTTCAGGCCGCCCACGATCATCAGGACCATGGCCAGCCAGTCGAGCGCATTGAGCTTGACCTTGTGCGTGCTGCCGGAAGAAGTTCGCCGGTCAACAAGATGCCTGCGTTCCGACGCAGGTGCGTTTATCGTAGCCATCACTACCTCCTTGGGTTGCACTCCGGCACCCGGCGACATGCCGGGTACCTGAGTACGACAGCGAAAAGCGCGCCAAGTTTGCGGAACCGGCCCAAACGGGCCCAAACGGGGCGGATGTAAGTACAGATCCGGCCGCGGCGCGCTGCGCGCCGTCTAAGTCCGCGCCGTTGGCGCGGCCCGAAATGCTTTCTCTCTGCTCCAATTGTTGTACATCAACGATGCCAGTGCGCCCCGTAGCATAGTCAATGCATCAAGCTATCAGGCGATTCCGAAAGAAGAGGACAGCAAAATGAACAAATGGGTCAGGCGGACCAGCATGGCACTGGTGTCGCTGACATTGATGGCGGTCGCCACCGTCCTGGTGGGCAAGGAACTGGGCGAGCGCAAGATGGACCGCGTGCTGCGGGTGCCGGTGGCCCCGCTGGCGCTGCCGGCCGACGCGCGCGCGCTGGCGCAGGGCCGCTACCTGTACGCCACGCGCGGCTGCGCCGACTGCCATGGCGCCAGCGGCGCCGGCAAGCAAGTGATCCGCAGCGCCGCCATGCAGGTGGACTCGCCCAATATCACCGGCGGCGCCAACAGCGCCACCACGTCCTACAAGACGGCCGACTGGATACGCACGCTGCGCCACGGTGTCAAGCCGGACGGCCGCCCCGTGATGATCATGCCCAGCGAAGATTACAACCGCCTCACCGACGACGACCTGGTGGCCGTGATCGCCTACGTCAAGCAGTTGCCGGCCGTGCCAGGCTTGGCCGGCAAGGTGGAATTGCCGGTCGCCGTGAAGGTCATGTATGCCTTCGGCGCCGTGCGCGACGCGGCCGAAATCATCGACCACACGCTGGCGCCCGAAACCCCGGTGCCGGTGGCGGTCAGCATCGAACACGGGGCGTATGTGGCGCGCAGCTGCATCGGCTGCCATGGCGCAAAACTGAGTGGGGGAAGGATTCCCGGCGCGCCGCCCGAATGGCCGGCGCCGGCCAATCTTACGCCGGGCAGCGACAGCGCCCTGAAGCGTTATCCGAACGAACAAGCCTTCATGGCCATGCTGCGCAGCGGCACCCGGCCCGACGGTACGCCTATCAGTCAGGTGATGCCCTTCGGCTCGCTCAAGCAGATGAGTGACACCGACATGCGTGCCCTGCACGCCTACCTCCGCACGCTCCCCCCGCGTCCGTCCGGGGGGCGCTGAAGCGAAGGCGGATCAGCGCACGCGCCGGATCGACGAGATCTGGTTGTGCAGGCTGCCCAGGCGGTCATAGCGGCCCGGACCGTATGTCAGGCACTGGCCGCGGAATTCGGCGTGCTGGCAAAATTCCCACTGGCCGCCGTACACGATCAGCGAACCGGCGCGGTCGTTGAAGCCCGACTCGGACAGGTTGCGCATTTCGTCGCGCACCGACATGCGTTCGCCGGCAAAGCCCGTCATGCCGAACAGGTCCACGCCGCCATCGCGCCGGTTGCGGTCGCGGTCACGGCCTTGCCCATGGCCGCCTTCGCGCACCAGGCGCGCCGATGAAATGGCGTTGCGGAAAGCGCGGTCGAGGCGGCGATGCTCGCCCGGCCCGAACACGCGGCAATCGCCGCCGAAGTCGGCATGCACGCACATTTCCCAGCTGCCGCCATGGATCACCATGGACCTGGCCTGGTCATTGAAGCCCAGCTGCTGGAAGTTGCTGACGTCGCTGCGCAGGTTCACCGCACGGCCGTTCATGTCGCCGTCGGCGTACAAGGTCACGCCCGGGGCGCGCTGGTCGCGGTCACGCTCGCGGTCGCCGCCGCGATCGCCGCCGCGGTCGCCGCCGCGGTCATCGTCGCGCCCGCCGCCGCGCACTTCGCGCACCGACGAGATATTGTTACTGAGGCGATGCAGGTCGCGGTATTCGCCGGGGCCCAGGGTGCGGCAGTCGCCGCGGAAGTCGGCGTGCTGGCACACTTCCCAGCGGCCGGAACGGATGATCATGCTGCCGGCCTTGTCGTTGAAACCGAGCGCGGTCAGGTTGCTGACGGTATCGCGGATGGTCACGTCGCGGCCCTGGAAATCGTCGCGCGAGAACATGGTCAGTTCGGCGGCCTGGGCGGCGCCCAGCGACAGCCAGGCGGTACACAGCAACAGGGCAAGTTGAATCGGGCGCTTGAGCATGATAAGTATCCTTCTGATTGAAGTAGCCATTGTGCCGGTTGAAACGCAAAAAGGGCAGGCCGCGCCGACTGAATGTTGTAAAAAATTGCTACCGAACACCTCTCTGACGCGGCGGCAAGATTGCCAGTAGAATCAGTGTTTGCCTTCCTGATCCTGCCCATGCCAGCTTCGCCCTCCCACTCCGCGCACGCGCTGCGTTCGGAAATCACCGCCCTGTGGCGCCTGTCCTGGCCCATGCTGGTCGGCCAGCTGGCCACCGTGGGCATGGGCGTGGCCGACGTCGCCATGACCGGCCATGTCAGCGCGGCCGAACTGGCGGCCGTCTCTCTGGGGGCGTCGGTCTGGTCGATCATCCTGGTCACCGTCATGGGCGTGATGATGGCGATCAATTCGGTGGTGGCCCACGAGGTCGGCGCGGGCCGCTTCGACAGCATTCCGCACTCGGTGCGCCAGGCCCTGTGGCAAGGCGCCGGCGTGGGCCTGGTCGCCTGCGTGGCGGCCAACCTGGCCACGCTGGTGTTCGACCATATCGGCCTGGCGCCGGCGGTGGCCGACAACGCGTCCATGTTCCTGCACGTGATCAGCCTGGGCATGCCGGCCTTCGCCTGCTTCCGCGCGCTGTATGGCTACACCACCAGCATCAACCAGACCAAGCCGGTGATGGTGATCGCCATCCTGGGCCTGCTGTTCAACGTCTTCGTCAACTGGCTGCTGGTGTACGGCAACTGGGGCATGCCGCGCCTGGGCGCGGTCGGCTGCGCGGTGGGGACCGCGATCGGCATGTGGCTGATGCTGGGCGCCATGCTGGCCTGGATCCGCCATTCCCCCGCCTACCGCCAGACCTATCCCTTCACCCGATGGGAGTGGCCGCACTGGCCCGAGATCGCCGGCATGCTGCGCCTGGGCATCCCGATCGGCATCACCTACTTCGCCGAAGTGAGCGCCTTCGCCGCCGTGGCCCTGCTGGTGGCGCGCTTCGGCGTGATCCAGGTATCGGCGCACCAGATCGCCCTGAACTTCGCCTCGCTGGTGTTCATGGTGCCGCTCAGTTTCGGGGTGGGCCTGATCACGCGCGTGGGCCAGGCCCTGGGCGAAGGCAATCCGGCGCGGGCGCGCTACGTGGCCTGGGTGGGGGTGGGCATGTCGCTGGCCTTCGCGGTACTGTCGGCCGCCTTCATCTTGCTGTTCCGCGAACAGATCGCCGCCGCCTACACGTCCGACCCGGCGGTGCGCGCCCTGTGCGTGCACCTGCTGCTGTTCGCCGCCCTGTTCCAGCTGTCGGACGCGGCCCAGGTGGCGGCGTCGTCGGCCATCCGCGGCTACAAGGTCACGCGCCAGCCGATGCAGATCCAGCTGCTGGCCTTCTGGGTCTTCGCGCTGCCGCTCGGCTATGTGCTGGGGCTGGCGCCGGCCTGGTTTCCCTGGTCGCCGGCGGCGCCCATGGCATCGACCGGCTTCTGGATCGCCCTGGTGCTGGGGCTGACGATCGCCGCTGTGCTGCTGTGCTGGTCGCTGGCGCGTTTATCGGCACAGCGGGCGCTGTAGTTACAGCGTTTTGGCGGCGACTCTGGTATCGTCTCGCGGTTGCTCCTCATAAACTCCACGATCGAGATCTCCATGCGATTCCTGCTTTGCCTCCTCGCCGCACTGTCGGCCGCTCCCGCTACCGCCGAGCGGCTGACACTGGACCGTATCCACGCCGACCCGGCGCTGGCGGGACCATCCGTGCGCAACCCGCGCGTATCGCCCGACGGCGCCCGCGTCACCTTCCTGCGCGGCCGTCCGGACAACCAGTTCCAGATGGACCTGTGGGAATACAATATGCACGACAAGACCACGCGCATGCTGGTCGATTCCAAGCTGCTGGTGCCGAACGAAACGCTGTCGCCGGAAGAACAGGCGCGCCGCGAACGGGCGCGCACGGCCAGCCTGTCGGGCATCCTCAGCTACAGCTGGTCGCCGGACGGCAAGCGGCTGCTGGTCCCGATCGCGGGCGACCTGTACCTGGTGGACGTGGCCAAGCCGCAGGCGGCACGCAAGGTCGCCAGCGGCGCCGTGGGCGACCCGAAAATTTCGCCGAAGGGCCATTACCTGTCCTTCGTGCGCAAGCAGAACCTGTTCGTGATCGACCTGGCGACAGGCGTGGAAAAGCAGCTCACCAGCGACGGCGGCGGCACCATCTTCAATGGCGAAGCCGAATTCGTGGCCCAGGAAGAAATGGACCAGCGTACCGGCTACTACTGGGCGCCCGACGAATCGGCGATCGCCTACAAGCGCTTCGACGAAGCGCCGGTCCCGGTGGTCAAGCGCTTCGAAATCTACGCCGACCGCACCACCGTGGTCGAACAGCGCTACCCTGCCGCCGGCGACGCCAACGTGCTGATGGACCTGATGATCGTCTCGCCGGTGACCGGCGTGCAGCGCAAGGTGGACCTGGGCGCCAACCGCGACATCTACCTGGTGCGCGCCGACTGGAGCGCCAACAGCAAGCACTTGCTGTACCAGCGCCAGTCGCGCGACCAGAAGCGCCTGGACCTGGTGGCGGTCGACGTGGCCACGCTGGCCCAGCGCACGGTGATCAGCGAAACCTCGACCACGTGGGTGAACGTGGGCCATGACGTGCGCTCGCTGGCGCTGCGCAATGCCTTCATCTGGACCTCGGAGCGCAACGGCCGCAAGCACCTCTACCTGTACGACCTGGGCGGCAACCTGATCTACCCGCTGACCAGGGGCGAATGGGGCGTCGATGCGATCCTGGCGGTCGACGAGCGCGCCAACCGCCTGTACTTCTCGTCCAACAAGGACGCGGTCACCGACAAGCAAACCTATATGGTGCAGCTGGACGGGCGCACTGCCGACAAGCCGGTGCGCATCACCCAGGCCGACGGCTGGCACGAAACCGACTTCGCGCGCAACGGCATGGTCTTCATCGACACCTTCTCGACCCAGGCCACGCCGCCGCAAATGGCGATCCGCCGCGCCGACGGCACGATGGTCGAATGGCTCGAACAAAATGCCCTGGTCGACGGCCACCCGTACGCGAAGTACCTGCCCGACCACCTGCCCACCGAATTCGGCACCATGAAGGCCAACGATGGCCAGACCCTGCACTACTCGCTGATCAAGCCGGCCAATTTCGACCCGGCCAGGCGCTATCCGGTATTCCTGTTCACCTATGGCGGACCGGGTTCGCAGCAGGTGCAGCGCAAATGGGACAAGCCCTTCTTCCAGTACATGGCGCAGCAAGGCTATGTGGTGTTCAGGCTGGACAACCGCGGCAGCGACCGGCGCGAGCGCAAGTTCGAAGACGCCATCCACGGCGCCATGGGCAAGCACGAAGTCGAAGACCAGCTGACCGGCGTCGACTGGCTGGGCAAGCAAAGCTTTGTCGACACCAGGCGCATCGGCGTGTTCGGCTGGAGCTATGGCGGCTTCATGACGCTGCGCCTGCTGGCGGCGGCGTCCGACAAGATCGCGATGGGCGTGTCGGTGGCGCCGGTGACCGACTGGTCGCTGTACGACACCCACTACACCGAACGCTTTGTCGGCGGCACGCCGAAGGCCGACCCGGAAGCGTACAAGCGCAGCGGCGTGTTCGCGCACCTGGACGGCTTGAAGTCGCCCCTGCTGCTGGTGCACGGCATGGCGGACGACAATGTGCTGTTCTCGAACAGCACGCGCCTGATCGACGACCTGGTCAATCGCGGCGTGCGCTTCGAGCTGATGACCTACCCGGGCGCCAAGCACGGCATCTCGGCGCGCGCGCAGCAAAAGCATGTGTACGGCACCATCGCCGATTTCTTCGACAAGCACATCGGCGGAAAAAAGAAGTAGACGTAAAAATGGCCGCGAGATTCGCGGCCATTTTCCTGTCAGGCGCAGGGATCAGTTCAGCGCATCCTTGATGACTTCCTTGGCATCGCCCACTTTTTCCTGGGTCTTGCCTTCGACCTGGTTCTGCAGGCCCTTGAGCTGCTGTTCAGGATTGCCGACGAGTTTGCCCGCTTCCTCCTGGATTTTGCCGCCGATGTCTTTCAGTTTGCCGTTGACCTGGTCTTTGTTCATGATGAGCTCCTTGTTGTGGTGCGCATGGGCGAAGCGCCATGCAGTGAAGCCAGAATAAGGCAAGCCCGAGCGGCGGTCTGTTCGGACCCACACATAGCAAAAGGCCCCGCACCATCGCTGGCGCGGGGCCTTTTGCCGTGCATGGCATCAGCGGTTGCCGCGATCCTTGACGATCTCCTTGACGTTGCCCACCTTTTCCTGGACTGTGCCCTCGATCTGCTTGTTCAAGCCCTTGACCTGCTGCTCGCTGCTGCCGATGGCTTCGCCGAATTCCTGCTGGATCTTGCCGCCGACTTTCTTGGCCTTGCCTTTTACCTGGTCCTTGTTCATGTCGCGTACCTCATAAAGTGGGTGCTTCAAAACAAGTCACACACATGTGTGACGCATGCACAATATGACTAATACGCAATTGCTTCTGTGCGCCAATTAACCGACCGGCTTGCGCCAGACGCTGGCCAGCCAGGGTTGTTGATCACGAGGAAGATTGGGCGGGCGATAGTAATGATGGAGAGGAGAAAACTTCGCTGCCCTCATGAAGCTTTCCCATGCGGCCAGGTCATGGTAGCTGCCATAGCGCTGGCCGTTCCAGCCTTCCTCGTTGTGGCCGCGCGGGTTCGAAGAAAACAGCACGCCGCCCGGTTTCAGCGCCGCGTACAGCTCGTCCAGCACCCCGGGCAAGGCCGCGGCGGGCACATGGAACAGGGCGGCGTTGGCGAACACGCCGTCGAACATGGCGGCCGGCAGGTCGAGGTGGACGAAGTCCTGCTGCCACACCTCGCAGCCGCTGTAGGCGCGCGCCATGGCGGCGAACTGCGCCGAGCCGTCCACGCCGATGGCGCGGTGGCCCATGGCCGCGAAGGTTTTCAGGTCGCGCCCCGGGCCGCAGCCCAGGTCGAGGATGGTGTGCGGCGCCGGCGTGGCGATCGCGTCCAGCAGCGCGGCGATATTCTGGCTGACATCGTGGTCGATGGTGCCATGAAAAAACTGCTGCGCATGGCTGTCGTAATAGGCCAGCGTGCGCTGCGTAATGTGGTCGAAGTCGTCATTCATCGACGCAGACTAGCACTTATTTCAGGGCCGCGCGCACCTGTGGCAGCAAGCGTTCCTTCTGGGCCGCGCGGGTGCGGATGGCATTGGCCACGCTGCGCGCTTCGGCCTGCGCATCGTCGCCCCCATTGGCGGCCACCCAGGCGCTCATGCGTTCGGCGTCCTGCGGATCGTTCGAGCCGGCCACCAGGCTGGGGAACAGGCGGTTGCGGCTGACCGCATCCTGGTTCCTGAGCAGCGTATCGCGGTTGGCCACCGCGAACGACCAGGCCAGGTCGCCATGGGCGCCGGCCGCCACGCCGGGCACGATGCGGTTGGTGACGTTCGACGGCAAGCCCGTGGCCAGCGCCAGGGCCAGCGTGCGCTGCGCCAGCGCCGGGTCGCGCGTATGGGTCAGGGCGCGGCTGTAGCGTTCGCGCTCTTCGGCGCTTTCGGTGGCCAGCATGCGCGCCATGAGCGCCTCGTAGGCGGCGGCATCGCCATGGCGCCCCGCCACTTCGGTCACGAAATCGAGCTGGCCGGCGCTGATGCTGGCCGGGTCCTTCAGGAAGCGGGCAAAGCGCGCGCGCCCTTCCGCGATCGCGGCGGCGTCGCCCGCGCGCGCCAGGGCCGCGGCCAGGGTCACGCGCAGCTGGCGTTCTTCGGCCAGGTCGGCCGGCTTGTCGTCCCATCCCAGCTGGCGCATTTTCGGCGCCGCCAGGGTGGCCAGGTAGCGCCTGACCAGCGCGCTTTCGGGCGTGTTTTCGGCCAGGCCGTCGAGTGTTTCAAGCTGGTCGAGCAGCGCGACCCAGACGGCCAGGCGCGGTTCGGCGGCATAGCGCGACACCAGGGCCAGGTAGCTGCCCAGTTCAAGGCGCCCTGCCTGCACCAGGCTCCAGGCGTCGGTCAGCAGCTTGAGGCGCGTGGTGTCGGGCAGCTTGGGCGCCTGGGCGGCGAGCGCGTCGAAACTGGCGCGGTCGTACTGCACCCGGAAGTAGCCCACGCTGGCCGGATCGATCACCAGCGTGCCGTCGCAGCCGGGCAGCAGCACGGTGTCGCTGGCGCCGCTCAGGAGGGTGTAGGTCGCCTTGCCGTTGACCAGGCCCAGTTGCACCGGCACCGGCCACAGGCGTTGTTCCGTGGCCGGGGCGTCCAGGCGAAACTGTTCCTGGGTCAGGGTGACCTTGCGCTTGCCGTTGTCGCAGGTCTGCGTCACGCCCAGCAAAGGAAAGCCGGGCTGCGTGGTCCAGGCGTCGGCCAGCCTGGCGACCGGCTTGCGGGACGCCGCTTCCATGGCCGCCCACAGGTCGGCGCTGGTGGTGTTGGCGTACTGGTGGCGCGCCATGTAGGCGCGCATGCCTTTGCGGAAGGGCTCCTCGCCCAGGTAGGCTTCGAGCATGCGCAGGAAAGCCTGGCCCTTGATGTAGGTGATGTCGTCGAAGGCATCGGCGGCCTGCTCCTCGGTTTCCACCGGAGTCTGGATCGCATGGGTGGTGGCGCGCGCGTCGAGCTCCATCACGCGTTCGCGTTCCACCTGGGCGGACAGCTGCACGCGCCACTCGGGATGGAAATGGTCGGCAGCCTTGGCCGCCATCCACGAGGCGAAGCCTTCGTTGAGCCACAGGTTGTCCCACCAGGCCATGGTGACCAGGTTGCCGAACCACTGGTGCGCCACTTCGTGCGCGTTGAAGCTGAACGACACCTCGCGCATGCTGTCGGGACTGGACTTCGGATCGACCAGCAGGGTCGACTCGTTGTAGACGATGGCGCCCCAGTTTTCCATGGCGCCGTCAAAGCCGCCGGGAATGGCGATCTGGTCGAGTTTGGCCAGCGGATACGGCTGGCCGAAATAGCTGTTGTAGTACTTCAGCAGGCGCTTGCTCACGCCCAGCGCGTAGCTGGCCGAGCCCTGCTTGCCCTGGGTGGTGACGACGCCGATCTCGACCCCGTCCTGTTTGAGCGCAGTGCGTTCCAGTTCGCCGGCCACCAGCACCAGCAGGTAGCTCGGCATGCGCGGCGTGACCGCAAACGACACGCGCTGCATGCCGGGGCCCAGCTTTTCCTGGCGCTCGATGGGCGTGTTCGAATAAGCCTTGAACTGGGACGGCAGGTCGACCGTGAGCTTGAAGGTGGCGCGGAAGGATGGCTCGTCCCACAGGGGCAGCAGGCGGCGCGCGTCGCTCGGCTCCATATTGGTCGCGATCATGGCCTTGTCGGCCTTGCCCACCTTGTAGGGGAGCTGGAACAGGCCGCGCGCTTCGCGGTTGATGGTGCCGCGGAACTTGAGGCACAGCTGGTAGCGGCCCGGCGCGAGCGGCTGCATGAAATGGAAGGACAGGGTCTGGCGCGCCGGGTCGATCTGCGGCGCCAGCTTGCGCTCGGCGCCGCCCTTGTCGGTCAGGGTGGCGCTGTCGATCTCGAGATTGGCGGCATTGAGCATGATCAGCGAGACCGGCTTGAGGACATCGATTTCCACGTTCTCCGAGCCGAGGAAGCTGTTCGAGGCCAGGTCCGGCTTCAGGTGGGCGGCGTACTGCACCGGCACCACATCCTTGGGCAGCTTGCCCGGGGTGGCGGCAAACGAAAACGGCACCTCGGCATGGGCGGCGACGGCGGCGAAGGCGAGGATGGCGGCGGCGGCAGTGCGCAGCGCTGGCGAAAAAATCATAGGTTTCTCAAGGTCTGTGGCTGCGCAAGGCGCGTTTTCCCAGCCTGCACTTTAACGGAGGACGGCGGCGCCTGCTGGCGGAATGCGATGAACTGCACGATATTGCGCCAAAACGTCGAAAAATCGGAATGGCAAGTGTTCCATGCACCAAGGAATGGTTATATAGTCGCAGGCAACACAAGGAGATCACGACATGAGCCTGGAAACATTGCTGGAGAACCCGAACGCCCTGCCCACCGCGCCCAAGGTCGTCGACGAACTGATCAGCAGCTTCGACGACCCGGACGTGTCGGTGGAAGAAATCGCGCGCAAGGTGTCCATGGATCCCGTCCTCAGCGCCAAGCTGCTGCGCCTGGCCAACTCCGCCTACTACCATGTGTCGCGCCGCATCGGCAACGTCGAGGACGCGGTGCGCATGCTCGGCTTCGTCACGGTGCGCACGCTGGTGATCAGCTCGGGCCTGGTGGGCGGCTTCAAGACCGTGCCGGGGCTGGACCTGAAGCGCTTCTGGCGCTACAGCCTGCATGCCGCGGTGGCCGGCAAATGGATCGCCAAGAAAGTGGGCGTCAATACCGACCTGGCGTTCACGATCGGCATGATGCACGCGATCGGCCAGCTGGTCATGCACGCCGGCATCCCCGCCGAAGCCCAGGAACTCGACAAGTCAGTGGGCACTTACGACGATGGCCGGCTGGAAGCCGAAATGGCCGCCTTCGGCTATGACTACAGCCAGGTGGGCGCCGAACTGGCGCTGCGCTGGAAGTTTCCGGACGTCTTCCCCGACACCATCCGCGATTTTGCCGACCCGCTGCGCCAGAGTCCCCTGAGCCGGATGGCGGCCGTGATCCACCTGGCGGTGTGGCGCGCCCGGGCCGAAGAACAGAAACTGAGCGGCGACGCCCTGGCCGCCAGCCTGCCGGCGGAAGTGGCCGCGGCGCTGGGCCTGGCGCAGGAAGAACTGCTGGACGGCATGCCCGCCGTGTCGGAATTGAGCGCAGGCCTGGAAGAACTTATCCATTAAACATCAAACTATTTTCATTTATTTTCATTTATTTTCAGAAGCACCCTCAAGTTCCTGAAAACCTGGCCGATAAGGATGGGAGACAAGCAGTAATCCGATCCAATTTCCGGCCAGGTGAGCGTAATGACCTCCAACGAAGTCCTCTCGATGTACGAAAATATTGCCGGCCTGACCAGTAAAATGGCAGCCGCTGCACAAGCGGGCGATTTCGACGGACTGGCGCGGCTGGAAACGCAATGCGCGCTGCAAGCTGCGGGCGCCAAGACGGGCGTGCCTGCCCTGGCCGGCGAATCGCGCCAGCGCAAGATCGAGCTGCTGAAACAGATCATGGCCAACGACCGCGCCATCCGCGACGTGACCGAACCGTGGAAACTGAGCGACGTGATGGCAGCCCACTAAACCGCCGCCCGCAAAAACCAAAGCGCCTTGACGGCGCTTTTTTTACGTCTGTTGCACAACCAGGGTCAGACCACGAGCGAGAAACATTACTCGACCGAGGTCTGACCCTGGTGTCTCCTGGTATCAGGCGATGGCCAGCTTGAGCGAGAGGGCGATGCCTTCGGCGGCCTGGGTGATTTCGGGGAGCGAGGGGAAGCTGGGGGCGATGCGGATGTGGCTGTCGTCCGGGTCGATGCCGTAGGGATAGGCTGCGCCGGCCGGGGTCAGGGTGATGCCCGCTTCTTTTGCCAGGGCGATGGTGCGTTTGGCGGCGCCGTTCGGGGTCACCAGGTCGATGAAGTAGCCGCCCTTCGGCACGGTCCAGGAAACGCCGGCGACCTGGCCCAGGTGTTCGCGAAATTGCGCCAGCACGGAGTCGAATTTCGGTTGCAGCAGGTCGCGGTGGCGTCCCATCAGGGCTGCCAGCGTCGCGCCATCCTTCAGGTAGCGCACGTGGCGCAGCTGGTTGATCTTGTCCGGGCCGATGCTGCGGATGCCGGCGTGCTTGGTCCACCAGGCAATGTTGGCCGGCGACGAGGCCAGTGCGGCAATGCCGGACCCGGCCCAGCTCACCTTCGAGGTCGAGGCGAAGACGATGGCGCGGTCGGGATTGCCGGCCGCCGCACAGGCGGCGATCACGTCGGCGATCTCCACCGCTTCGTCGCTCAAGTGGTGGAAGCGGTAGGCATCGTCCCACATCAGGCGGAAGTCCGGGGCGGCTGCCGCCATGCCGGCCAGGCGCTTGACGACGGCGTCCGAATACACCGTGCCCGAGGGGTTGCTGTATTTCGGGACGCACCACATGCCCTTGATGCTGGCGTCGGCCGCCACCAGGCGCTCGACCAGGTCCATGTCCGGACCGTCTTCGCCCAATGGAATATTGATCATCCTGATGCCGCGCGCTTCGCAGATCGAGAAGTGGCGGTCGTAGCCCGGCACCGGGCACAGGAAGGACACTTGCTGCCCCACCCAAGGCTGGCCGCCAGGCACGCCGTTCAGCAGCGCGTAGACGATCACGTCGTGCATCAGCGACAGGCTGGCGCTGCTGTCGACGATCACTTGCGCGGCCGGCACGCCCAGCAGGCTGCCGAACAGGGCGCGCGCTTCGGGCAGGCCGATGCCGCCGCCATAGTTGCGGCAATCGGTGCCGTCGGCGGCGACATAGCCGGGCAGCGCGTCTAGCAGGGCGTTGGACAGGTCGAGTTGTTCGGGGGCGGGTTTGCCGCGCGACATGTCCAGCTTGAGGCCGCGTTGCTTGAATGCGTCGTAGGATGCTTGTGCTGCGATGGTCATTGCTTGCTTTCCGTGATGAAGATTATCGGAAAGTATAGCCTTTTGACATATTTACTGCTGGGGAGAGGGTTAGAACAGGAATTGGGGAGAGCGAGCACCAGGTATCTCCTGGTGTCGCCTCGTGCCGGTTGCATCCGGCGTCCGCTCGCGCACAGTAGGCTCGCGGACCGCTTCCGGGACAGGCGTTTCTTCAACGTTCATCTGCTTGTCGCGCCACGCTATCGTTGGTGGCTGCGCCAGATCCTTGCCTCGTCTGTAGCACTTTCGGTGCTACGGAAACAAGTATAGCGCAGAATCCGCACTTGTGTAGACTTGTTCGTGTGCCAACATGAGTTTATGCAATCTTTTTTTATTCACAAGACCCTTGCTCAGGCCGTCGGTTCGACCGGCGGCGCCGCTTCTTTCGGTTTGCGCTTTAATCTGGCGGCCAGCCTGGCGTACCAGGCCGCGCTGTCGGAAGCCGCCGTTTCGGCCGATTTGGCCTTGCGCCGGCGCAGGAAGACGAACACCCCTGCCCCCAGCGCCAGCACGGCCGCCACGCCGATGCCCACCCACATCCACGGGAAGCCGGCCTTGACCTTGGCCGGGGCCGGCCGCGGGGGCGCCGCCGGCGGCGCTGCCGATGCCGCCTTCTGGACCGCCCTGGCGCTGGCGGGCGGCAGGGCATTCTTGCCTTCGATGGCCAGTTGCAACAGCTTGACCTTTTCTTCCAGCTCGACGATCTGGGCGCTCAGCAAGCCGTTCTTGTAATCGACTTCCGCGCACGCCTTGAGCTGTTCCTGGGCCGCTTGCGGCGGACAGGCGGCGGGGGCGGCGTCGCGCCGGGCGCGCGCCAGGAGCGATGGTTTCGGCGCGGCCATGGCGGCACGGGCGGCGGCCGCTTCCAGTTCCTGGTCGGCCGTGGGCCTGGCCACCGGCGGCGGCGGCGGCGGCGGTGGCGGCGGCGCCGGATCGGGCGACAGCCACAGCGTCACGCCGCGCACATTGCGCTTGCCGCCCTCGTTCAACTCCAGGAACAAATGGACATAGTCCGATTCGACCGCCCGGACCGAGGTAATGTGCAGGAACTGGCGCCCGTCGCGCCGCATGACCGACATGGCCAGCTGCGCCAGCACCGGGTGCATGGCGATATTGGCGCCGCGGTAGACATCGGCATGGGCAACCCGCACGGTCACCGGCACGGCCGGGTCGGCCAGCATGGTCAGTTCGATGTCGGCCACCAGGGGCTGGCCGATATAGGTGCGCACCAGCGGTTCGCCCAGCTCGGCCGCATGGACGCAGTGCAGCAGCCCGGCAAACACAAGGAACAGGCAGGCGCGGGCGAATCGGGTGCTAGGCATATGCAATAAAGTTTATCAGCAATAGATTACGGCGATGAGAATTTGTATCCTTATCGTAATTAACGCGCATTGGGGTAAACTCTTTAATCCCAGCGCACGATAGAACAGGATGCTTTCATGGAAATGCGAACCGAGAAAGACAGTTTCGGCCCGATCGCCGTGCCTGCCGACCAGTTGTGGGGCGCCCAGACCCAGCGTTCGCTGGCATTTTTCGCCATCTCGACCGAGCGCATGGCGCCCGAGCTGGTGGGCGCCCTGGCCCAGGTCAAGCGCGCCGCGGCGGCCGTCAATCGCTCGCTGGGGCTGCTGCCGGCAGACAAGGCCAACGCCATCATCCAGGCGGCCGATGAAGTGCTGGACGGCCAGCATCCCGGCGAATTTCCGCTGGCGGTATGGCAGACCGGTTCCGGCACCCAAAGCAATATGAACATGAACGAGGTGCTGGCCAACCGCGGCTCCGAGCTGCTGGGCGGCGAACGGGGCGAAGCGCGCCTTCTGCACCCGAACGACCATGTCAACATGGGCCAGTCCTCGAACGATATCTTCCCCACCGCCATGCACGTGGCGGCGGCCTGGGCGCTGCAAAAGCAGGTGCTGCCGGCCCTGGCCGCCTTGCGCGGCGCGCTGGAAGTGAAGGCGCGCGACTTCGCCGACATCGTCAAGATCGGCCGCACCCACTTGCAGGACGCCACCCCGTTGACGCTGGGACAGGAATTCTCGGGCTATGTGGCCCAGCTCGACTATTCGGAACAGGCGCTGCGGCACGCCCTGCCCGGCCTGCTTGCCCTGGCGGCCGGCGGCACGGCGGTCGGCACCGGCTTGAACGCGCATCCCGATTTCGCCGCGCGCATGGCGGCCGAACTCGGTTCGCGGACCGGCCTCGCTTTCAAGAGCGCGCCCAACAAGTTTGCCGCGCTGGCCGGCCACGATGCCCTGGTCGGCGCCCACGGCGCCATGAAAACCCTGGCCACGGCCCTGATGAAACTGGCCAACGACGTGCGCTGGATGGCGTCCGGCCCGCGCTCGGGCCTGGGCGAAATCAGCATTCCCGAAAACGAGCCGGGCAGCTCCATCATGCCGGGCAAGGTCAATCCCACCCAGTGCGAAGCGCTCACCATGCTGTGCTGCCAGGTGATGGGCAACGATGTGGCGATCAGCATCGGCGGCGCTTCCGGCAACTTCGAACTGAATGTGTTCAAGCCCATGATCGCGCATAACTTCCTGCAAAGCGCGCGCCTGCTGGCCGACGGCATGCGGTCCTTCGAAACCCATTGCGCCCGGGGCATCGCGCCCAACCGGGAACGAATTGCCGACCTGATGGAACGTTCGCTGATGCTGGTGACGGCGCTGGCGCCCCATATCGGCTACGACAAGGCGGCCCAGATCGCGAAAAAGGCACAGCACGAAGGCAGCACGCTCAAGCAGGCTGCGCTGGCGCTGGGCTTTGTCACCGAGGAAGAATTTGGCAAGTGGATCGTGCCGCTGGCCATGACCCGGCCCGGGCTGTAACTCGTCTAGAACTTGCGCCCGTAGCGCACGCCGACCAGGAATTCGTGCGGGGTGCCGGCCGCATGGCCAGGATTGATACGCAGCATCATGGCGCCCGAGATGCGCGACATCCTGCTCAGGTGGCGCGAATAGGTCAGTTCCAGGTCGCGTTCGGTGGCGTTGGGCGCCAGGTTCAGCATGCGCGACGAATAGCTCAGGGTGCCGTCTTCGCGCTGCAGCGTGGCGCCGGCCAGGCCGACCGCGCCCTCGGTCACCTTGGTCGGGATGGTCAGGGTCAGGGCCATGCGGTCGCTTTCGTCCCACAGGCGGCGCGCCGACAGGCCGATGCTGTAGGAAGCCGTTTCAATGGCCGATACCTGGGAAGCGGCATCGTCGCCGTTCAGGAAGGACGAGGTGCGCCCGGCCGAGGCCATGCCCACCAGCGACAGTTTCGGACTGAGCGCATAACCGAGGGAAATGGCGGAAAACGTGGTGCGGGCCGAGCCGTACAGCGCCAGCGGATTGCCGGCCACATTGGTCATGCGCGAGCCGCTTTCGCGCAGCGCGCCGATGGTGAAAATGGCGGCCAGCGCCCCCTTCTTGTGTTCGAATTCGGCGCTCGCCAGCGCCCGCTTGGCAAAGGGCGACACGCTGGGCAGCACTTCGGCATGGATATAACCTTCCGACACCACGCCCAGGCGCATGCGGTTGTTGTCGCCCAGGTCGATCGACAGGCCGGCATGCCGGCCCTGCTGGACCATGGCGAAATACGGGGCGATGAAATTATTGGTGGGGCGCCGGTCGCTGGCGAAGCGGTCCTTGACCACCGGAACCATGGCAGCACGGCCACGGGTTTGCTCGAACAGGGAATCCTCGCGGTCGAGGGCGCGCAAGAGGTTGTCGTCAAGGTAGCGGCGTTCGAAGGCAGCCGTGAGCGGCGCCACGCCCGTATATGTCGATTGCTGGGCGAGCGCGCAGGCCGGACACAGGCTCGCAAGAGCCAGGAGGATTAAGTGCGCGTTCATGTCATTGCTCCCTACGTCTCCAGCTTAGCAGTACCAGAAATGGAAGCAATCACTTTCGATGAGTTTGGCCAACTTTCGTTGATGCAGTGCGACAAGCGGGCGCCGCTCCTGTAAACTGCGCAATCGAACGGCCATCCATGGGAAACGGGAATAACATGCAAAAAGTATCATTCGACCTGGCAGGCGAATTCGTCGAGCTGAACCAGCTGTTGAAACTGACGGGGCTGTGCGACAGCGGCGGCGCGGGCAAGAACATGGTGGCCAGCGGCGTGGTGTCGGTCGACGGCAAGAAGGAATTGCGCAAGACCGCCAAGATCCGCGCCGGCCAGACGGTCAGCGTGGGCGATATCCGGATCAGCGTGAACGGATAATTTTGCCTCGACGGCGGTTTATTTCTTGCGCTTGGGCAATAATATTATAAGCTGAGAGTGATGGATGCGAGCTGGGCAGTGCACTTTTGCGCCCAGACAAACACAGAATTCCTTGCTTGTTTATATTATAAGTCGTTACCAAGCGCTTGAAGGTGGCCGCCATGGATAGCCCGGATGAAACCCCACAGACACAGGAACGCCTGATCGGCGATTTGCGCCTCGTGATCGAGAATGCCGAGGAATTGTTGAAAAACACGGACCAGTACACCAGTGTGCTGTACCAGAACGCGCGCGCCAAGCTGGCGCTGGCGCTGACCGCCGCCACCGAAGAGCTGGCGCGTTTCGAAGACGCGAAACTGGGCCGCATGATCGAAGCGACCCACGCCGCCAACCTGCTGCATGCCGATACCAGCGGCGAAGCGCGCATCATGCGCGCCTTCCTTGAAGTGAACTGATCAGTCGTCGCCGCGCGCGCGGCGACG